>Ga0182024_10000431_pt1 | contig 107727 bp, 97 predicted proteins | sample P32metaG_FD_120480 | JGI IMG/M metagenome (GOLD analysis project Ga0182024, IMG submission 120480) | Permafrost microbial communities from Stordalen Mire, Sweden - P3-2 metaG (Illumina Assembly) | ecosystem: Environmental > Terrestrial > Soil > Wetlands > Permafrost | place: Sweden: Stordalen... | reverse complement strand
TAAAGGAGTATCTGCTCGCCGTGCTCCCTGGCATGGCCCGACGCAAACTACCCGAGGTTATCTCCCTCACTCCGGCCCGCTGGTCCGCTGCCCACGCCTAACCTGGGTTGGCCGTACGTATACAATCGACTGAGCGACAAGATCATGGCACGAACACTAACGTGAGGCTCCACACCTTCGCCAACATACCCGCACCGCGGACACCTGAAAATCGGAGGCTGGATGTGTCGCTGGGAGCGAATTTGTTGGAGCATCGCGTCCAGGACATCGCGCAACTCGACGATTGCGTTGAAGGACTTGCTCTGATGCCACTGGGAGCGCAAGCACTCGATCATCTCCGGAAACCATACTCTTTGCGCGTCACCGGCAGCCAGGTCTGAATCAGTAGTGCTGCCCCAAACTTCGAATAGCGTTTGGGCTAGTCGCCACAAATAAAGTACGGAGTTCGTTGAACGCCTGCACGCGGTCTGGGAGATCAATCCCGGGGAGTCGCCGTCACGACCACCAGGCAATGCCGTCGTTTTCTCCATTCGAATCGAAACTTGTATATAATCCTCGCATGCAAGGAATACCCTGGAGCACAATTGCGCTCGGCGCTCTGTTGCTCATCTCAGCCTGCTTAAAAGGAGGACAGGAAGTGCAATCTCCGCAACCTGAAAAGTCGGAGCCGCCCGTCAAAATGGAGCAGCGCGGGCGCATCCTTGGAATCGGCGGTGTCTTCTTCAAATCCGCTAATCGTGATCAGATGCGCCAATGGTATTCAAAACATCTTGGACTCGCTGACAAAGGCCAAGGCGTGATGCTTCCCTGGCGCGAACACGATGACCCGCAAAAGGAACACGTTACGGTTTGGACTGTTTTTCCCGCCTCCACTGACTACATCCCAGCCACGCAACCGTTCATGGTCAACTACATCGTGGACGATCTGGATGCTTTGCTCGACCGCTTAAAACAAGACGGAGTAAAGATCGACGCCAACCGAATGGATGAATCCTACGGTCGCTTTGCCTGGATCTATGACCTGGATGGGAATAAGATTGAGCTCTGGCAGCCGGCGTCCGCAAAGCCCTAAGGCCTTCCACTGCACTTACTCAATCGGTTTTCTGTAGCCACGGTCCCGTAGTCGTAGAATGGCCGGAAATGCTTTGCGCCTAGTCGTCACAATATCCGCATCGGCCGGGAAACGTGCACCAGTACGGCAAATGTGCCGGTGGGTTCCCTTTCACAGGTTCCCAGCGTGCTAGCGTACCCCGGGTCTACGCCAATCCGACGTGCGGCTTCCCGCTACGTGAGTCCCATAGCGGTCCGGCTCCGGACCAGCCGATCGGCCCACCCCTTGGTCGTGAGAAGCGGGTTGTAGCCGAGCTGACATGAACGCGGGACCAGGTTTGGATTTGTTGTTCTCCCAGTTGGAAATCGTCATCTTGTCCACGCCGAGTTGTTCCGCGACCTGGTGCTGGAGCAATCTTCGCGCAATGTCGGCTGCGACCTATATTCACCCTTACCTGATTTCTCGACGACGATTTGAAAACCCGCCGGTGTTCGTCGATCCCGAATTGATGATGGTCACCGACTGGGCATCGCACGCGGCGCACATGAAAACGGTGGTGACCTCCTATTTCCTGCTGCCCACCTCGGAAAGCAAAATCACTTGGGCAAAGAGACCGGTCGTGTCACTGAAGTTGGTCTTGTTTCTCCCGTACCCACATGCAAACGTGACGGTGTCGTTCGCTTTCAGGTCGATCTGACCGGAATAGGCGGCGGTTGGGCTTATGCCCTCCACCGCGTGGAATGCGGGATCGCCTCCATAGCCCTCAATCTCAGCATCAAAAAGTGACGTGGTGTTGTGCAGCACATGTACATCCGTTGAAGAGAGGCCGAAGTGGATGCCTTCAAACTGAGCTGTTATCTTGTAGGTGCCTGGCGCCGGGGCCACGAAACGAATGAGGCTGTACTGCCCGGAGTTACTGGCTTCCATGGCGACTTCGCCCGCTCTCGCAGCCCATCCATTGCTTGAACCCAAACGTGTCTGTTTCGCGCTGTTATAGGCGACATAGGGATAATACCCGGGGCCCGGCCGATCGCTGACGCTCGGGTGCCAGAAGCCAATCTGACCAAGGGCGCCTGTAGACTTATCGATTCGAAACTGCGCCGGATCGAGCGAGTTCGTCTCAGAGTAGCCATACTGCCAAGCCTGGTTGGGATTATTCAGCAGCGAGAAATCAGCAGACAGGTCGAAAGTTGTTGTCGCTTGGGCGAGTAGGCAGAAGAATATGACAATGGCCCCAGGCCGACCCATTTTTGATCCTTCGGTATCTAAATCAGGATAACGTCCGCCCGAACCAATGTCACGGCCAGGGTGGCCTAACCAGGCCGCTTCTGGTGAAGCGATCCATCCAGCTCATCAGCTGATGGAAAGTTAGACCTTCCTGGAGCACCGCCGGTGGCCTCGAAACGGTTACGAGTGGCGTGGGCCAGCCCAGAGTGGATGTATCGTTCGTGATTTCAGTCGCAGCCGCGACAGACCGGCACGAATTCTCAATCCTGATTCAGGAGCGGCGCCACGACTCGTCTTTTGCGATCAAGATAGACATCGCAGTCCCGGTAGAGTTCTCGCGCAACGATCTCGGCAGGCCCGCGCAAAGAGACAAGCACCATATATTTCTGTTCCGGCACACCTGCGCGCGGCAGTGCGGCACGAGCGTCAATACGATCTTTCGAAACTGCTCGCACAGCTCCCGCGAGCCGATGAAGATGCATTGTGGAGAAGGGTAGTCTTGCGGGTGGATCAAAACCGAATTGCGGGGTAACGACAAGCTCGAGGATGAAGTGAAAGCGAACTTGGCGAAATCTCTCGGCGATGCCAAAAAGTAGAATCCCCGGGCACCGCGCAGGTATAAAGGAGAAAATGGCCGCGGGCATTTATGTCGCGGACAACACGATACCCTTGTTCCTGCCCCCGAAAAACGCTATATATGCATTCATGATTTCCCGATTCGCGCTCCTCATTCCTCTGGCAGGCTTCTGCCCGGCGCAGGATGTCGCTCGGATGGATCAAATCGTTCAATCCTATGTGACTAACCACCAATTCATGGGAACGGTGCTCGTCGCACGCGCGAGCCAGGTGCTCTTCAGCAAAGGCTACGGCGACGCCAACCTGGAGTTGAATGTTCCCAACTCGCCGAACACCAAATTCCGCCTAGGGTCTGTGACCAAGCAGTTTACGGCGGCTTCGATCCTACTGCTTGAAGAGCGCGGCAAACTGAGCGTCAGCGATCCAGTCAAGAAATATCTCCCGGACGCTCCCGCGACTTGGGACAAGATTACGATCTTTCACCTTCTCACACACACCTCAGGTATTCCGAATTTCACCGGCTTTCCGGATTATGCCAAGCTCGAACGCTATGCCACCACGCCTGCGGAATTGGTGGCACGCTTCCGCGACAAACCGCTCGAATTCGAGCCTGGAGAAAAGTGGAACTACAGCAATTCGGGATACGTGTTGCTTAGCTACCTGATCGAAAAGATAACTGGGGACAGCTACGAGAAATTCGTCCGTGAGAATATCTTCACACCTTTGGGCATGAAGGATTCCGGCTATGATTCCAACTCTGCCGTCATTCTCCATCGGGCCTCCGGATATGTTTCCGGCAAGAACGGATTCGAGAATGCCGGGTTCGTCCATATGAGCGTCCCACAAGGAGCAGGTGCACTCTACTCCACCACCGAAGACCTCTTGAAGTGGGAGCAGGGTCTGTTTGGCGGCAAAGTACTCCACGCGGCATCGCTCGAAAAGATGACCACGCCATTCAAAAACAACTATGCCTTCGGGCTACAGGCGGACACAGCCGGCGGGCACAAGGTAATCGAACACGGCGGCGGCATTGAAGGGTTCAACACTGAATTGGCATACTATCCCGAAGACAAACTCACTGTCGTCGTCTTGGGAAATGTAAATGGGGTGGCGCCTGAGGAGATTGCCAAGAAGCTGGCTGCGCTGGCTCACGGCGAGACCGTGAAACTTCCGAGTGAACGGAAGGAGATCACGCTCGATCCCAAGGTGCTGAGCCGCTACGTGGGCGCATATCAATTAAATCCTGGCATCAACATGCTCATCACTCTGGAAGGTAATCAACTCGTCAGCAAGTTGGGAAATCAAGCTCCCGTGCCGATCTTTCCCGAATCGGAGACTTTGTTCTTTGTGAAAGTAGTCGACGCACAACTGGAATTTCCCAAGGATGATACCCAGGAAAAAGCAAGCCAACTGATCCTTCACCAGAATGGCAGGGACATAACGGCCAAGCGGCTGGACGACGTCGAGGCAAAACGGGTGGCGGACTCTGCTGCGGCGGCCGCGAGAAGGTTCAAGGACCAGACTGCTGCTCCAGGCAGCGAGGCTGCGCTGCGTAAGTTGATTGAGGATGTACGGCTTGGAAAACCGGACTACGACACGATGAGTTCGGGCCTGGCTAATGCAACACGCCAGCAACTGCCACAACTTCAGTCGACAGTCGCCCAGCTCGGGGCGATACAGACAGTGACTTTCAAAGGAGTCGGACCAGCCGGCCCCGATATTTACCTGGTCAAGTTTGAGAACGGTTCGTTGGAGTACCGAATCTGGCTTGCGCCGGACGGTAAAGTCGAAAGCGCCAACGTCCGCCCGCCCCAGTAGGCGGGACCACCAGACTTGCGCATCCTACAGGTCTAAAAGCAAACGGTTTGGATTTATCCTGACGCCAGGACTTCTGCCCTTGTGTCCGGCTCCTTAGCTGTACTCGGATAAACCGGGCCGAACGAATTGCCTGCAACCTAAGCCGGGAGATGTGAGGGCGCTTTACGGAAGTGGCTCCAAAGGGACCATATGTCCTTTTATACCGGCCAATCCTTCAATGAGGTCCTCCGCTCAACGAAGAGCTCACAGTCCGATGATAGGCTTCCATTTTTCTTTTCGATCGAATTTTCTTACCTGAGAGCGCTCTCATGAGGGCCGCCTGGCGGGAGGGCCCGTGAGGTTGACTCGATTGGCAGAAAAAGCTCTTGCAGTCTGCAGTTTCATTGTCGAGAATAGTCCTGCATGGGCGACAAGCTTTGGCGAGGCGCATTGCTGAGAACTCCGCACCGGGTTTCTGTTCGACCGTTTCGTCAAGACCAACTCTTGGCACAACGGGTAACGGGTGCTTTCGGGCGCATCGTATTTCCGCTGCTTCTCCTGGCGTTCTGTCCCGCTCTATCGGCTGTGGACCATCTGGTTCCGGTTCGCGTAGACCACCATGTACATCTCAATTCGCCGGCAATTCAAGCCTTTCTGCCGAATTTCTGTGCGAGTGTGCGTCGTTTCGGCCCGTGCGATCCGGCGCTGACCACCCCGCACTCCGTCCAGGACCTGCTGGCTGAGATGGATCGGGCCGGCATTCAGCGCGCAATGGTTCTGTCAAACGGCTATTTGGCCGAAAGCCCAATGATGGACTCGCAGCGTCCAGATGCTGCAGACCTGATGCGAGCGGCAAACGACTGGACCGTGGAGCTCTCCCGGAACTATCCGAAGCGGCTTTCCGCGTTCATCGCGGTTGATCCAATCCGCCCGACAGCCCTGCCTGAGATCGCGCGCTGGCGCGGCAACCCTTCGGTTGCCGGCATAAAACTACACCTGACAAGTTCGGGCGTCGACCTACGGCGGAACAGCGACGTGGCAGCTCTCGCAGTGGTATTTCGCGCGGCTGCCCAGGCCCCGGTTTGCTCTCGTGATCCATATGCGCACGCAACGGATGGATTACGGCGCGCCCGACATGCAGCACTTCGTCAACGATGTCCTTCCGGCTGCGGGCGACACGCCCGTCCAGATCGCACACGCCGGAGGATGGGGCGGCATTGATTCCGCGACACTGTCTGCGCTGGGCGCATTCGCCAATGCCATCCAGGCCAATCCTCGCCGCTTTCGTCACGTATGGTTCGACTTGTCGGGAGTATGGACGGACAAGAGCTCAGCCGCCGACAAGCAAGCACTCGTTGCGCTGATCCGGCGAATTGGGCTTGAGCACTTTCTTCCCAGTTCGGACTGGCCCTACAACGGAGACAACCTGACCGATGAATACACCCGGGTCTATCCGCAACTGCCACTGACGGAGAAGGAGTGGGCCATCATTCGAGGCAATGTCGCGCCTTACGCGCGATAAGGCGCTCCCAGGAGCTTAACCCCTGCGCGCTCGCACCTTCATTCATCTTTTGCATTTCGACGACCGAGACACTTTGTCCTCGAATCTGAAGGCAGCATTATTCTTTCTTCTTCAGAGCCCCGTCGTTTTCCTGGATGAATGCGCGAATCTCATCTGCCATGCCCAAAAGCTTTTCCCACTGCTCGCGATAGAGTGTGACCGGAAAACGTCCCAGCCCGTATACCGAAAGCGCGCCCTTCTCGCTCACCTTCAGGGACATCTGGCCGCGCGCTGGTCTTTGTAGCGCCTGGTTCTCAGCGCGGAGCCGCGCGATTTCCGCTTTCAGTTCCTCTTCCGTTGCCATGAGATTCAGTGATAGCACACCGGGAAGAGGAACGGAGGAGATCTTTGCTCCATGCCGATTCTGTTTTCTGAAAGAGGTTGCACGGCACGGCGAGATCTGCGGCCGGGCCGTCTGCGATCATGTTGGGATGAGTTTTCGAATATTCGCCGTTGCCATACTGGCCAGCGCCTCTTTAGATGCTCAAACGGCCGCCCTCTTCGAAGTGGAAGAAGCCACCATCGCGCAGGTCCACGAGGCCATGCGCGACAGGCGGCTGACGTGCCGGGGGCTGCTGGACGCTTACATCCGACGCATCAACGCTTACGACAAGAATGGGCCAGCGATTAACTCGATCGTGACCATCAATCCCGACGCTACCAGAGAGGCCGACGAGCTAGACCGTCGCTTCACCCAGTCTGGTCTTACCGGGCCACTGCACTGCGTGCCGATGATCGTCAAAGACAACTTCGAAACCAAGGGACTGCAGACATCTGATGGCGCCCTCGCATTTGCCGGCTATCTGCCGAGGGAAGACGCATCTCAGGTAGCGCGGGCAAAGGCTGCGGGCGCGATTGTCCTCGCGAAATCGAACATGGCGGAGTGGGCGTTCAGTCCCGTCGAGACGGTCAGTTCGATTCTGCCCGGTTACACGAAAAATCCCTACGCGCTGGATCGGGTGACGGCGGGGTCGAGCGGCGGCACGGCGGCAGCGATCGCAGCCAGCTTCGGACTGGTCGGGTTCGGCAGCGATACCGGTGATTCAATTCGCGGACCGTCGTCCCATCAGTCTCTCGCGGGCATCCGCTCCACCATGGGGCTCACCAGTCGCGCTGGCGTGTTTCCTCTGAACTTGCGCGCCGATGTAGCGGGACCGATCGCCCGCACCATGGAAGACGCAGTCAAAGTGTTTCAGGTGATCGTGGGAGAGGATCCAAGAGACCCGGCGACAGCCACGGCGAAGGGACACGCTATCCCCGATTACAGCAAGTCGCTGGACCCCAGTGGCCTGAAAGGGGCGATTATCGGCGTGCTGCATGAGGCCTACGAGCGGGACTCGACCGATCCCGAGATCATCAAAATCTTCATTACGGCGCTGGAGGACCTGCGGCGCTCTGGTGCAACGGTGGTCGATCCGGCGAAGGTGGAGGGATTGGATGGAGTGAAACGCCAAACCGGCACCGGCCCGTGCATGGGCTTCAAGTACGATCTGAATCACTTTCTGGCTGATCGCGGCGGGCAGGTTCCTGTAGCGGATCTGACGGCGATTCTGAAGTCTGGCAAGTTCCATCCCTCGACACAGAAGCGGCTGGAGGATGCGGAAAAGGGACCGGAGAACGGCACGGATTCGGAAGCTTGCCAAGCCGACTCCGCATATCGTGAACAGTTCCGCGAAACGGTGGTGAAAACGATGGACAGGCTGAAGCTGGATGCCTTCGTCTATCCGACGTGGAGCAATCCACCGCGGCTGATTGGAGATTTGAATACGCCAGCCGGCGACAACAGCCAGGTATTTTCACCGACGACGGGCTTTCCGGCAATCAATGTTCCGATGGGTTATTCTCGCGGCGGCACACTCCCCATAGGCATGACATTCTACGGTCGGGCATGGTCGGAAGCGCAGTTGATCAAGCTGGCGTATGCTTATGAGCAAGCGACGCAGCACCGGCGTCCTCCGGTTTCAACGCCGCCGCTGCGGTAGAGTTCGCGTCTCTAGCGCCGGAGACAACTCCGGCCGGGCACGGTGCGCTACGCGAGGCGCCCGGGGAGGATTGCGCTGGCGAACAGCCTTCCCACTACTGAATCATCATGAGGTCCGGAAAAGGCGATGAGTAGATTACCGAGCCGGCTTGTGGCTGTGAAGATGACCTCGTCGAACCGGACTTCTGGATCGCGACCGACGCGACAGCGTCAATGCTGTTTCATTCTCTACCCCAAGAAACGGCGGCCGGTCGTAAAGATGGCCTTGCGCTCGCCGGATCCCAACTCGGAGTCGACCGGCATCCTGGTCCGCCACACTCGCGGCGGTACTTCATTGCAGCGTCGGCGCGAACTTGACGACGTCGAAAACGTGATAGGAGACGGCAAGACTGAGCGCGCGAGGCTCCAGGCAATAAATCAGAAGGATCAGGATACCTTTCGACGGCGCTCGCCTCTAATCTGAAGCTGGGAGGAAATAATGCAGAAACGCAAATTGGGAAAAAGCGGCCTGGACGTCTCAGCGATCGGACTCGGCTGCATGGGAATGAGCTTTTCTTACGGCCCGCCCAAAGACCAGCAGGACATGATCTCGCTACTTCGGAAGGCTGTCGAACTAGGCGTCACTTTCTTTGACACCGCTGAAGTCTACGGCCCGTTCACCAACGAAGAACTGGTGGGCGAAGCCCTCGCTCCCTTCCGTAAGCAAGTGGTGATCGCGACAAAATTCGGGTTCGATCTGAGTGGCAGCGATAACCGGCCGGGTGCGGCAGGTTTAAATAGCCGGCCAGAACACATCAAGCAAGCGGTGGAGGGCTCACTCAAGCGGCTCAAAATTCAAGTCATCGACTTGCTCTACCAACACCGAGTTGACCCAAACGTACCCATCGAAGACGTGGCGGGAGCGGTGAAGGATCTCATTCAGGTGGGCAAGGTGAAACACTTCGGACTTTCTGAAGCAGGAGTGCAAACCATTCGCCGCGCACACGCGGTCCAGCCGATCACTGCGCTCCAGAGCGAATACTCGCTGGTGGAGACGCCCTGAAGCCGAAGTGATACCAACCCTGGAGGAACTCGGAATCGGGTTTGTCCCCTACAGCCCGCTCGGCAAGGGCTATCTCACGGGGAAGATCGGCGAAAACGCAAAGTTCGATAGTTCCGACTTCCGGAGCACCCTGCCTCGCTTCACGCCGGAGGCTCTCAAGGCGAATCAAGCCATGATTGATCTGCTCGCCAGCATCGCGGAAAGGAAAAAGGCGACACCCGCTCAGATCGCCCTCGCCTGGCTGCTGGCCCAGAAGTCCTGGGTTGTTCCTATTCCAGGCACGACGAAGCTGGAACGCCTCAAAGAGAACATCGCAGCGGCAGAAATTCAACTCACGCCGGACGATCTGCGAGATATCGATGTCACCGCTTCAAAGATTACGGTCCAAGGAGCTCGGTACCCCGAAAAGCTGGAGCAAATGACCGGACGCTGAGCGGCCGCCCGAACAACTCAGTGCGCACCAGCTCCTAATCGTCCGCTTCCTCCACTACCGCGGAGACCATGGCTTCGGTGGTGAGCATAAGAGAGGCGATGGAAGCCGCGTTCTGCAAAGCCGTACGAGTTACCTTCGTGGGATCGATGACGCCGGCCTTGACCAAGTCTTCGTACTGTTCGGTGGTGGCGTTGAATCCGAAATTCGGATCTTTGTGGTTCTTGATCTTCTCGGCTACTACGGCGCCTTCGATCCCGCAATTCGCCACGATCTGGCGGACTGGTTCCTCGCACGCCCGGCGTACGATTGTCACGCCGAACTGCTCATCGCCCGGGAGCTTCAGCTTCTCGAGCACGATCGCGGCCCTGAGCAGCGCCACGCCTCCGCCCGGCACGATGCCTTCCTCTACGGCGGCGCGAGTGGCGTGTAGTGCGTCCTCGACACGGGCCTTTTTCTCTTTCATCTCGGTCTCGGTTGCCGCGCCGACCTTGATTATGGCCACGCCGCCAGCCAGCTTCGCCAGCCGCTCCTGCAGCTTCTCCCGATCGTAGTCCGAGGTTGTTTCTTCCACCTGGGCCCGAAGTTGTTTGATCCGTCCCTCGATTTCCTTCTGCGTTCCGCCACCGTCGATGATAGTGGTATTGTCCTTATCCACCGTCACGCGCTTGGCGCGGCCCAAATCCGAGAGTTGGACGCCTTCCAGCTTGATGCCGATCTCTTCCATGATGGCCTTGCCGCCGGTCAGGGTTGAAATATCTTCCAGCATGGCTTTGCGGCGATCGCCGAAGCCGGGCGCCTTCACCGCGCAAACATTGAGCGTGCCGCGCAGCTTGTTGACTACCAGCGTTGCCAGGGCCTCGCCCTCCACATCTTCCGAGATCAACAGCAACGGTTTTCCCGCACGCGCGACTTGCTCCAACAGAGGCAATATGTCTTTCATGCTGGCGATCTTCTTTTCATGGATCAGGACGTACGGATCTTCCAGCACGCACTCCATGCGCTCGGGATCGGTAACGAAGTAGGGCGAAAGGTAACCGCGGTCGAATTGCATTCCGTCCACAGTCGCAAGCTCGGTGGTCATGGTTTTGGATTCCTCTACCGTGATCACGCCGTCCTTGCCGACTTTCTTCATCGCCTCGGCGATGATGTTGCCGATCGTGGCGTCGCTGTTGGCTGAAATGCTGCCAACCTGCGCGATCATGTCGCCGGAGACGGGCTTCGAGAGCTTCTTGATTTCCTGGACGATTGCTTCAACCGACTTATCGATGCCGCGTTTAATGGCCATTGGGTTTGCGCCGGCCGTCACCGCCTTGACGCCTTCCCGGAAGATCGCCTGAGCCAGGATCGTGGCGGTGGTGGTTCCGTCGCCGGCAATGTCCGACGTCTTAGATGCCACTTCGCGCACCATCTGAGCGCCCATGTTTTCGAGCGGGTCCTTCAACTCGATCTCTTTGGCGACGGTCACACCGTCTTTGGTGACGGTCGGTCCACCATACTTCTTTTCGAGAACGACACAGCGGCCCCGGGGGCCGAGAGTCACCTTCACGGTGTTGGCGAGCTGGTTGACGCCTCGCAGAATCGCTTGACGGGAGTCGTCACTGTAAGTAATCTGTTTTGCCATAAATGTTTTCCTTGTGAGTTGACTGTAATTAAGTGGTTTTCTTGGCAGGCTTGGCCGCCGCATCCAGAATGCCGAGGACGTCGTCTTCGCGCATGATGATGTACTCGGTACCCTCCACCTTCGTCTCGCTGCCAGAGTACTTCCCAAACAGGATACGGTCGCCGGCTTTGACATCGAGGGCTGCAAGTTTGCCGTCCTCGAGCCGCTTGCCATGACCTACAGCCATGACTTCACCCTCTTGCGGTTTCTCCTTGGCGGAGTCGGGGATGATGATGCCGTGACGCGTGGTTTCTTGTTCCTCGATCCGCTTCACCACAATGCGGTCGTATAAGGGTCGAATATTCATAGTCGTCTATTGCTCCGTTGAACAGTCATTAGAATCGGTTTCATTTCCACCTCTTCAGTCGGGCAGACCCCACGGGGGCTTTTAGTGATAACCGTTACCGTTGCATGCCTGGCACCAACGCGGGGTTGTGTTGAGCCTACTCGCTTGCGGCTGCTTTTCTGAAGCCATGGAACGTCTCAAGAGTAACGATATACGGTCAATTGACCGGGGATGGTCAACGATCTTCGGCGACTGCGGTCACAATGACTGGCAAAGGCCGCCAGAACTGATGCAGGCTACAAACGGAGCGCCAGGTGGCGATCACTTTCGGGTTCCTTCAGAGCGCGAGACCATTCGTCGGTCTGCTTCTCGGCCTCCGCCTTGGCGATCCCGTATCGCTCCTGGATTCGCCCTACTAACTGGTCCTTTTTGCCGGCGATCGTCTGCCAGTCATCGTCGGTGAGCTTTCCCCACCGCTCGCGGGCAGATCCGGTAAACTGTTTCCACTTGCCTTCAATTTGATCCCAATTCATGGGGTTCTCCTTCTCACAAGGCGTGCTGAAGAGGCGAATTTCCCCGCCCCTGTATTGCGGGCTACCGAGCCTCAACATTGAAGAGGGTCGTATCCGGATGGCTGTGGCGCCACGTGAAGTATCCCTGTTGCTGGCTACGGTTCGCTCGGCTGAAGTCGCGATAGTCGCGGTGTTGCTCCACAAGATATTGGCGGTAAGCACGATCTTCATTGCTGTTCCAGGTGTGGTAGTCTTTGCCGTCGCGATCGTAGTAGCGCTTTTCGTGATGGTCGTCAGCTCGCGCTATAACCGGAGATACAAGAGCGGCGCTCAGCACGAATGCGCTCGAAATTAGGAATTTATGCATGTTGGAATCCTCGTACCGCAGGGGGCACTTTGGGGGCCAGTCAACAGCGTATGCAAGTACGGATGATAGGAGTGGGTTCGGTTTGGCTGACTGACCAGATGAGGCCGACTGACGGCGCGCGGTCGCTAAAGGTCTTTGCGCGTGATTCCCAGCTTCCGCATCATGGCATTCAAGGTTGTACGCGGCACGCCCAGGCGAGCGGCCGCCTTGCTTACGACCTCACCCGTCTCCCGCAGCACCCGGATGATATGGTCGCGCTCCACTTGCTCCAGCGTATCGCTGCTAGCGTTTGCCGATGCATCGTCCCGTATTTCCGCCAAGGGAGCGCGGAGGTTTGGCCCCCGGGAGAGGATGACCGCACGCTCGATGAAGTTCTCCAGCTCACGAACATTCCCCGGCCACGACCAACTTACCAGGGCGCGCATGGTGTCGGCGGGGATCTTGTCGATCTGCTTATTCATTTTCGCCGCATACTTCTTGGTGAAATGGCGGACAAGTATGGGGATGTCTTCCGGATGATCTCGAAGGGGAGGCGTAGTGATGGGGAAGACCTTGAGCCGGTAGTAGAGATCGCTACGGAAAAGCTTGTCCCCCATCATCTGTGTCAGATTGCGGTTGGTGGCCGCTAGCAGACGAACGTCAATCGGGATGGTCTTAGTACCGCCCAACCTCTCAAAGGATTTCTCCTGCAGCGCCCTAAGCAATTTGGGCTGCAGGTCCAGCGGGATGTCGCCGACCTCATCCAGAAACAAAGTTCCCCGGTGCGCCATCTCGAAACGCCCGATCTTTTGCGACAATGCGCCCGTAAACGCGCCTCTTTCGTAGCCGAACAGCTCGCTTTCGAGTAATCCGGTGGGAATGGCGGCGCAGTTCAGCGTGATGAAAGGGCGGGTCTTGCGAGGGCTCAACCGGTGGATGGCGCGCGCCACCAACTCCTTGCCGGTGCCGGTCTCTCCCAGGATCAACACGTTCGCGTCGGTCGGAGCGACCACTTCCACTTGCTGCTGAACCCGCCGAAGAGCTGCGCTGGAGCCTACGATCTCCTCGAAGTCGTCTTTGACCTCGACATCTTCGCGTTCGATATTCTCCAGCCGGTCGCGCTCCCGGAGATCCTGCACGAACGTGATCCAGCGAAAGGGAGCGAGCTTCAATACCGCGGTAGTAAGCAGAACCGGGACTCGAGTTCCATCTTTGCGAAACAGCTCTTTCTCATAAGGAGTGCAGGCTCCGAACCGCAAGCCTTCTTCGTGGGCCAGTTCATCCAGAGCGGAGTATTCCGGCGGAGTGAGATCAGGCCAGAGTAACCGGCCAGACGCCAAATCCTCCCGGCTGTAACCGACCAATTCGAGAAAAGCGTCATTCGCATCCGGAATGCGGTCAAACTCGCCGGATACGATACCGGCGATGGTGGATTCGGCGGGAATCGGACGAATGCGGGCACGGCTGCGACGCACCTTCTCGTCCCGCTCATGACGTTCGCTAAAATCGCGGACCACTCTCGCGAAGCCCTGCAACTCCCCGTTTTCGTCTTTCAGGGCCATCGTAATGACGTTCGCCCAAAATCGCGACCCGTCTTTTTTCAAATGCCAGGCTTCATTCCCAAAATGGCCTTCGACCGCGCACCTTTTCAATTCCTCCTGCACCTTTAGGCTGAGCGTTTCTTCGCCCGGATAGAGAAAAGAAACGTGCTGTCCAAGGGACTCATCTTCGGCATGGCCGTAAATGCGCGCTGCTCCCGAATACCAGGCGGCTACACATCCGTTGACATCCAGCATGAAGAGGGCATAGTCCTGCACCCACCCAGGAATCCGATCCTTTTCGGCGTGGCCGGTTTCCGGTGCGGTCTTGTCGCGCAGGGCCAGGACGTGGCGCACCGGTAAAACGTTCACTTTGGCAACGTACTCGACTTCCCGTACGTTTCCATCCGGACGCATAAGCTGCAGCGTGCCTTGCTGCTCGCCCTGCTCCAGGAAGGCGCGCCAAAGCTGCGAAATCTGGGGTTTGGAGCTGGGCGCTGCAAAGTCATCCATCCGAAGGCCGATGAGCTTATCCCGCGGAAGTCCGAGCAGCTTGCCTGCGCCGGTGCTGGCGTCCCGATAATTGCGGTCGTTGTCCGCAATCAGGACGGGTACAGCGGGGTGGAAGACAATTGCCCGGAAGAGCAACTCGAGTTCTCTTGGGCCGTTTTCCACCAGCCAGCGGGTGGCTTGCGACTGTACGGCTCCGATGGCCAAAGGCTCCTCCTTCCCCCGTCGATCCAAGAGGCGGGACCGCCTGCCGACACCTCGCCGCGTGTCTACAGGGACTGCGCAAACAAGCTAAGCGATTGCCTTGAGTATAGCATCAATCGGGCTGGGGGTCCCGTCTTTAATTGACCTTATTCCGTCAGATGGCATCCGGCGGTCAGTGTCTCGCCGATAAATTTGAACCAAACCGCCACTCAGCATCATTATCTACTTTGGACTGTGTGTTGCAGTTAGAATGCTTTCTTTCTGTAAATATGGGTCTCCGCCAGCAGACGATATCGAGGTGAACACATGGCCACCAGCTTAAATAGCTTTCGCGCCCTGATCGAGAACAGCTCCGACACGATCTTCTTAGTAAATCTGAAAACTGAAATAATGTACGCGAGCGGCTCCACAGCCAAGGTTCTCGGATACCAGCCGGATGAACTCCTCGGACGGAACGGCTTAGAGCTGCTTCATCCGCAGGACCGTGAAGAGTCCAGCCGAACTCTCAAGGAAGTGCTTGCTAAGCCAGGCGATCCACGCCAGATGCACGCGCGCGTCCGCCGGAAAAACGGCGGGTGGTGCTGGATGGAGAGCACAGCTTCTAACTTGCTGCATGAACCTTATGTGCAGGCGATCGTCATAAACTCCCGGGAAATCAGCGCGAGGAGAGCCGCCGAAGAGGAACGGAATCGGCATGCCGAGGAACTGGCCCGCTCGAATGCTAAGCTGCAGGCTTTTGCTCAGAACGTGGCACATGACCTCAGGGAGCCACTGAGAACCATTTCCTCCTTTACGCAGCTCCTAATCCGGAAAGCGCAACTGCGCCCGGACGAGAGAGAGTTCGCCGATTTCATCGTCAACGGTGTAAGCCGCATGACTACATTACTGGAAGACTTGCTGTCATCGGCCAGTTACGGATATAAGGGTTCGCTGGATCGCGTCGAAATGGACCTGGCGGCGCGGCAAGCCATGCAGAATCTGAAGGAGGCGATCACTTCCAGCAAGGCGGTCATAACCGTCGATCCGTTGCCGGCGGTGCAAGCGAATGAATGCGATCTGATACGGCTTTTTCAGAACTTGATCAGCAACGCGGTGAAATATCGAAGCGAGACGCCCGCCGAAATTCATATTGCAGCCGAACGGTGCGGCCCGGACTGGGTGATAAAAATCCGCGACAATGGCATCGGAATACCAAAAGAGCACCACCAGCGTGTATTCGGTCTCTTTACGCGCCTGCATACGAATCAAATCCCGGGTGCGGGAATCGGTCTGGCGGTCTGCAAGAAAATTATTGAAGAACGGGGCGGCGCTATCTGGGTGGAATCAAAGCCGGGAAAAGGATCGACGTTTTGTTTCACGATTACGGCAGAGCAAGCGGAAGCTGAACCTCGCGCGGCAACGGGCAACTGAGCGACCCCCAACGGGATGCGTACGCCCGAGTGAATTCGGCGCCGAAAAACAGAACCTGCGCCGAGTAGTAAACCCATAGCAGTAAAATTACAAGCGACCCAGCCGCGCCGTAGGTGTCCGCAAAGCCCTCCCTGCCGAGGTAGACGCCCAACAAGAACTTTCCTGCGGTGAACAAAAACGAGGTGAGGACCGCCCCGATTATTACGTCGCCCCATTCCAGGTCCACGCTCGGCAGAACCTTGAATATGAGGGCGAATAAGACAGTAATAACGGCAAGGAAGATTATCCAGTCGACGGTCTGGAGGACTGCCGTAGGCAGCGCCAGCGGTTTGAAGAACGGCCCCGCGGCTGAAATCCCGGCATTTACGGATAAGGATGTCAGCAAGAACAAGCCGGCACCCAGTACGACCGCAAATGAAAGAAACCGCGCTTTCACTACATTGAAGACGCTTCTAGCGGTGCTGCAAGTCGCGTCGTCAGGAACCTTCCAGATGGTGTTCAGGGCGTCCTTCAACTCGCTGACCGCAGCCGAGGAGCCGATAAAGAGGGGGAGCCAGTCCAAGCAGAATGGCCGCGACGCCGCTTCTGGGCCGGTGCACTCCCTCGATCATGGCCTGAACGACTGCGCCCTCCCGGCCAACCAAGCTCTGAACCTCCAACGTCAAACGGTTCTCCGAGGCTCTGGCGCTGAACACCAGGCCGGCGATAGCAAGCAGGATCACCAGAGTGGGGGCCAGCGAGAGCGCTATGTAAAAAGCCAGCGCTGCTCCCAGGCGCGGCGCTTTATCATCGAGCCAGTTCCGGCCGTCAACCATAGGAGCGGCCCGATCTCTTTAACAGGAATGACGGTCATTTCGGTCGTGAAAGGGCCGCCGGACGTACGATTAGGGGCGGGCCAATTTTAACTTACGCAGGCACAGAAGACCGGGCGCGCCGATCAGCAACAGCAGCGAGGCCGTAGAGGGCTCGGGTACCAAACTGCCACCGCCGCCGCCACTACTGCTGGTTGTTGTTTCGCATCCGGCGGTATCAATGGAAACGTCATTCGTGTCCATCGTCACGGCGCCGTTCCGGGCCAAGGCTCTGCCACACCCGATATCCGCGCCGGTGGTAAGTGTAATACTCGTGAGGGCGAGAATATTACCGGCGAACGCGGTGGTTGTGCCCAGAGTCGCCGAACTCCCTACCTGCCAGAACACGTTGTCGCCTTCGCCGCCGTTCGAAACAACCACGTCCGAGGCGCTTGCAGTAGTGAGCGAGCTCCCGATCTGGAAAACGAAAACTGCATTCGGATTGCCCTGGGAGTTGAGAGTAAGCGTTCCGGTCAACTGCGCCGAGGACGTAAAGCAATAGACGCCTGGCGTAAGGGTAAGTCCACCTAGATCCTGCCCGGTCAAGCTGGTCCCACACGATTCGCCCGCCGCAAAATTGTAAGCCGTGGTCAGATCATTCTGAGCCTGGCCCGCAACGGCGTCAGCGTCGTGCATCGTTCCATTTACGGTCCCGGGAGGAAAGCCGGTAATTGCCGAACCGGGCGAGACACCCAGGTCCCCACCGACGACACTGGGCCCGGTGTTGGTGACGGTCGACCCTGCCAGGACGGCAAAAGTATCCGCTGTTCCAAGATCGACGTTGATAGCGGTCGCATAAGCGCTCGCCGGAAAGAACGAGAGGCCGATTAAGCAAATGCCATGAACTTTCATATTGCAATCCTCCGATTGCGCGCGAAATAGCTCGCGTTAAGTATACACCCACCGAGTCGTTTTTGAACCTACTGAAAAATGAGAAACAGACGCTACTAGTACGTCCATAACGCGTTCGGCTTTAGTGGAAAACCCCGAGCATGTAGGCTATGAGCAGAATCAATAATACCGTGCCTAAACCGATGCCCGCGCCACCGCGGGAGCCCCAGCGGCCATAGCCGTAATATCCTCCACCGCCTCCGAAAACCAACAACAAAACGATAATGAGGAGCAGCATGCTGATCCTTCCTTTCTCCCGCCAAAGACAATGCCCGCCTCCGCGCTCGATGCGATGAGCACGACGAGGCTTCTCTTGCGAGGAAGCCTCGCGGCCGTATCCTCCGATCCGGCCTAATACGAGAGGCACATTAGTGGCCAAGGGTCGGGGCTCACGCTAATGCAATGGTTGCAAACGACGCTGGATAGTATCACGTGCACGGCACCAGGGCCGGTCTGACCATATCCGGCCACATGACCCTACACGGTCACTTTCCAGGACCGACAGATCGGGTGAGATTGGTACGCAAGGCGTGGGCACGTATAGGCTGAATTGCTTTGGCGAGTGCGGACCCCGGAATGCCTTTGTTCAGACGTTACCGCAAAGGAGAAATACTAGATGAATCGTTTTCAAACAGTAACGACGGTGTGTGGCATGGCGCTAGCATGCGCGCTGCTTGCACCCAGCGCAAAGGCGGACGACTGGAACAGGAAGACCGAAATCACGTTTAGCGGTCCCGTGGAGATTCCCGGGGTTCACCTGGTTGGGTGGGGCGTGTTGCCCGCCGGCACCTACGTGTTCAAGATTTTGGATTCGCAGTCAGACCGCCACATCGTCCAGATCTTCAGCAAAGACGAATTGACCGTCTACGCCACCATCCTGGCCATCCCGAACTATCGGCTCAGGGCGACCGACAAGACCGTCATCACCTTTAGAGAGCGGCCGGCCGGCGAGCCGGAAGCGCTGCGGGGTTGGTTTTATCCGGGCAGAAATTGGGGCGAGGAGTTTGTCTATCCAAAAGCCAAAGCAATAGAGATCGCCAAGACCACCAATACGCCGGTGCTCTTCACCGAGGCGGAGATCCCCTTGGAAGTCGCTGAACCGATCAAGTCAGTGGACGAGCCGGTGGTAGTGCAGCTGAAACAGGCGCCCATTATGGCCGTCCAGCCCACCGGAGAAACGGTACAACTCGCCCAGGTGGTTACGCCGCCGCCCGCCGAAGTCGCGGCACAGCCGGAAGAGCTGCCCAAGACCGCCAGTCCGTTCCCGCTCATCGGGCTCTTCGGACTGTTGGCGCTTAGCGCTGCCTTAGCCATCCATGCGATCGCTAAACACGTTTGATAAGGCTGCTTGCGTTTTGTCATGCGGCGCGCGGCGTTCCTGCGCGTCGCCAAATGAATTTCGGGATCAAAGAGGGAAGGTAAGAGCATGCGACACCGGGCCATCTCGACACTGGCGCCAACACCCAAGCGCCATTACGACGGGGGCGGTCGCCATGTGACCAAGACTCGTGGACTTACCGTACTCAATTCGCCGTTGTTGAACAAAGGCACTGCGTTCACGGCCGAGGAACGAAAAGCCCTGGGCCTCACCGGGCTGCTCCCTCCGGATATCAGCACGCTGGAGGCGCAAGTCAAGCGCGCCTTCATTCAATACGAACGGCTTCCGGATGCGCTGGGCAAGAACGTCTATCTGACTGCACTGCATGACCGCAACGAAGTGTTGTTTTACCGGCTGTTTTCCGAGCACCTGCGCGAAATGATCCCGATCGTCAACGATCTGACGGTAGGCATGGCGATGGAGCAGTATCACCATGAGTGCCGGCGCCCGCGGGGTGTCTATCTCTCGATCGATCACACCGAAGCGATCGAAGAGGCGTTTGCCAACCTGGGCTCCGGTGCGAACGACATCGATTTGATCGTGGCAACCGACGCCGAGCAGATTCTGGGGATCGGCGACTGGGGCGTAGGCGGTATTGAGGTGTCGATCGGAAAGCTGGCGATATACACGGCCGCGGGCGGAATCGATCCGACGCGCGTTATCCCGGTGATGCTGGATGTCGGAACCAACCGGGAAAGCCTGTTGAGCGATCCCATGTACATCGGCAACCGGCACGCCCGAATCCGTGGAGAGCGCTACGACGCCTTCATCGACGCGTACGTTAAGGCTGTGACTGAACTGTTTCCGCATGCGTTGCTGCAATGGGAAGACTTCGCGCCCAGCAGCGGACGGCGTATCCTAGACAAGTATCGCGACCGGATCTGCACTTTCAACGACGGTATGCAGGGCACCGGCGCCATCACGCTGGCAGCTGCAATATCCGCGGTGCGCGTTTGCGGAACGCCGCTGCGTAATCAGCGAGTGGTGATCTTTGGGGCGGGTACGGCAGGTATAGGCGTCGCCGACCAGATTCGCGATGCGATGGTCCGCGAGGGCTTATCGAAGGAAGATGCCACCAACCGCTTCTGGTGCGTGGACCGGCAGGGATTGCTCACCTCCGACATGACGGGGCTGCCCGACTATCAAGCCGCCTATGCGCGCCCATCCGCGGAAAGCGTGGCTTGGTGGCACGATGAGAATGAGATGGGCATCGGACTGGCCGAGGTGGTCCATCGTGTGCGGCCGACGATGCTGATTGGCGCATCCACGGGGGCGGGCAGCTTCACGGAATCAATCGTTAGGGAAATGGCCGCCCACACGCAGCGCCCCATCATTTTCGCGCTTTCGTATCCAAGCGCGCGCACCGAGGCTATTCCCGCTGACCTGATTGCCTGGACAGACGGGCGGGCGCTGATCGCCACCGGCAGTCCTTTCCCACCGGTCACTCATAAAGGAGTGACGTACGTTATAGCCCACGTGAATAATGCCATGCTGTATCCCGGTCTGTGTCTGGGCGCCATTGTCGCACGAGCACGCACCATCAGCGATGGCATGTTCAGCGCGGCCGCGAGTGCGGTGTCCAGTTTGGTGACTGTGCGCCAGCCCGGTGCGTCCCTGCTCCCGCATGTGGACGACTTGCGTAGCGTGTCGGTGACAGTGGCCGAGGCAGTGGCTGAAACTGCGGCTGGCGAAGGCCTAGCGAGAGTTAAACTCTCTGACGTGAGTCAACAAGTGCAAGACGCTATGTGGCTGCCGGAATACCGGGAGGTCCAGGCCTGTTGACGTCCGGACCACCACTCGCGATAATTCTCCTGATTGCTCCCACGGGCTTCGCATAGATTCGCGTTAATGTGGATTTGGTGGCGCTGCCTGCTACGGTCCTCGTCAACGCGTGTTCCTGCAGAGCCGCTGGACTGCGCTGAGCCTCCTTCGGCCTCCCTATGGCGACACCGCCCGGCGGCTCCTGAAGTTTATCGTCGGAGCGTAGCCGCGGCGCCGAGGTTTCTGCTGCAAATGAGGCCTATGTTCCGCCGCAGCGCTCCCGATTGGGCACTAAGGACCAAGAATGATCTATCCCTGTCATCCGACGATCTCCTTGTGCAGCCAAGCCTGCGCCAACCGCAATTCGCGGCGGACGGTCTGCACCGGCATCGCCAATACCGTGGCGGATTCCTCCGCTGTCATGCCGCCGAAGTAGCGCATCTCGATGAGCTGCACTTTCACCGGGTCGGTGCGCGCCAGCCTGTCCAACGCCTCATCCAGCATGAGCAGGGACGCGTCGGGTTGCCGGCCCACGTCAGGAATCTCGGCCGGACGCACTTCCTCCATGGCGCCGCGCTTGGCAGTTGTCCGTGCACGAGCCGAGTCGACCAGAACCTGCCGCATCAGTCTCGAAGCGATTCCAAAAAAATGGGAACGGTTTTCATACGAGGGCTGTTTCCCTTTGGCGAGTCGGAGAAAAGCCTCATGCACCAGCGCCGTGGTGTCGAGCGACCGCACTTTTCCTTCCCGCCTTAAGTGCCCCGCGGCTAGCTTCTTGAGCTCGGTATAAACAAGTGGAATGACCGCGTGCAGAGCCTCCTGATCGCCCTCATGGACGCGCTGCAGGAGTTCGGTGATCTGCATGGCGGTTTGCTCTATTACAGTATCACCGACATGCCCTGCAAGCCAAAAGAAAAACCGGCCAGATCGCTCTGGCCGGTCGACGGTTCGAAGGTCTGCGGATGAGATTGCGTTACTGCAGATCCAGTTACTGGAGATCCTCCCGGCTGTACATCGTCAAAGTGGTAGGCCCTTGCACCGAGCCGCCAGGGACGATGTACACGTGTTCGTCGTTGCCCCAGATCAGGACATCCGCCCCGTGATTTCCCGCGAAGTTCCCGATGGCAGCCGCCAGGGAAAGCGCCACCGGCCAAGCATTTCCTGATTGCGGGTATCGATAGGTCCAATCAGTAGCGCCGGCGCTCGAAAACTGCCACGTCCAGTAAACGGTGAGAACACCGTCGAAGGTGACCGGAACCGCCGTCGAGGTGGCGATGTCGGCTCGTCCGTCGCCGTCGAAATCGGCCACCACGACGCCATCCATCGAGCCCGTGAGCGATTTCGGCAATGGGGTCCAGTTCGAAGTGGCGTTGTAGCTGACCATCCACTTCCCGGCGATGATCCCGAGCACGTCGGTGGTGCCGTTGGCATCGAAATCGCCGAATCGCAGACTCGGCACCCGGGCGCTGGAGGTTGCCGAAAGGGTAAATGGGGCGGTGCCGCCGGAGGAAATGAACCAGGCCGTTCCATTCGTCCACAGAATATCGTCGCGCCGGTCGCCCGGGGCGTGGTTCCCGAACTTGCCCACCGCCAGGTCGGCAACCGACGACGCATTGACGGTGTTGAGGTATTCCCAATCGGAGACGCCGCCCCAGGACACCAGCAGCGTGTTGCCGTCCAGGGTGGCCACGTCGGTCCGCCCGTCGCCGTCAAAATCGCCGAAAATGAGCGTGCCGATCGTATTGGTTTTGGCGCTGAGAAAACGCCAGTCGGCCGCGCCCTGCGGCGCGTAATACCAGGCTGATCCGGTGGCGAGGAACAGATCCTGGACGCCATCGCCATCGAAATCGCCCACGCCAAGGCTGTTGGTGGGGTTCGGGGAGTTGAAATAGTTCCCATTGGTTTCGACATAGTCCCCCGGATCGGATGGGCCGGAGAGTTCGTACTCCGCGGGCCTCACGGATACGGCTGAGCCGGTACTCTCCAGCGATACGTTGCCGTTGAAATCGGCCGGGTTACAGGGAAGGGCGCGGATCTCGAAATTGGAGCGATTGGTGCCCAGGAAGGTGTTGCCGTCGATCTGCACGTAATCTCCGCCACGTCCGCCAAAGCCGCCAGGGTTCGTGCCATGCATGTCGAAATCATGCGTGTGGCCCCATGGCACGCCATCTTTGTATTGTTCGGGCGAATCCTCCAGCACTAGGTTGTACCAGGCGCGGTAGCCGCTCTCCGTCCAGCCATCGGCGGCGATCGCGTGCCGGTTCAGATAGAACATGTTGCCATACACCAGCGGGAATGCGCCCTGGGCTACCCCAACGCCGTACCCTCTGTTTTGCATTTCATTGTGATGGAAGAAATTCCGCGCAATGAACGCGTCGTAGGCCCGGCCCAGCGGATCGCTGCTCTCGCTTGCCTCGCAGGTGGTGTCCTCTTTTTCTATTTGAGTGCCCGTGACGTTAACGGCCGCAAGCGTGAAACTCGACAGGTCATTGTGGTCGACGATCGTGCCAACTGTCAGAGGATCGACCAGTACGCCATAAGAGCCGGGCTGGTTTTCGGCGGTGCTGTCGCTGATGCCCTGCAGCCGCAGACCGGTGATTCGCACGTTCGTGTCGCCCGTGGCAACCTCGAATATGCTCCCGCTGCTCCCGCTCGGTACTTTATCCTGGTGCAGCAGCGGCCCGAGCAGCGTGCCACGCCGGCTGCCTCGAATGGTAACGCCGCTCGGGATTTGCAGCGCGTGCAATCCCGACAAGTCGATATCGGTGCCGGGATAGATCTGGATGACCGTGCCCGGTGCAGCGGGTGAAGGCGTGCAGGCTGGGCTGGCATTCTGGCACAAAGAGCCGTTCCAGGGTGCGATGCTGGACAGGAGCGTATCGTACGCTGTCTCCGTCGATCCCGGGTACCCCGCGCGCACGAAGCCGGAGGTAGGGTCAGTGCCAAAGCCATCGATTTGGATGAAATCCCAGAACTCCGAGTCGGCGAGACTGCGCTTTGCCACCACCAACGGCGACCCGTTGGCTCCCAGCGAATTTTGCACCTGCACCACCAGCGTGTGATCCGAGGCCAGGATAATGCTGTCGCCATCCAGCGCGAAAGTCTGACTGGCTGGAGTTATGTTTGAGAGCACCACCGGGTTGGGCTTCGCCAGAGCTTGTAATTCGAGCACATATACCGGAGACGCGGGGGCCGCGGGCCCGTCGCTGGGCAAGGGCAGCACCTGCGGGGGCCGTAAGCCGAGCACCAGGCTGCCCGCGTGCAGGATCACGTCGTGCTGGGCGTCAACTTCTTCGACCAGCACCTGCTGCTCGGCGGAATTGTTGCAATCGGAAACGTAGACCTGAGTGCCGCTGGTCTGCGCCGTTCCGAAGTCCAGGCACTTTCCCAGGTAGCTCTGCACGTAGAAAAAAGGCTGCGCAACGGCGAAGAGCGGGGCGACGATCGCCGGGGGCGGAGCCTTCGGCTGGGCCGGAGTACCCGGTCCAACCGGTGCTCCGAGCTGACTCAGCGCCAAGTTCGGCCAAAGACCGGCGATCAAACTGGTGGCGATTGTTAACGTGATTCGGGCGTTCATGGCGATTCTCCTAGTCCGGAATGTCGATCGTGAGATCGGCTAATCCTGGTCTGTCACTCACTACCTGCGGGTTTCGCGAAGAAAATTTCGTGAAAGAGTGATTTTTTTGGCGGCGTCCTGAAATGTTCCCCGCGAACGCCGCAGGTAGTGAAGGAGAGGCTTTGATAGCCATCTCAGGATCAACAAAGGAGAGTATTATGTCGATCGAAAACATCACGAAAACGACGGTCAGCCGTACGCTTGCCCTCGCCGTAGCCGCAGCCATCTTCTCCGCCGCGCCTTCCAATGCTCAACCGCCCCCCCAGGGCCCTGCGCCACCCTCGCCAAATGCGAATGGAATTGAGACGGCGTGGTACACGGGCATTTTGGGATCGCAGGTGAATCAGGCCGTCGCCGCCAAGAACCAAAAATTGTCCGGCATTGAAAAGCTCGGCTCACTTACGTGGTCGGCCGATACAATTTCACCCTACACGGTTCCAACCCTGTATAACGATCGTCCTAATGAGTTCTATGTGGATATCCCGTACAACCTGGCATACAAGTACACGATACTGGGGCAATCGGTGACTATTTCGCAATCGGCCGATATCCAGGTGTTTTGCGAGGGATGGCAAACCGGAGCCGGGGTATTGACCGTTAACGCTGTCCTGCAGATGCCTTTCTTCGATACGGACCAATTTAGTGTGATAGCGGACGCCTTGCAGCTTCCTAGTCTGGTGGCGTCGCAAGTCCAGTCGGAATTGCAATCGATTACCTGGGGGACCTTCCCCATTCCAGCCGGCCAGGCGTGCAGCTCATTGGGCGTCACGAGAGCAGCGCCAAGCCAGCAAAATAGCGTTCTCTTTGATACTCCCCAACCGACCCGTCCCGTGCCGCCGGTGGTGACACAGGCAACGACCATGAGCGTGCGCGTATTGAAGGTGACCCGGATGGCGAATGGGGGTGAGTATCAAGCGCTGGAGACGCCTCGTCTGAGTCTGTGGGCTTTCTACTCCAACCTCCAACTGGACCTGCCGCCCATGGTGGAAGGGCAGACCTATACTCCTACCACCAACGCGGTGGTCCAAACCCGCGTTCCTTCGGCCAACGGTGAATTGGTCCTGATCGCGGCCATGACCTACGATGGCCTGGGGCAGGAAGACTGCACATATGCCGTGTTCGGATACAGCGCCAACTTCGGCAGCGGCACACAAAACCTGATCACGCCCAAGTCCTGGGCAGAACTCATCCCCAACAGTACTAGACCGATTTGGGTATACGCAAACGGATATCAATTGACCTTGCAGATTTCCTTGCCCGGCCTGCCCACACTTCCGGGAAACCTGTAAAGGCGGCGCGTTGGCCCCGATTAGCAGGATGCAGTATTATGCCAGATAACCATGATCAGCTTGCGCCCACTATGCGGGATCTGCCGTAGGCGCCGATCTGGCTGCCTGCGCGAGGTGGTCGGATGAAGGTCGAAGTCGAAAAGCTTTTTCATGAACTGGCGGATCTGCCCCCAGGGGCACGGGCGCGGTACTTGGCCGAGCATGCCGTCGACGAGGAGACGCGCCGGGAGGTCGAGGCGTTGTTGGATTTCGATTCCGGCGCCAGTTCGTTTCTGCTGGAGGACATCAGTTCCGCCGCGGGCCGCGCTCTCCCCGAGTTGGAAGGCAAACTATGGCGCTGCGGCCCCTATCGGCTGCTGGATGTAGTGGGCCGCGGCGGTATGGGCGCCGTCTATCTGGCGGAGCGCGCCGATGGCGAAGTCACTCAGCGGCTAGCCATCAAGCTCTTGCCTCCCGGAGCCGGAGACTGGCTGCGCGAACGCTTCTTGCAGGAGCGCCAGATTCAGGCATCGCTGACACATCCGAACATCGCGCGCATGCTCGATGCCGGGCGTCTGGAGAACGGCCAGCCGTTTCTGGCCATGGAATATATCCAGGGCAAACCGATTGATGTCTTTGCCGCCGGCTTCAGCCTGAGACAGAAAATCGCGCTGTTTCTCAAGGTCTGCTCGGCCGTCGCTTATCTTCACCGGAACCTGATCGTCCACCGCGATCTAAAGCCCAGCAACATCCTGGTGACCGAGGAAGGCGAGCCGAAGCTGCTGGACTTCGGAATCGCCAAAATGCTCGACCTGGGCACGGACGCCACCGTAACTGCCATGCGCATGTTGACTCCCGATTACGCCAGTCCGGAGCAGGTAACCGGGGGAAGAATCAGCACCGCGACCGACATCTACTCCCTGGGCGCGGTCTTGTACAAGTTGCTGACGGGGAAACCGGCACATGAATTCGAGGACGGTTCGCCCGAGGGCGTAGCCCACATTGTCACCACGCGCGAAGTGACGCGGCCGAGTAGATGGTCGCCCGAACTGAAGGGCGATCTGGAGTTCATTCTGCTGAAGAGCCTGCGCAAGGATCCGCAGGAGCGCTACACAACTGTCGAGCAGTTTGAGGACGACCTGCGAGCGTTTCTCGAATTCCGCACGGTTCGCGCACGCTCCGGCAATGCCTGGTATCGCACTCGCCGCTTTGTACGGCGGTACTGGATCCCGGTGACGGCTGCCGGCGTGATGTTTGCGAGCATTTCGGCCGGCCTTTATATTACAAACCGCGAGCGTTCGATTGCCGAGCAGCGATTCCTCCAGGTCCGTCAATTGGCGAACAAGGTGTTCGACATCGATGTAGCGATCCGCAACACGCCCGGCACCACCAAGGCCCGCCAGCTGATCGTGTCCACCTCGCTCGAATACTTGCAGAAGGTGGGCGCGGAGGCGCGCGGGGATAAGAACTTGACGCTTGAGATCGGCTCTGCTTACGTGCAGTTGGCGCACGTGCAGGGTGTTCCAGTGAATTCAAACCTGGGCCAGTTCGCATCCGCGGATGAGAGTCTCCGAAAGGCTGACGAGTTGGTGGAATCAGTCCTGAAATCGGACGGGCGAAACCGCAAAGCGCTGCTAACTTCGGCCACCATCGCGCACGATCGCATGGCGTTGGCCGATACGCAAGGTAAACGGGAGCGGTCGTTGGCCCAAGCGCTTCGGACGGCTGAGAAACTGGACCGCTTCACTGCGCTCGGCCATCTCAATTCGAGCGAAGTGAAGGACGTTTCGTACATGTACAGCAATGTCGCGGTGACGCTTGCCGATTACCACAGGCCGGACGCCGCGGTCCGGTACTCCCGGCGCTCGGTCGAGGTCGCGCAATCGATGCAGGGAACCGGCGGACAGCAAAGCTTGGCTTACGGAATCCTGGCGGATGCACTGCGGCAATTGGGACAACTAGATTCCGCATTGACGACGATTCGTGAATCCCGCCGTCTGGAGGAGCAGCTCACGGAAACCGATTCGCAGTGGCAGCGCGTGAACCTGGCGCTCGCCCTGATACGTGAAGGCTCAATCCTGGGGGAGGATCAAGATATCAGCCTGGACCGGCCACAAGACGCGGCCGCTGCATTCCGGCAGGCGCTAGACATTGCGGACGAACTAGGAAAGAAAGACCCTGACGATAACGCCCAGCATCAGCTGGCTAGCGAAGCGGGATTGCGGCTAGGGGATGTTCTGCGCCACACCGATCCGCTGTCGGCCCTGAGAGTTTACGAAGCTTGCATCCGCGGCGTGCGCGGGGCGCGGAATCCGAATGCAACAAACCGCCGCGAGGAGGCGAAACTGCTGGCCAGTTCCTCCTATGTCCTTCGTGCGCTACATCGCGAGAGCGACGGCAAAGAGCGGGTTGACGAGGCGTTCGAACTTTTACGAAAAACGGGGGACTATCCGGCGGCCAAAATCGAATTGGCCAGCGAAGCCGATCTCGCGTTGCGGGCTTTGGCCGACCATTACGCTGCGACTGGCCAGCCAGCAAAGGCTGCGGACACCTATCGCGACCTGCTGGCCGGGGTGAAGGAATCGAATCCAGATCCGGAGAACGACCTTCGCAACGCGGTTTACATGTCGAACGCCTACGCGGCCCTGGCCCGCGTTCTGCGCCAAGATCGCCGCGCCCGAGAAGCGAGTGAGTGGGAATCGAAGCGCCGACAGTTGTGGGAACACTGGGATAGCAAGCTTGCGAGTAACCCCTTCGTCCAGCGCCAATTGGCTTCCGCCCGTGTGGACTGAAGCCGCTGTCAGGTAACGGTGTGGCCTGGTGGAGACCGATCAACACGACGCGCGTTTAGCGGCTCGTTACAACCACTCCAGTTGTTGGATCCAGGATCAGTTCCCGTCCGGTTCGTGGCATATCAACGAAATCGAACAGCCCCGTCAGAGAATTTGCAAGCGCGTCGAAGGACTGGTTTCCCAGGCGGCCGAGGCGCCAGTTATCTTCGATGAAGCGCGTGATTGAAGTGAGGTCCGTGGTCGCATGGTCGACGTAATTTTGCTTTGCGTAAGGGGAGATGACGATCAACGGCAGTCTGGTTCCGTAGCCGCAGCGATCCAGGTAAGCGCCGGGCAACGGAACACCGCACAATCCGGGACCGCTGACGAAATCGTTGGCCGGATCGTTGGATTGATTCACAATAGGCGGCATAACATGGTCATACCAGCCGTCGGAATCATCATAAGTAATGAAAATGGCCATCTCGCTCCAAAACGGGGTCGCCTGAAGCTGGTTAATGGTTTTTACCAGAAATGTCTGCTCGGCGAGCGGAGTGGAGTCGCTGGGGTGGCCGGTCTGCGGCTTGGAGGCCTTTAAGAAGGTCACAGCCGGCATATTCCCACTACTCACTGCATTCCAGAAATCGGTCAGGGAATATTGATGGTTGGCCTGGTCGGATGCCGTCCCGATAGCCGAAACCGAGCTCGGTGGGAGATGATGAACATTAGAAGTGCTTAGGTAATACTGAAAAGGGTCGTAATGGCTGTTGTACGTGCTGGGGCAACTCGTGATTGGCTGACTGTTGGTTGACTCCGGGAAGTCGCCATAAAACCAGCCCCACGTAATGTTATTTGCGCTCAGTAAGTCGCCGATGTTCTTGCTCGTCATTTTGACTGGTGTTCCGTTCGATGTGGTTACACAATCGTCATAACCGGCTTCCACGTTCGCAATGACAGAGCCATTGGCTACCTTGCCGTTGATACTTGCAGTGTTAGTCTGGTGCGTTTGCCCGGAAATGAGATTGAGGTGGCCCATGACTGTAGTACCGAACTCGGTATCGAAGAAATTATCGCTCATGGCGAAGTACTGAGCGTAATTCCAAAGGGCCGCTACCGTATTTCCGTCGTAGTAGCCCATGCTTAGATTGGGTATTGTGCATCCCGTCCCCGTTCCGCTCGTAATCTGAGCGAACATATCCAGCTTGCCGCCATCATAGGCTTTCTGCTCGTCGGAGTAATGATTATCGTTGTCACAAGTACTTGCCATGGCTGGAGACAGACGGAATGGAGGAACTGAGCTGGGGCTATGCTGCAGCAACACGGTCGAAAGCCCATTAATGCCGAGCGTGTCCGGCAAGGGAGAGAAAGGCGTTTCGCCGGGGAGGTTCAAGGCGTTGGGATAGGTCCCGAAATAATGATCGAAGGAATTATTTTCATCGAAGATCACGACGACATATTTGACCGGTGTGGCAGTACTGTTTTGGGCCCGAAGCGTGGTGGCGACCGCTGCAATGGAAACCAGCCATACGGGGAGCGTCGCTTGGAGAATTGACCTTTTGATGGTCTTCATAATAACCGGCAGTGTAGCTCCTCGATGTTACAGATTCATGAGACTGGCGAGAAATTGACCGACTGCGCCCGAGTCGTTTAGTCGGACTGAGGTGTTTTTGCGTGATTGTTATCGTGTTGTAAAAAACGATTGGTAGACTTAGCAAGCTGATTCAAGGAGGAGGATCTTGATAACCAACAAATGTCTGTGGTTCTGCGGGGCGCTGTGCGCCTTCCCGTACTTTGCGAGCGCGTCGACAATCACTACCGGCACGCCTAATTTCTACGGCGCCGGACTCTCACCCACGTTCGGGACCCTGGTCAATTTTGATAGCCTGACTCCGATGTCGACGGTCAGTCCCGGGGCATTCACCTCAGCGGGCATTCAATCCATCGCTAACAACCCCGCCACGGTACCGCTGATTGCGCTTCCCTTTAGCCAACAAAGTCCGCCCAATGAGCTGAGTACCGGCGCCGCGGACAACTACGCCGGCGATATAACTATCACCTTCGGCGGCCTGTCGAACGAGGTCGGAGTCGGAATAGCGGAGGATGGCAGCACACCGGCGACGCTAACGGTTTTTGGAAACTCGGGCAATGTGCTGGGAAGTTTTGTGGAAACAGTTCCCAGCACCACCTTCAACGCCTACTACGTCATTTCGGATCCCACTTACGATATCCATTCTTTTGAAATAGCGGCAGCGCAAAATCTGGCGATCGACGACGTTCAGTTTACATTGGTTCCTGAGCCGGCGAGCCTCGTCTTAGCCGCGGTTGGACTCACCCTTCTGGCCGGATTTCGACGCCGGAAGGCTCACTAATCATTTTCCTTAAGGGAGCCGACAACATGTACAAATCATTTCTCCAGTCATTGCTAGTTACGGCCATGTGCTGCCTATTGGCCGCGCCGAAACAGACGGCAGCCGCCACAACGCTGCCGGCCACTCCCATTCAACACATTGTCGTTATCTTTGGCGAAAATATTTCTTTCGACCATTACTTCGGCACCTATCCGAGCGCGCTGAATCCTCCCGGTGAGCCGCCGTTTCATGCCGTCGCAAACACGCCGACGGTAAACGGGCTAACACCCGCGCTGCTGACGCAAAACCCTAATCTCAACCCGGCCAATGGAACCGGCGCATCGAATCCATTCCGGCTGGACCGGTCGCAAGCTCTGACTGCCGATCAGAACCACAACTACGGACCGGAGCAGGCCTCCTTCGACGACGGTCTCATGGATCTGTTCCCGCTCAAGACTGGTACTGCAGGACCACCTCCTTCCTACTATCCGCCGGTCGTTTCCACCAAAGGTCTTGTGATGGGCTACTACGATGGCAACTCGGTCACCGCGCTGTGGAATTACGCTCAACACTTTTCGCTGAATGATAATTCCTACATTTCACAATTTGGCCCGTCTACGCCTGGGGCACTGGATCTAATTTCTGGACAGACCAATGGTGTAAGCGCTACGCTCAACGGCCCAAGTTCGGCCGTGATCGGCGATGGTAACGGCGGCACGACCTTGATTGGAGACGCCGACCCGGTTGGGGACGTCTGCTCAGGCCCTACGAAATTTCAGGTCCACATGAGCGGCACCAATATCGGGGATCTGCTCAATACCGCAGGCGTGTCCTGGGGCTGGTTTAATGGCGGCTTTAATTTGACCTTGACAAACGCCAACGGTAGCAGCGGCTGTGGCCGGAGTACTGTTTCCCCTTACACGCGGCTCACTGAAACCGACTATGTCCCTCACCATCAGCCGTTCCAATACTATGCGACCACTGCCAACCTCCAACACACGCGCCCAACGTCGGTTGCGATGATCGGTCAGCAGGGCGATGCCGCGAATCATCAATACGATATCAATGATTTCTATGCAGCCGTATCAGCCGGAAACTTCCCGGCCGTGAATTTCCTGAAAGCTCCGTCTTATCAGGATGCGCATCCCGGCAACTCCAATCCACTGGATGAGCAACAGTTCGTCGTTCACGTGATCAACTTCCTCCAAGGGACGTCCTACTGGGCGAACACCGCGGTCGTGATTGCCTACGACGATTCTGACGGATGGTACGACCATCAGATGGCCCCGATCGTCAACGGATCGAACACCACCGCCGACGTTCTGAATGGCGCTGGCGTCTGTGGCAACGGAGCGACCGCACTTCCCGGCGTGAATCCCGCGACATTGCACGCGCAGGGGCGTTGCGGTTATGGCGTCCGGGCCCCGATGCAGGTAATCTCGCCGTGGGCGAAGCCGAACTTTGTGGACAGCACTTTGACGGACCAAAGCTCGATCATCCGCTTTATCGAAGACAATTGGCTGGGCGGCCAGCGCATCGGACAGGGTTCGTTAGATTCGATAGCCAACTCCATCGCCAGCATGCTCAACTTCAGTCAGACACCGAATCCGACGCTCATTCTGTCGGAAACCACAGGAGAGCCGCAGTAAAGTCTGCCAGTAAGTTGTAAATTCGCGGGAGGCGCTATCTGCGCGTCCCGCTTTTTCCATTTTCAGAGTCACTCTCAAGTCAGCAATCGAGGAGTTAGTCAAATCACACGCCGTCAATTTCTCAAATGCCCCGGGTTGGCGCCGCCAATGTTGCTTATGCAGCACCGTCACCAGATGCCGGAAATGCCACCGGTGCCCAAATTGGTTGATCCAGACACATTGGCTGCATTTGTCGACCCTCTTCCGATCCCGAAGACCGCAAACCCGGTAGGAACTCGCCGAAGCCCTATTGACGCCCGCATGAAACTCCCCCTTTACAGGATTCCGATGCGACAGATTCAAAGCAAAGTGCATCGGGATCTACCGCCGACGCCGTTCTGGGCCTACGGCGCCAGTGTACCCGGATCGGTGATTGAAACGCGCAGCGGCGAAGGCTTCTTTGTGGATTGGCCGAATCAGTTACCTCAGCAGCATTTTCTGCCCATCGACCACAGGCTGATGGGCGCCGAAAGCGATCAGCCGCCCGTGCGAGCGGTGGTTCATATGCATGGCGCGAAAACGCCTCCGGGCAGCGACGGCTACCCCGAAGACTGGTACGTTCCGGGTAAATCGGCGACGTATTACTATCCGAACGAACAGGACGCAACGTTGTTGTGGTACCACGACCATGCTATGGGCATTAACCGGCTCAACATATATGCTGGTCTCCTTGGCCTCTGCATTGTACGCGATAAAGTGGAAGACTCACTCGATCTTCCCCGTGATGAATATGAAGTCCCCCTGGTCCTATTCGACCGTTTCCTGACACCGGAAGGGCATCTTTACTATCCTGTCTCGCAAAGACCGGAAGCGCCCTGGGTGCCGGAATTTTTCGGAAACGCGATCCTGGCGAATGGGAAACTATGGCCATATCTGGATGTGAAACTAGCCAAGTACCGTTTGCGGTTGCTGAACGCGTCAAATGGCCGCTTCTATCGGCTATCTCTTGAAAATGGGCAGCCACTTACGCAGATTGGCACGGACCAGGGGCTGTTACCGGCGCCAGTTGATCTCCAGACGCTGACGCTCGCTCCCGGTGAGCGGGCGGACTTTATCATCGATTTCGCCCTCGCTCAGCCTGGCGGAAGAATCATACTCCGCAACGATACCGTCGGAGTAATGCAGTTCCGCGTGGGTGTCTCCGCGACGGAGTCTCGCCGGCTGCCAAACATCCTGCGGCCGTTGAAGAGATTACCCGAGCATTCGGCGATCCGCACTCGAGAGTTGACCTTGGAAGAGTTCGACAATGTCCTCGATGAGCCGGACACGCATCTGTTGAATGGCGCTCGCTGGCATGACCCGGTGACCGAGAAGCCGATGATAAATACAACGGAAATCTGGTCGCTGATCAATCTCACCGACGATGTGCATCCCATCCATCTCCATCTTGTGCGGTTCCAAATCCTGGACCGGCGTCCTCTGGATGTCAACGAGTATTTGTTGAAAAAGACGATTCGTTACACCGCCCCGGCTTTTCCTCCGGACACGAATGAAGCCGGATGGAAGGACACAGTACGCGCTACGCCGGGCGCTGTCACGCGGATTATTGTTCCATTCGAAGGATATACCGGACGCTATGTCTGGCACTGTCATTTGTTGGAGCATGAGGACAATGAGATGATGCGGCCCTACGAGGTCGTCGCTGATTCCCACGCGCAGGAAAAATAGCTGACGGGTGCACTATCGCCGCGCTGCCATAGGCGCTTCGCCTATTTCACCTCGCCCATCGGCTTTGCGAACTTCGCGTTATCAAGCGGAACGTTACTCTTCACGTCTGCAATCTGGATGGTGAAGCGTCCGTTGAGTCTGGAAAGCGTCCAGCGGAACGGAATCTTGACGCCGTCCGCATCCCGATAATCGGCATAATCAATCTGGGTCGGATTGCGGCCAACGGGCGTTTCGGCGTAACGCACCAAGCGAACAAGGAATCCCGAGCTCTGGTCGAAGTAAAGCCGCACGGGCAAACGTCCGGGTCCGGTGCCGATCAACGACTCGCACATAACGCCATTGATCTGCTCGGGACGAGCGCGGCGAATCTGCGGAAAGATCTCCTTCAATCGAAGAGCGATCGCGAACTCGGCATCCAACGACGATGCCGCGGATTCAACCGGTGACATTTCCCGCGCCGGGCGGCCCGTATTGCCCATCCAGCCGGCTGTGCCATCAAAAGCAGTAAAACTATCGCCGTTCGCTGAGTGGCTAATCGTAACGCGCTGGTTGGGGGCCTTGGTGAGCACTTCGATGGGCGTTTGACTGCCGCCCACGAGAATCGCACCCGTCTCAATACGGCTGGTGATCTTGCGAATCGCTTCGGCGCCGCCCATTGCCGCCACGTACTTTTCGATGACATCGTCGGCAGTAGCCGCGGACCCAGCAAGTGGCGCCGTACTTGTCCCGGCGTGCATGGCATCGCTTTCGAGCACCGGCGGGACGCTCACCGGATTGGCACCGCCATGGTGACAGGAATAGCACGAAACTTGTTGACGGCCTCCAAAGCTTGCTTTATTGATCGACGCCACCATCGCCATCATTTCGCGAGCGGTCTTCTTCGCGGGCTTATCGTCGAGTTCCGCCTTGCCTGCCACGTGGCAGAACGAACACTCGACGCCAAGCGAGGAGGAAATGACCTGCATGGCCGGCATGAGCTGGTCGGCTGGCGTGCCCTTGAGTTGGATTATATTTTTGTAAACCTGGTCGGCGGTTTTAGATTCGGCCGCCGGTCCATCCAGCGAGTGTTGGGCTAGGGCGACCGGCGCGAACATTACGGTCGCGACAAAAAGCACGCTGTGAAGGCCGTGCCGCGTTGTTTGGCTTTGCATTCGAGTCACCTCGGCTCCTCTGGATTGTACCGAGCGAGCGGCAGAAGCGCCATGGTGGCCCAGTTGGTGGCCGCGGCGGAGATGAACTGGTCGGGGCCATAGGGGAATCCGTTTTCGAAGTAGGGCTGAAAAGGAATCGACCGGCTCCTTACGTACCAGGATCCGTCTTCGGCCTGAGTGTTCATCAGAAACTGCGCGCCACGATTATAAGCGGCGTCGGCGGGCGTCACAACCCCGGCTTCTTTTAGCGCGACCAGCGCCTGGCCGGTTGCGTAGGCGTCGCTCGGGAGCGAAGGAGTCTGGGACCATCCACCGTCGGAGCGCTGTTCTTTGAGTAAATCGCGCGCGGCCTTCTGCACGATCTCCTGTTTCCCGCCGGCCCATATGAGCCCGAAAAGCTGGAATGCACGATCCTCGGTGGACCTTGGCTGCGCCTGAGCCAACCACTCGGCAGCGAGTTGCACAGACTTTTCATACTCCGCCCGCTGCGCCTTGGGCATATACACTTGAATCGCCCGTAGCGCGGTAGCGGTGCCCTGGATGTCGCTCGATTCAATGGGCGGGCGGCCGCCGGACGTTGGCCAGGCTCCGTCCTTCCTCTGGTGGAGCTTCAGGTAACGCGCCATCGCGTCCGTCGCCGGATCGGGAGGACAGGCTTCGGCTGACAATCCAAGCAAGATATACGCTGCGGTGTCGGTGCCGCCCGCGATGGGGATCCCTTGCAGATACCGTTCGCGATTACCGTCGATGTAAGCTGCGATGGCACTACGTTGCGCGCGCGCGACGCCATCGTCGATTACAACGCTTTGCTTGCGGGCAGCAGCCATGGTCATTGCAGTCAGGTTATTGTTGTGGCAGGAAACGCATCCGGATTTCCTCATAAAGCCCACATCGCTTCGCTGTAGCAACGGGAGGCTGCGGTCGATGGCGGCTCTCGCGGATGGAGCCGGCTCCGGCTTGAGGGCGGGTTTCGGGGATGCATCGCCTACTTTTGCCCCGGCTTGCTGCAAAAGCTTGATGACATCTTGATCGCCTTGCCGGGAGGCGAACTCGAGCGCCGTGGTGCCGTCCGCCGTCTTTGCGTTAACTTCGGCGCCGTGCTCGACGAGAGTTCTCACCTTCTCCACTGGCGCATCCTCCGATATCGCGGCGTACATCAAGGCGGTGAGCCCGAGACCATCTTCGGCGAACTTTGCGTCCGCCCCGCGGTCGAGAAGTATCTTGAGAGTGCGCGTATCTTTGGCGCCTGCCGCCTGGAACAAGCCGGAGTTCAGAGTTGATTTGCTCACGGATTTGATGAGCAACTGGGTGCAAGCTTCGCAGCCGGCGTCCAGTGCTAACGGGAGACCAGGCGACAAACGCGTAACCTCGACGCCGTGCTGGAGGAGAGTCCGTAGAAGCGCTTCGTCGCCGCCCGCGGCAACAAACGGATTCCCGCCCCGGTACGACTTTACATCCACCTTTGCCCCATGATCGAGCAAAAGATTCACCACGGCGGCAGGCGCTTTACTTGCCAGAGCGATCGTCAACGGTTTCTGGTTTTCCATCGATGTGGCGTTGGGGTCGGCGCCATGCTCCAACAGCAATCGCACCTTGTCAGGATCATCGATGGCCCACATGAGCGCGGTCGCGCCGACTTCGTTCGAAGCGTTGGCATTCGCGCCGCTATCGATCAGTTGCCGAACCACCGCAGCATCGCCATACAACGCGGCGTACATCAAGGGCGTGGCGCCGCCGGGGCCTTTCAAATTGACAGCGCCGGGATCCTCGTGAAGCAATCGATCAAAAGCCGGACGCGTGCCACTTCGCAGCGCTTCTGTGAGGCGCATAGCTCTCGGGTCGGGGGGCCCGGATGTCTTGTCGCCCGAGAGATCGTCGGGCCAATTCGCGCCTTGGTCTATCCAGGTCTTGACGAGGTTGATTTGCTCCGGGGACAACGGCCCGGTGGGAGGCATTCGGGTTCCATACTTGGTTCCGATGAGCTTGAGGTACAATCGGCTCCCGTCGGCATTCCCGGGTCCGATTGTGGTTCCTCCGCGAATCGCCATAGCGGAGCTGCGCCGGTCTAAGCGCATGCCTCCCATTTGTTGCGACGGTCCGTGACAGCCGACGCAGTGTTCCTGAAACAGCGGTTGAATATCGCGTCTAAAGTCAATCTTATTAGGCGTTTGGGCGGGCAAGAGTCCGGCCAACAGGAACACTGCGCCAATCGCGAAACTGGCAAATGATCGCACAGCTATCCTCCAGCCGAAGTATTCCATTTTGACTTGTGGCTCAGAGCTTAAGATAACATGGCGGCTTTAATGGGGACCCGAGGTTGCGAGACCACATTATTGAACTTTAAGCAGTCCTCACCCTTTGGCTGGCCGGTTAATTCAAGGGATCGCGCGGGAATTTCAGATATGGAAGGCGAACACGCTGATCGAAGATCTGATCCGCTCGGATGGATGGAGAGGCTTCAAAACCCGCTGCGCCGGCAGCAGTAACAAAATCGTCCTGGTCCACGCCGTCGCCGCTCACGCCCAGTCCGCCAACCAGCGCGCCATTTTTGTAAAGCGGAAGGCTGCCGGGAAAAAACACGACGCCATTCTGATACGGGTTGGGTGGCTGGGAGCCCTGCGTACAAGGATTCATTGCGTCGAACTGGTAGAGGCTAAAAAATGGTCCAGGCATCGAAAAATCGATGCCGGGTGGATAAAGCGGCTGCGCGCCGAAACCAATCGTCCGGTTGGTGACCGTCGTGTCGATTGGCACACCAAGAAGATCGCTGCCGCTGCGATTTGCGCCGCTGAAGAATATCACATTCCGCGCCTTGGCGACCGCGACGTCGATGCTGAAAGTAGTCGCATCCGGCATCCGATGCAATGCCAGAAGCTGCCCATCGAGATCCGCCACGGCGATGACAAAGCTGGCGCGCGAGCCGATCGGGAGACGGAGGACCGCGCGGGTCAGGTTGCCCTCCGCCACAACCGCATTCACGATTCCACTCACATCATCGCTCGACAGGCCGCCCAGCGGACCGCCCTGGGGCGCAATCAGGTCGCCTTCCGGAGTCGGTCCGGGGCTGTCAAGGGGGCCAACCACATAATTGCCGCCGGTTGTTCCCGTGCCATATCCGGATGGAAGCGTTGTTTGATTGACGAACGGCAAGGCAATGCCGTTGATGAAGATCACGCCAGGATCGGCAACCGTTGGACCGTAGCCCGCTTCTCCGGATACCGCGGCAAACTCCGCCACGCTTGGGTCCACGCCCGCGACGCCCACGCCACCTACCAAAACGCCCTGCTTGAACAGCGGAACGCCACCGGGATTTACGGCAAATTGGTCGCTGTCGCTAAGATCGGCCTTGCCGGTGAGGACTCCCAGTCCGGGTTGCGAACCGTCGCTGGACAGTGCTGGAGGCACCTGCTGGCCGGTAACAAAGTTCGTATTAAATGAACAGCCGCGATTGGTATTCTCGATTCCATATAGCGGGCCGTTTGCGGCGAAGGGAATTCCAGGCGGGAAATGAATGCCGCTAACGAATCGCACCGTGCGCGAGGATAGCGGCGCCTGGCTGTTGCTGAAGAAACTAGCGGTGCGAGCCAGAGCGACGGCAACCTCATTCGAATCGGTTTGGATGCCGATGTTCGCGTTGGCGGTTGAGGGAGCGCCCGGTGTTTGAAACACGGCCAGGATGTTCCCTACCCGGTCCGTGACCGCGATGACCATGGGAGCATTCACCGCAGCGGCGGCGTTCTGCACCACCGTCTGCACGTCGGCCGCAGTCAAGCTGGGAGCCGGATCGTCCTGGGCAAGCAACAACGCGTTTAACGCCGTGAGTATGAGGAGCAGCAAACTCATTGCAGTAGCGAATGTAAGTTTTTCATCTTACGGGCGAATTCGAAGCTGTTATAAGCGGAGGGATCTTCCAACTGTTGGAACATTTCGTGGATCGCGGCACGCATCTGTTGATTATTCGGCAGGGGGACGTTCTTAGTGTAGGCGATGAACAGAGAATCGAGCGCCATGGTAGCCTGCTCGGCCGAGCGCTCGCCCTGTTCGGCGATGAAGTCGGCGTCGCCTGAGATGCTCTTCATTAGACGCAGCGTCATCGGCTGATCGTATTTCAACGCCGACGTGAGCCGCGCGATGCGATCGGCTACCTCGGCGGCACTAAGAGCCTGAGCCGCAAGCGGCTTGCGATCGGACCCTGGCAACGTGACGAGCGCGTAGAGTTTGTCGACCTCGGATTTCAATTGCTGCGCGGCGCTTGCATCGGCTTCTCGCACGACGTGACGCAACACCACATAGCGGGCGAGGTTCCAGGGCGTATTGCCCGGACGTCGCCCGGCGTAGCCTCGCTCCTGGCGCCAGCTATCTTTTGTAGCAGTCAGGCTGTGATGACAGGCGAAGCAATCGAGCTCGGCATATTCTGGCCAGGTCCCATTCGAGGACTCGCGCGCCACGCGCTTGAGCTGCTCGCGCAATTGCACCGCTTGTCCGACGGCCAGCGATCGAACTCCCAGCCAGGGGTCCTTATCCCCTTCGTTCCAATGCGGCGGCATGACCGCGGTAAACGAATCCAGCTCGAAATACAGATCCGGGTGCCCGGCGGCGATCAGTTCATGGTCGACAGATTTCTGAGGAGTGCCCAGGTGACAGGTGAGGCACTTTTCACTGCGCTGGAGGAGGTCGCGCGTGTTGTACATCCCGAGTGGGAGGGACTTTTCATAGTTCCAATTACGGGTGGTATGCGAACCGAGCCACAAAGAGGCCGGCCCGTGGCAGTTTTCGCAGCCGACGCCGTCGCTGAGATCGAACGTACGGGCGCGCTGTTCCACGGGAACATCCAGGGCGTGGCAGGCCAGGCATCTAGCCGCAGTGTCCGGCTTGGGTAAGCCCATGATCTTGGCGATGCGGACGCCGACGGGATTAGTTAAGTTTGCAAACGCGCGTGCGTGCTTATCGCGAACCACCCAGGTGCTGTATTCGTTTTGCAGGACCGAGGTCTCGCTGCGTTCCTGCACTGCCCCGTGACAACTGGGTGAACTGCATGAGCCGGGGCCGGTATATTTCGGGGACATGGCCGGATCGGCGCCGAACAGCCAGAAATTAGCCACGAAACCGCATAGAGCGATAGGGAACTTTTTCATTAAACGGCGTATCTTTTCTGTAGCGTACCAGATAGGGGCCCGACGGCCGAAATCCGGCTAATGAAAGCCCGGAATTGTCCCGATAGATAGATCAGTCGCTCTTCGTTTTGGGCGGCGTGCACGCTCTCATGGCGTTGCGGCACCGAGGCGCATAGTGACGGGACCAACGCGGACTACCAAAAAGCTGGAGCAAGTACGCCGGATTCTGCCGGTAGTTCTCACGGTCGCGGTTGTTGGCGGACTCGGATGGCAGTGGTCGAGGGAAAATCGAAGGCATTACAACACTGCGTCTCTGGCACCAGCGCACGCGCTGATCGGCCAAAGGTGCGGAGCCTGTCACGGGTCACAAAGCAGCTTTCAGCCGATTGCGAGCGATCAGGGCTGCCTGGCTTGCCACGATGGTCCCGTTCATCATGCGGAGCAGACCTTTTCACCGGCTTGTTCGAATTGCCATGCCGAGCATAAGGGTGTCATGCGGCTGGCGAAGACCAGCGATCGAGCATGTACGCAATGCCATGGCGATCTGACAGACAAAGATAAGCATGTGCCTCCGACCTTTGCGGTGAACATCAGCGGGTTCGATCAAACGCATCCGGAATTCGCTGTCCTGCGATCAGGCCGGGATCCGGGCACGATTAAGCTGAATCACGCGTTGCATCTGAAGGCTAATCTGCGAGGCCCTGGCGGCCCGGTCCAATTGAAGTGCGTCGACTGTCATCGCGCGCCGGGCGTGGAGGCAATCAATTATGAGCGCCACTGCGCAGGCTGCCACCCGCTCGAGTTCGACCGGCGAATTGGAGAGCCGGCGCCGCACCAGGAACCGAGAGTGGTGTACGAGTTCGTGGTGAAAAGGCTCACCGAGTACATCGCCGCGCACCCACAGGAGATCAAGTTAATGGCTGAGACGGACACGCGGCTGCCCGGCCGTCCGCTGCAGCCGCCCGCACGCAACGCGGCCGAATGGCTGCAGCAGCGCCTGGCTGACGCGCAACTATTGTTGTGGCGGAAGTCATGCAAAGAGTGCCACACGTTGAGTCTTCCTAATGGTCCTCATGGCCTGCCGGAAGTTGCCCAAGCGATGATTCCTGCGCGTTGGATGCCGCACTCGCGGTTCGATCACCAGGCTCACCAGATGATGGCGTGCACGTCGTGCCACCCCAAGGCTTTGACCAGCAGTGAGACGTCGGACGTGCTGATCCCGGGCATTCAAGTATGCCGCGAGTGTCACCACTCGGGCGCGAAGGCGGCTGAGGCGCGCTGTTTTGAATGCCACGTCTATCATGACTGGAGCAAAAAGAAACGCGGGGCGGGGATAGCCGCGCTTCCCTAATTCGGATTGGTCACCGTATAGAGCTGGCCGTTGCGAAGATATAGGCGCTCCATTTCCTGACGATTGAACGGACGCGAGCCCCGGCGGTTGAATACGGCGAGCTGATTGCCGTCAATCAGCGAGGAGACGTCGGATGTGCTGATCCCCGACGTTCACGTGCGCCGCTCGTGTCATCATTCCGTGAGCGATGCGGCCGAGGCGCGCTGATTCAAATGCCACGGTTATCATGACTGGAGCAAAGAGAAGCGCGTGAACGGAACTCGGTCAGTTCGGGGTCTAGTGAAGTAGGACGGCAGATTGGTTGACGTGCGAGAGCACGTCGGTCGCGAACGCATCTGGCCGAATGGATTAAGGCCGCCGCTGAGCGACAGTAGGCTGGAGGGATAATATGAAGGCATGATAAAAGCAGTTCCGGATCAAAGATACGAATGCACGGAGGACGTCGTTCGACGAAGTGCGCCCAATGCCCCCGGTGTTCTCTTTCTGTTTGACACAGTCGGCGCTTTTTGGTTCGCTTTGGAGCCCGAGAGTGTCCGGGAGGAACTTCTCAGAATTCGATCCGACTGGTCAAGCCCCTTAAGACAAGGTGTGGCGTTTGCCTTCGAGGTTCATTCTGATGTAGCCGGGCGGCACCAGAGATGGCTCGAGATTGTGGATCACCTCAAACCGACGGGCCAGACCCCTCCTTCACTCTTGAAAGCTGCCGGAGGGAACCATTAATCCTTGTCCGTCGTTTCACGCGCCGCGTCATCCTCGCGACCTTCATTCGCATTCGCTTCTTTCCAGTAATGCGTTCGATAACAGAATCGTTTATTCCGTTGGTCAATATGTTCTCGTCGCGGAGCTCCTCGCCGAAGAACCGGCGGTAATTGTCAACGGTCGCAGCAACGCCAGCATCGCTTCCGCCAGTAACTAGAATGATCTCGACCTTCCCGCTTCTGGCCAGTTGAACTCGCTTCAGTAGGTACTTGAATTCGTAGTCTGCTGCGGGAAGGGAGTAACCGATGAAGACCCACCTCGCCGCTTGTTCGAGTAGGCGCTCTGTCATGAGCCACGTGCGCTGGAACATTGAAAAGTCCAGGGCCTTGCGATAACTGAACGTCGCGATTCTCGTACCGAGCGTGACATTAGGGCACCACGGACATGAGCGCCGCGGCTTTCTCAGGCCATCTGGCGGCCCGGTCTGAGCGATTAATTCCCAGTCGCTCTCCGATAACAACTGGTCAGCAACATGAAGCACTTGATCGGGAGGAACGACATACAATCGACGGCAGTTGTCGCAATAGAGCCAGTTTATCGATCCATGTATTTTTGCTATTCGAACCGACGGCCCATCCGCGACTGGTTGACGTTTCGATGTAGTTTGCGTGGCATCAGCATTGAAATCGAATTGAGATTCCTCCGCGCCATACTCAATGGAAAGGCCCTTGTGTAGCTCAGACAGGATGCCTTCTGTAGCAACGTCCCAATTCAAACTAACAAATGCGGTGCGATTCAAGTCAGCATGCTTAAGCAGCTTCGTAATCCCTTTCCACCTTCGCTTCTGTCTTCGTTGGGCCTTTAGGTATCGTTCGCGCAGCATCCGGATGATTCGAGCAATTAGCGCTCTTCGGATTGTTCTCAACGTGGCCGCTGGATAGCCTGCGCCTAGGTTGTGACCAGTGTTAGCCGAAAGATCAATGCAAGTAAACAAATCTTCCATTGGAGGCCAAACCTCCGCGTCCTCCTGATGACCAAACGTCGCGTGCACAAACTTACAGAGATAATCCATCAAAGCCCTACTCGGCTTACCCTCTCCAAACTGTCTTGCAGCCAGCAGAGCCTTCGTGAATTCTGATTGCAGAGGTAGGCCGGCGTACTGCGAGAAGCCCGCACCGACGATGAGCACTTGATTCGGTTGACCCTGCATGCGGTAATAACTCTATTTTAGCGGGCTGGCCCGTTCGTTGGTCACCGTATAGAGCTGGCCGTTGCGAAGATATAGGCGCTCCATTTCCTGACGATTGAACGGACGCGAGCCCCGGCGGTTGAAAACCGCGAGCTGGTTGCCATCTTCGTCCACCGCACGGTCGCGATCGATGCCTTTGGAAACGGCCAGGGCCGGGCCTTTGGTGCGATAGGTCGCAATCAGTTTCGGTGTAGGCCGGGGACTGAAACCCAGGTAATTCGGCGTGTCATTGGGAGCGAATAGCTGCACGACGCGCAGTCCGTTTTTGCCGTCGGCGAGGTACGCGAAGGCGCTGGCATTGGTCATCCCCAGCTTTACGTCTCGCGTATCGTTGATTTCGCCGCTAGCGTTGAACACCTGATCTACCCGCGGGTGCTCGGGCCGCTCGACGTCAACGATGACTAAACCTTGCTTGCCTCCGGCCACATAGGCGTAGGTGCGAGCAACGTAAATGTTGCGGGCGTCATCGAGTGGGAGAGTTGCGCCGGGAATCAGGCGGGGATGAGCCAGCGAAGTTACGTCCAGAACTTTCAAACCTTCGCGATCCACCACGAACGCGTAACGAAACTGGACTGCGACTCCTTGGGGCTCGGCTAAGGTGACTTCCGATTCGACCTTCGGCGCCAGCGGATTTTCGATATTCACGACCACCAGACCGCGATTGCACAGAATGTAGGCGTAATGGCCGGCGATGGTAATTCGCCGCGATCCGTTCAAAATGCCGTTTGGATTAAAGGCCAGCGCGCGCTTCAGGAAATTATTGGCGGGATTGCCATCGAGCAGCGTCAGCACGCCGGGACTCTTGCTCTTCAGATTCGGGTTCCCGACCACTACCAGTCCCTCTTCGAGATCGGTCACATAGAGGAAGCCGTACATCAGCGCGATGGGCTGCTCTTCGTTGGCGGGAATTCGTGTGCGCATCGGGTCTATTGCCAGAGTGGAGGGTGAGCCGACGGCGGTCGCGTTCTTCATCTTCACATAGAGACGCTGGCCGAGCGGCGAAACCGGCGCGGTCACCATCTTCTCGGAAAAGCTCTTGTTGTCGACATTGGCCACGTCGTAGACGCGGAAGCCGCCCTTGCCCAGTGCGGCGTAGAGATACTCGCCACGCAACTGCACATCCAGCACGTTACCGGCATGATGATCGGCCTCTTCCAGGTGACGGTCGTGCTTCATCAGCTTGGCGTAGTCATCGGAGTAAACCAACTTGTGCAGATCGCTGCCATAGACTGCCGGCGGATCGTCATGCTCGGCTACCGGAACCGCGTCGAATCCGTTCGAACCCTCGGCGACATACACGTAGCGGCCCATAAAATTGACGAGATTGGTTCCCTGCATCAAAAGCTGGGCCATCCAGGCATTGTTGTCGCCATCGCGCGAGACGTGACAGTCGGTGCATGTTTTGGTCTCGGCGGCACGGACCGTATGTGGGTAATACGGGCTGAATCCGAAGCCACTGAAGCCCTCGGCGGAAATGGTGGGCTGCGTGTAATACAGCCAGTCGCGATTGGCGTTCTGTGAACTGACAACCACGGCACAACTCGACCGCGTTGGTGCAATGCGATGGTTAGTGACCGTACCGTCCACGCCCAGCATATAGATGTCGTCGCGCAGCACTTCGAAATTGTAGGAGGTATAGTTGCGCGTGGTGAGGCCCTCGTTATGCAGCATGGGCATCTTTTGGTTCGCGACCATCGGCAGGTGGCAACCGAAACAACTCGTGGTCCACGACGAATGGCAGGTGTAGCAGGTCATGCGGCTGTTGGCGTGGGCCAGTTTGGATTCATCGGCCGGCGCGCCGCCATCGGCCCGCCCGCCGCTAAAGTTCTGACCATCCTTCAGCAGCGTCTTTGCGACCCGCGATTTCTCGCTGAAATGCGGATTGCCGGGCGTGATGGTATCCAGTACCTGCACTACTTCCCAGGGCGTGCGATCCGGATCGACCATGGGACGCTGATAGAGCTTGCCGTCTTGCCAGTAGAAACGCCGCTGGCCCGCGGGCGTGCGTAGCAGCGACATGTCGGTGCCGCCTGGAGGCGCAGCCGCGGCCGATGTTCGCAGCGTGGCCTTCTGCGATACCGTGCCGTGGCAATCGATACAATCCACTTCGACGGCGTTGCGCGTTTCGCCATACAGATTACCGTTACCGTGGTTGTCCTGCGCGAAGTGGCAGTCCTCGCAATGCATTCCTTTCTCTAGATGGATGTCGCGAAGGTGGACGGCCTTTTGGAATTTGTCCGGGTCGTCCGGCGGAACGGTATGGTTCCCGGCGTCGAGCAGATTGCCTTTGCGGTCGCGCTTGTAGACAGCGCGGAAGACCCAGCCGTGGCCATGGAAGTCGGCGAATTGCGTGTGCTTGAGCTGAGCGTTGAATTCGGGCGTACCGATCTTTTCGAGGAAGCCGAGATCGCCCCATAGGCCGCGCGCGGCGGCGCCTTCCGGATTCGCTATCCAGCTCTGGTAGCGCTGGTCGTCGGTCGGGTTATGTTGCTTGGGCGAGTACATGTGCTCTCCATCGGTCTCGTTGTCCCACCAGATATAGCCGAGGTAAGACGCCACCATGTTGGTGCCGGGATGGATATGGCAGACGATGCACTGGCTGGTGGGAATGGAGCGCGTGAATTCGTGCTTGATGGGATGGCCGCGCTCATTGCGAGGAATAGTGGGATCCTTCTGCGCGCTGAGAGCTTGATTGCCGTACGAGGCATAGGGGCCAGAGTGGATGGGCGAGCGATCATTGGCGTAGATGACATGGCAGGCGGTGCAGCCGCTGGCGCGGTAGTCGCCGGGGTGATCGTTGGTGCCGGGGAGCGAAAGCAGCGGATCGAACAAACGCGTTTTTTGCAAGCCGAGGAAGACGGGGTCAGTACGAAGCTCGGTGCCGAGGCCGCGATCGCTCAGCTTGTCATCTTGGTTCGGATTGGGATTGCCGATCTCGGAACGTCCACCGCCGCGCTCGAATACGCGCAGGATGTTTCCTGGCTCGGAAATTTCCCAGCGGGCCAGAGGATCGAGATGGGGAAGCACGCCCTTGGTGCGCGTGAGATCCTGCGACGGCGGGGGGACGGTATTGATGCGCTGCGGCAAGCCGTCGGGCGAATAGCTTTCGCCGAAGCGCGCGTCTTTGTACGGCAACGCCCCGTTGTTGTAGAGCGCCGCCTGCCAGAGCATCGCGCCATGGGTCATCATGCTGGTGCGCACGGCGCGGACCTCTTGCATGTGGCAGCCGGATGATCCGCAGGTGCGGTCGGCGACGCGCAGGTCGCCAGGATTGACGAACTGGATGTACTCCTTGCCCTCCTGAAGCCAATTGGTGTAGGGCCGGATCGGATTGGCCGAAGAGCGCCACATTTCGGGAATCCGAGGCTGAGGATGCGCTTGCTTCTTGGCTTGCTCGTACATAGCCGAGCCCGGTTGCGCGCCCGCCGGAGGTTGGACATCGGATTTTCCGCCGTGGCAATCGGTGCAGCTCAGATGCACGGTTCCGGTATTGTGCATGGTCGGCGAATCGGTCTGGCCGTGGCAGGCAAGGCAGTCGGCGCCGGCGTGCCCCAAAATTAGGGACAGTACACTCAAACCCCAATTTCCGAGCTTGGATTTCCAACGCGGGCGCCGGGAAAATTGGTATTTGAGTGTACTGTCCCTAATTTTCATTAGAAGCGGAAGCGGACATTCGCGAAGAGTGAGAACAAGAATCGATTGGTGGAGATATCGCGGAAGCCTTGAAATGGTTCGAAGCCGTTGACACCACCCGTAATGGTGATGTTCTCCGACAGCGGCGGCCGGTACGATACCCCAACGCCGGAATCCGCGCCTACGCCGGCATGAATGCCCGACTGGAACAGCAGCAGCTCCAGTGGCTGGGTGTCGGCAAACCGAATCAAATTTAGATTCACAAAGCCGCGCAGCTTGGGCGTGATGTCGATGTCCACCCCCGCATTGTATAAGAACACTCCCGGATTGACGAAGTTCGATTGCCCCTCCAGCTTGCTGGTGCGCAGGTCGGGCACCAGACTCCCTCCGTTTTCCAAATCGACGCCAGTGCTAGTCAACCGGATGCCCTCGCGATCCCAGAAGCTGAAAAATCCGCCGGCGAAATTTGGGTTGTCGAAGATCGTGTCAAAGCCGCGCGCCGTTCCACCGAGAGGGTTCTTGTCACCGGAGGCGTAAAAGAACGACACGCGGTAACGCAGCCAGTCCTTATCCAACGACAGCTCAACGGCCGCCATCTGCGCATTGATGTCGACGCGGTGTCCGGCCAGCTCGTTGAAACTGTCGTGGCCAAGCACCTGGTAAAACGCGTGCGTGAGGTTCAGCTTCCCGAAATGTCCGTCGCCGGTGAGCCCGTAGTAGTAAGCACGAATCGCATGCGGTTGCACAAAGCCGATCGGCGCCGGCCTGACCAGGAAGTTATTGGTGTCGAGCTGGAACGACGGGTCATCTTTGTTGTAATGAAAACTCACCTGAATCGTGTAACCGGGCTTCACGAAATCCTGGCGATAGAGGTTGGCGATCATCACCTGCTGGTGGCGATAGGCGAACGTATTCAGACCGCTGTTAGTGTCTTTTTCGAGCATCGCGAAATAGGCCGCGTTGTACTGGTATCGATTGGAATCCAGGGTGCCAAAGATGCGGATGCCGGGCTCCTGGTCGGAGAAAATGAAGCCCCGGAAATCGCTGGTGAAGCTCTGAATTCCGGCGCGCACGGAAACGAAATCATAACTGCTGCTTAGGTCCTTGATTTTGGCTTCGACGAAAGCTTCTTGAAACCCGAGGTGCGTATCCAGGCGAGTATTTCCCTTGAGCACATCAGCGTTGACAATGCCATTTTCCTGCACCTGCAGGTAGTTGATATTGAGGTCGGGCGTGAACCTGATCTGCCAGTCGATCGGCCGGAAGGATGCATCTCCGTGAAACAGGGTCACCGAGAAAGCCATATTCTCGGTCATGAAATACTGGCCGAAGCGTCCAAAGAATTCCTGACTGCCGGCGCTCTCCGAACCCAAGCCACTGGGGACGGGAAGCCGCCGGCCGTCAAAGAACGTGTCGCTGGTGAGCGTCACATTCAAGAAGGTACGGTTCCCGATGATCGGTTCGTCGCCTTTCAGCTTATTGCGGTTGAACGGATCGTACCAATGACCCTTGACGAACGGCGCTTCTCCGGTGGGGTAGCGATGATAATCAGTCGGAAACTGGTAATTCCAGCGGTTCGGAACGACGTTGAAAACCTGATCGTCAGGCGGCAGCGGGGCCGCTGGACGTTGCCCGGCCGCATTTGCCGGAGGAGGAGTTTCGAGCGCGCGGCCATACGGAGACGCCGAGGTGGGTTCAGCGGGCGATGCCGGAGGCGCTGGGCCCAATCCCGGCTGGCGCGGCAATTTACGCACTCCTTCCGGAGCGGCAGCGATCGCCTTCATCGTGAACTCGAGCGGAAACGCAACTCCGGCGGCCAACTCGATCTCGCTGCGCACGAAAGGCTCAAAGCCGTCTCGGGTAGCCTGCACCTGATAGCGCCCTGGCGCGAGATTCAGGAAGCGATACACGCCGTCGCCGGTCGTTGTCGTTTGAAGGCTCATGCCGGTTGAAAGATTCTGAAGCACAACCGCGACGTTCCCGAGTCCCAGACCCGCTTCAGTCCGTACGACGCCTTGGACGGCCGCGACCGCCGGGGCGGCGGCCTGCCGGGGAATTCGCTGCTCTTGCCCCCGCGCCGTCGCCGACACCAACCCGAGCAGCAAACACATTTCGACTGCCCTATACAATCTTGTGAGCCTTCCTGTGCGGCGCGAATTCAATGAATATACAAAAAGTCACGATAGCAAAGCGCTCTGCTCAGCGTTCAGGAGTCGGCGCCGGTCTGATATTCTCGTTGATACCGCAACAAGAGAGTAGTCCGGGCACTACCAACGTCCTGCGGGCCAAACGAATGGGCGTCTTTGGGACTTCTGGTCAGGTCATCCAAGTTTCCGGCATTCGCAAGACCTACGGGTCGACGGTTGCCGTATCCGACGTTTCGTTTGAGGTCAGCGAAGGCGAAATCTTTGGGTTGATCGGCCCCAATGGCGCTGGGAAGACCACTACGATGGAGTGCGTCGAAGGAGTGCGCCGGCCGGACCAAGGCGCCGTATCGATCCTGGGCCTGGACCCCTACCGCGACATGTATCAATTGCAAAACAGCATTGGGGTGCAACTCCAAGAGGCGCAACTCCAGAAGAGGATCAAGGTATGGGAGGCGCTGGACCTCTGGGCGTCGTTGTATCCGAAAACCGTAGACGGCGATCGGCTGCTCGAACAACTCGGCCTCGCCGGTAAACGGAATGCCTGGTTCATGACTCTTTCCGGCGGACAGAAGCAGCGGCTGTTCATCGCTCTGGCCCTGATCAATGATCCGGAAGTGGTATTTCTGGATGAACTGACCACCGGGCTCGACCCACAATCGAGGCGGGCGATCTGGGAACTGGTGCGCGACATCCGCGACCGCGGAAAGACGGTCTTAATGACCACTCATCTGATGGAGGAGGCCGAGCGGTTGTGCGACCGGGTGGCCATCATCGAGCACGGAAAGATCATCGACATAGGCAGCCCGGCGGAATTGGTACGGCGCCATTGCCCCACGCGAACGGTCATACTTGCCACCGGCAACGAACTCGCCGAAGAACGTCTGCGCGCGATGCCATCACTGGAGACATTAACGCGCCAGGACTCCCAGTTCACTATTCAGGGGCGCGGCGATGAGTTCGTGACCGAAGTAATCCATTGTCTGGCCGAGAACCGGATCCGGGTGACGGACTTCCGCACTTTACTTCCCAATCTGGAGGACGTCTTTCTGAAGCTGACCGGCCACTCGATTCGCGATTAGGAAGAACGATGTTCCGCGGACTTTGGAAACTGACATGGCTGGAGATCAAGATCTTTCTGCGCGAGCCACTCGGGGCGTTCGGAACGATTCTCTTTCCCGTCCTGGTATTCGTGGTGGTCGGCCGGCTTCTCGGCGGCCGGCTTACGCCAGGCTCAATCGCGGCCACTGGATTCATACGGGTTGGACTACCGGTTTTGGCGTCAGTGCTGGTGGCCCTCAGCGCAGTGTTGTCGCTGGTCACGATCATCTCGATTTACCGGGAAGGCGGCATCCTCAAACGGCTTCGGGCCACGCCGCTCCGCCCGCAGACGATCCTCACTGCTCACGTGCTCGTCAAACTGGCGCTGACGGTAGCCAGCCTGGTGTTGTTGGTGCTGGCGGGCAAACGCTATTATCCCGTCAATGTTGACGTTCCCGTGTTCGGATTTGCGATGGCGCTGCTAATCAGCACGTTGAGCATTCTGTCGATCGGTTTTCTGATCGCGAGCATTGTGCCGACGGCGCGGTTCGCGCAACCAATCGGCGCGGCCATCCTATATCCCATGCTTCCCTTCTGCGGCCTGTTCGTGCCGCTCCAATCGTTGCCACCCGCCCTCCAGACCGTTGCACGCATGTTGCCGCTAACGTACGCGGTGTCTCTGCTCCAGGGGATTTGGAAAGGCGAGGCGTGGTCGGCACACATTGGCGACGTCGCGGCGCTGGTCGCCGTATTTGCGATTTGCACAGCACTCTCAGCGAAGGTTTTTCGCTGGGAATAGCGTGGCTTGGGCGGAACTTAACTCGTTGAACGAATGGATTTCGCCAGGGCTCGGATCAGTTTGTTCAGTCACTGCCAACCGCCGCCGAGGGCATTATAAAGTTGGACCATGCTGACGATTTCGGCATAGCGGATCTGCTCCAGCGTGAGTTCGGCCGAGAGCAGATCGCGGTCTGCATCGAGTGCGTTGAGCTGCGTATCCACGCCGCCTTCATAGCGACGGTAAGCCAATCGTTTGCGGTCCTCGAGAGCGATAACCAGTTTCTGCTGCTCGACCCGGCTCTCGCGCGTCCGTTGATGCGCGATCAGGGCGTCAGAAACCTCTTGGAAGGCCGTGCTGATCGACTTTTCGTATGCGATCTGCGCATCCTGGCGCTGGGCCTCGGCCAGCCGCACATTGTTCTTCAGCCGTCCGGCGGTGAAGATGGGCTGCGTCAATTGGGGCACGAAGCTGAACGTCTGGTCCGGGCCGGAGAAAAGCCTGGCAAGCGTTGAGCTCTGGCCGCCGACTGAGCCCGTCAGGCTAATCTGTGGGAAGTACGCAGCTTTGGCTACCCCGATGTTGGCGTTGGCGGCGACCAGCGCCTGTTCGGCGGCGCGGATGTCGGGGCGTCGTTCGAGCAATGCCGAGGGCAATCCAGCGGGCACCTCGGGCACTAGATATGCCTCGTTGAAACGGGGCGCTCGCTCGATCCTTCCCGGGTTCTTGCCGAGTAGCAGAGAAATTTGGTCGTCGGTCTGTTCGCTCTGCTGCTTCAACTGGGGAATGCTCTCGGCTGCGCTCTCGACGAGTTGCTCGGCCTGACGCACGTCGAGCTGCGTGGCGATACCGTGCGCTTCGCGAGACAGCGTCAGTTTGAGAGATTCCTGGCGCGATTGGAGCGTGCTCTCAGATATCCTCAGCTCGGAATCCAGTTCCAGTAATTGAAAGTAATCGGCCGCGACCTGGCTCACCACGGTGGTGATTACCGTCTTGCGGTTCCAATCGGCATTGAGCAGATTCGCGCGCGAAGCCTCCGTCGCGCGGCGCAGCTGTCCCCAGAGATCGACCTGGAATGACAGAAGGTTGAGCGCGGCTTCTCCCCAGTTACGGTTCTGATTGGCGACAAACGACCTCGGAAGGGGAAACTGTCCATCTCGCGACAAGCGCGTAAATTGGAGATCTCCGGACGCGCCCACCTGCGGGTATTGGTTGGAGCGAGTGATCCCGAGATTCGCCCGCGCCTGGTCAACCCGCGCCACGGCATCGCGCAGATCGTAGTTCTGAACCAGGGCGACCTTGATCAGGCCGTCGAGCTGCGGGTCGCGGAAAACCTCGAACCATTTCAGGTCCGCCAGCGAGGCTCCTTGGGATTCCGGTAGCGGCTCCGGCGCACGGAAGCTTTCAGGTACGGCGATCTGCGGCCGCTTGTAATTGGGGCCGACAGTGCATCCGGCAAGCGTTACCGCCGCAACAGTAATTCCGATATAGAAAGACGTTCTCATGTCAGTCTCCTTGAGCCGGTGAAGGTAAGGGATCTGTGCCGGGTGCTATCGCCTTAGCGCCCGATAACTTCTCGACCACAACAAAGATGGCGGGAACTAAGAATCTTCCGAGAAACGTTTCCGCCACCATGCCCCCGATGGCCGCGGTACCGATGATCTGGCGCGCGATAGACCCAGCGCCGGATGCTATCCACAGCGGAATGCAGCCGACGATGAAGGCGAGCGCCGTCATCATGAGTGGGCGAAAGCGCACTCTGGCCGCCTGCAGCGCGGCGTCGACCAGGGGCGTGCCTTTTTCATACAGCTCTTTCGAAAAGGCGACGATCAGAATCGAATTCTTCGCCCCGAGCCCAATCAGCATCACTAAGGCGATTTGCAGGTAAACATCGTTTTCGAGCTGCACCATATAAGCCGGCACAAATGCACCCAACACCACACGCCGGAGCCAAAGCGCCGCAACGGCGCCGAAGACCGCAACCGGAGTGCTCAACAGCACGCTGAAGGGAAGCGACCAGCTCTCGTAAAGCGCCGCGAGAACAAGAAACACAAAGAGAAAAGAGAAGCCGAAGATCACCCACGAGGAAACTCCCTGGCGCGCCTTCTGCTCCTGATACGACATACCCAAGTAGTCGAAGCCCATTTCGCTCGGCATCGTTTGGCGGAAGACTTCTTCGAGGGCGGCGGTCGCCTGATCCGAGCTGTGGCCGGGAGCGGCGCTGCCGTTGATTTGCGCGCCGCGGTATTCGTTGTAGCGCAAAGTGAATTCGGGGCCGGAGCGCTTTTGGAAGTTCGCTAAGGCCGTCAATGGCACTGCCGCGCCCCGGCTGTTCCGCACGTAGAACTGGCCAAGGTTGTCTATATCCGCCCGGTAAGGGGCCTCAGCCTCCACATATACCTGCCAGGTGCGTCCGAAATCATTGAAGTAATTTATGAACAGGCCGCCCATGTAGGCCTGAATGGTTTGGTAGACATCGGTTAAGGCGACGCCCTGCTTCAGCACTTTCTCCCGATCCACCTGGATGAATCGCTGCGGCACGCTGGGCAGAAACGTAGTCGTGAGGGTGCCGATTTCCGGGCGCTTTCGAGCGGCCGTAAGAAACTTGTTCAGGTTGTCAGCCAGGAACGGGATGTCCTTGCCAGCGCGGTCCTCGAGGACAAACTGAAAACCGCCGGAAGTGCCTACGCCGGGGATCGCGGGCGGCGAGAAGGTGAAAGAAGTTCCCACTGGAAGACTGCCGAGTTCGCGGTTCAGGCGATTCTCAACGGCATGAAGCTGTTCGTCTCTGGATTTGCGATCGCCCCAAGGTTTCAAAGTAACGAAGAAGAAGGCGTTGTAAGTGGTCTGCGCAAAGCTCAGCAGGTTGAATCCGATGACAGTAGTGGTGTATTCGACGCCCGGGGTGTTGGCGAGAATCTTCTCCACTTCCGCGCCGGCCTCGCTGGTGCGTTCCATCGATGAGGCGACGGGAAGCTGCATGCTGACGTATAGGTAGCCTTGGTCCTCATCGGGCAGGAAGCTGGAGGGAAGCCGTTTGGCGACGAAAACTCCGGCAACGCCGCAGACGACAAGCACTACCAGCACGATGGCGCCCTTGCGAATTACGACATCCGACCAGCGGACAAAGCCTTCCGTAGCTCGTTCCCAATAGCGATTGAAGACACCGAAGAATTTTCCGAGCGGTCCGCGGCGCTCACCGCCTCCGGCGGCCGCGGGTCTCAGCAACAATCCCGCCAGCGCCGGGCTGAGCGTGAGGGCGTTGAAGGCCGAGAGCAGCACTGACATCGCAATGGTCAGCGCGAATTGCTGATAGAGCCTTCCGGTGATGCCTGGGATGAAAGCGGTTGGCACGAAGACGGACGCCAGGACCAGGGCAATGCCAACCACCGGACCGGAGAGTTCCTCCATCGCTTTACGAGCCGCGTCCTTAGGCGCCAGGCCTTCCTCAATGTGGCGCTGCACTCCCTCCACAACAACGATCGCGTCGTCCACTACCAGACCGATGGCCAGCACCAGGCCCAGCATCGAAAGCGTGTTGATGGAGAAGCCGAAGATCGGGAAGAGCATGAAAGTCCCGATCAACGAAACAGGTACGGCCAGCATCGGAATGAGCGTGGATCGCCAATCCTGCAGGAAGAGATAAACCACAAAGATCACCAGCACGAGCGCGATGATCAGAGTCTCGATAATTTCCTTCATCCCTTCGGTAACCGGTTTGGTCTGGTCCAGCGATACGACGTAGTCGATATCCTCGGGGAAAGTCTGTTTCATCTGCGCCAGCAGCTTGCGCACGCCGTCCACGGTTTGAACGGCGTTCGAACCCGGTAACTGGTAGATGGCGAGGATCGCGCTGGGCTTGCCGTTGAGGCGGCCTACTACGCTGTAGCTCTGCGCTCCCAACTCCGCCCGGGCGACGTCCTTCACCCGCACAGTGCCGCCATTGGCAGCTTCGCGGACCACGATGTCGCCGAATTCGGCCGGCGACGTCAGGCGTCCCTGAGCCAGAACGGCATAGGTATATTGCTGCTTCGCGGGAGCAGGCTCGCCGCCCACCTGACCAGCGGGGTTCACCGTGTTCTGCGCCTGGATAGCGTTGACGATGTCCGTCACGGTGATGTTCAGCTTCGCGAGCTGATCCGGTTTCACCCACAGCCGCATCGCATACTGTCCCGCTCCGAAAATCTGGGTCTGACCGACACCGTAAGAGCGCGCGACAGGATCGTTCAGATTAATATATGCGTAATTGGCGAGAAACGTCGCATCGTGTGTGCCGTGCGGTGAGTTGATAGCGATCAGCATCAGAGGAGCCGTGGTCGCCTTCTTGATCGTCACACCGTAAGTATTCACCTCGGGCGGGAGCTGACCGGTAGCCAGTTGCTCGCGAGACTGCGTCAGGATCAGATCCATGTTGGGATCTGTCTTGAGATCAAAATCGGTGAACAACGTCGTGCTCGAATTGCCCGTCGCGTTCACCGAATACATGTAACTCAGATTGTCGACGCCATTAATTTGCTGCTCGATTGGCGTGGCGACCGCCTGTTCCAGAGCTATCGCGTCCGCGCCGACATAGGTTGCCTGCATCCGGATCTCGGGCGGCGCGATGTTCGGAAACTGTGCCACCGGCAAAGTCACCGTCATGATCACACCCACGATAACCGTGAGAATGGCGATGACCATCGCCACGATGGGCCGTCTGATAAAGAAATTGGACATTGGTCCTCGCTCTTTTCCTCAGCTCGCGTCGTTAACTGGCGGGGTATGGCTTGGGCTGCACCCGCATGCCTCTTCGGAGCTTCTGCTGGCCCTCGACGACGACACGGTCGCCGGGCTTCAGTCCATCGGTGATGACCCACATCGTTCCCACGCGATCGCCGACGTGAACCTGCCGCGTCGCGACCTTATTGTCAGCACCGACCAGCACTACTTCGTAGCCGCCTTGAAGCTCGCTTACTGCTGGTTGGGGAACGAGCAGAGCGCCTTTGTCCTCCCCGCTCACGGCGCGCACCATCGCGTATTGGCCGGGACGCAGGATGTTGCCGGGATTTGGGAACAGGGCCGTCATCTGGATGGCGCCAGTGCTTGGGTCCACCTGCCGGTCGGCAAAAAAGAACCGGCCGTCCTTGGGATGCGTAGTCCCGTCGGCCAGGATCAGCTTCAACTGCAGATGATGAAGCGCGTCGGCCCGCGCGAGACTGAGGTACTCCTGCTCGCTGACAGTGAAAACCGCTTTGACGGGATCCAGCGTGGATACAGTAGTCACCGCGGAGCTCGAAGGCGCAACCAGATTACCGACCTGAACGGCTGCGGCTCCGGCGATCCCGTCGATCAGCGAAGTCAGACTGGTAAAGCCCAAGTTCACCTTTGCCGTTTCGAGAGTGGCCTCGGCTGCTTTCACCGCGGCGCCTGCGGCTTCAATTTGCGCCTTCGAAGTTTCCACCTGGGCCTTGGCCGCGGCTATCTGCGCCACGTTGGATTGATTCGTCTCGACAGCATTGTCGAGGTCCTGCCGGGTGACTGCCTTATCCTCGAAAAGCGGCTTATATTTTTCTTCATCGAGCTGCGATTTGCGCTGATTAGCCTCAGCACTCAAAAGCTGCGCCTGCGCCTGGACGAGAACCGCCTGAGCCTGCGTCACTTGCGCCTTCGACTGGGCGAGCTGTCCCGCGGCCTGATCGACGGCAGCTTGAAAGGGCCGCTGGTCGATCTCGAAGAGTAACTGTCCTTTGTGGACGAACGAGCCTTCGGCGTAATCCTGCCGCAGAAGATATCCGGTCACTTGCGCATTGATGGCTGCGTTGACCAGTCCGTTCAATGTGCCGATCCATTCGTGGCGGACCGGCAGATCGCGCTGCTCGACGACTGCAACCTGGACCTCGGGCGGCGGCGGTGGAGTGGCCGCGGCCGTGCTCTTTTCCCGGCTGATAGTAATTAAGACTATCGCCACAACAACGAACACGGCTGCTAAGGCGCCGATCTGAATTTTGTGTTTGTTGTTCATTTGTTCCTTCCTTGAGGCGCCGTTCCGCGCGCCGACGGGCCTTTGTGGTTGTCCAGCGTAGCGAGCAAATGTTGATGCTCCACTCCAGTCGCGATGAGTTCAGCGCCGGCGCTTCGCATCTCGGCGAGGAGCGTTTCACCGGCCTGATCGATGAACGTGACCTCTTTAAGGTCAACGATTGCGCGGGCCAAGGGTGCTCGTTCGCGCGCGTATCTCCAGCACGAACGCAACTCGTCCACAAAGGGACCGGCGAGGCGCCCATGCAGGCTCCAACGCTGCCCGTCGGCTGTATCGGAATAATTGACTCGAAACATATCGCAACGCCTTTTCGGAGTCGAAGGAAGGCATCCAGCCTGCCGAAGTCTGCACACTGATTCCAAGGGCTTTCACGAAATCGGAGTCGAAAATCGCTGCCGACCTACGGACATACGGCCGGGATTTCGGCAGATGCCGAAAGTAGTCAGGTCGTCACAATGGCTGACGCAACCACTCTACTGGATGCCGATCCCAGGTTGATCCGCAACGCGCAGGCGACGGCCGTCTGTCATTAGCGTCAGGCGCTCGTTCTGGAGATGCGAATTCCGAGCTTTTGCATCCGCGATTGCAACGTCGAGCGTTTCAGGCCCAGACGCGCGGCGGCCCCTTCCGGACCGGCCACTACCCAGTTCGACTTTACCAGTGCGGCCATGATCTGCTGTCGTTCGGATTTCTCCAGCTCCGAACGTAGGTCCTGGCGAGATGCGGCGGCAGCGGCTTGTCCATTGGGAGCGCTCAATGGCGCGGCCGGCGGGCTGGGCGCGCGCAGGTCGTCGATATGAACGCTCAGAACGGGTCCATTGGTAAGAATGACGGCTCGTTCAATGACGTTCTGAAGCTCGCGGATATTGCCTGGCCACGGATAGCGCGTCAGGGCCGTCATTGCTTCGGCGGGAATGGCGTCGATCGCTTTGCCAAGGCGCCGGCTGAACTGCTGCACAAAGTGGCGGACCAGAAGCGGGATGTCCTCGGGCCGTTCCCGCAGCGCCGGGACGCGGACCGGAAATACATTCAGCCGATAATACAGGTCCGGGCGGAACTTGCCCTCGGCGACAAACTGATCCAGATCGCGGTTGGTCGCGGCGATCAGACGCGCGTCCGATCGCATGGTGCGTGTCGAACCAAGACGTTCGAACTCGCGCTCCTGCAGGACGCGCAGGAGCTTGGGCTGCAGCTCGAGCGGTATCTCACCGATCTCGTCCAGAAAAATCGTGCCGCGATTCGCCAGTTCAAAACGGCCGATCCGTTGCGAAATTGCGCCTGTAAACGCGCCGCGCTCATGCCCGAACATCTCGCTTTCGAGCAGCCCAGTGGGAATCGCGGCGCAATTCAACTTTACGAAGGCTCCAGATTTGCGAGCGCTGAGATTGTGAACGGCACGCGCGATCAGTTCCTTGCCCGAGCCCGTTTCGCCATAAATCAATACCGTGGAGTCTGTCGGAGCCACGATCGCAATCTGATCCAGCACGCGACGCAAGCTTTCGCTTCTGCCGATAATTTCTTCGAAATTCCCCTCGCTGCGCAGCTCGTCTTCGAGGTACAGCTTTTCCAGCGTTAGTTTCTGCTTCTGTTCGGAAACTTCGCCATATGCGAGCGCATTTTCGATCGCAAGCGCCACCTGCCGGGCAACCTGAGTCAGGAATGGCAGATCGTCGCCCGAGAAGGCATTTTCGCGCTGTGTCCCAAGCGAAAGCACTCCGACCACTCCGCTGCGGCCAGTCAGCGGAACATGTACCGAGGATCGAATCCCGTGGTCCGCCGCTATCCTCGATCGCCTAGTGTTCTCTCCTGTAAGGATTGCCGGTTCACCGCTTCGAAACACCTCCACAACCGGGTTGTCGTTATCGGGTGGTTCGTAGCCTTCTTCCAGGTCGGCGGGAGCCTTTGGAAAATCGAGAGCATAGATTCGAAATCTGCCGGTCTCCGGGCTCGGAAGGCCGATTCCGACGCCGTCGCACTGCATGACCCCGCGAATCTGCGCCGAGATTTCGCGCAGAACCTCCCGCAGGTTGAGATGAGACGCGACACGATTCGTGAGATCGAGCAGGAGCTGCAATCGCTTTTGCGCCCGCTGAGAATTCGCGAAGTTGATAGCGTCGTCGGTCGCCAGGGCGATCTGGCCGGCCACCAGACTGAAGAACCGAACTTCTTCGGGAGTGTAGGCTCCCGGCTGAACGCTTGCGATGATCAGACTTCCCAGTCTGCGATGCGCTGTTGTCAGCGGGACAGCGCAGAGGGATCGTAGCCCAGCCTCGCGCATGATGTTCGATTTGACCGGAAAACGGGCATCCGTCTCCCAGCCGTCCAGCACGATCGTTTGTTGGGTCCGATAAACGTAAGCGGGCAGCGTTTCGCCGTCTTCTTCACCAGGCCGGTGCTGCGGCGCCCGGCAAACCGGCCCGAAGTGCCAGCGGATCTTATTCGCCGATTCGAACTGTGCCATGGCATCGAACGGGATTACCTTCCCAAGCTCGTGCGCCAGAATTTCGAACAAATCCTCGGATTCCGTACAGGCGCGGATAGAATTCGAGATCCGCATCAAGGCTTCGTATCGGGCCGGCGTGGACTGCTCGAGCCTGGTGACCAATGCGGTTGACATCGAAACCACTCCCTCCTGCTAAAGATTTTCGCTCAGGGTTTGACCAAATGACATGAACGAGACCAATCCCGCATCACGCGCTGCGCGTCGCCACGAAGTGCCGCAGCTCATATAGAATCGGCGTTGAACCGCTGGTCATAAGACTTTCCGCTCCCTCTGTGCGATGGGCGGGCCGCCGACGCGGCGAACCGCCCTCGCTATTGGATGTAGGCGAGGGGGGCAAAGTCGCAACCAAAATGCGGGCGTTGACTAAGTCGGCGCTGGCCGCAAAGTGTCGCCGTCTGAAAAGGGCCGGCCGGGTCTTTCGCACGGAGGTGCCGCACCGCCCGCCCCGGTCACATTCTGCTTCTGCCTGCCGCCCCGCGAACGGACCACGGAACCATGCGCTCCAAAAGACCGTCGCGCAGGATCAGCGTATGAAATAATACCGCACCCATATGGGCAAGAAAGGTCAGGAACAAAAGATACGCGAGGATCGTGTGCGTTTCACGCAACGTGGCGTAGAGCTCCGGCCTCGGGGGCAGAATCGGCGGCAGGTGCACGGCTCCGAACATCACGATCGGGTAGTGGCCCGCCGACAGCATGGCCCAACCCACCAGCGGCAGCGCGAAGAACAAGGTATACAGCAGCCGTTCGGAGGCCTTCGCCACAAAGCGTTCCTGTTGCGGCATGGCCGGCGGAAACTCCGGGATCCTCGTCAACAACCGGGTGGCCAGCCGGACGACCGCCAGCAGCAGAATCAGGATGCCGAGCGGACGATGGATCGCGAGGAGGGTGTGATAGTCCCCCAACGAGACCACCATGGACACGCCGATGAACAACATCGCGAGAAGACAGGCGGCCATCAGCCAGTGAAGGATCCGCGATGGGAACGCGAATTGAGTAGGACTCTTGGTAGTGGACATGGTTATTTTTCAACCTCCGCCGTTGAAATTGCGCTGGGCTCCTTGTGCTCCCTTTCGCGCCTCGTGAAGGATTGCGAATATGCCGCCGAACGCGCGCTCAGCAGCGGGTCGTCCGATGGCGATATCCCATCCGGCAGTACCAGCGGATCGAAATTAATATCGCGCGTCGGACTGGTGGCTTCGCTCTCGATGGTGTTGATGGTCAGCGTTCCCGCGTCGATCTGTTTCCTGTCCGGAGGCCAGGCCGCAGTCGCGTCCGCCGTCGAATCGCTGGGCTGGCCTATGCTGAGAACCAAATGCCAACGCAGCGGTTTGGCATGAAGCTGCGCGATCAGTCCATCGAACAAATAGTTCTTGTCGGTTGCCCCCGCGCTGTTTGCCTGGAACGTCTGATCCGGCGTCACGAACCAACGAACCGGAGTGGACTCACCTTGGGCATTGACGAAACGGAAGGCGTTGAGGGCGTAGTATGGGCTGTCGCCGAATCCGGACGAGAATGGATGCTTGCCGATCACTTGCAGCGCCGCGGCGGTTTCCCGATGGTTCGCCAGAAAGGCATTCATCGCGCCGGGAATGTTTTTCCCCGTGGCTGGATCCGGGGACGACGCCACCAGGAACTCGTTGAACGCTTGCGGCGTGTTGACGACGAACACCGGGATGTTGACCATGGCCGTCCGCCACTCTTGTCCGTCGGGCTGTTTGAACAGAATCGCCAGACTTCGTATAGTTTGCGGCGTGTCGTCGGCATACGGCATTCCGCCCGCCAGCGCAAACCGTCCTACGATGTCTACGCGGCCGGGGCGGAATAGCTGTGCCCTGGAGACTGCTTGTCCCTGGCCATTGCTCTCGAAGTAACCGGTAACACAGACCCCTTTGGCATGATTGCGCCGAAATCCGGGATGCACTCCGTTCACGTATTCAAAGGTGTTGATGATCCCCGCCGGCGTCAGCTTGTGGGGTGTGAACCAACCGCCCGCATATAGAAAGAGGCCCGCACTCACTACGAGCGCGCCGGCAATTGCGGTGAGCCGTGCGGCCAAACCTGCGCCTCGCAACGAAGTGGCTGGCGGCTGAGAAATTTGATGTGATTCAGTGATATTCATAACCCTCCTTAATCCGCAAAGTGTTCACAGCCCGAGATCGCTCAAGCCGGGATGATCGTCCGGCCGGCGGCCCAGCGGCCAGTGGAACTTCCGGTCACGTTCGGCAATAGGAAGATCGTTGATGCAGGCGTGCCGCACGCGGTTGAGACCCTGCTCGTCAAACTCCCAGTTCTCATTGCCGTAGGAACGAAACCAGTTACCTGAATCGTCCCGCCACTCGTACGCGAAACGAACCGCGATGTGATTTCCCGTGAACGCCCACAGCTCTTTGATCAGCCGATATTCCAGCTCCCTGGCCCACTTGCGCTTCAGGAATTCGATAATGGCCGCTCGCCCGGAGGGGAACTCGGCTCGATTTCGCCACCGCGAATCCACCGAATACCCCAAAGCTACTTTCTCCGTATCGCGCGAGTTCCACGAATCCTCCGCCATCCGGACTTTCTGGATGGCTGTCTCGCGAGTAAACGGCGGCAGAGGCGGCCGGTTGGCCGAGGCAGAGGTTGCATGCTGAGTGGTCATTGTGTTTGTCGTGGTCTCAATCATGATGGGAATGAAATCCTCAATCCCTGAAGCGATAGCAGCTTCCGTACCACTCCGTTTCGCTATGCGGCCATCATGGAAGACAAAGAGTTCTTGACGGCAATCGGTGGTGGGTCTGTCCGTGGCGCGTCACCGAGACGAGCCAACCGTCGCCGGTCCGACGCGGCGAACCCAACCTTAAGGAATCACCGGGTAATGCGAATGTCCCAATGGCGAAAACATGGCGTGGTTTTGCGAGCCCAGCACCCGTCTGTACCTTACTCGACACACCGTGTGAGATTCGCGGAGGCACGGCACAAGCTGCGCAGGGGCGTAACATTCGACGCTATCGCGGCATCGTTTTGGGAGCGCCAACAAAGATCTCGCAACGACGGGAGAAGGATGAGCAGTCAAACACTGCTGGTCGAAATTGGATCAGGGTTAGCAGGCTATGAGCACGTTTGTGTGTCGAGGTGTCAACATTTCGACCAGCTAAAACTATGAATCAACACACTCTCGGGTGCGACTGACGATGCGAAGCTTCGAGAATGGTCACCAACGAAACTGGAGCAGGCGGTGACGTTTTGCAACGCCTATTCTCGACGTTCGCAAGTGATGGGCCCGGCATTGGGAATGTCTACCCGTCACGCTACCGCCGATAACCAGTACCGGCTCCGCGTTATCAATGTAGCTGCCCTCGGCAAGGTCCTTCAGCCTGCTTGCAGCGATCCACGGCGCGCCGACCTGAAGTTGAACTCGTCCAGCGTTTTCACCTTCGGCAGCGAGAATTGGATTGCACGCACGTACGTCGAAGGAAGCCCCGCGTCGCTATACATGCTGCGCAGGCAAAACTTCGGCAGTCTGCCGCTGGCAAGTAATGTCGGCGGGCTTCATACCGGTCCACCTGCGCTTCACGACCCGCACGCCACGCTTCTCACCGTTTGCGTAAGAGCTTGACGCAGAAGTCGATCGATGGCAGAGGTTATTGGTCCGGCTCAGAACGTTTTTCTTCATGGGTTCGCTGATCCCCGTGAAGGCGGTCCCGTCTTAAAACCGGTTATGCGAATCAACTCCTTCTCGAGAGCTGCGGCAGCGTCCGGCGCACTCTTCTTGCGAGTCAGCACGGAGTGCACTGCCTGGATGTAAGCTTCGGTCACGTCCTCGTAGTTCTTCCCTGCGACGTCCGAAGGACGCGAGACCACCACGTCCGTTCTGAACGCCTGATTCAATGAGGCAAAATATGGATTCGGTTCAAGTACGTCGGGCAGTTCGTAGAGTCGGTATCGAGTGGGTGGTACCGAAAGCGCTCGGGACCGCTCCGCCTGCACGTGTCCGCTGGAGAGATATCGGACCAGGTCTAAGGCTTCACGGGGATGAGCCGAGAATCGGGAAACCGCCAAACTGGTTCCTCCTAAGGTACCAGCCCGGCCCCCTTTACCGGCTGGAAGCAAGGTGACATCGAACTTATTTCGGATCGGCGACCCCGCCGCTCGGCTTTCGACAGCGGCTTGGGGCCAGTTTCGCATGAACGCTGCATTTCCAGCCGCCCAAACATTGGTTCCGTCCCACTCCTTGTACGCGACTACGCTGGGTGGTGAGATGGAACCAACCCAGCGCGCGGCCCTTTGCCACGACCTGATCGCCTGCGGATTGTTCACGCTGATGGTCTTGTTCCGTTCGATGATCCGGCCGCCGCCTTCGGAGGCCTGCCATTCCAGCGCGTTGCAGGTCAAGCACTCGGCAGCGGCCCCTTGCCACACAAAGCCCCAAAAACTTTTATTACCTTTGGCTCGTTCACCTTCCTGAATCCGAGCCGCCATGGTCTCCAGTTCATCCCAGGTCCTAGGTGGCGCGCGATATCCATACTGTTGCAGAAGGTCGGTGCGATAAAACAGAAGCCCCAGGTCGGCACGATACGGCATGGCCACCAGCTTGCCATCCACTGTATCGTTGGCGGCTAACACCGGAAAGACGGCCGACATTTCCTTGGTGAAATAGGGGTTCAGATCTACGGAGTATTCGTTCAGAATTTCCGGCCAGATCACATCGATGCCGTATACGTCAAGACTCGAGGAGCCTGGTCCGAGTAACTTTCGGAGCATAACCAGCCGCTGCTGAGGCGTCTCCTGAGACGGAAGGAACCTGACTTGAATTCCTGTTTCCCTAGTGAATTGCTGAAACTCGAGCTCGTACTCTTTGGCGAAGGGCTCGCCCGTATACTGCCAATCGAGAAGAGTCAATGTAATCGGTTCATGAACAGATGGCCGAGTACAACCTTCCAGAAGCAAGCACAGCAACACGATGCAAGCGGGACCTGCCATGTTGCCGGAACTCGACCACGCAGCGCGCGAACGACCAATCCCGTGGACGAGCACTCTCCGAATTTTCATGAACATTGATCGGTCAGTCATATGGCTTTCTGTCACCGTCAACCGGCAGCGTGAATTGAAAGACGGGGCCCAGGGGCTGGTTCGGCGTAGCCCACAGCCGGCCGCCATAGGCGTCAATAATGGAGCGGCTCAATCGCCAGCCCATGCCATGGCCTTCAGGCTTGGTCGTGTAGAAGGGTCGTGAGCTAGAGCCCTAAGGGCCAACCCCCGGGCTCGAATCTCGCACAGCGACGAGCACGCCCTTCAATTCACCTTTCCCGGAGCTGGCCTTTAACGTTTCCGCTGCTTGCCGAAATACATCATGATTGTTATCGTACTGCGTCCAGGTGAATCACTGGTGAATACATCTGTTACGGATTTGCTAGCGTCTAACCATCTCCCTCTGGCGTGCGCCAAAATATGTCCAACCAGTTCTTTCTTACGTTAGATGAATTCGGCCTCAAAAAGCCGTGGTACTGAAACATCTGCCTTGACGAACTGGAGATCTACCATCCACATGGTCTATGCAAGCGCGTACATCTACCGCGCCACAATCTGGTTCGATTTTGTGATGCACAGCCCCAGCGATCGGAAATGGCTGCGTCAGGAATATCCCAAGTACTGGGACAATATGGACGCGGTGCGGGAACGCATCGGAGAGCGACGGAGGGGGATAAGTCCCGGCGCGGACGAGGAGAGTTCAGTGCTTGGCACCCTCCTGCCTACCTTTTTGGGATCTCCGCCAGGTGCGTCCCAGCGGACGCCGACAATTCAGCTTTAGCGCGGCTTTGTGTCAGCTCCATGGTGCACCAACCTCCGTCTTTTTGGCCTCGTTGGCGTTGGTCACTGCTTGGCAATCCAGAGGCGATGGCTGAAAGAATGAGTCTCCGCCATCTAAAACCAGGAATCGTTCAGCCCGGCTTTACACCGGGGTTATAACCATCTCCTGCTTGGGGATGCTATCTAGCATCGACATTCCCACTCCCAAATGCTGATCCACCAGCAAGTGCGGCGTGTGCGCCATCCACTCCGCTAACGAGATGTCCTGGTATTCGCTGCTCCTGAACATCTCAAGAAAGACTAGGTCGGAGTCGCCCGTATTCTCGATGTAATGGGGGTTGGAAATCGGGATGTAGCCGACATCTCCTTCTTCGAAATCCATCGTTCGCGCAGTCGAGCCGGCGGCAAAAACGGTCATGCGTCCCTTACCCGAAATGTAGTACTGCCATTCATCCGCATTGGGATGCCAGTGCAATTCACGCAGGCCGCCCGGTTTCAGCGTGACAATCGCAGCGGAAATCGGGGTGACGGGAAAGATCTTCGAATCGATGATCTTCACTTCGCCGCCGCGCGTGACCTTGGTTGGCTTCATCGTGCTCGCCTTGAAGTCAAACGTTTCTGGAACCGTTCCGGTCCCTTGGGCCGCCTGAGCCTGTTCCGTTTTCAGATCCCCCGGCAGGCCGGTTTGAAAGATGAACAGCTCCTTCTTTGGAACCTTGTCGAAGGTCGATTGTGGAACATCGAGGTCTCTCGCAAGGATCTCCTTGGGCGTATGCGCGAGCCAGTCCGTGATCAGGAAGGTATGAAACTCGTCAAAGTTCCCGTCGTCGAAAACCAGGAGGAACTTACAACCATCCGGGCCCAGGCCCTGAATCGAATGAGGCACCCCCGGGGGGAACAACCACAAGTCGCCCTTGCTGACATCGTTGACAAAACTCCTGCCTTCCTGATCTACAGCGGTGATGCGGGCGTTGCCGTACAGCATGATGGCCCATTCCGCTTCCACGTGCCAATGGAGTTCACGGACGCCGCCCGCCGTAAGCCGCATTTCCACGCCTGCCATGGTTGTCGAGATCGGCAATTCACGCGCCGTGACCTGGCGTGTCCACCCACCGGTCTCGACGCGCTTGTGTGACAGCGCGAATGAATACTTAAACGGTTTTACGGTCCCGCTATCGGTGGACGGAGACCATTCAGAATCCGGATTTTCCGCCGCGAGCGGCCCGTTTACCTGGCCCGGATTGATCTGGTTGGGCGCAGTATGGCTAGTAGGCTGCTGCGCATTCGCAGTTCTCTCACCAACCATAGCGATGGTCGCGGCCGTGACAGCCATGGAGCCCAGTCCAAAAATATCTCGTCTACTTACCTTCGTCTCGTCTTTCTCAATATCAGCCATTGTGTGTCCTTTCAGAAAACATAAGTTACGTAGGCAAAGGGATAGTTGTAATCTTTGCCGTGGGAAGCTTCATCCATGTACCGGCCTGTAAACAAATGGGCCAGACCGAAGCCGTAATTTACATGCTTATTTTGTTCGTATTCCGCAATGAGGTCGAGCTCTTCGCCTAGATGGCTGCTGGTGGCTTCCGGGTGCGCGGCGATGGCGACGGCCCCGCTCGAGCCGTAGACCGCGTCGTTTCTTGTAGCCAGCCAAAAATCGTCGAACACTTCGGTTAAGGTCCACTTGGCGGCAATCTTTTCGTCAACGCCGATTCGCACATCCTCGATATTTCTCCACCCAAATTGATCGGCGAAGTCCATCTTGTCGTGAGCCGAAGGATAAATCTGGTCGTGGGTGCCCCAGGTGTTGCCATCCGGGTTTTTGTTGCCGGAGGCGTAATTGTATTCCGCGAAAACTCTGGGCTGGGTCCGCGTGTTCTTGAAGGTATAGCCGGCATTCCAGTGTCCGGCCCAGGCGTCGATCGTGTAGACTCCGAGCGAGCCGGTTTGCTTATTCATTTCGATGTCGTAATCGAAATTGCCAAGAAACGCGCCCGCGAGGCGCGCGCCTCCCGTCACTTCGCTAAGAGCGCCGTGGCCTTCAGTTTCAGAGAGCGGGACGTTGCCGGGAGCGACCCGCCAAAGAACGTAAGGCTCGAATGTCGCATGCGGTATGAAATGCGTAAAGCTGCTGTAGATCCCATACAGGTCGTTGCCTTCGAGGTGGTGATCGATCACGCCGTCGCGAGCGATGATGACGGATGACGCAAAAATGCTTATTTTGAATCCTGGATGATGGAGGTCGAGTCTGGCGATGTCGAAGGTGCGGCCCATGTTGTTCCAGTCGGATGGACCAATGACTCTTTCGTCGCCGAGGCTCAACATCTCGCGGCCTCCGATGAGGTCAAACCAGCCTTCGGTGGAGCTGCCAATCTGCACATAGGCTTCGCGAATGTCCCAAATGTTTTGATAGGGCGGCGCGGTGGCTACATGCTGATTGAAGAAGACTCGAGAATCCTGCGTCACCCCAACAATTTCCAACCAGCTGGTGGGTTGAATGTAGACGCCGATGCGGAGTTGGGTGAGGTCATAGGTGTCGTTTACGGGGGCGTAGCCGAGTCCATCCTGGCTCTCCACGCGATTGCGAAACTGTCCGCCGAATTGAATCCAATGAGGCAGCAATTGGTCTAGTTTGGTGATGGGGAATAGCCAACCGTCTGGATTGGGTCCGGTCACCCGTAGGTCCGTGGACGCATGCGATTCACCAGGGGTGTCGGGTTGGAACGGCTCGGTAGAAGCAGGCGTGGATTGTTGAGCCATGGCGCTGCCGGCAACCACAGCGCTCAATACAAAGATGGGTGATAAGGAATGCTTTGTCTTGCGAGCGGCTCTCCTGGCGGTGGAACAAGTCCGTACCATTCGTCATCTCCTTCCGGTGTCGTTGCGCATCATGTCGATGGAGCTTGCTACTTGGCTCGACGGCGCGAAAGTGAAACCAACAGTCTCCAGATATGGCGTCTCTTCTTCCCGAAACCAAATAAGGCAATTTGCACGCCATCCGTCACCCTTTAGTAATCAAGCAAATCGGCCGAGATGTAAAATCCGCCGCGCCGCCATGTCGACAGCAGGCCGGCCGCCCGCAATGACTTGTTCACTCCCAGCAGTTGGGTAAAACGGAATCTTGAAGACACTGAAGGAATACACTTGTCCGATACATGGGTGAATCGCCAGCGCGGCAGGTTGGAACAAGCCAGCGGTTGTATCGTCGAGGAGCGATTGAACGTTCGCGGTCGAGCCAAGAAGCTCGAATTTCCCCAGATGCTCTTGCGGCGTAAGACCAGGTATCGACAGTCGAGACGTCGGGCTGACCAATCCAGCGAAACTGCGGAAAGTCGCACCCAGGCAATTAAGAGGCACTCTGCCCGCCGATGATCAGACTAGAATGGCTGTTTCCGCTAGCCGAGGACGAGTAACCGCCTCGTTGGCTTCCTCGGACAGCGGAGCATGCGTTTCGCGGCGTCCGGTGCGGTCCGAACGGAGCCGGCTGGCCGCAGTAGTCTGGTTGAGAGCGCTACGCGGCCTAGTGAACCCGGTTTCCGGCATATGGCAGAAGCTACAGGACTCTTTCCTACGCCTGGCCACCCTTGCTAAGTACGATCAGCGCTGCACTTGCCAGACACGCGTAACACGTTTTCAAAGCTTCTTCTTTAATACGATTCAACGAGCGCGATATTATCGAAGATCCATTGCATTTGTTGACTCGGGTCTGGAGGGAGTATGCCGAAAGGCGAAAATCGCACGATTAGAGCGCAAGCGCGGATTGAATCCAGTTCTTCGGGGATTCCGAGAATCAGAACTGTGTCGCCCGGCAGGAGGTCCGCCGCACCGATTCGATAGAGGTGAGGGTCGCCACTAGCAGCGACTCCCGCCCGCCCAACGGTATAGAGGTCCCTCAGGGCGACGTGAACCGATCGTTTGCTTCCAGACGGGACCAGACGAACGAGCAGCTGCTCCAAGCTCTCCACTGATAGGATGGTTGCTGCGAAACTACGAAAGCCTCCCGAAACGATGAAGTTCGCTGCGAACTTCTGATTTGCGCCACCATTGGTTCCGCTAACATAGAGTGTGTCGCCAAGAGCGACTCGTTCCAGAGAGCCCGTGACGGCCTCACTCAAGCGGATCGCGTTCCGAGGGAAAAACCAATAGGCCGCGTTTGAACTCGAGTCAATGGAATAACTGGTGCTCTTGCCTTCCGTCGTTACTGCCAGGGTGATTACCCGCGCCTTCTTGTCCAATCCAGAGACAACTCCGTATAGGCTGTCCGCTTGCCACGCCGCAAGTTCCTTCTTCTGCTCGGCGTCGATGCTCGCCCGGGGAGTGACCTTGACAACAACAGGTTCTATGGCCCGAACACACAGGCGATCGCCATTCTTGAGTTGCTCCGGCAGTACGCGGTTGGCGCCTGCATCGTTCCGCAGAAAACTAGTGGCGTTATCGTAATTGAAGTTCACCAGATCGCCGGAATCGGTCTTAATGGCAATAGCGTGATCCCCAACGTCGGTGAAAAAAACCTGGCCAGCGATCCGGCAATCCTGTGCGAGAACGAGAGTGGTAGATGAAACTAAAATGACGTAGAGCAAGAATCTCATATGCTTCACCGCGTCTACCGTGATCGTGCGGCCTGCATACAGTTAGCAACTTCCCCTTTTGAGTTGGTTCCTGTGTTCCAGCAGACACTCAGAACAAAGCAATCGATTAGCCGTTTGCCGGCGTGTTCCTGAACTAGCGGAAGAGATGATATCGAAGGGCAATCCTGATTGCCAATAGAAAAAGAAGGGCAAATTCGTGTCGACACGGTGCCGCGGTGTCGACGATTGGTCTTGTAAGCTAGGGACGCGGGATTGGCGCCGAAGTTCGGGAAACTCGGCCGTTTCGAGCCTCTTCAATCGATACTTGATTTACCTCGAGGGTACTGGCAATGGCTCGATCAAGAGCAATCTTCGCCTTTGCGTACGCCCCCTTTGCGGCAACTTCGGTCGACTGCGCCTGCGCCAGGTAGGTTTGATACTGGATGACGAGATAGTTAGTCGCAAGTCCAACGTCGAAAGTCGCTTGTTCCACGTCTACGGACTGCTCCTGCAGAACGCGGCTCTGTACCGCGGCCTCGTACGCTGCCCGAGCCTCCTCCATGGCGACATACGCGTCGGCGACTTCCAAGCGGACCTGATCTTCGAACTGCTGGTGCCGCACTTGGGTCTGCCGGAGCTGCAGTTCGTCGCGAACCGCATCTGCCTGAGCGACGCGATTCCGCAACGGTAGCGTCAACTGGAGGCCGACAGCGTAGGTCGGGAAATTATTCCTGAGGATTTGGCCGAGTGTGGTTCCGTAGCCCCCCGGATAAATTGCCGCACCTGGTGTAAGCGCCGACGCCGCCGGGTTGAGGTCACCGGATAGGCCGCCGTTTTGCACCGTCCCAACCACATCCAGTTCCGGCCGGAGAGCGTTGAGCGAGCCTTTCAGGCTTATCTGGGAATTTTCCACCTGGATGCCTGCCTGGGCTAAATCCGGCCGGTTTCGCATGGCCTCGGCGGTCAGGTCGTCGACGGGCCGCACGGATTCGGTTTCGGGAACCGTAACGGCGTCGGTTACGATAATATGCGCAGCGCGAATCGCGGGATTCGCCAGGCCGCCGCGAGTGAGGGCAGTCTTAACAATCAGTTCCTGCTGGTGGACCAGGCCCTCGGCCGAAACCAGGGCCTGCCGACTGGCCGCAACCTGAGCCTGCGCGCGCGTCACTTCGATCGGCGCCTGCTGGCCCTGCTCAACCTTATTCTTGTTGTCCTCATAAAGGCGCTCGGCCAGCCGCAGTCCTTCGCGCTTCACCTTAAGATCTTCATTCAAACTGACCAAGTCCGTATACAGCCTGGCGATGCCGGCTATGGTGTCGATCACCTGCTGTTGAAACACGAGGTCCGCGATCTTCTGGTTGTTCTTGGCGATGTGAATGTATCGCCGATTCAACTCGATTCCGAAGCCGCGGAGCAGGGGCTGAGTAATGGTGAACCCCAGGCTTGAATTCAGAATCGGATTGTACGTATAGCGCGCTGCGTCGGACGTTAATCGAGTGTTTTCGAATGTCATGCTGAGTAGCGCGCCCGTTGAAACCCCCTGCGTATATCCGAGATTTGCGTTTAAATTATTGGATGCCAGCCAATTTGATGCGCCGGTGATGAGCGGATTGTACTCCGGCGTGGTTTGATGCCCCCAGTTGAGAAGTCCAGAAATCGATGGGTCGTACTGCGGGATCGCTGGACCGGACGACAGCGGGAGCGCGCCGGTTACCGAGAGATCGTTCTGTTGTTCCGAGATCAACGCGACGTCTGAAAAATTTGAGTTCACCGCCGGCGCCGGTGTCGGACTGGCGGTGAGAGTCGTGAGGAGCGGGCCACTCGGGCCGCCGATTCCGGGAGGCGGCTCGTCCACGAGCAGGCTGACTCCACGCAATAAACCGCCACCTTTAGCTCGTTGGATGTCGGTGCGCGCGATTGGTGGAAGATATCGGTCCGCCTCGATGTCCAGATTGTTCTCCAGAGCCAGCGCAATCGCATCCGCCAACGAAAGATACAACTCTCCAGCGTGCATCAGATCGAAAATCCGCTGGGAATTCTGAAAGTTCACGGAAGCGACCGGCTTCGCTTCGTAGGGGCTGAGGAACGAGTTCCGGACAAAACCCGTTTGCCCTTCTCCAATTATCGGAATGAAAACCAGCAGAACCGTAGCCTGCGACCAGATTCTCATTGGGCTTTCTCTTGCTTGGAACTCGGGGCCGCAACTTGAACGAGCGCGCCTTCCTGCACCGCATCGGTTGGATCGACGGCCACTTCTTGGCCTACTTTGAGGCCTTCGAGAACCTCCAGTTCAATCCCGTAATCGCGACCCGGCTGCACACTTTGAAAGTGGACGCGCCTCACGCGAGAAAGTATCGCCGGATCGATTCCCTCCGCGCTGGCCTTCTGCTGCTCGTCGGGAGTGAGGGGCTGGAGCACCGCCAACACCGTGCCGCTCGATTTGACGACCAGGGCCGCGTCTGGTACCAGAAACGGCGGATCGATTCGATCCGTAACAAACGAAACCTGGGAGTACATTCCCGGCAGCAGCACGCCTTTGGGATTGTTAACATCGACTTCCGTCAGGAGTGTCCTGGATTGAGCGTCAAGAGAGCTGGAAGTGCGCGTGACTTTGCCTTTAAAGCTCAGATTTGGGATTTGCTGCACGGTGACCGTCGCGTTTTGGCCGACCCGGATACCCGGTGAATTCGTTTGCGGAACCTCAACCAGGACCCGAAGCTCACCGATTTCCGCTAGACGAAAGATTTCGCCGCCGCTAGGAACATCGGACGGCGCGGCGCCATTGGAGCGCGCCGGCCCAAGCGTGGATCCGGTGGCGGAAATGAGGGCGCCGACGTCGACGTTCCGAGCTGTGATGACGCCGTCAAACGGGGCGGTGATTGTCTCATAACCTTGAAGCGCCAATAGCCGATCGAGCGTTGCCTGGCTCGCCCGAACGAACTGCTCCGTTGCACGGACGGTCTTCTGCTGCGCAACGACGTTCGCATCCGATGTTTTGGCTGCGGTCGCTTGATTATCGCCGTCCTGGCGGGACACCGCGCCTTTGGTGGTCAAGATCTTATATCTTTCCCAGGTGATCGCCGCCAGATCGCGAGTTGCGGTCAACTGCTCGAGCGTAGCCTGGGCCTGCCCAAGCTGTCCTTGGGCTTGTGCCAGCGCAGCCTGGGCCTGGGACACCTGTTGATCGAGATCCGGCGCCTCAATATCGGCCAGCTTCTGTCCGGCGCGGACATGATCGCCGATGTCCACATAGCGGCGCTTGAGATAACCGGCGGCGCGCGCGTAAATGTACGCTTCCGTAATCGGCGTGATGTTTACCGGAAGCAGTAATTCGGTGCTCGTGGTCGCGCGCTTAACGGTCGTGGCATTCACCAGAGGCGGCGTGATTCTGCGGACGGCGGCGGCAGCATCAAGTTGTTTAGTAGTTCGCTCGCGCGGCAAATAGCCGAAAAAATAAGCTGCTGCCGCGGCCGCTACTAGAATTGGGGCCAGCCAAAGCAGCGTGCGCCAGGAGCTGCGATGCATGCGATCGATCTCAGTGTTGTTCATGGCTTGGGAATCTCCCCGGCTTCTTCGGCGATCTGGCGGTCCATGTCCACCGGCGCCTTTTTTCGAAGCAGCGAGTAAACAATCGGGACGAAGAATAGCGTTGTAGGCGTTGCGAACAACAGGCCGCCGATCACCGCTCTCCCCAGAGGGGCGTTCTGCTCCCCGCCCTCGCCTAGAGCGAACGCCATCGGAAGCATGCCGATGATCATTGCCAGCGCCGTCATCGTGACCGGCCGGATTCGCGTGAATCCCGCCGAAAGAGCGGACTCCACGGCGCTCTTCCCGAGTGCCCGCTCGTCATTCGCGAAGGTGACCAGGAGGATGCTGTTGGCTGTGGCTACGCCGATGCCCATGATCGCGCCCATCAGAGCCGGAACACTGAGCGTCGTTCCCGTCAAGTACAGCATCCACAGCATACCCGCCATTGCGCCGGGAAGCGCCATCAGGATGATGAAAGGATCCAGCCACGATTGAAAGTTGATCGCCATCACCAGGTAGACCAGCGCGACGGCGAAAATCATTCCCAGGCCCAGACGAGTGAAAGAGGTCCGCATAGTGTCTACTTGACCGCGTAGATCGATGGTCGTTCCGCGCGAGAGTGTGGGGCGCATCTTGGCAATGATTCCTTCGATGTCCGCGGCGAAACCTCCTAAATCGCGCCGGTCCGGACTCGCGAAAACGTCGACTACCGGTTGAATGTCGTAATGACTCTCAACTTCGGGCGAGTTGTTCCTTTTCAATTGAGCGAGATTATAGAGCAGCTGCTTTGTCCCGCCAGTGGGCGGCGTAATCGGCGTGCGCAGCATGGCGTCAAAGGTGTCGATCTTGTATTGCGGTGTCTGCGCTGCGACCTGGTAATTCACCCCATTTTGCGGATCCAGCCACTGATTCGGCGCCACCTGACCACTTGCCGATAGCGAGATAAGCAGGCTGGACGCTACGTCCTTCTGGGTCAACCCGGCTTCGTCCGCCAGAATCCGGTCGACGTTTACGTCCACCGTCGGGTAATCCAGACGCTGCCGGATAAAGACATCGACGGCTCCCGGCAAGCCGGCGATTTGGTTCTGTAGTTTTTGGGCGACTAGAGCATCTTGAGCCAGGTCGTTGCCGGTCACCTGAACGTCCACGGGTGCCGGTAAACCGAAGTTGAGAATCTCACTGGTGATATCGGCTGCCTGGAAAAAGAAGGTCTCGGCGGGAAATTGCGCCGCCAGGGTCTTCCGAAGCCTTCTAGTGTAGTCGAGCGTCGGATGATGGTTCGACTTTAACGAGATGAGAATGTCGCCGTCCCCGTTGCCATTAGTGACGGTGTCACTGAAGGCCAGGTTAATACCGGAATTCGGAAGGCCGATATTATCGAGAATGGAGTCGAGTTCCTGCGCTGGAATTGTTTTGCGGATCTCATTGTCCACAGACGAAAAAATAGACGCGGCCTCCTCAATGCGAGTCCCAGTGGGAGTGAGGACGTGCAGCCGCATCTGCCCAGCGTCAATGTAGGGAAAGAAGTTCTGGCCGACGACCGCGAGCAGTCCTACCGACGCCAGCGCGAAAGCCAGGAAAGCGCCCCCGGTGATGGCCCGGTGTGCAAGCACCCATTCAAGCAGCCGGTGATACGCTTCCCGAAACTTCTCGAATCTCCGATCGAAAGCTTGATGGACGCGCCAGATAGCGCCCGCGGACTTCGAGGCCGCCGAGTCTGCCCCCTCGCCTTCCTGATAGAGAGCAATTTCCGATTGGAGCAGATAGTGAACCAGCGTGGGCACAACGGTGCGGGTCAGCAGATACGAGGTCAGCATCGCGAACACCACCCCCATCGCCAGCGGCGTAAACAAGTATTTCGCCGCCCCGGACAGCATGAGCACCGGAACGAAGACAATGCAGATGCACAGCGTGGAAACAAAAGCCGGTACAGCAATCTCTTGAGCGCCATCCAGAATCGCGCGAACCAGTGTCTTCCCTTGGATGCCCATATTGCGATGGACGTTTTCGATTTCCACCGTCGCATCGTCTACCAGAATTCCGACGGCGAGAGCCAAACCGCCCAGCGTCATTACGTTGATCGTCTGCCCGAGAAAGCCCAGGACGGTGAGGGACGTCAGGATCGAAAGCGGGATCGAAATGCAGACGATCAGCGTGCTGCGCCAGCTTCCGAGGAACAGCAGAATCATCAGCGCGGTCAGCAAGGCCGCGATGCTTGCCTCACGCACCACTCCCTGGACAGCTGCCCGCACGAACAACGACTGATCGAAGAGTTGGGAAATATTCAGTGACGTCGGCAGGGTGGCCTGTATTTTGGGGAGGAGGTCCTTGACGCCCTGCACTACAGCCAGGGTCGATGCACCACCATGCCGCAAGACGGTCAGAAGCGATGAGAGGCCGCCGTTGATGCGAACAATGTTGGTCTGCACCTGATATCCGTCTCTGACCTGTCCTATGTCGCGGAAGTAGACGGGGTTGCCATTTACGGTCTTCACCGGCATGTCGTTCATGGCCGATATCAACTCGGGGCTGCTGTTGAGACGAATCAAGTATTCGCGCGTGCCAACTTTCACAGTGCCAGTCGGAAGAATAAGATTCTGAAGATTTAGCGCATTCGAAATGTCGGTGGCCGACAGTCCTTTCCCGTACAGTGCATCCGGATCCAAGTCAACCATCACGGTACGGACTTTCCCGCCGTAAGGCAGAGGCACGGAGATGCCCGGTATAGTTGCCAGCCGGGTACGAATGAAATTCTGACCGTAGTCATAAAGCTGCTGCTCGGTTAGCGTGCTACTGCTCAGACCCAACTGCAGTATGGGAACGCTGGAGGCGTCGGTCTGCACAATCAGCGGCGGGAAAATACCGGGGGGCATGGTCCGAAGCAATGTCTGGCTGACCGCTGTTACCTGCGCGACCGCCAGATCTACGTTCGTCCCCGGTTGCATGTAAACGCGAATCAGCCCAACGCCGTTATACGCAGTCGATTCGATTCGTTCTATGCCGTTGACCGTGGTCGTCATAGCGCGCTCGGAAACGATCAGAACACGTTTCGCCATGTCGTCCGGACTCATACCGTTGTAAGTCCAGATCACGCCGACCATCGGGATATTGATATACGGAAAAATGTCGGTCGGCGTTGTAACGATCGAAAGCCCACCCATGATGCCGATGAGGATGGCCATCACGATGAATGTATAAGGGCGACGGAGCGCGAGCCGGACGATCCACATTGCTAGGAGAGCCTATGCACTCGTAAAGCCAACTGATTATCAGTAAGATGCAGTTGGTGCGAACTATAGCGCCGCCTCTGTGGCGACACTCGTGTCAACCAGGCGTCATTTCCAAGTCGCACCTGCCACGGTTGTATGGATGTCGGAGAGAGGTTCGACTGAAGGGTGGAGGTCAGCCATTCGTGTCAGGCCCTGCTCAATTTCCAGAATGTCGTTCGGGTTAAGCTTCACGTCGGCGGCGCCTGCAATGCCGCTCACCTGTTGGGCGCTGCGGACTCCGATGATGGCGGCTGTAACAGCGGGATTTCGTAAAGTCCACGCGATGGCCACTTCGCCGGGCGTGGCATTGCGGCGCTTGCCGATGGCGCGCAGCGTCTCGACCAGCCGCAGATTGCGGGAAAGCAGTGGTTCCTGGAAGTTCGGACTGTGTTTCCGCCAGTCGTCTTCGGAAAGGCCCGCAATGCGTTCGCGCGTCATTGAGCCGCTCAACAGTCCGGAGGCCATGGGGGAATAAACGATGACGCCGATCTGGTGCTCCAGAGCGAACGGAAGGATGGAGGCTTCGACCTCCGTCGCGAGAAGCGAATATGGCGGCTGGAGAGAAGTGATCGGAGCCACGCTCGAGGCGCGCTGGATTTGCTGTGCGGTGAAATTCGAAACTCCAATGTGGCGAATCTTCCCCTCGGCCTTGAGTTCCGCCAGAGCGCCAACTGCCTCCTCGATCGACCCGGGCGAAGCGCTCTCGGGCTGTCCGGACCAGGCCGGCCAATGGATTTGATAGAGGTCGATGGTGTCGAGTCCCAGCCGTTTCAGGCTGGACTCGGCTTCCCGCCGGATGGACGCGGCTTGCAGATTGTGCGAGACGTTTCTTGATTTATCCCAAACCAGGCTGCACTTAGTGAAGACGTAAGGTCGCGTACGGAGGCCCTTGATTGCGTGGCCGACAACACTCTCCGAATGTCCCAGCCCGTAGACAGCAGCGGTATCGATCCAATTTATGCCGTGGTCGAGTCCTGCCTGGATTGCGGCGATCGATTGGTTGTCATCCTGCGGGCCCCACGCGAATTCCCACTGTCCTCCGCCGATCGCCCAAGCTCCAATCCCGATCGGCGTAATTTTCAAGTCACTCTGTCCGAGCGTTCGTAAATTCATTGATGAGTCTCCTTCTTTTGCTACGCGGCCGGAGGAACAGCCTTCTCCACTCCAGCCTCTTGCTCCATCCGCCGGATTACAGCGGAAAAGTCTTCCTCAATCCCGGACTCAGCTTCTGCTGAATTAATTGCTGCGGCCGCTTCGGTCGTGGGCATCGAAAGTCCGACCTGTGCTGCGGCATTCAAAACAAGTCCGAAATCCTTGCGCATAAGACGAACCGGAAATTGTGGAGAGTAGTCGCGCTTTTTGGCGGCAGCTAGTTTTCCGAGGTGGGCCGGAGCGACGACGGCAGTCTTGGCCAGTGTGTCGAAGAGAAGATCGCGCGGCAGCTCCAGCCTCGCCCCTAACGCAAGCGCTTCGGCGATTGCCTGCATGCCCACTCCCAAAAGCGCATTCACCACAAGCTTCATTGCGACACCAGAGCCACTTGGGCCCATGTAAAACCACTGCTTCCCGATGGCTGAAAAAATCGCTTCGACCGCTTCAAAGACTTCGCGGTCGCCACCGCCGAACAATGTCAGGGCACCGGCTTCGGCGGAGGAGGTGCTGCCAGAGACGGCCACATCGAGTGCCGAAACTTCAAACTGCTTTGCCGCGCTGTGCAACTGCCGGGAGGCTTCCGGAGAGATCGTGCTCAGCTCAATAATCCGAGTACCGGGCTTGGCGCTGGCTAGAACGTTTCCTGGTCCCAGATAGGCAGCCTCCACAGCGCGTTCATTCGGAAGGCACGACAATACCACTTCAACCTCGCTAGCCAGTTTTCCCGAATGCTGTGCGGCCTCGGCGCCGAGGGCGGTAAACTCAGCGGCTTTCGTGCGATCAAGATCGTAGACGATCATTGGAAACCCCGCAGTTACCAGTCGCCTCGCGATTCGCGAGCCCAGGTATCCGAGTCCGATGAACCCCAGCCGCGTGTGAAGAGTGACTTGTTCATTGCGTAACATGACCGGAATAATTGCACCTGCCTTGCCAATTGGCGGGTACAGGAGTAATCGCTTGTTTTCTACACGCAACAAGCCCGTGTCTTACGAGCGCGTTCCCCTACCCTGTTGACGGAGCGTCAAGCCTGACGTTTGAAAGACACTCCAGCGCGTGAACCACGCGCGGCGTTGATAACCGAATTGAAGATTGAAGAGAAGTGGGTTTGCCCGCACGACGCGTCAACACGCCTGAAGAGGAACCAGATGCGTCGCTCCGTTTCGTCGATCCAATTCTCCAACAGGCTAGCGGTAGGTGTGCGATCTGCCGCGATAACAAGTCGACATCGATGTCGGCACAAGGTCACGCTCGAGACCTCGCGAACTCCCGTAGCTGCGGCGGCCGGCCGGGGATCCTGGCCGCACAGCACCAGGAGGATAGATGAATCAAGACCAGCTCGAAGAACAACCCGCGTTGCATCTGAAACTTCAAACAATTGCTATTCGTCGCCGATGTGCCAAGTCGCGTCCTTGCGAAAGCCTGTCATCGCACTTGCGAGCGACGATGTGTTTGCGCCGAGATCCTTCTCATGGACAACATCGTTCGTCATGACGACGAAGGTCATGACGCCAGAGGCCCGATACTCTGCTGGATATGCGATTAAAGCGAATCGGCCAGCCCTCTGCCCGTCGGTCCCCCCAATCGACAATATGCGGAAATAGTAACCATGCAGTAGTACTGGATCTCCGGCAGTCGATCCGGAAGCCGCCTTCGCAACCAGGCTCGCGATAGAGACGTCCGCCGGATCAGCAGTCTTCGGATCTGTGCGATAGCGTCTTTCGGCGGCGACGAATTCGTGGCAAGTCGCGATCGCCGTGAGTTCATTGTCGCCTATTCGTCGGAAGATGACCTCTTTCGCACCGGCTTCCGCATCAAAGCGCCAGGCGCCGTTTGTTGCAACCAGGGGGACAGGGAACGGCCAGTTTTCAGCGCCGATATAAAGCGTTACCGACCCGTCGGCGTCTCGACCAAGCCGGTGCATCTCCTGGTATTTTTGGACAAACAACTCGCGGTCGATCTTATCCTGCCCCGGATCAAGTGAGGAAGTGAGTTCCGTCGGTCCTCCCAAGATCTTTGCGATAGCTTCCTCATTGTTATTCTGTACGGCCTGGAAAAGGGTTTGGCTTGCCTCCGCGGTCGACTGGAACGTGGGCTGAGCGGATGCTTGAGCCAGCCCTGGATAAGCGCCATTAGTCGCCCATATCGCTAGCATCGCGAACGCGACCATTGCGGGCCGCGTGCGCCCTGAAAAGTTTTGAATCTGCCGGTTAATCATGTTTATCATTTCTCGGTTCATGGTCTGATCACCTCTGCAAACTATCTACGGCCCCCGCCGCCGTGGAAGCCTCCGCCGCCGAAGCCGCCTCCATGGAAGCCGCCAAAGCTAGACTGCCCTCGGAAGGAATTGGCTCGCGCAATCCCGCCATGATTGAACCCACTGAAGGCGCCGGAATGCATGCCCGCCTGTGTGTGGGAGCTAAATCCCTCATGGCCTCCAAAACTTCGCCCATGGGAATCGGCGGCATGATTAAAGTTCCCTCGTGCCGAATTAAAGCTGTTGCGATTGACGATGGTCCGGCTATGCGAGATGTACGTATTGTGATTGAATTCGACTCTCCCGCCGTGGTGCCAATCGTATCCCCAGCCGTGCCAACCCCAGCCGAAGCCGGCAAATAGTCCAACCCCGAAGCCCAGCCCAAAAGCGATTCCTGGACCGTCCAGAAAAAGTCCCGGATACGGATACCAACCGGGGAAGACGGCTAGCGGGTACCCATACACTAGCCAGGGATCGTATTCAGGTACGTAAACTACGTCGGGAGCCGCCGGTTGGACGACGATCGTTTGTCCCTTCGTACTTACTTTCTCCTGGGGCGTGGTTTGCAAATTTCCGGCCTGCTTAGCCCGCTGACGCATGGTTTGGATCGCCTGGGATAGTTCCTGCTGCTGGTTGAGATGCGCGTCGCCGAGTTCCGAGGTCCAGGCAAGATTCTGGCTCATGTTGGCGAGTACCGCGGGGAACTGCGTTAATGCTTTGACACTGGGATCCCAGGATTGTTGGTCAACTTCTTTCGCCAGTTGTTCGCCTTGAAGATCTTTGTGCTGCTGCATCCACTTTTCGGCCTCCAGTATTTGGTCCGGATAAGTGGCACCCGCAACGATCTGCGCAATTAATGCGTCTGGGTACAGCGCGATGGGCGCCACCAGCTCCTGTAGTTGTTGCGAACTCTGTTGTGTAGCCTGAGCCGGCGATGCATCAGTCTGATAGGCGAACACGTCTTGTACGCCTACCAGCACTAAGCACCACGAAAGGAGCAGTGCCATCGATTGTTGAAGCAATTTCATACTGAGTTTCTCCTTTTTGCGGTGCCGCTCAGTTCTTAACGCCTGGAGGAAAGTGATCGAACATCTTCTGCACATTCAATTGGCTGTTTCGTTGAACACTCGCTGTTCAAGCTGCAATCGAGCGGCCAAAGATCCTTGCACGCAAAGACGCCTTTACGTCGTTGATTGAGCCTTCTTCCGACGGCGGAGCGACATAGGTGTAAATGGGACGTCAGGGCGCGACAGCTACTACAACAACCGTCGTGTCATCGAACTGTTCTGTCCCAAATGACCACTCTGCGACGGCCCGCATCACTCTGTCGGCGAAAACTTGTGCATCGATGCCTGGGGGGATCGTTGCGCAACAGGCAATCAAGCGCTGGTCCCCGAAATCTTCCTCTGAGGCGTTCACGGCGTCGGTGAGGCCGTCGGTGAAGATTACCAACCTGCTTCCCGGTCCCATGTGCAGCTTTCTAGCCGTATAGCGTGCGTTCGCGAACATTCCGATTAATTCCCAGTCGCTTCATCTTGGCGATTAAGGTCGTCCGCGGCAGGCCCGGCCGGGCCGCTGCACCTTTCTGACCGCCGATCACTCCTTCAGTCTGTTGGAGAGTCTGAGAAATGTGCGCGCGCTCCGTCTTTTTCAGCGTCATAGCCGCGGATGATTTCACCGTGCCACTGGGTTGGGGCAGCGAACCACTCAGCACGGCGCCGGTCGAGAGAATTACCGAACGCTCGACGAAGTTTTGCAATTCTCGGATATTGCGTGGCCACGAATGACGCACAAGAGCCGTCATGAATTCCTCTGAGATGGCCGTGATTCGCTTGTGCATCCGGGTCGCGTAATCCATTGCAAAATGGTGGACTAACAAACGGATATCTTCGGGGCGCTCACGCAGCGGCGGCAATTCAATGGGGAACACGCTCAGCCGATAGAAGAGGTCGGGGAGAATTCATGTTTGTCGACCATTTCACCGACATTCCGGTGCGTGGCACAGATCATGCGCACATCCGTGTCAACCGTGGCATTACCACCTAGACGCTCCAACTCTTTTTCCTGCATGATTGCGGAGGCCATTCACCAATGCAGCGACCGATCGAACGGTCCGTTTGTGAAGGTGAATTGCGCCGCAATTCCTGCAGGTTTGCTCGAAAGCGAGCTGTTCGGTCACGAGCGTGGCGCCTACACCGGGGCGCTCGCGCGCGCTATTGGGCGGTTCGAGCGGGCTAACCGTGGCACGTTGTTTTTGTTTTTGGATGAGATCAGTGATCTTCCGCTAGAGTTGCAGCCAAAGCTTCTTCGCGTCATTCAGGAAAGACAGCTCGAGCGTCTCGGCGGCGCCGCCACAATTCAAACTGACGTGCGCATGATCCGCGCCACCCACCGGAATGTCGGTGAAATGGTCGACAAACATGAATTCCGCCCCGACCTCTTCTATCGGCTGAGCGTGTTCCCATTGAATTGCCGCCGCTGCGCGCGCGCCCCGAAGATATCGTTTGTTAGTCCATCATTTTGCAATGGATTACGCTGCTCGCAGCGTTCAGTAATTCTCTCGAGTGGTTCGGTGCTGAGTGGCTCGCAGGCCGAAGTCACAGCCACATTGAGGTTATCCGCGGCTGTCACACTGGAAGAGGCGTCGCGTTCGCACATTCTTCACACTCTCGAGCAGACCGGGGGTGTGATAGGCGGCCGGGATGGCGCAGCAGCCCGTCTGGGCCTGGCACGGACTACCCTGATCTCTGAGATGAGGCGGCTAGGAGTTAGTCGTTTGAAAGGTCGTCAGCGCTCGCGCGAGCAAAGGAGTCGTTGGCTTGAGCTTAGCGGTACCCGTGAGGCGGGCGATTTGGGTCGGCATGGTAGGAGCGCCTCCATTGACTCGTCCACCCAAGAGGTTATTTCGTCTAGGAACAGCTTCTCGGACTTCTGGACGTGCGGAAGGCAATCCGCTGCTGCTCACCGAGAGAGAGCTGTAGCCCACGCCTCCTCGGCGAGTTTATGATGGTCAGTCCCGAACGCTGCGGTCAAAAAGCTTGGCGCGGACCGCGGCATGTCAGAAGCGTACCGCTTGGGCCCGCGCGCCTTCCAGCAGAGCATTACCACATTGCCGCGCGACCATCGGTAAAACGGCATCGTTAATGCTCTTTCCGGCTCACACTGACGGGTTCCGAAAACAGATTTGCTTTGGAAAAGGAGCTAATGACCGGGATATCTACGCTCCTCAAATGCAGATCGCGCTGAGGGAAGGGCATCTCAATACCGTGATCGCGAAACGACTCGAAGACCGAGAAGCCTCGACGGTCAGGTGAAGAGGGGCCATTGAGGGTCCGGGTGAAAACCGGCTTATTTTCTATGGATTTCCTCGCTACACAGCGATATCCATCGGGTCCCCGTCTTCTTTCACTCTTGCCTCCGGCACACGGGCGAATCGCCTACAAATTCTTACAGGGATTCCCAACATCTTAATCTCACTTGGGGTGTTATACGCCTGTTGGGGTTTTCCACTGAATCGTAGGATGGCGCGTGAGGCTGGTATGCTGGTCCGGGAGATCCCCCGCAAGCAATGAAAACAAAAAACATTTTTCTGGCGCTGATTCTTGGCGCCTGCGCTTTTCCTTCTTATGCTCAACCCGTCCTTGGTTCCAGCGGTAATGGACTATTGAATGGCACCTATTATATGCGGCAGGTTTTTTACGTTGTAACCAGCGGAGCCATATCCGAAAACCTCAGCATCGAGGGCAACATAACTTTTAGCGGACGAGGAAGTTACAACTTTACCGGTTCCGTCCAGAACAGTTCCAGTTCACCGGCCATGACGGCGCTCACGACGAGCGGCACGTATCAGCTCTCCGCCAGTGGAGAGGGGTACATCAGCGCCCTCGACACATCATTCTCCAGCGATAGGATCATCGGGCTGGTGTCCAACGGCATTTTCATCGGTAGCACCACGGAAACCGGTGAAGACTACAACGATCTATTCATCGCCGCACCCGTCGGCTCCTCGGAAGCCACCAATGCGACGCTCTCCGGCTCCTATACGGTCGCTTACTTCGATCCGACATTTCCCGGGGACGCACTCTTCACCATGTCCGCCGACGGGCAAGGTAATATCGGGACCGTCAGCGTAAACAGTTATACGGGAAGCAGCACCACGCCCACCACGCAATCCCTCAGCGGAGTGACCTATTCGTTCATCAACGGCGCCGCGACGATCAAGTTTGGCGGGAAGCGCAGCAGCTCGATTATGGTAGCCGGCACCGATTTTCTGTATATTTCCCCGGACGGCAGTTTTATTTTTGGCGGTTCCCAAACGGGCTACGATATGTTCGTTGGAGTTCGCGCGGCCACCAGTCCGCCCTCGAATTACGACGGCCTCTACTACCAGGCCGGTCTGGATCTCAATGAATCCGGCAGCAGCGGTATTTCCCCTTTGGATAGCTACTACGGCTCGTTCCAGGCGGTTTCCGGGCAAATAATCGGACACCAGCGATTCACCACTGCTTCATCGCTGCGCTACCAGAGCTTGGCGTCGTTGTCCATCTACGGCGGCACGAGTGATTTTACCTATTCCGACTCGTACACGCTCAATAGCGATGGCAGCTCCGACGACACCGCCTTTTCGCAGCACTATCTCAGCAGCACGGACGGAACGATTCGCATTGGATATGGGATCGGTCCTTTCCTCTCTTTGTCTGTGGCGCTTCAGGCGCCCGGTTTCACCGGATCCGGGGTGTATTTAAGCCCAGTGGGCGTGGTGAACGCCGCCAGTTCCGCCCCTTTTACGGCGCAGGTGTCGCCGGGAGAATTTCTTACGCTGTACGGCTCGGATCTGGCTCCCACTACAGCCAGCGCAAGTGTGCCTTTTCCGTCGATCCTCGAGGGAGTGCAGGTGATGATTAACAGCGTTGCGGCGCCGATCTACTACGTCAGTCCTACGCAAATTTCAGTGGTGGTGCCCTACGCGACGCCGACAGACTCCACCACGCCGATTTTTGTGGCCAACAACGGCAGCAATTCAAATGTCGTGTACGCGTTCACGGGGTTGACTTCGGTTGGCACGTTTACCAACAACCCGGTCGGTGGCCTCGGTTATGCAGCTGCACTTCATCCGGACTATTCGCTGATATCGGAATCGAGTCCGGCCCAAATTGGCGAAACGGTGGCTGTCTATCTTACGGGGTTGGGCGGGGTGATCCCAAGGGTTGCAGACGGAACGGCCGCACCGAGCAATCCGCCGAGCATCACATCGGCGACGCCGCTGGTCTTCCTGCTCGATGGGTCGGGCAATTACTTGCAGGCCGAAGTCACCTTTTCCGGCCTTGCTCCTGGGTTTGCCGGTTTATATCAGATCGACTTCGTTATCCCCTCCGGTCTTGCATCTGGTAACGCGTCGCTAGAAATCATTGGACTGGATTCGGATGGGTTCCAGAGCTTGCTTCCAGTGACTTCGGCCACAGCCGAGGCCCCTCCCACGGCTGCCGCGAAAGCGGCGCTTGCATCGCGACACCGGTTGCAAAAATAGCTGCCCAGCGCACTGCCATCGTGACTGCTGGGCTGGCGTCATGGGCGGCATACAACATTAACGAGCACGGCGGCGCCCGCAATGATGATGTTGTCGGGACGATTCGCTAGAGCCTCCACGATCCCCAAGGCCATCACCACCGCGCCGGAGAGGGAATCCTAACTCTTGGCCTGCGGCAGCAAGGAAGTTTGATCTCCCGTTTTTCCGTTTCCCCCTCCGGGGGCAAACCGGGGCGGGCGGGTTCCCCCCACGCCGCGACACGCCGCGCGCCAACAAAAGCCATTGTCACGCCTCGTGCGGCGGCTCCCCTACAGAAGGCTGCGCCCCCTTGTGCATCCCGTTGGCATGGCACTCGGAACAGCCCCCCGCTAATGTGCAGAGCGGCGTTTTTCCGTTTCAGGAGTGTGTGAGTGAACGCCTGGGACACTGTCTCCAAAAACTACCACTGGCGAAACGCGGAACCGACGCCTATCGGCCAACTGGTCGCCGGAATGTCGGTTGGTCATCTTCCATCCTCTAAGACTGTTGTCCAGGGCAACGCCATGAAGAACAGCTTGGAACCAGCGCAAGATGCTGAGTAAGATGCGTCGCAGACGATCGATTGCCCGTCAAGCATACGGCGACGGTCACTGAGCCGGTACTTCCTGCGCACGGTGGGCCATTCGATCATCTATGGCTAGCTTCGTTTGATGAAGAGACGTGGCGAGCGACTCTCTTGAAACGCGGCGCACAATCGGTGTAACAAACAAACGAAATGCGGCGGGAATGTCGCGGCTTAATGCGAGCGCCTCCAATTCCGCGTACACTCCTCCGTCGCGCTCCTCGAGGCGGGTGAAGCTGGATAGCCGCCAAATCAGGCCTGTACCCTGGTCCGGCGGCAGAGTTCGCTGCTCTTCCGTTCCAAATTTCTCGATTTCGCGGATCTCCGTCGTGTTGGAAAAACCGTACCAGCGTTTATCGTCTACGCGGATATAGGAAGCCGCGCCTTCGGTATCCAGAGCTGTTTTCGCAACCACCGATCTGTTCACGAGCCGCATGAAAAAGAAGTCCTGCGGTCCCTCTGTGCGCCGAAAGGCTGAATCGATTACGCCCGGCCGGTAGACGTCTTTGTATCGATCATAGTCCCGCACCACTCCCAAAATATCTTCGATCTTCACGTTAGGGACAAAACCGACTCCGAGCCAATCGTGAATCAGCCCGGAGGGAACCTTCCTTGGAATGTCCTTTGCCACCGGCGCAATATAGGGTCCCTTGGCACGAATCTTCTCTGCCCGACCCGGCTCTTCGTCGATCCACAAGAAATGCGCGTCCGGCTGGAGACGGGCTTGCATTTTCTCATTTGCCGCCTGCAGATAAGCGTCCCAAGCCTCCAGCGTTTCCGGCTTCAAGATCGCAGTGCCGCTGTATAAATCAAATTGCAGCAGGAACACAGCAGTGATTAGTCGAGTTTTGGTTGTCATAGGATTATTCGGTGGCCCGAAGTACCAGGGAGGGGGCGGGGCTGCCGCTGAGGACTGCGTCTATGTTGTCCAGAGCCAACATTCCCATGGCTGTGCGGGTCTCTACCGTGGCGCTGCCGATGTGCGGCAGCAGGAAAGTGTTCTTGAGTGCGAGATATCCGGGATGAAGCTTTGGCTCGCTCTCAAAGACGTCCAGTCCGGCCGCTGCCACTTGACCACTCTGAAGAGCAGCGATGAGATCTTCATCCATTATCATTCCACCCCGGGCTGAATTGACGACGATTGCCCCGGGCGGAAGAAGCTGGATCGTCTTGGCATCCAGAAAATGATGCGTTTCTTTCGACTCCGGCGCATTGAGGCTCAGAAACGCGCTGACGCGGAGCAGATCCAACGGGTCGGTATGGAATACCGCGTCTCCGGCAGTCTCTTCCGGTAAGCGAATGGGGTTGTAATAATGGATCTTCATTCCAAAGCCACGCGCACGGCGCGCAACCGCCTGGCCGATGTGTCCCATACCGAAGATGCCGAGAATTTTGCCGGTGGGCTGCCATCCTAGTAGCGCGGCAACGTTTGACGACTCCCACTCGCCCGAGCGTACGAGTTCCTGCGCTTCGTATGCTCGCCGCGAAGCACCTAACAACAACAGCATCGCTAAGTCCGCCACGGCATCCGTTTCAACGCCGGGAGTATTGGCAATCGCGATCTTTCGCTCAGCGGCAGCACGCAGGTCGATATGATCGAAGCCCACAGAGTAAGTAGCAATCACCTTGACAGACGCCGATACTCGCTTGAGGAATTCGGCGTCGATTCTGTCCGCAAGCGTGACAAGCATGGCATCCGCTCCTTCGGCGGCTGCGAGCAGTTCCCCGGATTTGAAGGACGCTCCATTTGTGCTCCGTCGCGCTTCGTACTCCCGTTCGATGCGTGTCTCCACGCCTTCAATGAAGTGGCTTGTCACTACCACGATTGGTTTCCGCACCTTAACCGTTCCTTTCTATTTCTCAAGCATTAGCAGACAGAACGCCAGTGGCAGATAGACGATGGAGGCCAGCAGCAATCGACGCGCAGCAACGGCCGATCTTTGAAAAGCCAGGCTGGCGCTGTAATAGAAAAACAACGAGCTGAGTATGCCGGCCAAGACAAAGTAGACGGGACCTGCGTGACCAATCATGACCGGGATCAAGCTGACTGGAATCAGAGCAAGCGACGCCAGCAAGGCCTGCCAGGACATAAAGCGCCCGCGGTGCTCGCCCGGTGGAAGAACCAAGTACCCAGCCCGCGCGTAGTCTTCCCGGTACATCCAGGCAATTGCCATGAAGTGAGGGAATTGCCACAAGAACAGTACCGCGTATAGCATCCAAGCTGTGGCGCTGGTGACAGAGCCTGACGCCGCCGCCCAACCGATCAGCGGAGGCATGGCGCCCGGAACAGCCCCCGCTAATGTGCAGAGCGGCGTTTTCCGTTTCAGGGGTGTGTAAATGAGCAGATAGGTAGCCGCCGTGAAGACTGCAAGGGCACTCGAGAGTGCGTTCACCGTGGCGAGGAGGTAAACAGTGCCAACTATAGAAAGGGATATGCCGAACCACGCCGCAGCTCGGGGGCGGAGTCTCCCCGCCGCAATCGGGCGCCGACAGGTGCGTCGCATCTGCGCGTCGAAGTCGTGCTCCAGATATTGGTTTAGGGTGCCTGTGCCGCTCGCGACCAGGAGCGTCCCAAACAATGTGTTGAGCATTCGTTCTACCGGGAAGTTGTGCAAATCACCCGGGTAACCCAGATAGAAGCCGGTGAACGTCGCAATTACGATGAGGAAGTTCACTTCCGGCTTTGTAAGAGCCACGAAATCGGGGATGGCCTCCCGCAGCGACTCTAAGAATGGTGCACTCTGACGACACCGTATATCAAGCACAGAGGTGGAAAGACCGGCCATCAACCAACCCCCACTTCCGCGGCACGAATTCGTTCGCTCGCGAGAAGCCGGGCGGTAAGCACGAGTGCCGGAATCAGGTAAGCAAACGTCACCGTAACCCACATGAGCGCTCCGGCCAGGGCTTGGTCTTCGAGCGGAGAAAGCCCGAACATTCCGTGATCCATGGAGAGATAGGGCCGGTACACGACGTGGCCGCAAAATACCAAGAATGCCGAGAGGGCATCGCACGGCAGTGTCGCCAGAAAAAGATACACCGGCACAGACCAGCGTGAACTTGGGTAAAGCTGGATTACTGGCCACCAAAACACAATTCCCGCAACCAAGAAGCTGGCGTCTTCGAACTGATGCCAAAAGCGCGATTCGAGAGCGAGCTCGAAAACGGTCGGAATATGCCAGATGAGCACTGTAAGGGTACCCGCTAGCCAGCACGCTGTGATCTGAGGATGCCAGCGGACAAGAGTTGGGCGAACTCCGAAGAGAACCAGGGGCGCTGCCACCGTCATGATCAGAAGATGCTTCACCATGTGTGCGGTAAGAAGATGATGATCCAGATGAGCCGGCGGCGATGCGGCGGTCATCCACACCACGGCAACTCCTGCCGCGCACGCGGACACTCGCCAAGTCACGGTTGGATTCCCGCTAATGAAGCATCACTTCGTGAAGCGTCGGTGGCCGGTCTTTGGGCGGATGGATGCAGTGTTTCGAGAAAAGCAACGAGCGCCGTCGTCTCCGCCGGATTCAGATTCTTTCCGTAGGCCGGCATATTGCCGCCACCTTGCAGTACCTGGCGCACGAGTTGGTCGCCCGTCAGTCGAACGGCCACGGCGTCGAGAGCCGGCCCACGCTTCCCACCGATGTCCCCAAGAGAGTGGCAGTTGTGGCACTGCTTCGACTGAAAGACAAGCGCTCCTTGGACCTCGAGCGGCGTGCGTCCTGTAACGAATTTTGCCGGAATCGCAGCAGCGGTCGAGGCATCCATAACCGGACTCCATGGTGCATGGTCGGCCAGATTGGTAAATGTGCCTAGCGTCACGGCGCTCAATAGGATCGTAAGGACCGCTATTGGCCGGCGCCTCCAGCTCTTCTCGCCTTCACCCGAAAAGAACGGAAGCGTGAGCAGAACCACCAACGCGATAGCAGGGCCGATCAGCAGAACCGGAGTTTCCAGTGCCGGTGGAAGCAATGAGAGCAGTGCATAAAGCCACAGGAAGAAGAAGTCGGGTCGAGGAGCGGTCTGAATAATTCGCGGGTCGGGCTGGCCGCTCGGACCGAAGGGACCGAAATAGAGCGCGCAGGCCGCGATGGCAAGGAGAATCACTCCAGAGAAGATCGCGTCTTTCCAGATTCCGTTAGGCACAAACGGCACGCCTTCGGTGTGCGTAAGCTGGTGGTATTTTTCCATGTAGTCGGAGCGCCGGACCAATCGGCCCGGCATCGGCCACTCGTTGATCCCGAGTTTCAGGACCAACAACAAATGCAGGCCAACAAAAGCGATTAGCAATCCGGGAATCACAAACACGTGCAGTGCGAAGAAGCGCGAGAGCGTCGCGCCCGCGATGATGGGCCCTCCTAGCAGTAGCTTCACCACCGTTGGCCCCACGATGGGCAGTCGGCTGGAGATGGAGGCCCCGATGCCGAGCCCCCAGTAGGCGTCCTGGTCGAATCGCGGCACCTGACCTGTGAACGCCATGCCCAGCGTCATCAGCAGAAGAAAGATGCCGAGAATCCAGGTCAGTTCTCGCGGAAACTTGTAGGCTCCAAAAAGAAACACCTGGACCATGTGGATCATCACGATGGCCAGCATAAAGTTCGAGCCCCAGCCGTGCAGGCCTCGAATGAACCATCCGAGCGTAACTTGATGGTTCAGGGTTTGCAAACTGTTCCACGCCTCTCCCGCTGAGGGCACATAAATCAGCGCGAGAAGGATTCCGGTAACGAGCTGGAACGCGAAAACCGTCAGCGCCGCGCTGCCGAAAACGTAAAACCAGCTTGCCGTCTCCCGGGGAATCGGATGCTGCATCGTCTCGCGAATCGGCGAGCCTAGCTGAAGCCGTTCATCGAACCAGTTGCCGACTGTGCGCATCAGGCGCATGGCGGCTGCCTCGTTATGTTGATGAGAGTTTTATTAGCGGCGGAAAAGCCAGGTGTTGGCATCTCACCCGCCTGAATAAGCAGTTTTCCGTCGAGAACCTTGAATGCATATTCGAACAACCCTCGTTCGGGTGGACCAGACGCCCGCGAGCCGTCCGCGTAATAAACCCCTCCGTGGCAGGGGCACATGAAGAGTTCCGATTGGGGGAACCAACGCACGGGACAGCCCAGGTGCGCGCAGTTGATCGCGAATACCTGGAAGCGGTTGGCACCGATGTTACGCACCCAGCAAGGGATGTCCGCAGTCTCCCCGTCCGAAGCATTCGCGATCGGATTGCGATAAGTCGCCAAGCGCGTCTGGCCAGAGGGGAACTCATCCAGCGAACCAAGCGGGACCCAGTTCTCGTATCCGGACTTTCGTCCTTGGCTCACGGGAGAGAAGAGATAACGCACGATCGGTATGGCGAGTAGAGCGCCCACCACACCGTTAAATAGCATCGCGATTTTCAGCACCACCTGACGTCTGGAAATATCGCTCATAAAAAACTCCTCAATGACGCAACTGCGCCGATAACGATTCCCGCTGCGCTACGAGCCACGCGACGATATCGCCCACGTCGGCGTCGGTCAGCGGTTTGCTGTGGCTGCGCCAGTCCGGCATTCCAAGGTGCGGCATGCCAACGATGATCACGGTGCGGAGATGCTGATCGCTCACCAAAGCCAGGTATGAAGAGTCTGCGATGGCGCGCGCTCCGCGGCCTTCGGGGCCGTGACAGGGAGCGCAGGAAACCTTGAATATTTCGGCTCCCCGCGTGGCCTCGCCCGCCTGAGAAGCTGCGTAGGTCGGAAGCGTTAAATTCGCGAAAGCGCCTGGACTCGCCGTAGTATGCAACGAGGCGCTTCGCGCCCAGCTCCGAATTCCGTGAACCAGAATGTCGATCTGAGCATCGGTCAGCAGACCGCCCGCTTTGTGCGCAAAAGCCGGCATCGGGGTTCCTGGCCTGCCCCGCTCGATCGTCTTACGGATTGTGGCGTCGTCGGCGATGGCAAGATAGACGGGCCTACCGATGCCGACCGTCAAAGCGCCCTGTCCGTTTGCCCCGTGACAGCCGGAACAGTTCTGGGAATAAAGAACACGAAAATCGGCGATGTCAGCCGGACGAATCGGGGCTGCCTCCACGACCTGGCGGCCGTGCGCGTCACAAGACGAGACTACAAGCATTGCCGTGACGCAGAGGGCTGCGAGCGTGATAGTCTTTCTCATCTCCCCTGGTCCCCGCGATGCTCTTCGTTACGATCTTTCATGAATCCGGACGCTTCTAGTCCCATACGCAGAGCGAGCGGCACCGGCTGCCGGGTATAGATTCTTTCCTGATGCACCACCACCAATCCCGCAGCCACGCCAAATCCAATTTGTGAGAGCACAAACCACAGCCAGTCGATGCGCTGGTTCATTACGGGATTGATGACACCTAAACTGCCGTGAATCAAGAAGGACCACAGTAACGGCGTCACGATGCCGCCTAACAGAATCGGATGTTTCGGAGCTATGGGCAGCATCACTCCATAGAGAAGTCCGACCAGCAACGAGACCATGAGGTGCAGAGGAACGGCAACGAGGAATTGTTGAAGATTGAATGTGCCGATCTGGATCGCACTATCTCCCGCCACAGGTGGAAACAGTCCGGCTACCAGCAGATTCATCGGATACCAGATCCCGTTCCCGCTCAGCAATCCGTACGCTGCGGCCAGAACTGCCATTGCCGCGCCACCAGCCAGCCCCCCCTTAACGCCCGCCGAGATCGGATAAGTCTCCAGTGGCAGCCAAGCGCGGGGGATTTCTTGAAGGCCGGCGATTCGCTCAACCCTTTCACGGGACGTCTCAATAGCGACTTTTTGTTGAACGACGGGGGTCAACTCGTGCGATTCCACAGGCAACACCTGGCGGAACCATCCGACCGCACCTGCTATCGTCAACATCGCGCCCAGGATGCTCACAGAAGCCGCGGTGACCATTCCGGCGGATATGAGCGTAAATCCGAAAGCGAGCACAAGAGGCCAGGCCGTCGGCGCGGGCATTTCGATGTTTTCTGGTGTTTGCATGGCTTCTCCGCTAGATTCCAATCACATACACAACCGTGAAGACGATCACCCAAACCGCGTCGACGAAGTGCCAGTACATCGAGAGGATCTCCACCCGCTCGGCGTGCTCGCGCTGGAGCTGCGAGGTGAAACAGAAGACCGCGACGGCAAAGAGAGCCAGCAGCCCCATGGTCACGTGGAAGGCATGCAGGCCGACCAGCGAGTAATAAGTGGTGCCGAATAGATTGGTGCCGATCGTGAGACCTTCGTCGTGGATGAGGTGGGCCCACTCGCGCGCGGTTCCAAAAAGGAAAACGCTTCCGAGCACGATTGTGAGCAGCCACCAACGTCCGAATGCCGCCATATTTCCGGCCGACAGCCTTCGCACGGCGAGGTTTATTGTCAGGCTGCTCGACAGCAGGCAGATGGTATAGAGAATCGGCGCATGCAGAACATCAGCGGGCTTCGGGCCCGTGAGGCTCTTGCCGATGTAGAAAAGATACGCCACCACGAAAATCGTGAAGATCGCCGATTCGGCTGCGATCAGGCAATACATTCCAACGCGCCCTCGCGACGGAAGCCGCCACTCGAGATTGCCTTGAGGGAAATTCACAGATAGTGCGCTCATGGCCTACTCGTACCTCCAGTCGGGATCTTCCGGATGCTTTAGATCCCATAGCGGCCGGCGGCTACGCACGCTTGGAACTTGGGCGTAGTTGTATGCCGGGGGTGGTGAACTTGTCGACCATTCTAGCGTCCACGCGTCCCACGGATCATTTCCGGCCCGCTTCCCGCGGAAGTAAGACCAAACCAGATTGGCCGCGAAAACAAGGATCCCAGCCGCCTGAAAGGCGACGCCGATCGTCACGATAAGGTTCCATATGTCCCAGCCGCGGCCTGGCTCATACGTGTAGATCCTGCGCGGCATTCCCAAGATTCCCGGCACGTGCATGAAATCGAATGTGAGATGGAAGCCGATGACAAATAGCCAGAAGTGCAACTTTCCCAGCGCTTCGTCGTACATCTTGCCGGAGAATTTCGGGAACCAGTAGTAAAACGCGCCGAAAATACAGAAGAGGATGCCGCCGACAATTACGTAATGAAAGTGCGCCACCACGTAATACGAGTTGCTGAGCTGCCAATCCAGCGGCGCTACGGCGAGCGTGACGCCGGTCAACCCGGCGATGAGAAACTGGAACAGGAAGGCAACACAGAACAGCATCGGCGTCGCAAAACGAATTTTGCCGCCCCACATGGTCGCGAGCCAATTGAAAATTTTGATGCCGGTCGGCACCGCGATCGCCATTGTGGAGAGCACGAAAAAGGTATTTGCGCCCGCGCTCATTCCGACTGTGAACATGTGATGGGCCCACACGCTCATTCCGATGAATCCGATCGCGATGGTTGCCAGCACCATCACCGGATAGCCGAAAATTGCTTTGCGTGAGAAAACGGGTATGATTTCGGACGCAAAGGCGAAGGCGGGAAGCACGAGCACGTAGACTTCCGGGTGTCCGAAGATCCAAAAGAAGTGCATCCAGATGACGGCGGAGCCGCCGGCCTGGGTATCGAAGAAATGCCCTCCCAGGTATCGGTCGACGACGAGCATGAGTTGCGCCGCGGAAAGCGGACTCACCGCTAAGATCACCAAGCCCGCCATTACAAAGTTCAGCCAGACGAGCAGCGGCATTTTCCCGAGTGTCATTCCCGGACAGCGCATGCACAGAGTCGTGGCAATTATGTTAATAGCCGTCCCGATGCTGCCGATACCGGAAGACAGCAGTGAGAGCGTCCAGAAGTCGGTGCTGTGCCCTACTGAGAATGTCTTCGCCGTCAGCGGAGCATAAGCGAACCAGCCGACGTCGGGCGCGCTTCCTGCCCCATATAGGCCGTCACCGCCGAAATAACTGAAATACAGGAAGATTCCGCCCAGCGCGGTCATCCAGAAGCTGAAGGCATTGAGCCGGGGGAACGCCATGTCGCGAGCCCCTATCATGAGTGGCACCAGGTAGTTCGCGAATCCAAAAAGCATTGGCATGGCAACGAAGAAGATCATCGTCGTTCCATGCATTGTGAACATACGATTGAAAACCTGAGGTGAAACGAGAGCGTTGTGCGGCCGGATGAGCTGCAAGCGGATAATGGTCGCTTCAATGCCGCCCAGTGCCAGAAAGATCAAGGCGTACACGACATAAAGGACTCCGAGCCGCTTGTGATCAACCGTAGTAACCCACTCGTGCAGGCGCAGGGTAACTGGGCGAACTGGAACTTCGGAAATCGCGATGGTAGTGGCAGACATCAGCGAAGAGTCTCCAAGTATGCAGTAACTGAGCTCGCGTCTTGATCGCTCAATCCCATGGCCGGCATCTTCGATCCAGGTTTGATGGCATCGGGATTACGAATCCAGAGACTCAGCATTTCGGGCGTATTATCAGCGGCGCCAGCAGCGATCGTGTCCCTACTCATCAGGTGAGTCAGGTCAGGGCCGAAGCGTCCTTTGGCTGGAGTCCCTGAGACTGTATGGCAATTCACGCACGCCGTCGATTCAAACACCCGTTTTCCGGCGGACGCCGCGATTTGGGGCAATTGCTGTTGCTCGTGAACCCACCGCTCGAAGTCCTCGCGTGACTGCACATAGACCCGCAGCAGCATCTTGGCGTGCTGTGTTCCGCAATATTGTGCGCACTGCCCCACAAACAGACCCGTTTCATGCGGATCAATCCACATCTGATTAGGGTGATTGGGAATCAGGTCGGTCTTACCGCCCAATCGCGGGACCCAGAAGCTGTGGTCTGTATCGGCAGAAAGCAATGTCAGGAACGTGGGTGTTGGATGAGCCGGATCGCTGACCGGCACATGCAGTTCATTCGCCGTAACGACATTTAAGCCTGGATACCGGTATTCCCACCAATACTGATGCCCGGTGACGGTGACCTCGATCGCGTTTTGCGGCCGAGGCTGATTCTGAACGGAACCAATCACGCGCGCCGTCGCCAGGAATAGGGCCACAACGATAAGAACTGGGATAACGGTCCAGGCCAGTTCCACTTGCGTGCTCCCATAAATCTGGGTGGGCTCGGTGCTGGAGCGTTGGTTCCTGAATCTCACCACCACGTAGGCCAGTAAGGCGAATACCACAACAAAGATCACCGCCACAATCGAGAACACGAAGACGGAGAGTCCGTAGATCGACTCCGCTGGAGTTGACACTGGAGCAAAGATGTTGGTCGGGCTCATCGGTCTATTCCACCGCGCATCTGAAATCAGTGGTTTGGCGTGGGAAACCTGGTAAGAGTCTCACTGCCGTCGTTACCCTCTGCAACTATCAAGATTCTCTCTGGCCACATTTTGTTGGCCTGCAGTGCCGTGATCGCAAAGTTACCCCCAACAAAGCCACCTGGCCGGCGTTCATATAATGTGATGCCACTAAATTCGTCTTGGAGACTATCAATGTCAAGGGCGGCCGTGATGTTGTTTGCATGCGGCTTGCTCAGCGCCCTTGCCGGATGCACCGGTGGGATTCGATACCCCAGCTATTATGTGCTGAACGTGCCGCAGGGCCTTTCTCCAAGAGATCCGTCGAAGCCGATCCTCGGCTCAGCCGCGGTAAGGGAGTTTAGTGCGCCTAGGTTCCTTAAGGAAGGCTCGATTGTATATCGACCTGCGCCGGAACAATTGGATTACTATGCTTACGCCCACTGGGCTGAAGATCCCCGGCGTATCGCTACGGAGGCGTTGGTACGGGAATTGCAAGAGCGTGGATTTTTCGAGTCGATTGACCTTTACGACGGGCGCCAGTCGCCAGATTGCTTAATCACGGGATCGCTGGATCATCTCGAAGAATTCGATGAGAATTCCAGCGTCTCGGTCGAGGTCGGTCTGTCGGCGCGGATCATCAACCTCCGTTCGGGCGAGGTCTTATGGCAGGGCACTTCGATCAAGACAGTGAAGGTGGAAGATCGCTCGGTTTCTGGTGTCGTCTCAGAAATGTCTCGCGGGCTCGGAAGCGCCGTCAGCAGCTTAGCGGATTCCATGCAAGAGCGGCTTTCAGTTATGACATCGTCTTCAAACTGAGATTTGAGGTTCCCTGCCGCGAGCCTCAGGCGATCTTGCTGCGCCAATCCTGGCGGGGGGCCAAGTACGGCGCCAGTTTTTTCTTGGCGTTGAATACTCTCCACTGAACGGTCCCGATCGGGAGCTGTCGGGCGGTCGCGATCTCGTGATATTCCAGTTGTTCGATGAAACGCAATTCCATGATCTCGCGTTCACCCGAATCCAAAATGGCCATCCAGCGTAGGAATTCGAACGCGGGAATCCCGGGGGGCTTGACGCTGGCCGGAACTAACCCATCGCTGGTCTCCTCAAAGTTGACCGTCTCCACTTCGCGGGTCTGTTTTCCATAGTGGCAACAGAGAGTATTTCGGGCGATCTTGAATAGCCATGCCCGAAAAAGTCCGCGATCGCGAACCTGCGCAGCCTTTCGATAGACCGTCAACATGACTTCCTGCGCCAGGTCTTCCGCCAAGCTTAATTCGCAACGGCGAGCCGGTAAAACGCCACGAGTTGTGGGCTAACAGTGCTGAACAGATCAGCGAACGAGTCAGCGTTGGGGTTATCAAGAAATTTGTCAGCTACCTCTGCCTCGCGCGCGATTCTCTCATCGACAATTGAACGGTTGTGCACTTTCGGCTCAGCCCCTTTCCGACCGCAGCCTGAAATGCACATCCCCATCCATCGCGAGGTCGCGCTAAGCGCTTATGTGTTAAGGCAATGGTGCGGTGTCGACTTGGTCCAGCCTTCGTCATCTGGTGAATTTTCGTCTTTTCCCATTCGGCCACGACGGCCAGGAAGCTGGCGAATTGACTTTAAGCGCAACAGACCCAACAAGGAGCCTTTCCAGGCGCTCCTACTCAAAAGATGAGTCCTTTCAGCTGTTTTTCCCACTGCTCATGAGCTGGCTTTGGCAGATCGGAGATCTCGTCCAGGTAGGACCCCTCGTGCTCGGCTCGGTGGGCATCTGGGTCGCACTGCTAAATCAGCGGCGCCAGCTTAACGCCCAGATGTTTATCGAATTCTCCGCGCGGTTTCAGGAACTTCTTCGCATGTTTCCAACCGACGCGTGGCTGGCAAACGTGAACCCCTCGAGGCCTCTGCCGCCTCAGAGCCAAGACGTGAGGGATTGCACATTATACTGTATTCAATTGGTTGCCGATGTCTATCATCTTCACCAGGCAGGGTACATCACGAAGCGTCTTTGGTTGCTTTGGGAACGTGAGATCAAGCACGCCTTAACCGGTCCGGTGTTCCGGCGCGAATGGGAAGGTATATCGGCCGAGTTCGCTAACAACCCCGACTTCTTTCTCTACATCAGCACCCTAATACGTTCGAAACGGCAAATTGCGATGCTGACCTCCTCCTTACCGAATGGCTACTGAGGTACTTTGCGATCCTTCGGTTGCCGGATTCTTACCAGGCTCCAAGGACGCTGTTTGACCTGGTCCGTCAACCGATCCAGGTTCTCAGTCGCAACACGGAGGTTCTCGATGGTTTCATGAATGTTGTCGTCATTGGACTGCACAACGACTTGAAGACTGGTGATCAAGCTCTTCGCCTGCTGCATGGTCGATTGCAGTTCGGCAAGATCCTGGCGGATTGGATCGCGTAGTTGGTCGATGGTCGAGTTCAGGTTGGCAAGGGTCGCGTCCGCCTGGTCGACGACCGGGCCGGCCTTCTTGATTACCGAGTCCGCATCTGTGGTTATAAGGGCGACTTGATCCGTGATCCTGTCGATCTTCGGCGACTGTGTCGCCACCAACGTGTTCACTTGACGTAAAATCTCGGCAATCTGTTTCCGATTGGCAGACCCAGTTACTTCGTTGAGATTCGCTAAGAGAACTTGAGCACGTCCGCTGATGCCTTTCAGTTCGCTACGTACTTGAGTGATCAAGTCCTCTGCACCGTCCGCGATCCCGGAAAACTTCCGGGCCATGTCATCGATGCTCATTGTCTCCTGAGAAGAGATTATCTGGCCGGCCTTGAGCCTCGGGGCATCCTGGGAGCCCGTAGTGATCGATATTGCGGGGCTGCTCATAAGACTGACGGAACCGAGTTTTGCGACCGACTTCTGATTGAGCGGCGTGCCTTCTTTTACCTCAAGCAATATTTCTATTCGAGTCGGATCCTGATTCCATGCTTGAACTGTCTTCACTCTTCCGACTTCGATTCCGCCGAACAGGACGTCTGAGCCTGGACCTACTCCGCCGGCGTATCGGAGGTAAGTCCGATACGGCGTCAGGTGGGTCCCCCAATTTTCATTGCCGATGTAATACACCGTCAGACCTAACAGCACCAAGCATGTGATGACAAAGATTCCGACTTTAGTTTCTGGGTTCATACAGGCCTCTCTTCCAGGTAGCGCTCAAAATATCTTTCGACCGGCGCGGTATCGGAGATCTGGTCCGGAATGCGATCCAGGAACTGCCGAATGCGTGGATGCGGATTGGCTCGGAACTCATTCTTAGTCCCTACGGCAATCAATGTTCCTTTGTAAAGCATTGCCAAGCGGTCCGCGATTCGGAACGCGCTCGACATCTCGTGAGTGACAACGACAACCGTCATATCAAATGCGCGTTTTAATCCTAAGATGAGTTCGTCCAGTTCCGCGGCCACAATCGGGTCCAAGCCCGCCGACGGCTCGTCGAAAACGAGGATGTCCGGATCGAGTGCGAGAGCTCGCGCCACTGCGGCCCGCTTCTTCATCCCCCCTGACAACTGTTGTGGGTCGAGCTTCCCAAACTCCGTCAGCCCAACAACCGCCAGTTTTAGCCACGTCATCAGGCGAATCGTGGATTCTGGCAGTTTGGTGTGTTCGCGCAGCGGCAACGCGATGTTTTCTTCCACGGACATCGAATTGAATAACGCCGCGTTCTGAAACGCGACTCCGATCGAATGCCGGAGCTTCTTCAGCTCATCTGGTTTCGCTTCAGCGAGATTGGTGCCGCGGACCAGAACCCGTCCTTCTTGAGGCCGTTCCAAGCCAATAATCTGGCGCAGCAGGGTGCTTTTCCCGGATCCGCTACCGCCTAATAAAACCATCGTTTCGCCCCGTGCGATATCGAGGTTGATTCCGTCCAGCACGCGGCGCCCGTTGTAACTGACCACTAGATCTCGAACAGAGATCGCCGGCTCAATTGCTCCATCCAACTCGGGCACGCGGTCAATGTCCTCCTGTTATGTAAAACATCGCTGTGAATCCGACGTCGGCGAGGATCACGAGGAATGTGGACTTTACGACCGCTGCGGTTGCGGAGCGTCCCACGGCATCAGGTCCGCCACGCACCCGGAAACCTTCCAGGCACGCCACCTGCACGATAATCGTCGCAAAGGCCAAGCTCTTGATCAGGCCCGTTATCACGTCGCGAAGAACCATCGCGTGTATTGCGTACTGAAAGTAAACGTCAAAGGCCATATTTGTGCTTATGCGCATAAAGAGCGCGCCGGCAAGTATTCCGCAGGCGCTGCTCACGATCGTCAGGCAAGGCAATACGACAAGCGCCGCAAGGTACTTGGGCGCAAGGACGAATTCGATCGGTTCAATAGCCATCGTCCGCAGAGCGTCAACCTCTTCTGTGACCACCATGCTCCCGATTTCTGCTGAGAACGCCGATCCAGAGCGGCCACTCACCGCAATGGCTGTCAGTAACGGCCCCAATTCACGGGTGAAACCAACCGTAACCAGATCAATTACGAATTTTATCGCCCCAAAGCGGCGAAGTTCGGATGCCCCCTGCATCGCCAGGATGAATCCGGCGCAAACGGCCATAATGCCCACCATGGGAATGGCCTCGACGCCGACGGCGACCATTTGGTTGATGGCCGCTTGCCACCGATTCCGATTGCCAAGGAGTGGAAGTGTGCGTCCGAGGGATCGGAGCGCGCTCCAGAATTGCGTTGTTAGGCCGCCTACGTACTCTACGTGACGAAGTGTCGCGCTACCCACACGCTCGGCAACGGGAATATTCATTGGGAGTTCGGCCCGGAGGCAGGCATCGGCTCGCCGCCCTCAGGGTTCGCCTCATCGAAGAAATGCAGTAGTCCTATCGCCTGGAACAAATAGCGCGGGCGCGGTTGAAGGTTCTTGAGTTGAAACTCCTTACCGGCAGCACGCGCACTTTGTAGAACCTCCATGAGAATGGCGAGGCCCGATGTGTCGACATATGATACTTCGTGCAGATCCACAGTCAGGCTTTGGCAGCTTTGGCTTTCCAGAACTCGCAGCAAGTCCGCCCGCAAAGCCGGCGAGGAATCAATCGTAATTCGGCCGGACACCGAGGCTACACAGTGGGCGCCGTCGGCCCGACATTGCAGCTTGAGACCTGAATCTGTCACCACATCTCCTCTCCTTCGCCAAAGTAGGGCCACGGCTTCCTAGAAGAGAGGAGTCTTGGAGATCCGCGCTTGTTTGCACCTCATTCGGTTTGGCTGTTTCGCATTTCCATCGACAAAAAGGTCGCCGTCGCGGGCCAACAGGTTATCACGCCTCGGCAGCGCTATCGGTCGAAATCGCGATTCCACTGCTCGAGGGATCGATCCATCCAGCAAGATCCAGCCCCGGCCCGATTTAGATCTAGCTTTCTGCCAGACACTTCATTGGCTTCCTCCCGCTCACGTATTCGGCCCCATGGCGGAGCTGGTCCTCAATCTTGTCGAAGCCCAATCGGGCAGACACGGCTTCGTCAGTGACGTTTCCCGACGCCAGATGCGGGGCGGCGAAACGCGCGCCAATTGATAATACGGATAGTTCCATGGTTGTACGCCGACCAGCACTCCGAGTGGCGAATACTCAACGTAGGCCTCGCCGGCGATTGAGTTCAGCCGACGAGGGGCCAGGAATGTCTCGGCGTTGTCGGCGTAGTACTTCAGGATTGAGGCGCTGAGCTCCACTTCCCCGCGGCTCTCTGCGATCCGCTTTCCTATTTCGAGTGTCGCGAGCCGGGCAAACTTCTCCTTTTGCTCCAACATCAACGAGGCTGTCTTCCCGATGATCTTGGCGCGATCCCGAACCGGCTTCTTAGACCAGATTTCCCGAAAGGTTTGGTCGGCTGTCGCCAACATCTGCTCCATCTGCTGATCGGTGTGCTCGTCAAAGGTGCGAAGCACCTCGCCATTGAATGGATTAACGGTTTGATACGGCATGCGAATTGTCCCCTCCCAGGTTCTCCAGGAGCCTAAAGCACAGGTGGCAAACTTTTGTTGGCCCGGATGGGATCAAACAATCGAAGCGTTTTTCGGCTCTTGTCCGTTAGCGCCTCCGAAAAACCGTTTCGGGTGGCCACTTGAGTCAAACCGCGTATGCCCGATCTCAAAGAAACGCCACCCGAAGCGCCCTCGTCTGCCGCCCGTCTCAAGCGATGGCTCGTTACGGCGATTATTCTCCTACTTGCCGTAGGAATCGTCGTCCTCATTACTACGAACTGGAATGCGTGGACCGCCGGACGAGAAGTGCAGGAAACAGATGACGCTTATTTGCATGCCGACCTGACGCCTTTGAGCACCAAGGTGGCGGGTCTGGTCGCAACAGTCGCGGTCTCGGATTATCAGGCAGTGAAGGCTGGCGATCTGCTCGTGGCATTACGAGCTGACGATTTCATCGCCCAAGTACAGCAGGCCGCGGCGGCCGTGAGCGCTGCTGAAGCTGCCGTGGTCAACAATCAAAAACAGAAGCAGTTGCAGGACGCACGTATCGTAGAAGCAGACGACGGAGTTCGGACCGCCGACGCGAACATCGCCGCGGCTCAGGCCGGCATCGAGGCGGCAACCGCGGGCATCGCCGGCGCCCGCGGGGGGATCGAGTCCGTTCAAGCGAATGTTACACGAACCGCTAAGGAGCGCAAACGCCAGGAAGCATTAATCGCCACGGAATCCACGACGCCCCAGAAACTCGAACAGGCGGTTGCGGACGACGAAACCAATCGGTCCCAGCTCGTTACCCGAAACGCGGACCTCTCGACTGCAAATGCTCAATTGTCCAGTCGCAAAGCCGATTTGGAGCGCGCCCGGGCTCAGTTTAAGAGCGCTCAATCGGAGGCAGAGGCGCAGAGGCGCCAGCGAGCGGTGCTGGACTCGCAGGAGCTTCAGCTTCGCGCAGCGGTGGAAGTGCAAAAAGCAGCTCTGGCATTGGCGAAGACCAATCTCGGCTATACGAAAATCGTGGCGCCGGCAGACGGAATCGTGAGCGAGCGATTGGTGAGACCGGGACAGCTGGTGAGCCCGGGCACCCAAGTAATCTCCCTGGTCCAAAACGATGCGTGGGTACAAGCAAACTTTCTGGAGAACCAGATTCGGGGGATCCAACGGGGCGACGTCGCGGAAATTCGAGTTGATGCGATTCCCGGTGTGATTCTGCGGGGACGAGTAGAGGAAGTGGCTCCGGCGAGCGGATCGCAGTTCGCGCTCTTGCCCCCGGACAATGCGACAGGGAACTTCACGAAAATTGCGCAGCGTATACCGGTAAAGATTGTTCTGGATCGAGATCGGTCAACCGACGCTCGTTTGCGTCCCGGTCTCTCGGTCATTGTCCGTGTCCACACGAACGGCTCTCACTCATGACTGCTGCAATCCAATCGAAGGCGAAAATCTCTACCAATCCCTATATCGGAATCGCCGGCGTGTTCCTAGGTGCAACCCTCGCAACGATGAACGCACGTCTTATCAGCGTGGGACTGCCGGATCTACGGGGCGCGCTCGGACTTGGTTTCGACCAGGCGTCCTGGCTTCCAACTGCCTTGAACATGGCCACCATGTTCAGCGGCTGCTTTGTAGTTTTCTTGAGTGCCTTGTTCGGGCCGCGGCGAATCTTGATACCAGCCTCGCTGGTGTTCGCGCTAAGCAGCGCGCTTCTTCCCTTCGCGCACGGGTTTGGCGGGATGCTGATGCTAATGGTGGTCGCTGGGTTGAGCTCGGGAACCTTCTACTCCCTGACCATGACCTTCGTCCTCAACGCGCTTCCCAAGAAACTCATCATATTCGGTGTCGCGGCCTATGCGGCCGACATTGTGTTTACGGCGAACGTCGCACCGGCTCTCGAAAGCTGGTACACCCAACACCTGTCGTGGCACTGGATCTATTGGAACTCCGCGATTTTGGCGCCTTTAATGACTCTTTGCGTTTATTTTGGAATTCCCCGGGGGCCTTTACCCGGTCAGCGGCCTAGTTGGCGCGGCTTTACGTACTTCAGCTTGGGATTAAGCCTGGTCTATGGCGCGCTCGATCAAGGCGAGCGCCTCTATTGGCTGCATTCCGGAATCATCGTCGGAATGCTTAGCGCTGGAATCGTCCTTATTCTGGCCGCGTGGTTCAGACGGCTGGTCCAGCCGCTGCCGATTCTGGACCTCGCCTTCCTAAACAAAAGAAACATCATTGTCATAGGGTTATCGATCTTCGTTTTTAAGTTCGCTCAGCTCGCGACTCTCGTTCTGGTACCCAGCTTTCTCGAAAATATTCATGATTACCGGCCCCTTCAGGTCGGCGACGCTCTGGCTTGGGTAGCGCTGCCGATGTTCGCAACAGTGTGGCTTGTCGCAATCGTAATTATCTTCACGAACTCCAGACTCATACTCGCCCTCGGGTTGACCCTCGCTGCCGTCGTCTGCTGGCACTACTCCCGCATTGACAGTTCCTGGGCAGGGAACAGTTTCGAGCTCTGGGAGCTCTTGTTATCCATCGGCTTTGCCTGCTCGTACGTCGGTTTGGTAAGCAGCCTTGTCCTGGAAGCGATCCAAGCGGGCGCCACCACCAACCTGGCGAAGGCGGCAACGATCTCCGGGTTTGCTCATTTCATCCGCTTGTTCGGCGGTGAGGTGGGCGTTGCCTTCATGACGCATTTCTTGTCGGTACGAGAAAAGTTCCACTCCAATCTACTGGGTCTGCATGTCCAGGGCGGTACGTGGATCACGGACCAGCGTCTTCGCTTGCTCGCCGCCGGCGCTTTTGGAAAGGCGACTGGAACGGAAGAAGCACTATATCGCGCGGCCGAAATTCTGGGCTTGCAAGTTCGGGCGCAGGCGTTCACCCTTGCGATCTCGGACGGATTCATTTTGATCGCGTGGACAGTAGTGGTTTACCTCATGATGATGCTTCTACTGCGTCCCGCCGCAATCTCTTACCGGGACTTGAGGCGAATGCCATGAAGAGCCCGATCATTTCCCGCTGCGTGGCTGTTGCCGCGCTCTTGTCGCTCGCTGCACCGCCCCAGTATGGAGCCGAGGTGCGGAGGTTAAGTCTAAGGGAAGCTGTCGAACTGGCAATCAGTCAGAATCACTCGCTGCGCATTGCACGCCTGAAGATCGTCGAGAACGAGCAGAAAAAGAATGGTGAACGCGCTTCATATTTCCCCTCGATCAAGGATGCCGCCAACGCGGCCGACAGTACAGGAATCGATCACATTGTGATACCAGCCGGCACATTCGGGCGCGTCCAAGGCCAGTTGGTCCCGGGAAGTGAGGTCACTATTCCTCAGGGTCTGCACCACTTGCTGCTCAATGAAGCAATCATCTCTCAGCCGCTTACCCAGTTAATACGAATCCATGAGTCCAATCGCATTGCCGCCGCGGAGGTTGCCATCTCACGGGCAGCCTAAAGAAGGCTGAGAACCAGCTAGCCGTCGATGTCCATCGCTTGTACTTTGCGGTTCTAACCGCCGAACTGCAAAAGCGGGCCGCCGAGGAGCAGATCGCCTACGCCAGGCAAGAGCTAAAGGAAAATACGGAGGGCGTTCGCAACGGGAGCCTGCTTCGCGTTAGCGGGATACAGGGAGGTCTGGATGTGCTTCAAGGACAACAAGCTGTTCTCACGGCCGATCTTCAGGTGACCGATGACTTGCTGGGGCTCCCGCTCGATACCAAGCTGGATCTACAGCCAATAGAGTCGATCGGCCCCGATAGGCGTCCGTTAGAGGAGTATCTCCAGGCCGCTTGGGCGAACAATCCTGAAATCGCAGCCGCGGAGGAATCAATCAAGAAAGCCAGAGCTGCAGTGACGAGCGCGAAATCGGCGTTCATTCCCGACATTACGGCCTACGCAAGCGATACCTGGCAAAACGGAGTGCCGTTTATCGTTCCCAACGTCGGCGCGGTTGGAGTTCAGCTCAATTATGAAGTATTCGATTTCGGTAAGAGACGTGCCGCTGTTCGGGAGCGCGAAGCTCAGCTTGCCGAAGCGGAAGAAAACCTGAATCGTCTCAAGGACAGTATCTCCGCGCAAGTTGAACGTACCTACAACGCGGTAGAGCGAACCAAGAATCTTGTGACTGTGGCGGGCCAAGTTGTGGCGCTGCGGCGCGAGAACGAGCGACTGTCAAAAAACCAGGTGACTGAGGGTGTTGTGACCGTAGCCAACACACTCGAAGCCGCTTCAGCGACCTATAAATCGCAAGTGGATCTCCTGCAAGCGAACTTGAACTACATGCTCGCGTGGGCGGAGCTGAAACAGACGATTGGCCAGGTCCCAAGCCTCTAGGTCCGGGTCTCTTGCGCTATCGCTTGAGCTCTTGCTGGGGTTTGCCGCGTGCCGTAATGATTCACGATAAGGCGGGACCCACGCTGTCCAGTAATCACCGTCCATATCCACTGCAGGAAGACACTCTCGCGCTCGCTCGATTGCGCCAGAAATTGTAGGTGTACGAGCCCCCAGGCCAGCCACGCGAGGAATCCGTTCATCCGAACCTTGCCAGTCTGCAGCACGGCGAAGCCTGCACCCACCACCGCCATATTGCCCTTGTCAAAGTAGTGAAATCCCGCCGGAATGGGCCTACCGGAAATTCGACTTGCGATCAGCCGCCCGGCATATCGGCCCTGTTGGATGGCAACCTGGGCGACCCCCGGTAGTGCGTGGCCCTCGTGATCGAATGATGCTGCATCGTGAGCTTTCGGCGGGCGTGCGTAAATCAGAGACAGTAACCCTGCGCGACCCAATAATGCCAGTCACCGATGGCTTCAGCGGTTGATTCGTCTGAATCGACACCGGAGAG
>Ga0182024_10000430_pt1 | contig 107739 bp, 99 predicted proteins | sample P32metaG_FD_120480 | JGI IMG/M metagenome (GOLD analysis project Ga0182024, IMG submission 120480) | Permafrost microbial communities from Stordalen Mire, Sweden - P3-2 metaG (Illumina Assembly) | ecosystem: Environmental > Terrestrial > Soil > Wetlands > Permafrost | place: Sweden: Stordalen... | reverse complement strand
CGCAAGAGCACCCCGAACACAGCCCGCAAGACCACCCCGAACACAGCGCGCACGAGCACCCCGGCCCCCGCGACCGCCGCGACACCGGCGCCGCAACCGCGCGCGCCGCGCGATCCCGAGACCTCGCACGGCCCGGTGGAGACGGCGCTCGGCGCCGCCGCCGAACTGGCCGAGATCGGCCTCCAGGCCAGCGCCCGAGCCCTGCGCGGCGCGCTCTCGCGCCTGCCCCGGCCCTGATCCGGGCCGGCCGAGAGGGCCACTCCAGGGTCACATAACGCTCGCGCCGCGGTTCTCGTATACTGCCGCGCCATCAGCCGAACGATCCCTCCTCAGGGCGGGGTCGGCGGGGGAACCACTTGCGGGTCTTCGGACCCGCCGGGGCGAATCGGTCCCGTAAAGGACCGTAGCGCCAGTCAAGCGCGAGCCCGTCAGCTCACCTCGTAGGCACCAAACCAGGATGGACCAAGACGATCGTGAGTGGACGCCGTAACGCCTATGCCGTGATCACCGTGCTCTGCGGAGCGCTGGCGCTGCCCGCCACCGGATGGGCCTCGTCCGGGGGCGGCGGGTCGACCGGGGGCGGCGGGCCGACCGGGGGCAACGGGCTGACCGCCCCGCCCTCCAGCTCGGGCACCAGCTCCGCGCCGACGACGGCGACCGCGCAGAGCGGGAACGTGACCGTCAGCGCCAGCGGCAATGGCCTCACCGTGCAGGCTCGCGCCTCCACCATGCTCCGCAACGGACTGACCTTCTCGGGCACGGCGCCGTCCAGCGATGCCGGCAAGACGATCGAGATCGAGCGCTCGGGCCACCAGACAAACTGGACCTGGGCCTCGACCGCGACCGCGACGGTCGCCTCCGACGGCAGCTTCCAGGCGTCCTGGGCCACCAATCACATCGGCCGCTTCTCGATCCGGGCCGTGCTCTTGGCTCGGGGAGTCGCCCAGACGGCCGCGGCGACGCCGTCGATGATCGTGACGGTGTTTCTGAACTCGGTCGCCAGCTGGTACGGGCCCACTGGCCGCAACTCCCGGACCGCCTGTGGCCAGAAGCTCACGCGCACCACGATCGGCGTCGCCAACAAGACCCTGAAGTGCGGAACCCAGGTCGCTCTGTACTACCGGGGCCGCACCATGATCGTGTCCGTGATCGACCATGGCCCCTACATCAAGGGCCGCAGCTGGGACCTGACCGAGGCCACCGCCAAAGCGCTCGGCTTTGACGGCGTGGGCGCCATCGGCGCCGTCTCGCTCCCCAAGCCCTAGCTACGCGGCTCGGGCAGTACCAGGGGATGCGACGGGCGGCTCGTCGTCTGTCTGGGTTCGAACTTCATTGCTGGGGAAAGGTGGCGTCGAGCCACGGCTGCGTTGACCTCCGGGACGCGGCGACGGGAACGGGCACTCCGGATCTCGCATCGGCCCATTTCCGGATGCGAGATCGGGAACACTTGCATAGCGAGCACTCCGAATCTCGAAGCCGGAAAGCACGCGTTGAGAGATTCGGAGTACCCGCCGCGACGGCGTCGGCCGGCCGCCGGGAATCCGAAAACTGCTCAACCACCATTTCCCTAATAAAGATCGAGTCTCAGCAGACGCCAAGCGCCCCCGGGCCCACCCATCCCGCGAGGCCGAACCCAAGGCCACCGAAATCATCCGTCGACCTAGACGCTTCGGTCGTCGTCTGACTCGGGCCAGTCAACGTCACCGCCCGCCGAAGCGTCGAAGCGCGCCTCCTCGGCGGATTCGATCAGCTCCGCGGCGCTGCGGCCGTCCTCGCCCAGCACCGCGGTCCCGACGCTGGCCACCAGGGGCACCCCGCGCCACGGCCGCGCCGTCCCCACGGCGTCCGCGATCCGGGAACCCAGGGCCTGAGCTCCGGTTCGCGCCGTGTCCCGGGCGATGACCCAGGCACGCGTCTCGGTTTCGCTGACCAGGATGTCCTGACGGCGAACCACGCTGCGCACGGCGCGGGCGAACTCGTCAAACGTCGCCCTCGCCTCCTCGGGAGCCTCGACCGCGGTCACCCGTTCGGCATCCTCGAGCTCGGCCAGCAGCAGCGACAGGGGTGAGCCGCCCGCTCGCCTGATCTCGTCCTCCAGTGCCTCGACCCACAGAGCCTGCTCGGAGGCAGTCTCGCGGCCGCCGGGCTCGGTCCCGCGCAGCCAGGGACGGTCGGGCTCCTGGGCGCCGGGCGGCGCGGACGCTGGATCGGCAGCCGGGCGCGGGCCCCCGGGTTGCGGGGCTACGGGAGTCGGGGTCGGCGTATGGGGCAGCGCCGACAGCCCCTGCCCCGGAGGCGGCGAGCCCGCCGGTCCCCCAGTCTCGGCGAGACCGCCGGCGGCGGGAGCGGTCGCGTGCTCGAGCGCGGCGGCGCGCACGTGCTCGGTGACCAGCGTCAGCCGCTCGGCCAGCTCGACGATCAGCTCGGGATCGGGAGGCCGCAGCTCGTCGCGCAGCGCCGACCAGATCACCGCTCCGAGCGCGTCGACGGCGCGCGCCACGGCCGCCGGTGCGCTGGCCCCCGCGAGCTCGCCGGCGCGACCGGCCAGCGCCCTCAGGGCGCCCCCCGGCTCCAACCGGCGCAGATCGGAATCGTCGGCGATGGCGCGCAGCACCGCATCGCACAGGCGCGGTCCGTCGCGACTGAGATCGGTCGCCAGGATGGCGGGAGCATCGTCGAGCGGCGCCTGCTCGAGGAGCGCCACCAGCCAGCCCTTGGCCAGGTCCTCCACTCGGGGCAGGAGGGCGTCGATGGGGGCGTCTGCGACCGGCCGTGCCCGCCGCCGACGCGGTGAGACCGGCGGCATGCCAGAAGTTGTATCCCAGGCACCAGTCGGAGTAACCGGAAAAGGTCGGAATATGCTCAAAAGCCTGTCCTCCCGTCTAGCCAAACCCCTTCTACCTGTGAGCCGCGCACGCGAGCTCGTGCTCGAGGCGATCCGGCCCCTGGGTTCTGAGCAGGTCGACATCGATGGCGGGCGGGGACGCGTGCTCGCTCGCGACGTGCTCGCCGCCGGCGACGTGCCGCCCTTTCCCTGCTCGGCGATGGATGGCTATGCGATCCTCGCCGGTGACTCCGGACGCCGGCTGGCCGTGGTCGGCGAGTCGCGCGCGGGGACTCCATCCGGGCAGCGCGTCGGCGAAGGCGAGGCGATCCGGATCTCGACCGGGGCCGCGGTGCCCGAGGGCGCCACCGCGGTGATCGCCCAGGAGCAGGTCAGCGCCGAGGCGCGGGACGGTTCCCCGGACGGCGCGGAGATCGAGCTGCGGTCCGCGAGCCCGCCTGGCCAGCACATCCGCGGCGCGGGCGAGGACATGCGTGCGGGGACCACGATCCTGACCGCCGGCACCCGGCTCGGGGCCGTCGACGTGGGCGCCGCCGTGGCCGCCGGCGCGGCCGCGCTGACCGTCGCCCGCCGGCCGCGGGTGACGGTGCTGTGCACCGGCGATGAGCTTCGGGCGCCGGGAGAGTCGCTGGCGCCCGGCGAGATCCACAACTCCAACGCGCCGATGCTGACCGGCCTGGCCGCCGGAGCGGGGGCCCTTCCGGCGCCCGCCCAGCGCCTGCCCGACGACCGTGACGCCACCGAGTCGGGCGTCGGCGAGGCCCTCGCGAACTCCGATGTGGTGATCATCTCGGGTGGCGTGTCGGTCGGTCCCCATGACCACGTCAAGCCCGCGCTCGAGGCCCTGGGCGTCCGGGAGATCTTCTGGAGCGTGGCCCTTCAGCCTGGCAAGCCGACCTGGTTCGGAACCCGGGACGGTGAGGTGCTGGTCTTCGGGCTGCCCGGAAATCCGGTCTCGGCGGTGGTCACCTTCTCGTTGTTCGTCGCTCCCGCGCTGGCCGCCCTGCAGGGAGGCGAGCCCCCCTCCCCGCCTTGGCCGGACGCGGTCCTGGGCACCGACGTGCGCCGCAACCCGATTCGAGACCAGGCCGTCCGGGTCCGTGTCCAGGCCGGCGCCACGGGCCCGGTCGCCGCGCCCACCGGCGCCCAGGGCTCCCACATCCTGACCTCGCTGCTCGCCGCCGATGCCCTGGCGATGATCCCGGCCGGTGAGGGCCAGCTTCCGGCCGGAACCCGGGTCGCCCTGCGCGCCATCGCCCGCTGAGCATCCCGATGGCGTAGGGCCCCGGCGGACAGGGCACAATCAGCTGGTGGCCGCCCTTGCAAACAGGCTCGCGTGATCGCCCCTCTGCTCATCCTGGCCGCGCTCGTGTCAGCCGGGGCGGCCGTCCGGCGCCGGCGCCGGCGCCACCTGCCCGCCCATGCGGTCATCGTCTCCCCGCGAAAGTCGACGGTGATCCAGCGCGACGGTGCCGTGCGCTCGGTGCAGTCCGCGCAGCTGACCATGGACCCCGAGGATCTCGACCGGATCTGGACCCCGGCCAACCTCGAGAACCTGGCTCGGACCTACTGGCGGTTTCTCTCCCGCGTCACGCTGGGGCTGATCCGCGTCGTCTACAGCGCCGACAGTCGCTCGGTGGTGCTCCTCCGCCGGCCCCTGACGCTGCTGCGCTTCGACCCGCCCGAATACATCCTGGAGGGCGACCGCCGCGCGGTGCGCTGGCGGATCCGAGACGGTCTGCTCGTCGCCCGGAGCGGCCGCGGATGTGGCTTTCTCGCGGTCGAGGTCACGCGTGACCCCGAGCGTCCCGACGGGCGCGCCCAGGTGCTGATCGAAGTCGAGGTGGCCAACTTCTATCCCTCGATCGCGGTCGGCTTCAGCATGCCGGCCTATGAGATGACCCAGTCGGCCGTCCACGTGCTGGTGACCCACGCCTTCCTGCGTTCGCTGGCCAAGCTCGATCTCGCCCAGTCCAAGGTGGGATCGCTCTCCGAGGCTCCCTAGGGCGAGCCCGCCGGGCCCTGCGACCGGGCCGGGTGCGCCGCTCAGCCGTAGGAGGTGATGCCCATCGCGCGCATCTTGGCGCGATCGTGACGGGCCGAGATCCGCCGCACCGTCCCCGACCGTGAGCGCATGACCAGCGATTCGGTGCTGGCCCCCCGATCGCCGTGGTAGCGCACCCCCTGCAGCACGTCGCCGTCGGTGACCCCGGTGGCCGAGAAGAAGGCGTCGTCGCCCTTGACCAGGTCATCGCAGGTGAGGACCCGGTCGAGGTCGTACCCGGCCGCTCGCGCGGCGTCGCGCTCATCGTCGTCGCGGGGCCAGAGCCGTCCCAGCAGCTGTCCGCCGATGCACTTGATGGCCGCTGCCGAGATCACTCCCTCCGGCGTCCCGCCGATTCCCCACAGCAGGTCGACGGGGGTGTCCTCGCTCACGGCAAGCAGGGACGCCGCGACGTCGCCGTCGGTGATCAGCCTGACGCGGGCCCCCGCGTCGCGCACCTCCTCCATGGCTGCCTGGTGGCGCTCGCGATTGAGCATCACGACCATCACGTCGCGGATGTCGCGGTGCTTGCGCTCGGCGATCAGTCCCAACGTCTGGGCCAGCGGCCGATCGAGGTCGAGAAGGTCCGCGACGTCGGGGCCACCGGCGATCTTCTCCATGTAGAAGACCGGCCCGGGATCGAACATCGAGCCCCGCTCCGAGAGCGCGATCACCGCCAGGGCATTGGGCATGCCGAGCGCCGCCAGGCGCGTGCCCTCCAGTGGGTCAACGGCGATGTCGACCTTCGGCGGGGTTCCGTCGCCGATCTGCTCCCCGTTGTAGAGCATCGGCGCCTCGTCCTTCTCACCCTCCCCGATCACCACCACGCCATCCATCGCGACCGAGTCGAGCACGAGCCGCATGGCGTCGACCGCGGCCCGGTCGGCGCCCTCCTTGTCCCCGCGCCCGATCATCCGCGCGGCGGCCAGGGCCGCGCCTTCGGTGACCCGCACCAGCTCGAGGGCGAGGTTGCGGTCCGGTTTGGAACTGGGGGATGAGCTGCTCACAGGATTCCCGGGGGCTTTCGCGCAGCGCCGCTCTCCTGGGATCGCCAGATCGCGCCGGACAGGATCAGCAGATCGGCGATCAGCGCCAGCCACCAGCCGATGGCGACCGTGATCTCCCCGCGCGGAGACCCGGGCTTGTCGATGACGCCGAGAAACAAGGTCAGGATCAGAGCCACCATCGCAGTCACAGCGGTCAGCTCGCCCCGGGGCCAGGAGAGCGCATGCCCGCGAATGATGATGTAGGCGAGGATGGCGGGAGCCACCGCGGCGATCAGAAGCAGGAAGCGCAGGATGGGCAGCGCCTCCCAGCCGGTGCAGGTGGAGTTGGGGCCGCGGCAGCCTGCGAGTTGGGCGTTGTCATTGCCAAGTGAGTACCAGCTGAGGAACAGCGAGATCCCCAGTAGAGCCCCTCCCACGATCGCCACCAGCTCGCCGCGGTCGAGGTCCTTGAAGTGCATCGCGTCCGCAGCCTAACCGGTTTTCAGGTCGCGTGAGCAGGGTGCCGTGGGCCCTCTCCGGGGGCTCGTGGCGCCGCGGACGGGGTCCTTTCAGAAGTTCAGGCTCTCGTTAGATTCGGCTCTGCGACAATCGTTCCAATGCACAGCTCTGAGGCAGCCACTGCGACCGCCACAGGGGCAATCGACGAAGCTGAGGCGGCCGCGGCGCTCGATGAGGCACGCCGGCGGACGCTGGCCCTCGTCGCCTCGGTCTCCGATGAGGACCTGGAGCGCGTGCACTCGACGCTGATGAGTCCACTGGTCTGGGATCTCGGGCACATCGCGGCCTTCGAGGACCTGTGGCTGGTGCATCGCTTCGGGGGCCGGCCGCTTCTCCGCGAGGGCCTGGCCGATGTCTACGACGCCTTCGAGACACCGCGCGCCGGCCGCGGCGAGCTTCCGTTCCTGCGCCCCGCCGAGGCTCGGGACTACCTGGACGAGGTTCGCAGCCGCACGCTGGAGGTGATCTCCGGATCGGGCGTGGGCGACGGCGTGATCGCCGAGCTGGTGCTCCGCCACGAGCACCAGCACAACGAGACCATGCTCCAGACCCTGCAGCTGGCGCATCTCGCGGACTACCGGCTCGCCGACCCGGCTACACCTGACACGCCGAGGCCGTCGCGCCCGTCGCCGTCCTACACCGGTCTCGAGATGGTCGAGGTCCCGAGCGGTCCGTGCACGATTGGAGCGCCGGCTGAAGGCTTTGCCTACGACAACGAGCGACCCCGGCATCGGACTGACGTGCGCGACTATCTGATCGGCAAAACGCCGATCACCAACGCCACCTACCTGACTTTCGTGGAGGGGGGTGGTTACGAGCGTCGCGAATGGTGGTCCGACGAGGGTTGGTCATGGAAGGAGGACTACGACATCACGCGACCAGCGGGTTGGACGTCCGACCACGGCGCCGAGTGGCGGCTCGACGGATTGCAGCCACTTGACCCGGATCGGCCGGTCGTCCACATCTCCTGGTTCGAGGCCGACGCCTTTGCCCGCGCGCACGCCGGCCGCCTCCCGACCGAAGCCGAATGGGAGAAGGCGGCGACCTGGGACCAGGAGATCGGTCAGGCGCTTTCCCATCCATGGGGAGAGCAGGCCCCGGTTCCCGGCGTGCACGCCAACCTCGACCACCTGGCGGGCGGCCCCGTGGCCGCCGGCTCGTTCCCGGAGGGGGCTTCGCCCTCGGGATGCCTCGGCATGCTCGGCGACGTCTGGGAGTGGACGGCGAGCGCGTTCGGCGGCTACCCGGGGTTCGCCGCCTTCCCGTACCCGGAGTACTCCGAGGTGTTCTTCGATCCCGAGTATCGCGTGCTGCGCGGCGGCTCGTGGGCGACCCGGCCGCGGGTCGGCACGCCGACGTTTCGCAACTGGGACTACCCGGAGCGCCGCCAGATCTTCTCCGGCATGCGGATCGCGAGGGACCTGTGAGCCGGCTGCCTCAAGCCGAGGCGCGGATCGAGTCCTGGCTCTCCGAGGACGACGAGCGCTCGCTGGCCAACGACGTGCTCGACGGGCTGACCAAGCCCTTCAAGGAGCTCGCACCCAAGCACTTCTACGACGCCCGCGGCTCTGAGCTGTTCGAGCAGATCTGCGAGCTGCCCGAGTACTATCCGACGCGCACCGAGCTTTCGATCCTGCGTGCGCGCGCCGAGAAGATCGTGGCCACCACGGGCGCCGGCGAGCTCGTCGAGCTGGGAGCGGGCGCCTCCGACAAGGCGCGGGTGCTCCTCGACACGATGCAGGCGGCGGGCACGTTGCGCCGCTACATCCCACTCGACGTCTCAGAGACGGTCGTGCAGGACGCGGCGCGTCGGCTGGTGCTCGACTACCAGGGGCTCGACGTCCACGGCGTGGTCGGCGACTTCGAGCGCCACCTGGAGTACGTCCCGCCGGCGGGTGACACGCCACGCCTGGTGGCGCTCCTCGGTGGAACCATCGGCAACTTCCCGCCCGGCACCCGCCGGACGGTGCTCGGCAAGATCGCCGGGCTTCTGCGGCCCCAGGACCGGCTCGTTCTCGGGACCGACCTGGTCAAGGACCCCCACGTGATCGAGGCGGCCTACAACGATTCCGCCGGGATCACGGCCGAGTTCAACCGCAACCTGCTGCACGTCGTCAACCGTGAGCTCGATGCCGACTTCATCCCCGACAACTTCGAGCACGTCGCCTTCTTCGACCGGCGCAATCAGTGGGTCGAGATGCGGCTGCGGGCGCTCCGGGCCTGCTCGGTACTGATCGGCGACCTCGATCTCCGCGTCGAGTTTGCGGCCGGCGAGGAGCTGCGCACCGAGATCAGCGCCAAGTTCACGCCCGAGCGCGTCGAGGCCGACCTGCACGCCGCCGGCCTCGTCCTCCAGGGCTGGTTTACCGATCCCGACGACCTGTTCGGGATCTCGCTGTCGGCGCTCGGCGGCTGATCGCGGCTTCAGAGCCGCTCGATCAGCATCGCCTGTCCTATCCCGCCGGCGACGCACATCGACTCGATGCCGTAGCGGCCGCCGACGGCCCGCAGGCCGTTGAGCAGCGTGGTCATGATGCGCGCGCCGGTCATCCCGAACGGATGGCCCAGCGCGATCGCGCCGCCGAACGGATTGAGCTTCTCCTCGGGAATCGAGAGCTCGTCGCGGCAGGGGACGATCTGGGCGGCGAAGGCCTCGTTGATCTCCATGATGTCGATCTCATCGATCGACATGCCGGTCTGCTCCAGCAGCGACTTGATCGCCGGGATGGGCCCGAGGCCCATGATCTCGGGGCGGATCGCGGCCACCGTCGAGGCCACGATCCGTGCCAGCGGCTCCAGGCCCAGGCGGCTCGCCTTCTCCTCGGACATGACCAGCACCGCGGCGGCGCCGTCATTGAGCGGGCACGAGTTCCCGGCGGTGACCGTGCCGTCGGGCTTGAAGGCCGGCTTGAGCTTGGCGAGCACCTCCATGGTCGTCCCGGCTCGCGGCCCGTCGTCCTTGGAGACCACGGTCTCGGGAACCTGGCTCTCGTTGCCGTCGGTGTCGGTATCGGTGTGCGCCGGCACCGTGACCGGCACGATCTCCGCGTCGAAATGCCCCGAGTCGCGCGCCTGGACGGCTCGCCCCTGGGAGATCACCGCCCACTCGTCCTGCTGCTCGCGCGTGACGCGGCAGCGGTCGGCGACGTTCTCGGCGGTCATGCCCATCGGGATGTAGACGTCGTAGAGCGACCCGTCCGATCCGTTGAGGGCGTCGTTCTTGGCCTCCTCCATCATGCCCGCGCCCAGTCCCGCCCGGGACACGGACTCGACCCCGGCGGCGATGTACTGGTCGCCCTCGCCGGCGCCGATCGCGTGCGACGCCATCCGGATCGTCATCAGCGAGGACGCGCAGAAGCGGTTGACGGTGCAGCCGGGGACGTGGTGGTCGAGGCCGGCCAGGAGCGCCGCGTTGCGCCCGACGTTGTAGCCCTGCTCGCCGACGCCCGAGGCAGCGCCCATGAGCACGTCGTTGGTCTGGGCGAAGTCGACCTTGGGGTTGCGCTCGATCAGGGTGCGGATCGGCAGCGCCGCCAGGTCATCGGCCCGGACGCTCTTCAGCGACCCCTTGCCCGCCCGCCCGATCGGCGTCCGGATGGCGTCGACGATTACGGCTTCGGGCATCGGAGTCTCTCCTTTGTCGGTAGCTGCGACTGGCGTCGCGGGTGCGGCGCTCACAACCCGAGGCCGCGAACGCCCTTCTCGTCCCAGCCGAGATGGTGGGCGAGCTCGTGGCGCAGGGTGCGCGTGACCTGCGCCTTGAGCAGCTCGGGATCGTGCCCGAAATCGCGCAGCAGCGTGTCGCGGAAGATGATGATGCGGTCGTGGAAGTAGTCACGAGCCACGGTGTCGCCCTGGTAGAGCCCGTAGGCGCGCCGGCTTGAACCGCCGTCGGAGATCACGATGGCCACGTGCTCGAGCGCGCGATGGAACTCGAGCGGGAGATCGTCGATGGCCGCGCGGACCAGCCTTCGAAAGTCCTCGTCCTGGGCGCTCGAAGGCCCGTACTCGTCCTCGCCATCAAAGAGGTCGTCCTCGCCCCCGGCCGGGGCGGGATCGTATCCCTCGGCGGCCAGACGCTCGGCCCGTTCGACGATCGCCTCGAACTCCTCCTCGGACTCCGGGTCGCGCCAGCCGGCGAGATGGACGAGCGCCAGCACGACGGCGCCACCCAGGATCACGGCCCCGGCACCGAACACGGCGAGGCCCTGCAGGAGGCGGACCGCCACCGAGTCGCTGAAGCCCGCGATCAGGCTCACCGCCCCCAACCCCACAGTCAGCGCGGCTCCCGCGCTGAGCAGGATTCGCCGCGTCGTCGGTTGCCCGCCGGACACTCGCCTACCTCAGGGTGCGGGCGATCACGAGTCTCTGGATCTCGTTCGTGCCCTCGTAGATCTGGGTGATCTTGGCGTCGCGCAACATGCGTTCCACTGGATACTCCTTGACGTATCCGTAGCCGCCGAGGACCTGCACGGCCTCGACCGTCACCTTCATGGCGACATCGGAGCAGAAGAGCTTGGCCATCGCCGAGTACTTGCCGAGGTCCGCGTCCCCACGGTCGACCTTGGAGCAGGCCTGGTAGAGCAGCTCCCGCCCCGCGGCGCACTGGGTCTCCATGTCGGCGAGCTTGAACTGAATCCCCTGGAAGGAGTTGATCGGCTGGCCGAACTGCTTACGCTCGCGCGCGTAGGCGGCGGCATAGTCGGTGGCCCCCTGGGCGATCCCCAGCGCCTGTGCGGCCACGCCCAGGCGCGAGCGGTCGAGCGTACCCATCGCCACCTGAAAGCCCCGGTTGACCTCTCCGATGACGTTCTCCTGCGGAACCCGGACGCCGTCGAAGATCGGCTGTCCGGTGGGCGACCCGCGGATCCCGAGCTTGTGCTCGAGCTTGCCGACGCTGAAGCCCGGACGATCGGCCTCGACCACGAACGCGGTGATCCCGCGGGAGTGTCCGGCCTCGCGGTCGGTGACGGCGAAGCAGATGTAGAAGTCGGCTATCCCGAGGTTGGTGATCCAGTTCTTGGTCCCGTCGATCACCCACTCGTCGCCGTCGCGGACGGCGCGGGTGATCATCCCCCCAGGATCCGATCCCGCTTCGGGCTCTGACAGCGCGAAGGCCGGCGACCACTCCCCGGTGGCGCAGCGCGGAAGGAACCGGTCCTTGAGCTCGTCGGAGCCGAACAGCTTGATCGGCAGGGTGCCGAGTTCCTGGATCATCAGGATCAGCGCCGTCGACGCGCACGCCTTGGCGATCTCCTCGACCGCCATGTTGAGCATCAGCGTCCCGGTTCCGGTCCCGCCGTGCTCGGTCTCGAACGGGAGCCCGAGGATGTCCTGCTCGGCGAGAAGCTCACGCAGGTCGTGCGGGTAGGCGGCCTGCTCGTCGATCTCAGCGGCGCGGGGCGCGATCCGCTGCTGGGCGATGACGCGGATCGTCTCCCGGAAGTCGAGGTGCTCCTGGGGAACGGTGTAGAGCTCGGACAGGGCGGACATCCCGTCCCTGATCCTAGTCCTTGTCGCGACTCCGGCGCTACCGCCCGGGCTAGGAGCCCGGGCGGGGCGCCGGCGTACGGTGGGCCGTCCGGCCTAGAGGCCGGCGGGGTGGCGGATCACGTAGTCACCGCCGTCTTGCAGGTTGGCTGTGGCGTTGGCGGGCGTGAGCCACCGCGGGCCGGTGCCGGCCGGCGTGGTTGGCCCCCAGTGCGCGGTGTCGAACGCGAGCCCGGCGACGATGATCCAGGTGTGTGAGGCGTCGGCGTAGATGGTGATCCACTTGCCCGTGCCCGGGTCGCCGTAGGACTCCAGCCCGGTTGAGTCCTCGGGGGAGTTGAGCAGGCCGCCGCCGTGCAGGGCATAGCTGACCGAGCCGGAGCAGTCGTAGCAGCTGGACTTCCAGTTGCCGTGGCCCCCGGCGTAGCAGTACGACGTGTCGATGATCTGGTTGGCAGCCGCGATCACCTTCTGGACCACCGGGGGAGCTCCGGAGGGCGCGGAGGCGGTGCCGTCGGGGTTGATGGTTGCCTTGCTGCCGGCGACGGTGTTCGTGCTGGTGCTGCTGCTGGTCGTGGAGGTCATCGCCTTGGCGACGGCCTGGCGCAGGACGAGCGACTGGGCGTAGGTCATGACGCCGTTTGCCTTGAGGCCGTCGGCATTCTCGAACTGGATGACGTTGTTCTTGGTCGTGGGTCCGAAGTCGCCGTCGACGGTGGTCTCAAACCCGTCCATCGTCAGATAGCCCTGGAGCACGCGCACATCGTGGCCGTGCATCCCCTGCCGGAGCGTGCGCTCGCCGAGGTGCTGCGAACCGCCGTCCTGCTTGACGGGCGCCAGAATCGGGTTGCTGTTGAGAACGGTCGTCGGGTCGGCGTCGGCCTTGACGGTGGTCTTTTTCTTGGCCTTGGTGGCCTTCTTCTTGGCGTTGGCCTTGGTCGTGGGGGCGCTGCCGAGACCGCTTCCGCCCGTGGGGCTGGTGTTTGCGAGCGCGGGAGCGGTCGGGATGAGGGCGGCTACGAGCGTGAGGCCGACCATGCGCGCGCACACTGCAAGACGGACTTGGGGCACAGACCTAACCCTTCTCTTTCGGCTGCCTACGGGGTTAGCTGTCGGGCTCGCGCTGAAAGAGTCGCGCTACGCCGGTGGTCCGGCGATTCGCCCCTGGGGTCCGGGTGGTCCCCAACGGTTCCCCCGATCATCTTTGGCTTCGGGATGGCCTCGATGATTCGGCTGGGTGATTATCGGCGGGGACAGTACAACACCGGCAGGATTGCTGTCATCCCCTGGTCTTATGGAGTCTTCCCAAGGAAAACGGATCCTTATGGAGACCTGTGCGCGTTACTACCCCGCTAGGCTGATTCTTATGCCCTCTGATTACAGCCCCCGGGAGGTATCCGAGCTCCTCGAAGGCGGCGACATCCAGCTCATCGACGTTCGCCAGGCCCACGAGCACGAGGCCGGGCGGATCCCCGGCGGTCGCCTGATCGAGCTCGGCTCGCTGCCTGAGCACGCCCAGACGCTCGACCCATCGCGCCCGGTCGTCTTCTATTGCCGCAGCGGGGCCCGCTCGGGCATGGCGACCGAGGTCCTCAGCGAGGCCGGGTTCGAGGCCCACAACATGACCGGTGGGCTCCTCGCCTGGGAGGCGGCCGGACTGCCGCTGGAGCCCGACGGCGGCTCCGTCGCCGAGCCCTAGCCTGGGTCGCCGGCGCCCGGCGCCCGGTGCCCGGCCGCCCCGGGGGCCGGATCAGGCGACGGTCCAGGTGTCGCCGGCCATCAGCAGGTCGGACAGCTGCGCCTCGGTGGCCGCCTCTGAGGCGCCGCGCTGGCGGAAGGCGGGGCGATCCACATCGCGGAAGATGCCGATCGGGGTTGGCCCCGCCGGCGTCTCGGCGAGCTTGGCCAGCGAGAAGGCGAGGCCGGGGTCGGCTCGGGCCGGATCGTGGATGAGGAGAGCCTCCTCGCCGACCTCCGAGACGTCGACGATGGCCAGGCAGCCCTCGGCGTCGCGAACCACGCCCCGCTCCATGTCCGGGCCGAACCGGATCGACTCTCCGGCCCGCAGCCGGATCTGGTTGACGTCGCGAGCGTCCTTGTCGGTCAGCGCGGCAAACGCGCCGTCATTGAACACGGGGCAGTTCTGGTAGATCTCGACCAGCGCCGCCCCCTCGTGGGTGGCGGCCGCCTGGAGCACCTCGGTCAGATGGTGGCGGTCGCGGTCAATCGTGCGCGCCACGAACGTTGCCTCGGCGCCGAGGGCCAGCGCGACCGGGTTGAAGGGATGATCGGCGACGCCAAACGGGGTCGACTTGGTGATTTTGCCCAGCTCGGAGGTCGGTGAGGCCTGTCCCTTGGTGAGGCCATAGATCTGGTTGTTGAAGAGCAGGATCTTGACCGGGACGTTGCGCCGCAGGGCGTGGATCAGATGGTTGCCGCCGATCGACAGCGCGTCTCCGTCGCCCGTCACCACCCAGATCGACAGATCGTCCCGGGCGCTCGCCAGCCCCGTCGCCAGCGCCGGAGCCCGGCCGTGGATGCCGTGCATCCCGTAGGTGTCCATGTAGTAGGCAAACCGCCCGGCGCAGCCGATCCCGGTGATGAACACGATCCGCTCCGGTGGGATCCCGAGCTCGGGCATGAACTGCTGCACCGCTGCGAGGACGGCATAGTCCCCGCAGCCCGGGCACCAGCGCGTCTCCTGGTCGGACTGGAAGTCGGCCTTGCTCAGCGTGGAGCTCACTGGCGCTCCGCGATCTGGTCGCAGATCTCGCCAGCGAACAGCGGCTGACCCTTAACCTTGCAGAAGGACTCGACGTCGACCAGGAAGCGCGAGCGCAGCAGCATCGCCAACTGGCCGCTGTTGAGCTCGGGCACCAGAACCCGCTCGAAGGAGCGCAGTACGTCGCCGGTGTTGCGGGGCAGCGGGTTGAGGTGGCGCAGCTGGGCGCAGGCGACCCGGTGACCGGCTTCGCGGGCTCGGCGCACCCCGGCGCGGATCGACCCTTCGGTGGAGCCCCAGCCGAGCACCAGCAGGTTCGTCGGGTGGGCGGGATCCGGTTCGATGTCGACCACCAGCGGCGGCAGCTCGTCGGCGATGCCCGCCACCTTGGCCGCCCGCAGCTCGGTCATGCGCTCGTGGTTGGCGCCGTCATAGGAGATGTTGCCCGAGCCATCGGCCTTCTCCAGGCCGCCGATCCGGTGCTGGAGACCCGGCGTGCCGGGGATCGCCCACGGCCGGGCGAGGCGCTCGTCGCGGCTGTAGGGCTCGAACGGGTCGCCGTTGACCGGAGCGGTGGCAAAGCCGGGATCGATCGCGGGCAGCGACGCGACGTCCGGGACCAGCCACGGCTCCGAGGAGGATGAGAGGAACGTGTCCGAGAGCAGGATCACCGGGGTGCGGTACCGGATCGCGATCCGGGCGGCTTCGAAGGCGGCGTCGAAGCACCCGCCGGCGGTGCTGGGAGCGATCACGGGGAGCGGTGATTCGCCGTGACGACCGTAGAGCGCCAGCAGCAGGTCGGACTGCTCGGTCTTGGTCGGCATCCCGGTGGATGGCCCCGCACGCTGGACGTCGATCACGATCAGCGGCAGCTCGAGCATGACCGCCAGTCCGATCGTCTCGGCCTTGAGGTCCATGCCGGGTCCGCTGGTGGCGGTCACCCCGAGCCGGCCACCGAAGGCGGCGCCGAGCGCCATTCCGGCGGCCGCGATCTCATCCTCGGCCTGGATCGTCGAGACGCCGATGCTCGCGTGGCGCGAGAGTGCGTGCAGGAGCTCCGAGGCCGGGGTGATCGGATAGCTGGCGAGCACAAGGGGCAGGCCGCTGCGAACGCTGGCCGCGACCAGCCCCAGCGACAGCGCAGTCGTCCCGTTGACGTTGCGGTAGGTGCCGGGGGGCGCGTCGGTCGCGGCGTTGACCCGGTACTGCACATCGAGCAGCTCGGTCGTCTCCCCGAACGACCAGCCGGCGTTGAAGGCCGCCAGGTTGGCCTGGGCCACGGCTGGATCGCGCGCGAACTTGCGCTCGATCCAGCGCTTGGTCACATCCACCGGGCGACCGTAGAGCCAGGACAGCACTCCGAGGGCGAACAGGTTCTTGGCCCGGCTCGCATCCCGGGTGGAGACCCCTTCGATCGCCTCGACCGCGCGGGCGGTCAGCGTGCTCATCGGGATCCGGTGAACGCGGTATGCCGCCAGTGAGCCGTCCTCGAGCGGGTTGGCGGCGTAGCCCGCCTTATCGAGGTTGCGCTTGGTGAAGGCGTCCTCGTTGACGATGATCGTGGCCGTTCGCCCAAGCTCGGCGCTGTTGGCCTTCAGGGCCGCCGGGTTCATCGCGACCAGCACGTCGGGGTGATCGCCGGGCGTCAGGATGTCGCTGGAGGCGAAGTGGATCTGGAATGCCGACACTCCGGCCAGCGTGCCCGCGGGGGCACGGATCTCGGCCGGGAAGTTGGGCAGCGTGGCCAGGTCGTTACCCACCACGGCGGTCGCGTCGGTGAAGCGGCTGCCGGTCAGCTGCATGCCGTCGCCCGAATCCCCCGCGAACCGGATGATGACCCGGTCCAGCTCTTCTACTGCCTTGGTCATCTCCCCAGCCTCTGTGCCAGCATCGCCTGCGGTAGTTTCCTCTCTGGACACCGATTCTAAACAGACCGCAGGCTGGACCTGTTTGCCGTGGGCCCGAAGCGGTGAGGCTGTGCTCGATGACAGAAGCCGAGGACCACGAAAAGCTATCCGACGAGCTCGAGGGCCAGGCCGACGAGCTCGAGGAGAAGAGCGCCGGACTCAAGCAGGAGATCGGCGACGTCAAGCAGGACTGGGAGCGCAAGCGAGCTGACGAGGGCGTGCCCGGGGCGGTGCCGCGCCAGGGCGACTCCGATCGCGACGAGCCGGGCGACGAGACCAACCCCGAGGACGCCGACCGGGGAGAGCAGGAGAACGAGCTCAAGGGCTCCGGCGAGGATGACTCCGAGGACGAGGACTCCGACGACGATGACTCCGAGCCCGACGACTCCGACGACGATGACTCCAAGGACGAGGACTCCGAAGACGAGGACTCCGAAGACGAGGACTCCGAAGACGAAGACTCCGAAGACGAAGACTCCGAAGACGAAGACGAGCACGAGGCGTCCGAGGGTTAGCGGGGATCCTCCCGGTCGACGTTCCAGTACCGCGTCGTGTAGGCGCGCTCGCCCTCCACACCGGGCCAATCCGAGATCACAAACCGCACGATCGTGCGCTGGCCGCCTTCGTTGTCTCCATAGAGCAGATCGATCTGGAGCAGCTTCTCACCGCGTACCGCCTTCTGCACGGCGGCGTAATCAGGCGCCTGCGGATCACGCAGAGCTCCCTGCCAGTAGCCGGTCTCCCCGGCGGGGATGTAGAGGTCGAGCTGCTGCTCGCGAAACTCAGACAGATCGGGGGGCGGTTCGTTGCGAGCCTGCCCGGGGTCGCTGAGACTGTAGGGGCGGGGCGACGCCCGCCAGCCGTGGAGCACGGCCAGGCCCGTCCCGCCGTTGCGCAGCGCGAGCGCCATGTAGATGTTGCCCTCGTGCTCCTCTACGGCTCCGCCGTGCCCGGGCACGGTCAGGATGTACTGGTCGCCGAACCGGATCCGCTCCACCGGATCCTGCTCGCGGGAGGGGATCAGGATCGGCCGCAGCCCGGCGAGCAGGGATCGCTCGGCCACTCGGGCCGAGCGGTTCGCTGATCTCACCGAGCTGAAGGTGGCGACCGCCAGCACCAGCGTGCCGCCGGCGGTCGCCAGCGACGAGATCGTTACCCAGTCGGCCATCGACCGGCGGGGTCAGAGCGGCGACGGCGACCAAGCGCCGGCGCCGGTTGGGCTAGAGCTCCGGCGCCGGTTGGGCTAGAGCTTCTGGACGTTGATGGCCTTGGGGCCCTTGGGCCCGGCCTCTTCCTCGTAGGACACCTTGGCGCCCTCAGCGAGTGACCGATAACCCTCGGACTGGATGCTCGAGTGGTGAACGAACAGGTCGCGACTGCCCTCGTCGGGCGTGATGAACCCAAAGCCCTTCTCGTCGCTGAACCACTTGACCGTTCCGGTTGCCATGGGAGTCTCCCCTCCGTAGCTTGAAGTGCTGCTACCGCGGAGGTCTTGCCACCCGAGGCCTGCACCTGCGTGTCGCCACGCGTACGCGCGCGCGGCCTTGTCGGCGGGGAAGGTAGCACGGCAGGCGGCATCGTCCCTCTCCGGCCAACTTCGTTTCACCATGTGGACACAGGTCCTCATCCAAGTGGCGCTACGACAAGACACGTGCGGGAGTTTTGAGACAGTGTCCAGTCCCGTGGAAGACCCGATGCCGATCCGTGGCAGCACCGCGATCCCGCTGCATGAGGTGGAGGTCCGAGCGTCGCGCTCGTCGGGCCCCGGTGGCCAGCACGCCAACAAGACCGCCTCCCGGATCGAGGCCAGCTTCGACGTCGCCTCGTCGCAGGCGCTGAGCGAAGAGCAGAAGCGCCGGATCATCGGCCGGCTGGGGCCTCGGGTGGTGGCCGTCGCCCAGGACGAGCGCAGCCAGTCGCGCAACCGCGAGCTGGCGCTCCAGCGGCTGGCGCAGCGGCTGTCCTCCGCGCTCAAGGTCCCCCGGCCCCGCCAGGCCACGCGGCCCACCAAGGCCTCGGTCAAGCGGCGCCTGTCGTCCAAGCGCCGGCAGGCCGAGCGCAAGCGAGCCCGTCGTCCGCCTGCGGACGACGCCTGACGCTGATGCGCTGGTACGTCGACGGCATGAACGTGATCGGCACGCGGCCCGACGGCTGGTGGCGCGATCGCGACGCCGCCATGCTCCGCCTCGTCGATCTCCTCGAGCGGTGGGCGGCGGCCGAGGGCGAGGACGTCGTGGTGGTCTTCGAGCGGCGCCCGAATCCACCGATCCGCTCCACCGTGATCGAGATCGCCCACGCCCCGCGCCCCCGGCGCGACGCCGCCGACGACGAGATCGTCCGGCGACTGCGTCGCGAGCCTCAGCCGGCACTGGTCAGGGTCGTTACCTCGGACCGCTGGCTCGCCGACCAGGCCGGCCTCCTGGGCGCATCCGTGCACGGAGCCGAGATGTTCCGGTCGATGCTCGACGCGGTCTGAAGCCACCACGACCGGTCGATGCTCGACGCGGTCTGAAGCCGCCACCACTGGGCGATGCTCGGCGCGATCTGCGGGGCCAGCGCCTCCACTCTCCCCCATCGCCCTGTGGCCTTGCCACAATCGGTGGATGGCTGACCCCCCGACCCGGCGTATCCTCCGACCCGGCGGACGGGCTCGCCCGCCCGCTCCCGGGAACCCGGGCTGGCGCGTGACCCCGGCTCCCGACGGGCGGGGTGTTCGCCGGCCCACCCCGCCTCCGCGTCCCTCACGGTCGCGTTGGTGGATAGCGGCCGTCGTGGTGGGACTGCTGGCGGTCAACCTCTGGATCTCCTCGCAGGCCCTGAGCCCCAACTCGCCGATCCGCATCCCCTACAGCCCGAACTTCCTGAGCCAGGTTCAGAACGGGAACGTCAAGGCCATCTCGTCCAAGGGGGATGCCATATCGGGGACCCTCAAGACGGAGATCAGGTATCCGGCGTCAGACGCCAGCGCCCCGGAATCGACCAACTTCTCCACCCAGGTCCCGTCCTTTGCCAACAACACGCAGCTCTCGGCTCTGCTCCAGAGCAAGGGTGTGACCATCGATGCGCAAACGCCCAGCAGCGGTCCCTCGGTGATCGAGAGCGTGCTCTTCGGCTTCGGTCCCACGCTCCTCCTGGTCCTGCTCTTCGTTTTCATCGCGCGCCGGGCCGCCTCGGGAGGCGGGGCCGGCGGATTGATGTCCTTCGGGCGATCCCGAGCCCGCCGCGTCGAGGCCTCCGAGCAGCAGGTGACCTTCGCCGACGTGGCCGGAATCGACGAGGCCAAGGAGGAGCTGACCGAGATCGTCGACTTTCTCAAAAACCCGGACAAGTACCTCAGGCTGGGAGCCCGGATCCCGCGCGGAGTGCTGCTCAGCGGAGCTCCGGGGACCGGTAAGACGCTGCTCGCCAGGGCGGTCGCGGGCGAGGCCGGCGTCCCCTTCTTCCAGATGTCGGCCTCGGAGTTCGTCGAGATGATCGTCGGCGTCGGCGCCTCGCGAGTGCGTGATCTCTTCCACCAGGCCAAGGAGGCGGCGCCCGCGATCATCTTCATCGACGAGCTCGACGCCATCGGCCGCTCGCGCGCGGGCGGGGGGCCCAATCTCTCAGGCGGCCACGACGAGCGCGAGCAGACGCTCAACCAGATCCTGACCGAGATGGACGGCTTCGATCCCCGGACCAGCGTGATTGTCCTCGGAGCCACCAACCGCCCCGAGGTGCTCGACCACGCGCTGCTGCGCCCCGGCCGGTTCGACCGGCGGGTGGTCGTCTCGCCGCCTGACCGCGCCGGACGGGAGGCGATCCTGCGCGTGCACACGCGGTCGGTGCCCCTCGCCGACGACGTCGACCTCGGCGCCATCGCCGCCTCGACCCCGGGCATGGTCGGCGCCGATCTGGCCAACGTGGCCAACGAGGCCGCCCTGCTGGCCGCCAAGCGCAGCCACGCCAGGGTGGCGCGGGAAGATCTCACCGACGCGCTGGAGCGGATCGTCCTCGGAGCCGCGCGCAAGGTCATGATCTCCGAGGAGGATCGGCGCCGGACCGCCAATCACGAAGCCGGCCACGCGATCATGGGGATGCTCACCGCGGGCGCCGATCCGGTCCGAAAGGTCTCGATCATTCCCCGGGGGCAGGCGCTCGGAGTCACCTTCTCGGCCCCGGATGCCGACCGCTTCAACTTCGACGAGCGCGGCCTGCTCGCGCAGATCAAGGTCGCGCTCGGCGGTCGAGCCGCCGAGGAGCTCGTCTTCGGCGACCTGACCACGGGCGCCGAGTCAGACATCCAGCAGCTGACGCGGATCGCCCGTCACATGGTCGGTCGCTGGGGCATGAGCCGGGCGATCGGGCCGATCGCCGTGCTGCCCGCCGACGGTCAGGGCCCGCTGCTGCCGGGCATGGGCGAGACATCCCAATCAACCCAGCGGCTGGTCGACGACGAGGTGCGCCGGATCGTCGAGACCGCCTACGAGGAGGCGACCGAGATGCTGGCCGCCCACCGCTCCAACCTCGACTCGCTGGTCGCCGCCCTCCTGGCCCACGAGACGCTCGATCAGGATGCCGCCTACGAGGCCGCGGGCCTCGAGCACAATCGCCAGGCCCAGAGCGAGGAGATCCCCCGGGTCATCTCCTAGCGGGGGGCGACTGAGGGGAGCGGCTGAAGGGAGCGGCTGAAGGGAGCGGCTGAGGCGGCTGTCGACCGCCGTGCCGCGCTCTGAGACGCTGCGGCTGCGCGGTTCGTTTCAGGTGTTCGCGCAAGCACGGCGAGTCGGCAGCACCTCAGCCCTCTGGCCCCCCTCAGCCCTCTGGCGCCCCTCAGCCCTCTGGCGCCAGCCAAGCCCTCTGGCGCCAGCCAGCCCTCTGCCGGCCACTAGAGCGAGCACTCCGAATCTCGCTGTGTCTCCCGGACGAATGAGAGATTCGCCGGACTCGCATGGCGACCACTCCGGATCTCGCTCGCTCGAGCCGGTCGTTGAGAGATCGGGAGTGCTCGGCCGCGGCGGTGGATCAACGGCCCACGGTCATCAGCGTCGTATGCCGACCTGCGGACGGGGCCGCCGACGACCGCTCAGCACCCTCACCGGCAGCGGTCGCGCCAACCCCCCCACGCCGGGGGCTAGCAAGACCGCTCGGCCCCGACCGCCCATGCTGTCGCCGCAAGCCCCAAACGCCCCCGGAAGCGGGCACGCAGAAGGCTGAGGTGCTCACGATCCGCCGTGCTCGCGCGAACGGCGCACCGGCCGGCGCAGCCGCAGCACTTCAGAGCGCGGCACGGCGGGCGGGAGTGCCTCAGCCGTCCTCAAAGCGCGGCACGACGGGCGGGAGCGCCACAGCCGTCCTTCAGAGCGCGGCACGGCTGGTGCCAGCGCCTGAGCTACTTCTAGTCCCCGAGACGAGTGATCCGCGCCAGCGCCTCGTGGCACTCCACCACGCGGAGCTTGACCGGATCGTTGTCGGCCCGGTCGTGGACGAGGTCCCAAGTGCGGTCGGCGATCTCTCGCGCGTTCTCCGGGGTGGCGCTCTCCCAGAGGCGGTTCACGAGCTGGAGCTCGAAGCTCTGGATCTGGTCCTCGGGGTTCCCCGGAGCCAGCCGCGGCAGCGGCTCGCCGGTCGCCTCCTTCCACATTCCGGTGGCCACGAGCAGTCTGTTTCGCAGTTGAATCTGGTCCATGGCGGCCACCATCCTAGTGGCGCGGAAGGTCCTGTTTCACAGACAAGAGCATCGCGAACTGATCGCCGTCGCGAGCCACCCTCTCGAGCACCTCTCCGGTCTCGAAACTCAATAATTCTGGGTTACTTTTGTCGCGGCACTGCCGGACCTCCTCCCAGCTGACCGGAGCCGACACCCTGGGCCGATCCCGCGCCCGGACCGAGTACACGTTGACGGTCGTCTTGTGCTCGTCGTTCTGACTCCAATCGACGAGCACCTTGCCGGCGCGCAGCCGCTTGGTCATCCGCGAGACCACCAGCTCGGGCAGGCGCTGCTCGAGCAGCTCGGCGATCTGGCGCGCGAACGGCTTGGTCTGCTCGTAGCTGACCGTCCCACCTGTCCCCCCCTTCCCACCCTTCCCGCCGTTGAGCGGCACGTACATCTGCATCCCCTTGGAGCCCGAGCTCTTGACCACGCTGTCGAGCCCGAGCTGTCCGAACAGGCCGCGCAGCACGAGCGCCACCTCGGCGCACTCCACGATCGTGGCCGGGGCGCCGGGATCGAGGTCGAACACCAGCATCGTCGGGCGCTCCGAGTCGGCCGCCAGGGCCAGCGAGGTATGCAGCTCGATGTCGGCCAGGTTGGCGAGCCAGATCAGGGTCGGGCGGTCCTGGCAGAGCGTGTAGTCGATCCCCTTGACGCGAACCGTCTCGATCCACTCCGGCCGGTGGGATGGCGACTGCTTCTCATAGAAGTAGGGAGCGTCGACGCCGTTGGGATACCGCTTGAGCGTGAGCGGCCGGTCGTGGAGGTGGGGCAGCACGGCCGGCGCCACCCGGGCGTAATAGGCGATCAGGTTGCCCTTGGTGAACCCGGCGGCCGGTAACAGGACCTTGTCCCAGTTGGAGATCTTCAGCCGCCGTCCATCGGCGACCACCGCCAGCGACCCGTCGGGGAGCCGCTCCACGTCTTCGAACAGCGCCTCCGGCGAGTCCGGATCGCCACGAGCGCCGTCCGCAGCGAAATTCGGATCCCCACGAGCGCCGTCCGCAGCGACATCCGCGCCTCCACCCGGCTCGGCGTCCTGGGCCCCGCCGGCGATCACGACTGGCTCGGACTCCAGCACCACCTCCTCGGCGGGCTTGTCATCGCGCAGGCCCTTGAAGGACGGCGCCCGCATGACGCCCTCGCCGGTCCACTCGCGAAACTCGATCTCGCCCACCAGCGACGGCTCCACGAACACGGCGTTGCGCGGAAGCTTGGGAGACGGGTCAAAGGGACTGTGGTCGCGGCGCAGCGGCCCCAGGCGCTCGGCCAGCTCCGCGAGGGTGCGCTCGGTGAAGCCGGTACCCACCCTTCCCGCAAAGCGCAGGGCGCGGGGGGATCCCTCTCCTCCCTCATCCTCCCAGCGCCCCATCAGCAGGGCGCCAATGCGCTCGCGGCGGCGTCCCTCGCCCGGCAGCCAGCCACCGATCACCAGCTCCTGGCGCAGGGTGTGCTTGACCTTGATCCAGGCACCGGTCCGCCGGCCCGGCTCATACCGCGAGTCCAGGCGCTTGGCCACCACCCCCTCCAGCCCCTGGGCCGCTGTCGCCTCCAGCAGCCCCTGCCCCCGGCCTGGATGGACGGCGGGCACGCGCCACGCCGGACCGGCCAGCTCGAGCTCCTCGAGCCGGGCCCGCCGCTGCTCGTAGGGCAGGGCCATCAGCGACCGCCCGTCCAGGTACAGGAGGTCGAAGATCGCGTACACGACCGGCGTGCTCTTGGCCAGGCGGCGGATGGCGCTCGGGGAGGTGACGTGCATCCTGCTCTGCAGGCGCTCGAAGCTCGGGGTGGGTGGGGTCGAATCATCGAAGGCCACGATCTCCCCGTCGAGGATGGCGTCGCGCATCCCGGTCTGGCGCAGGATGCCGCGCACCTCCGGGTAGGCCTCGGTGATCTCGTTGAGGTTGCGACTCTCGAGGCGCAGCCGCCCCGGCTTGAGGTAGGCGATCGCCCGAACCCCGTCCCACTTGACCTCGAACGACCATTTGGGCTCGTCGCTCGGAAGCCTGCCCGCGCCCGCCAGCATCGGCAGCAGCCGCTCGGGCATCGGCTCGCGCCCGGGGTCGGCGGGCGGATCCATGCGGTGGATCATCCAGTCCTGGGATCCGGATTCCCGACCACCCCCTCCCCCACCGCGGTGTCCGATCGGGAACAGCCCGTAGCGGCCGTTGACGCGCTCGCCGTGGAAGGTGACCTCGACCTTCTTGTCAGTCCATAGATGTGCCTCGTAGGTCCCCTGATCCCAGATCGTCATCGTTCCCGCCCCGTACTCGCCGGACGGGATCTCCCCATGGAAATCGAGGTACTGAAGCGGATGGTCCTCGGTGTGCACGGCCAGCCGGTTGTCGGCCGGATCGGCCGGGATGCCGTTGGGGATCGCCCAGGACGCGAGCACGCCGTCGTGCTCGAGGCGCAGGTCCCAGTGCAGGCGGGTGGCGTGGTGCTCCTGGATCACGAAGCGCGGCGCGTCCGGCGTGGGGGCCGTTTCCCCGGAGGGCTCGGGCGTGGCCTGGAAGTCGCGCTTGGCGCGGTAGGTGTTCAGCTTGTCGGGAGGCACGGGCGGTCTCGACCGTCCATGATTGCGGGTTCTTGCGAATCGTCACCTGGAACGTCAACTCGCTGCGCGCGCGACTGCCGCGGGTGCTCGAGCTGCTCGCCGAGCACCGGCCCGATGTCGCTTTGCTGCAGGAGACCAAGACCACACCCGACGGCTTCCCCATCGATGAGCTCGAGCAGGCGGGCTACGGCGCCGTGCACAACTCGGCCGGGCAATGGGCCGGAGTGGCGCTGCTGGCGCGCAGCGGCCTCGAGCTGGCCGATCCGGTCCTGGGGCTGGAGGGCGATCCAGTACCCGGGGAGGCGCGCTGGTGCGAGGCAACCGTGGACGGGATCCGGTGCGCGAGCGTCTATGTCCCCAACGGCCGCTCCCCCGACAGTCCCGAGTTTCCCCGCAAGCTGGCCTTCCTGGACGCCCTCGAGCGCCGGGTGGCGGCGCTGAGCGCCGAGCCGCTGGTGGTGGCCGGCGATTTCAACATCGCCCCCGCCGACCGCGACGTGTACGACCCGGCCGCGTTCGCGAGCTCCACCCACGTCACCCCCCAGGAGCGCGAGCGGCTGGCGGCGATCCTCGACGACGGTCTGGTCGACGCCTACCGGGAGCTCCACCCCGACGAGGTTCAGTACACGTGGTGGGACTACCGCGCCGGGAACTTCCACAAGGGCCTTGGGCTGCGCATCGACCTCGCCCTGCTCAGCCGCGACCTGGCGAGCGAGCTCAGCGAGTGCGGGATCGACCGTGATTACCGCAAGGGCTCAAAGCCTTCCGATCACGCCCCGCTGCTGGTCGCCCTCAACGGCGAAGCGGCGGACGCCTGGATCCCGGTCAGGCGCCCCGGACAGCGCCGCTGACCCGCAAATCGGCCCTTCTTCGCCAACTTTTACGCCCACGCGCGATCATTCGCACATGGCGCGCGTACTGGTGGTCGACGACGAGCCCGCCGTCCGGCGGGCGCTCGAGCGTGCCCTGAGGCTCGAGAACTACGAAGTTGCCATGGCCGGAGACGGTGAGGAGGCCCTCGACGTCCTCGCCACCACCCCCGCCGACGCGGTCATCCTCGACATCCTGATGCCCAAGCTCGACGGGCTCGAGGTTTGCCGCCGGCTGCGCAAGGCCGGTGACCGGACCCCGGTGCTGATACTGACCGCACGGGATGCGATCGACGATCGCGTCGAGGGGCTCGACGTGGGCGCGGACGATTACCTGGTCAAGCCGTTCGCGCTGCGTGAGCTCCAGGCGCGCCTGCGGGCGCTGCTGCGCCGCACCGGCGACGGCACCGGCGACGGAGAGACGCTGCGCTACGCCGATCTGGTGCTCGATCCGGTCGCGCACGAGGTGCACCGAGGGGATCGCCTGATCGACCTCTCCCGCACCGAGTTCCTACTCCTGGAGCTGTTCATGCGCCATCCCCGGCAGGTGCTGACCCGGACGACGATCTTCGAGAACGTGTGGGGCTATGACTTCGGCCCGACCTCCAACGCGCTCGGCGTCTACATGGGCTACCTGCGCCGCAAGACCGAGGCCGGAGGCGAGTCGCGGTTGCTGCACACGGTGCGCGGCATCGGCTACGTGCTACGAGACTGAGACCCCCCTTTGTCACTGCGAAAGCGCCTCACGCTGATCGCCGCCACCTCGGTCGCCATCGCGGTGCTGATCGCGGTGGCGGTCAGCTACATGGTCGTGCGCAGCCAGCTGCGCGGTCAGATCGACGGAGCGCTCAACGCCCAGGCGCAGGCCGTCCAGAGCGGGGACTACCACCTGCTCCAGCAGCAGATCCCCGGGATCCCGGCCAGCGCCGGGGGTCCAGCACAGTATGCGCAGATCGTGCTCGCCAACGGGACCGCCGAATCCGCGCAGGGCAACATATCGCTGCCGGTCAACGCCCACACCCAAGCGGTGGCCGCCGGCAACGGACGGGCCTACCTGAGCGACGCCCAGGTCGGTGACAACCATCTGCGGGTGATCACCTTCTCCATCGGACCGGTGCAGCTGACCAACGGGGGGGTCGTGGAGAACGCCGCGGTGCAGCTGGCCCGTCCGCTCAATGGTGTCGACTCGATCCTCTCCAACCTGCGCCTGATCCTCGTGCTGCTCTTCGTGGGCGGCATTGCGCTGGCTGCCGTGCTGGGACGGTTCGCCGCCCGGCGCGTGCTCGCACCGCTGGGCGAGGTCGCCCAGGCCGCTCAGCACATCGGGGAGACCGACGACCTCACGGGCCGCATCCGGGTCCACGCCGACGACGAGGTCGGGAGCCTGGCGACCCGCTTCAACACCATGCTCGACCGGCTGGAGGGCTCACGCGCGGAGCTCGACGAGTCGGTGCGGGCTCAACGCCAGCTCGTGGCCGACGCCTCCCACGAGCTACGCACGCCGATCACGAGCCTGCGCACCAACATCGAGGTCCTGCTGGCGGGCGGCGAGCTGGAGCGCGAGGATCGCCGCCGGCTGCTCGACGACGTGGTCGAGCAGAGCGAGGAGCTCAGCTCGCTCGTCAATGACCTGATCGAGCTCGCCCGCGGCGACCAGCCGGGGCCCGCCGCCGAGGATCTCCGCCTCGACCGCGTGGTCGCCGAGTCGGTCGCCCGGGCGCGGCGCAACGCCCCCGGCATCCAGTTTGACGCGCATCTGATGCCCGTCAGCCTCGACGGGGTCCCCGAGCGCCTGGGGCGCGCCATCAACAACCTGCTCGACAACGCGGCGCGCCACTCCCCGCCTGGCGGGACGGTCGAGATCGACGTGGGAACCGGCGGCGTGCGCGTCCGCGATCACGGCCCCGGCGTTCCCCCCCAGGATCTGCCCTACGTGTTCGATCGGTTCTTTCGCGGCACCAGTTCCCGCGGACGGCAGGGCAGCGGTCTCGGCCTGGCCATCGTGCGCCAGGTCGCCGAGCAGCACGGCGGCACCGTCTCGGCGGCCAACGCTGAGGATGGCGGGGCGATCTTCACCCTGCACCTGCCCGCGGTGGCCGCCGACGAGGCCTCGGCTCGCGAGGCGACTGCCGTCCCCGGGGCACCGGAGCCAGTCGAGATCCGCTAGCGACCGGGCGGCCGCGCCACCCGCGCCACGCGTGCCTGACGGGCGGTCTGGAACCTGCGCCGCAGCAGCCAGAACAGGATCCCGAACACTGGCACCGCCACAACCAGCAGCACCCCCCGCTGCTTGGGTTCTCCCAGCAGCGCGACGAGTCCGGTGGCGGCGGCAACCGCTGGTATCGCCGCCAGCAGGACGGTGTGGGAGCGGTAGCCGGAGAAGTGCTCGCGCGCGGTGATCTCCAGTACCCCGAGCGCGCAGACCGCCACCCCCACGATGAGCGCCGGGGCTCCTCCCCGGATGAACCCGAACACGAGCGCGATGAACCCGAGCAGGATCGCCAGCTCGGAGACGGGCAGCCCCCCGAAGGGACTCGCCGGCCGGTCGCCCTCGCTTCCCAGCTGCCGGTGCTGGCGCCGGTGGAGGTGCTCGCCGACGGCTTGGCGCTCGGCGCGGGTCTCGCGCCGGGTGGAGGGCACAGCACGTGGAGCGCTGCGCGGATTGCGGCGCTTTCGCGATCGTTTGGATTTCTGTGACGCCAAGGCGGCTGAGGATAATGTCGGCGATGGCGCGCCGCTCCGCTCCCGCCTGGCCCCTGGCGCTGCTGGGGGTCCTGGGACTCCTGGCGCTCCTCGGGCTGCTCACCCCGGTGCACGCTCGAGCCGACGGCGATCCGGCCAGCGACGTGCTGCTCGGGGAGAACGTCTTCTATCCGTACACGCCCCCGGTGACGGCTGCCCTCCAGCGCAGCCTGAACGCCCAGGCGTCGGCCGCCCACCGCGCCGGCTTCCCGATCAAGGTGGCCCTGATCGCGTCACCCACCGACCTGGGAGTGATTCCGAGCCTGTTCGGCAAGCCTCAGACCTACGCGAATTTCCTGGACAGCGAGATCAGCTTCGAGGGGCCCCAGCCGTTGCTCGTGGTCATGGCCACCGGCTACGGGGTGCAGGGAACCAAGCCCTCGGTGGCCCTGGCGGTCAAGGGCCTGCCCATGCCCGCGGGCAAGACGAGCGACGACCTGGCGCAGGCCGCGATCACCGCGATCGCCCGGCTCGCCTCGGCCTCCGGCCACGCAATCTCCGGTGGCGGGAGCGCGCCCGCCGCCAAGAGCGGAGGGTCCAACACCATCATCGTGCTCGCGCTGGCGATCGCCGCGATCCTGGTGGCCGGAGCGCTGATCGCGCTCCGCCGCCGTCCCGGCTCGGTCGCCGGCCGACGCTCCCAGCGCCGGCGGGCCTAATCCCAGGCGGTGGGCCTAATCCCAGCGGCGACGCCCGGCCCGCAGCGCGCGCATCTCAGCGACGCCGCGGGACTCGCCATCGGTCTCCTCATCGCCCACCAGGAGCGCGCCCGGTAGGGCCCTCACCGCCATCGCCTGCTCGCTGGTGGCACCGGCTCCGTCGGCCCTGATCCTGATCACCCGGGCGCCGGCGCGCGAGCCCACGCACCCGCTCAGGCGGGCGCCGTGGAAGAGCAGCGCGGCGCCGTCGTCCGCGGCGTAGCCGGAGGGCAGCGCGCCGGCGGCGATGGCCGCCCGATAGACGGGCAGTCGCCCGGGCTCGCCGTCTGTGTGGACCGACAGGCTGCCGTCGAGGAACCCCAGGCCGGGCGCCGGCCGGGGCGCGCCGCCGCTCATCGTGACCCCGCCTTCAAACCAGCACATGGCGCCGGCGCTCAGCCCCGCGAGCACGATCCCCCGCTCCCAGGCCGCCCGCATCGCCTCATCGACGGCATGCTCGCGCCAGACCGCGAGCATGTTGCGCATCGACCCCCCACCCACGTAGACCGCATCCTGCGAGAGCAGGTGCTCCCGGGGGTCGATCCGGTCGCGGCCCAGGTGAAACAGCGACAGGACGCTGGGCTCGCACGGCCACGCCGAGAAGCGCTCGTAGAAGCGCGTCGTCTGATCGCGCCCGTCCCCGCTGGCGGTCGGCAGGAAGCAGACCTTGGGCACCGTCTTGCCCGTCAGGGTCAGGACCAGGCGATCCAGCGCCGGGCTTCGCTCCTGCATCGTGAAGCCACCACCTCCCATCGCGAGTATCCGGCGAGGGTCATCACGGTCTGGCTGCGCCACTGATCGCCAGGATGGCGCAGTCGCGACCTCCGCGCATGTCCGCCGGGGCCCGCGGGTCACGCGGCGAGGGCCTGGCTACCGACGATCCCCGGCTCCACGAGACCCGCTTCGACGCCTTCCAGCGCACCGAGGTAGCGCACCGGCAGTTCTCGCTCGCTCGCCGAGCCCGCGCCGTCGGCGACCACGTAGTGGGCCAGCGCCTCCGGACGCGAGCTCACGACCTCGGCGAGGTCGGTGCCGACGAAGTGCAGCGCCGCGGCGTCCCCGACGCCGTACCCGGGCGGCATCCCGGCCGCCACCGCGGCCAGGAACGCGGACCGCCGCCCCGGCTCGTCGCTGTAGTGCACGGCATTTGACCAGGGCAGGAATCCCAGTCCCTCCAACCGGCGGGCGGGCCCCTCGTGAAAGCCCGAGACGGCATGGGAGAACCAGCACAACGACCCCGCCGACCCCCCGCACAGCACGACTCCGGCACGCCATGCCTCGTGGAGAGCCACGTCGATCCCGTGGGCACGCCAGGTTCCGATCAGCGATATCAGGCTGCCCCCGCCCACGTAGACGAGATCCTGGGCCAGCAGGTGGGCGCGCGGATCGCCCACGCCGGTCTCGCGCCTGAACAGCGAGATGTGCGAGGGCTCGCAGCGGGACGCCGGAAACGCGCGATAGAAGCGCACCACGTAGTGGTCGGCATCGCCGCTGGCGGTGGGCAGGAAGCACACCTTGGGGCGATCCACTCCGGTCAGAGAGAGCACGTGATCGTCGAGCAGCGGGTTGCCCCACTCCATCGAGAACCCGCCTCCACCGAACGCCACAATCTGAGGCGGGCGTGTTCTCATAGCGCACAACTTAGGTTGGCGCCCGGAGCCGGTCATTGGCCCCGTGGCCAAACATTGTCGTGCCCGAGCGCACAATTTAACCCCGCCTGTGCGGGGGGTTTACGGCGCGCGGATGGTCTCCGGCGTGGCCGTGGGGTCCATCTCGCGGAACAGGCCGGTGACGACGAACACCACCTGCTCGGCGATGTCGACGGTGTTGTCGCCGATCCGCTCCAGGCAGCGCGCCACCAGAATCATGTACATCGCCCACTCGCGCAGATCCAGGTCGTCGCCCACCTCGACGGCCCGGCGGAAGATCTCGCGGTTGAGCCGGTTGATCTCCTCGTCCTGGCGCGCCAGGTCTCGTGCCAGGTCGACATTGCGGGAGCCGAGCGCCTCCCGGGCCTGGGAGACCTGGGAGCGGGCGAGCTGGCCCATCCGGTCCACCGCGTCCAGGATGTCCTTGTCCTTGGGCGACTCGTGGCCCGACAGCGGCACGAGCTTGGCGATGTTGACGCATTGGTCGCCCATCCGCTCGATGCAGCGGATCACGTGCAGAAGCGCGGCAACGATTCTGAGGTCGCCGGCCACCGGGGCCTGGCGAGCGAGCATCGAGAGGATCCCCTGGTGTACTTCCAGGTACCGGCCGTCGATCCGGTCGTCGTCGGCGACCACCATGGCCGCCAGCTCGACGTCCTGGTAGCTGACCGACTCCAGCGCGCGATCCAGCTGCCCGGTCACCAGGTCCAGGCCGCCCAGAACCTGCTGCTCGAGCTCCTTGAGATCCTCGCGGAACTGATGTCTGGTCTCCTTCATCAGCCGAACTTCCCGGTCACGTAGCGCTCGGTCCGTTCGTCCTTGGGCTTGGTGAACAGGTCGTTGGTGGGAGCGTGCTCGATGACCTCCCCGTCGAGCATGAACACGGTCGAATCCGCGACCCGCGCGGCCTGCTGCATGTTGTGGGTGACGATCACGATGGTGTACCGCGCTTTCAGCTCGTCGATGAGTTCTTCCACCTTCAGGGTGGCGATCGGGTCAAGTGCCGAGCACGGCTCGTCCATCAGGATCACCTCGGGGGAGACGGCAACCGTACGCGCGATGCACAGACGCTGCTGCTGGCCGCCTGAGAGACCGACCCCCGGCTCGTTGAGGCGGTCCTTGACCTCGTCCCAAAGTCCGACGGCGCGCAGTGTGGTGTTCACGGTCTCGCGCAGATTGTGGGGCTTGGTGCCCGTCAGCCGCAGACCCGCGGCGACGTTGTCATAGATGGACATGGTCGGGAACGGGTTCGGCTTCTGGAAGACCATCCCGATAACCCGCCGCACCGCGGTCACGTCGACATCGGGGGCGTAGACATCGGACTCGTCGAGGGTCACGCTCCCGTCGGCGCGGGCGCCGGGAATCTCCTCGTGCATCCGGTTGATGCAGCGCACCACGGTGGACTTTCCGCTTCCCGACGGGCCGATGATCGCGGTCACCTGGTTGGCCGGGAAGTCGATGTCAACTCCCTTGATGGCGTGCTGCTTGCCGTAGTACGCGTTCAGCCCCCGGACCTTGATGCCGCGGCCGGGACGGCTCTCTACGCTTCCCGACCGGTCAGGCGTGGCTTCCGCTTGCTCGGACTGCTCCCGGGCGGTTGACATCTGACTCGGTTCCTTACTCGTGGTGTCTGGTGGGATCATGCCATGCGGCTCCTTCGCGAGACCGCTCGCGCGACGAGATTGAGGATCAGGACAATGGCGACCAGGGTGAGCCCGGCTGCCCATGCCTGGGCGACGACGGCTGCACGCGGGGAGAGGATGTCGTTGTAGATCTGCAGCGGGAGCGCGTTCATCTGGCCGCTGAGGCTGAAGGTGAGCCCGGCCGCGCCGGCCGTCGTGAACAGCAGTGGAGCCGTTTCCCCCATGCCGCGAGCGACCGCCAGCAGCGAGCCGGTCACCAGGCCGGTCCTCGCGCTCGGCAACACTACCCGGAAGATCACCTGCCAACGAGGCGCTCCGAGCGCCAGCGCTCCCTCCCGGAGGCTGGCGGGGACGAGCAGAAGCACCACCTCGGACGAGCGAATGACGATCGGGAGCATGAGCAGCGCCAGCGCGACCGACGCCTTCCAGGCGGTGAAGTTGCCCCCCACGTGGGTCAGTACGAGGCTGATGTAGATGAACAGGCCGAACACGATGGAGGGGACGCCCGTCATCACATCGACGAAATAGCGGACCACGTTGGCGAACTTCGAGTCCTTGCCGTATTCGGTCAAGAACAGGGCCACGCCGATGCCGATCGGAACCGAGATCAGGGTGGCCAGCAGGACGATCTCCAGCGAGCCGAGGATCGCGCTGCGTACCCCGCCCACGGCCCCGAAGAAGCTGCCGCTCGGATCCTGGGTGAAGAAAGCCTTGTTGATCGAACCCAGGCCCTCTTTCAGCAGGTAGTAGATGACCAGGACCAGGGGAATCAGCGCGAGGATCGTGGCCGCGACAAGGGCGACGCGCATCAGCCGGTCGGTCCGGCGGCGCCGAGGGCTCACCGCAGCCTCCGAGAAGACGCTCATTGCAGTGGCTCCGCCGCGACGGCGGCCGTTCCCGCGGCGCTGGCCCCGCCGGTCGTCCGGGAGCCGCGAGAGGCGCGAGACACGTACCACCGAGCGACGATGTTGACGATCAGCGTCAGCACGAAGAGGACGAGGCCGGCGGCGAACAACGCCGAGCGGTGGACGCCGGTCGCCTCGTTGAATTCGTTGGCGATCACCGCGGCCAGGCTGTAGCCCTGGCTGAACAGGTGCTTGCCGATCACCGGTGCGTCGCCGATCAGCAGCACGACGGCGATCGTCTCGCCGAGCGCCCGCCCGAGCCCGAGCATCGCGCCCCCGACGATCCCCGACCGGGAGTAGGGCAGAACCGCCATCCGGATCATCTCCCAGCGCGTGGCGCCGAGCGCCAGCGCGGCCTCCTTGTTCTCAGCGGGGACGGTGGCCAGCACCTCCCGGGAGATGGCCGAGACGATCGGAAGGATCATGATCGCCAGCACGAGGCTGGCGATGAAGTAATTGGTGGGCGTGGCCGAGCTGGCGCCGCCCCCGATCCACGGGATGAACGAAAATGTGTTGGCAAACCATTTCTCCGCCGGCAGCAGTTTGGGGGCCAGGAAGAAGACCCCCCACAGCCCGTACACGACCGAGGGCACGGCAGCGAGCAGATCGACGAGCGCCGACAGGGGGCCGCGGGCGCGGCGCGGGCACAGCTCGGTCAAGTAGAGACCGGTGGCCACCGCCACCGGAACACCGATCACCAGGGCTATGGCCGAGGTGATCAGGGTGCCCACGAGGAGCGGGGCCCCGTGGTAGATGTTGCGGCTGACATCCCAGTCGTTGCCGAACACGAACGACACTCCGAAGGTGCTGAACGTCGAGCCCGACTCGCTGATCAGCCGGATGAAGAAAAAGACGATCAGCGCCAGGATGGAGATCGCGAGGGAGGTCAGCCCCCACGACAGGCCCCGATCCGGGAGACGGCTGAGCGGCGACCGCTCGAAAGCCGAGCGATCGCCGCCTGCCGGTGGTGCGCTTGCCGCCAACGCTCGCCCCTACGAGAGGGGTGCTCCGTTGCAGGTCATCGTCTTGAGTTGCGTCTGATCCTTGGCGGCCAACGTGGCGGGCACCGGCGCGTAGGGGAGCTGGTTGCTCCCCGAGCCCAGGGTCTTCTGCCCGTCGCCGAACGCGTAGGTCAGGAACGCAAACAGGCCCTTGGCGGTGCTCGAGCTCAGGCCACCGACCTTGCACGGATCCTTATAGGCATCCAGGAACGTCTGGGAGACGATCGGGTAGGCGGCCGGGTGGGGCGAGTTGATCGTCGAGATCCCCAGGTCGGGCGGGACCTTGACCCCCAGGAATGCGCTCGAAGTGTTGTTGATGGCGGGCGCAACGTAGGTTCCGGCCGAGTTCTTGACCGACGCGAAGGTGAAACCGTTCTCCAGCGCGTAGGCCTGCTCGACGTAGCCCACGGCCCCGCTCGTCTGCTTGACGGCCGCCGCGACACCTGAGTTCTTGGCCGCGCCTGTCCCCACGGGCCACTTGACGTCCTTGCCCTCGCCGATCGACGACTTCCAGGTCGGGCTCACGTCTGACAGATAGGTGGTGAAGCCCTCCGTCGTGCCCGAGGAGTCCGAGCGGTGGATCACGGTGATCGCCGTGCTGGGGAGGCTCAGGCCCGGGTTCAGGTTCTTGATCGCCGGATCGTTCCAGGTCTTGATCTTGCCGCTGAAGATGCCGGCGATCGTAGGCCCGTCCAGCTTGAGCCCGCTCTTCACGCCCGGGAGGTTGTAGGAGACGGTGATCGCCCCGGCGGCGACCGGGAATTGCAGGACCGGGCCCTTCATCGCCTTGATGTCGGTCGGCTTCAGCGCAGGGTCGCTGCCGGCAAAGGCCACTGTGGCGCCCTCGAGGTCGGTCTGGCCGGCTCCCGATCCGACGGCGTTGAAGTTCAGGGTCAGTCCGGAGGACTTCAGGGTGCTGGCCCACTGCTGATAGATGGGGGCAGCCAGCGTGGAGCCGGCGCCATCGACGGTCGCTGAGACCTTGGCGCCGCTGCTGGCGCTACTGGAGCTTACGGCAGCTCCCCCGCTGGAGCTGCTGCTACTGGAGCTACTGGAGCTCGAACCGCACGCGGCGATTCCGAGCGCTACGGCCAGCGTCACCGCGACCGCGCTGATACGACGTGTACGCACTTTGTTCTCCTTAGTCAGTGATCGCCAGAGTCTCGGCGCCGGCAACCCCAGGGGTGTTATTGAGTTGTGAACTCTGCGTTGGGCTCTTTGATCTCGGGGGCCAACCGGTAGCCAAAACCGAAGTGGGTGTGGATGAAGCTCCAGCCAGGAAGGGCGATGTCCAGCTTGACGCGCAGCTTGCGCACGTACACGTCCACGGAACGGTCGCGCGAACGCATCTCGCGCCCCCACACCAGCCTGAACAGCTCCTCGCGCTCGACGATCCGATCCGCCCTGCGCGCCAGCTCTGTGAGCAGGCGCAGCTCCCGGATCGAGAGCATCAGCGCACGGCCGTCGGCACGTGCCAGGTGCTCGTCGGGAACGATCTGGAGCGGCCCCACTTCGAGCACCTCGCGGCGCGTCCTGGTCGCGTTCGACATCGGGGAAGATGCTGATCGGCCACCCCGGCCAGGGCGTTACCGCCTGGTGACGAAGATGTGAAGGGGCTGTGAACGCGGAGGCTCAGGCCCGCCTGCTGTGCACCCTCAGGGAGCCAGAGCGGGATCGAGAAAGTCGCCGTCGGCGACCTCGGCCAGATCCAGCTCGCGGTCGTCGCCGCCGCGCTCCCGTTCGGGCGCGAACCGGTAGCCGACGCCGAAGTGAGTGTGGATGTAGCTCCACTCCGGAGACCCGGCGCGCAGCTTCTGACGCAGCTTGCGCACGAAGACATCGACCGAGCGGTCCCCGTGAGCCATCGCGTAGCCCCACACGCGCTCGTAGATCTCCTCACGGCGCAGCACGCGGTCAGACCCGGTCAGCAGATGCAGGATCTCGAATTCCCGCGCGGTCAGCTCCAGGCTGGCCTCGTTGACGTAGGCCTGGTACAGGTCGGGGCGAATCGTGATCTCCCCAAAGTCGGCGGTCGCCTCGATGGTCGGCATCTCGGTGCGGCGGTGGCGGCGCACCGTGGCTTCGATCACGCAGATGAGCTCCTCGGCGTGACACGGCTTGGTCACCCAGGCGTCAGCGCCGAGTCGCAGCCCGCGCACTCGCTGAGCGACCGACGAGGGACCGGTGCACACGATCACCGCCATTCCGGGCAGCCGGGCGCACACCTGCTCCAGATAACCCCACCCCCCGGGCCCCAGGACCGCCAGATCCGCGACGAGGGCGTTGAGCCGCATCGCCACCAACCCCTCGGCACCCATGGGCGCCGCCAGCTGGCGGTGCTCCCAGCCGAGCGCGTCGAGACGCTTGGAAAGAACCTGCATAAAACCGGGATCGCGGTCGAGCACGGCAAGTCGCAGTCTGTTCTGCGCGCGGTGGACGGGGCCTGCGACCAGCAGCGGCTCGCTGCGCTCAGGCGACATGGCTCGCACTCTAATGCACGCCCCTTACGCCCGACCGCCGGCGCAACTCCCAGTCACAGGATCTTTACACGCAAACAGCGGGCATAACGGCGGTCGCGGTACGGGGTCGCCGCCCGCGGTACGCTGTCGCACTGTGCGGCTTTTCCCGTCTCGCCGGGCTAACGGGGGACGTTTCCACGCCCGGACCGTGGCTGTCGCAGCCGAGTTCGTCCTGGCGCTCGGGGTGAGCGCGGCGGCGACCGCCGGTTGTGGATCCTCCGTGGTCCGATCCACCAGCTCGACCGCCCAGACGTCAACCAGCGCCGCCACCGCCTCGCGCGCTCCCGCGCCCCCGCCGGTCGGGCTGGCGGCCGCCGAGCACCCCCGGGTGGCTCACTTCCCGGCCACCCACGGGCGCAGCCTGCAGCAACTCGGCAGGCTCGCCAGATCAGCGGTCTCGCTGGGGGCGGCGACGGGAAGCTTCACCCCGGGCCAGCGCCGGTTCGCGTTCGCCCTGACGCAAAGCTCCGGTGGATTCCTCTATTACCCGACCGCCCTCTACATCGCGGCCAGCCCGTCGGCGCCCGCCCGGGGACCCATCCTGGCCCCGGCCGACCCGATGGGCGTGGCGCCCCAGTACCGCAGCCGGGAGAACGCCGGGCCGGATGGCATCCAGGCGATCTACGACACGGACCTTCCCCTGCCCCGCGCCGGCACGTTCGCCGTGCTGTCGCTCAGCATCACTCCCCATGGCTACATCGGCGCCCCGGGTGAGATCGCCGTGGCCGGCTCGTCTCCGATCCCCGACGTGGGCCAGAGGCCCCCGGCGATCGCCACCGACACCGCGTCGACCGTTCATGGCGACATCGCGCTGCTCACCACCCGGTCGCCCCCCGAGCACATGGCGTCGGTCTCCTTCAAGCAGGTGCTCGATAAGCGTCCCATCGCGCTGCTGTTCTCGACCCCGGCGCTCTGCGTGTCCCGCGTGTGCGGTCCCGTGACCGACATCGCCGTCTCCCTCCAGCACCGCTTCGGCGACCGGATCACCTTCATCCATCAGGAGGTGTACGTAGACAACCAGCCGAGCCGGGGCCTGCGCCCGCAGCTGAAGGCCTTTCACCTGGAGACCGAGCCGTGGCTGTTCACGATCAACCGGCGCGGCATCATCGCGGCCCGCCTGGAGGGGGCGTTCGGGGTCGCCGAGATGACCCGGGCCCTGCAGGCGGCGCTTCGCTGATCGGCGATGCTGAGGAAAGCCATCGCCTTTCTTGAGGCTTTCCTAAAGGACCCGACGCTATTCTCACTTTCGTCCGGCGCCGCCTGATCGCGCGCCGACACTGATCTGGATGGCCTCACGTAAAGAGCAAAAGGAAGCAGCCCGGCAGCGGCGGCTCGAACAGGAGCGGATCCGCACCGAGAAGGCCCGGCGAGTCCGGCGCCTGAGGATGCTGGGCGGCCTCGTGCTCGGGGCAGCGGCGGTCATCGCGGTGGCGATCGCCGTCTCCAGCGGCGGCGGCTCGAGCGGAGGACCGCCCAAGCCCAACAGTCCCACCGCCCGCCAGGACGCGTCCCTGGTCAGCGGCCTGCTCGCCGGAATCCCCCAGAGCGAAACCCGGATCGGCTCGACCAAGGCGCCCGTGACCATGACCGAGTACGGCGACCTGGAGTGCCCGATCTGCAAGGCGTTCGCGCTCGGTCCCGAGCAGCAGCTGATCTCCAAGGAGGTGCGCGACGGACAGGTCCAGATCGTCTATAAGTCCCTTTCCACGGCCACCAGTAATGGGCCCAATCCCAGCATCTTCCCCACCCAGCAGGCCGCCGCTTACGCCGCCGGCAAGCAGAACCTGGGCTGGAATTACATCCTGCTCTTCTACCACGAGCAGGGCAGCGAGGACACCGGCTATGTGACCCCGGCCTACCTCGACGGCCTCGCCGGCCAGATCCCCGGTCTCGACTACTCCAGCTGGAGCTCGGAGCGCCAGTCCCCGACGCTCAGCCAGCAGGTCTCGACCGAGAACCAGGAGGCGAACAGCCTGGGCCTCGACAGCACCCCTACGCTCGTCTTCAAGGGTCCCAAGAGCCAGACCCAGCCGATCAAGGGGGCCCTCACCTACGCCGGCCTGCAAGAGGCCATCAAGTCGGTGACGTGAGCGTGAGGCTGCGGCGGGTGATGCTGGTCCTGGCCGTGGTCGGCCTGGGCATCGCGGCCTATCTGACCTACGTCCACTACGCCGGCATCAAGCCCGCCTGCACCGCCGGTGAATCCTGCATCAAGGTGCAGACCTCGCAGTGGTCAAAGCTCGGGGGGGTCCCGGTGGCGCTCATGGGCCTGATCGGCTACGTGGCGATCCTGATCAGCCTGCTGGCCCCCGACCGCGAGGAGACCCGGCTGGCGACGCTGGGGCTGACCCTGATCGGCTTTGGCTTCAGCGCCTACCTCACCTATCGGGAGCTGTTCTCGATCCACGCCGTCTGCGAGTGGTGTGCGTCGAGTGCGGTGATCTTGACCCTGCTGCTCATCGGCGCGGTCATCCGTTACCTGTCGCCCGCGGAGACCGCCGGTCTCGCCCCGGCGCGAGCCCGGGCGACGGTTACGCGCGCGTAGCCGCCGCGCGAGAACCGCGCGACTTCACATCCTGGTCACAGGAAAGTGGCGCAAAGATCACGAAATCCGCTGCAAAGAGGTTGATTCTCTGAGTCCGTGAGCGTCCGGGCCAGTGCGGAGGTGCCAGTCAAACAGCCGCCGCCGCGACGGCTCAGCCGAATCGACGCCGGTCGCCGCCCCCTGCGCGTTGTCGACGTCGCCATGTTCTACGGCGAGCGCAGCGGCGGGATCCGCACCTATCTGGAGGCCAAGGCACGGTTCGCCGCGCGCACCGGCCGGTTCGAGCATCACCTGGTGATCCCGGGTCCCACGACCGTAAGCGACGGCAGCGGCCGCCACGAGCACCGGTCGGTGCGCCTGGCCGCCTCCAACGGGTACCGGGTGCCGCTGGGCGGCGCCGAGCTGCAGGCCACCCTCTACGCCCTGGACCCCGACGTCGTGCTGATCCACGATCCCTTCTGGACTCCCCGCCTGGCCAGCCGGACCGCCCACGAGCTGGGCGCGGCGGTGATCGCCGTACATCACTCCTCGGCCGCGCTGCACGCCGCGGGACTGCCCGGGCCCCACGCCTTCTACGAACGCGCGCTGCGACGCTGGTACCGGCGCGCCTACCTGGAGGTCGACGCGGTCATGTCGGTCGTCGATCCCGTCGGCGACACGCGCCGCAACACCACGCTTCCGCTGCGACTCGGTTTGGAGCCGGCGTTCCAGCCCCGGCCCGAGGTGACACGCGGCGACCATGTCCTCTACGTCGGCCGGCTCTCCCGGGAGAAGGGCCTGTCCGAGCTCCTGCAGGCCGCCGCCGCCGCGCCGGAGCCATGGCCGCTGCACCTGATCGGGACTGGGCCGCTGGGCAGCGCTCTGCGCGAGCGGGTTCGCCATCTGGGCCTCGACCGCCGGGTCGAGTTCCAGCCCTACCTCTCCGACCGCGAGCAGCTGGCCTGCCGGTTCGCGGGCGCGCGCTGTGCGGTGCTTCCCGGGGCTCATGAGACCTTCGGGCTGGCCGCCCTGGAGGCCGCGGCCTGCGGCACCCCGGTGGTGACCGCCGACACGACGCCGTCGGCCGGCGTGCTGGCCGGCTTCGTGCACACCTTCCGAGCCGGGGACTGCCAGGACCTGCTGGCCGCCATCGAGCGCGCGCGTCGCTGTGATCCGGACCCGGCCGGGGCCCGGGCCCTGGCGGCCCGCCATGCCTGGGACCACGTGCTCGCCCAGGAGCTGGCCGATCTGAAGCGGCTGTTGCCCCTCTCCAGCGACGCCCGGCGATGAAGCGGGCCACGCGTTGAACGGAGCGCTGGCGGTCGCCATCCACGACGTCGAGCCGCGCTCCTATGCGCGGGCCAAGGAGATCCGGGGCTGGCTGGCCGTCCGTGGCGTGTCCCGGGTGACGCTGCTCGTGATCCCGGCCTCCGAGCTTCATCCGATCGGGGCCCGGGCCCCCGCGCTGATCGCCTGGCTGCGCAGCCGGGTCGCCTGCGGAGACGCGATCGCGCAGCACGGCCTGGCTCACCGCGCCAGCGGACGTCCCCCCTGGCCGCGCAGCGTGCTCGCCGCCTGGCAGGGCGGCGCCGCCTCCGAGTTTCCGGGCCTCGGCGCCGACGAGACGGCACGGCGGGTGCAAGCGGGGCGCCGGTTGCTGGCCGACGTGGAGCTCGACCCGCGTGGCTTCGTCGCTCCCGGGTACGCGTATACGCGGCCCCTTCGGACCTTGCTGGGTCAGGATTTCGACTGGTTCGCCGATGTCCGCTGCGTCAGCACCCGGGAGCGGGGTCGGGTACCGGCCCCCGCCCTGTGCCTCGGCAGCTCGACCCCGCTCAAGCGGGCGTTCTCGCCGATCGTGATCCGGACCGCCGCTCGGGCCGGGTCGGCGCTGCTGCGCGTCGACATCCATCCCGCCGACTTCGACCTTCCCCGCCATGTGGCCGCCCTCGAATCGCTGCTCGAGCTCGGGCGCGGCCGTCGCGTGATCACCTACGACGAGCTCGGTGACTGAGAGCCGCGGCGATGCCCGGCGGCGTCGCCGGCTGCGGGTCGGCGCCGAGCGGGTGCTGCGCGCCAACTGGCGCCAGGGGCACCGGGCCAGCGACGGCGTGCCCTACGCCTTCACCTGCCCGGCCGCCCCCCGTTACCGCCATCAGTGGTATTGGGACTCGTGCTTTCACGCCATCGCCTGGCGGCACTTCGACGCCGGGCGGGCGCGTGACGAGCTGCGCACCCTGGTCCGGGCCGGACGCCTTGACGGCCTGATCCCCCACACCGCCTTCTGGGACCGTCCCGCATATTGGAGGCGCGCTCCCTTCTACGGGACCCACACGGTGTTCGGCGCCTCGGCGACCTCGACGATCCAGACGCCGCTCCTGGCGCTCGCGTGGGAGCAGGTCGCCGCCGCGTCAACCGACGAGCCCGCGTTTGCCGCCGAAGGTCTGCCCCAGCTGCGACTGCACTACGACTGGCTGGCCCGGGAGCGAGACGTCGATGGCGACGGCCTGCTGACGATCATCTACCCGGACGAGTCGGGCCTGGACGACTCTCCCAAGTACGACCGGGTGTTCGGATGGATGCGCCACGACAGCCCGGGCTACTGGTGGCTGGTCGAGCGCTACCGCCGCTTGGGCTACGACGCTCGGGCAATCGCGGAGCGCTACGAGGAGCACACCGAAGACGTGCTGGTCAACGTGTTCTACGCCCTCGGGCTGCGGGCGCTGGCCCGCCTGGATCCAGAGCACGGCGAGGTCTATGCCCGCCGGGCGGCCCGGACCGAGCTCGCCCTGCTGGAGCGCTGCTACGACGAGCGGACCGGGCTGTTCTTCGATCTCGCGGGACGCGGGGAGCGTCCCGTGAGGATCTCGACCTGGTCCTCGCTGGCGCCCCTGGCGCTCGAGGCGATCCCCGAGTCGGTGCGGCGGAGGATCGTCGAGGAGCACCTCCTGGACAGGCGGCGCTACCGGGCGGCCTGCGGAATCCCGTCCGTGGCCATCGCGGAGCCCGCCTTTCGATCCGGGTTCGCGCTCTGGCGCAGCTGGCGCGGACCTTCCTGGATGAACACCGCCTGGCTGCTCGTACCCGCGATGCGCGACCTCGGGTACGGTGATGACGCCGACCGGATCGTGGAGTCGCTGGAGGTGGCGGCCGACCGGCACGGCTTCCGCGAGTACTACAACCCTCTCACCGGGGCCGGGATCGGAGCCCGCCACTTCGGGTTCGCGACGCTGCTGATCGATCTTCTCGCAGAATCCGGGATCGAGGCCGTCAAGCCGTCCGCCGAGCGTCGCATGATGCAACCGTGAGCTGGCGATCGACCCGGGCCGCGGGGAAGTCAGGGCAGACCTATCGCCAGGTCGCCGTGGTCGACCTGGGTTCCAACTCGTGGCGCCTGGTGGTGTTCGCGTACTCAAAGCCCCCCCACCCGTGGTGGAAGCTCACCGACGAGCTCTACGAGACGGTCCGGATCGGCGAGGGTCTCGGCGCCTCCGGGCGGTTGAGCGAGGCCGCGATCGAGCGCGGGCTCGAGACGCTCGCGGTGTTCTCACGCTTCTGCCGAGCCAACCGGATCGAGCCCCAGGACGTTCACGTCGTGGCCACCAGCGCGATTCGCGACGCCGCCAACGGGGCCCAGTTCCTCGCCGACGCCCAGCACGCCACCGGCTTTGATATCGAGATCCTGTCCGCGCGCGACGAGGCGTGGTTCGGGTACGTGGCGGCCGTCAATACCACCACGCTCACCGACGGGGTGGTGCTCGATCTCGGTGGCGGCAGCCTGCAGCTGATCCACGTCGCCGACCGGCGCCCGCGCGAGATGGTGTCCTTTCCGCTGGGGGCCGTGAGGATGACCGAGCAGTGGCTCCCCGGCGACGGCCCGGCCAAGAAGAAGGAACTCGCTCGGGTGCGCGCCCACACCCGCGAGACCCTGTCCGAGCTCGGCTGGCTCGCCTCTTCGGGCCCGCGGCTGGTCGGCCTGGGCGGGGCGGTGCGCAACCTGGCGGCCGCCGCCGCCGAGAGCTCCGGAACCGGCCTGGATCTCGGAGTGCAGGGGTTCGTGATCGAGCCGGACGTCCTGCACCAGCTGATCGGCGTCCTGGCCGCCCTCCCCAGCGAGGAGCGGGGCACGGTTCCGGGCATAAAGCCCGGGCGCGGCGACATCATCCTGGCCGCCGCGCTGGTGCTCGAGACGGTGCTCGAGCTCGGCGGCTTCAACGGCATCGAGGCCACCGAGGCCGGGCTCCGGGAGGGGGTGTTCCTGGCGCGCACGCTGCTGGCCGGGTCCGAGCCGCTGTTGCCCGACGTCCGCGTCGCCGCCGTCCGCAACCTGGCCACCCAGTACGAGTCCGACATGACCCACGTCGAGCACGTCGCCCACCTGGCCCTTCAGATGTTCGACTCGCTGGTCGACGGAGGCCTGTTCGAGCCCCGGCCGGGCGAGCGCGAGCTTCTGTGGGCGGCCTCGATGCTGCACGACGTCGGCATGACGATCTCCTACGACGACCACCACAAGCACTCCCGTTACCTGATCGAGAGCGCCGAGCTGCCGGGCTTTGACCCCCGCGAGCGCGCCCTGATCGCCCAGATGAGCCGATATCACCGCAAGGGAGTCCCCAAGCTCGGCGTCCTCGAGCCGCTGGCCCGGGACGGCGACGAAGCGCTCCTGGATCGATGCGCGGTCATCCTGCGCCTCGCCGAGCACCTCGAGCGTGGGCGCGATCAATCGGTCTCCGAAGCTCGCCTGCGGGCCAACGGGCACGGCGTGGACCTCCACCTGGAGGCGGGCGGCGACCTGACGCTCCCGCGTTGGAGCGTGGAGCGCTACGGCGACGGTGAGGCCTTCGAGCGCGTCTTTCACCGCCGTCTGCTGATCGGGTAACCAAACGTTCACCCCCTCGGCGGGGGGCGCACCTACGCTCGGGTAGGCGATGCGGAAGCTCTACGATCTCCGCCGGTCCGGCGTGCCCTGGTACCGCGGCGTAGAGTGTTGCTCATGCTGTGGCTGTTGCGCCATGCCGAGGCGGCGGATGGGTTCCCCGACGATGAGCGCCCGTTGACCGAACGGGGCACCCGGCATGCCGAGGCGGCGGGACGAGCCCTCGAGCAGCTCGGCGTCAGGCTCGATCTCTGCCTCTCGAGCCCCAAGCTGCGGGCCCTGCAGACCGCGCGGCTGGCGTGCGCCCCGCTCGGGGTGGAGGTCACGATCGACCCGCGCCTGTCCGGCGAGCCGTTCGACGTGCACGACCTGGTCGCCGGCGCCGACGATGCGATGCTCGTCGGTCACGATCCGTCCTTCTCCCTGACGCTGCACGACCTCACCGGAGCCCAGGCGCGCATGCGCAAGGGCGGGGTGGCCGGAATCGCCAAGGGCGAGCTCGTCGTGCTCCTGCGCCCCGCCGAGCTCAGCGCGATCGCCGGGCTGAGAGTGGCATGAGCGAGCAGGAGACCGAGGCCCGCGAGGAGCTTTCAGACGGGGCCGGCCGCGACCGCGCCAACGGCGCCGACGGGTCCGAGCGCCATGAAGATCACGGCGGCGGCCAGGCAACCGCCTCGGCGCCCGACCTGCATGATCGCTCGCTGTACATCAATCGGGAGATCTCGTGGCTGGAGTTCAACGACCGCGTCCTCCAGCTCGCCGAGGACGAGTCGCTGCCGCTGATGGAGCGCCTGAAGTTCCTGGCCATCTTCGTCACCAATCTCGACGAGTTCTTCATGGTCCGCGTGGCCGGCGTCCACGACCAGGTCGACGCCCGGATCGATGCTCGCGGGCCCGACGGGCTGTCGCCCACCGAGGTGCTGAAGGAGATCAACGAGACCGTGGCCGAGCAGGACCGACGCCACGCCCGGCAGTTCTCCGAGGTCATCCGGCCCGAGCTGCGCGACCAGGGGATCAGGATCGTCAGCTGCGAGGAGTCGGGCGCCCCGCCCGAGCTCATCGAGCGCCACTTCCGCGACCAGATCTTCCCGGTGCTGACCCCGCTGGCGGTCGGAGCCGGACGTCCCTTCCCCTACATCTCGAACCTGTCGCTGAGCCTGATCGTGCGCCTGCACGACCCGGGCGTCGATCACGAGGCGTTCGCCCGGGTGAAGGTCCCCAAGGAGGTGCTGCCGCGCTTCGTCGAGATCCAGAAGGACACCTTCATCCCGCTCGAGGACATCATCGCCAGACATCTGGACGCCCTCTTCCCGGGTCTCGAGATCCTGAGCTACGACCTGTTCCGAGTCTCCCGGGATGCCGACTTCGAGGTCTCCGACGAGGCCAATGACCTGCTCCAGGCCGTCGAGGACGAGCTGCGGCGCCGTCGCTTCGGCGAGGTCGTGCGTCTCGAGGTCGGGGCCAACATGGAGCCGGCGCTGCGCACCCGGCTGATCGAGTGGCTGGACGTCGACGAGGTCCAGGTCTACGACGTCGACGGGTTGCTGGATCTCGGCGACCTGTGGCAGATCGCGTCGATAAAGGACCGGCCTGATCTGCGCTGGCCCGGATGGACCCCGGTGACCCAGACGGGGCTCGTGACCGCCCCGTCGGACGCCGACGCCCAGCCCGACCTGTTCGCGATGATGCGGGCCGGCGACGTCCTCGTCCACTACCCATACCAGTCGTTCACGGCCAGCGTCGAGCGCTTCGTCAGGCAGGCCGTGGACGATCCCAACGTGCTGGCCATCAAGATGACCGTGTACCGCACCTCCGATGACTCGGCGCTGGTGCCGTCCCTGATCGCCGCCGCCGAGAAGGGCAAGCAGGCGGTCTGCATGGTCGAGCTCAAGGCTCGGTTCGACGAGCGCCAGAACATCCACTGGTCGCGAGCCCTCGAGGAGGCCGGCGCCCACGTGGTGCACGGCATCCCCGGGCTCAAGACCCATGCCAAGGCGATCCTGATCGTCCGCCGCGAGCGCGGCTCGGTGCGTCACTACACGATGATCGGCACCGGCAACTTCCACGCCAAGAACGCCCGTTTGTACGAGGATTTCGGCTTCTTCACCACCGACCCGGAGATCGGTGAGGAGGTCGCCAGCATGTTCAACACCCTGACCGGCTACGGCCATCCCGAGCCCGCACAGAAGACGCTGGTGGCCCCGACCTGGCTGCGCGAGCCGCTCATGGAGCAGATCGAGCGCACCGTGGACGCCCATCGGGAGGGCCGGGAAGCTCGGATCACCATGAAGATGAACTCGCTCGTGGACCAGCGCATCATCGAGGCGCTGTACCGGGCGTCTCAGGCCGGCGTTCCCATCGAGCTCAATGTCCGCGGCATCTGTTGCCTGATCCCCGGAGTCCCGGGCGTCTCGGAGACGATCGAGGTGGTCTCGGTGGTGGGTCGCTTCCTCGAGCACTCGCGCATCTACTCCTTCCACCGCGGCGACCAGCACGTCTACTACATCGGTTCGGCCGACCTCATGCCGCGCAACCTGGATACTCGCGTCGAGCTCCTGGTTCCGATCGAGGCGCCCGAGCTCCAAGCCGAGCTCGACGACACCTTCGAGCGCTGCCTCGCCGATGACACCTTTGCCTGGACGCTGGGCCCCGACGGCATCTGGTCGCGCCGCGAAGGCCGCACGCGCAGCGTCCACGGCGAGCTGATGGAGCGCACCCTGGCCTGGGCGGCGGGCGCGTCGGGAACCTGACCGCCGGCGCGCGTCTTTAGGCTGCACATCCGGTGCACAGCGCTCTTCTGCTCGTGATCGTCGTCGCCACCGCGACGGCGTTCGATTTCACGAACGGCTTTCACGACACCGCCAACGTCGTGGCGTCCTCGATCTCGACGCGCGCGCTCGCCCCCCGGACGGCGATCACCCTGGTCTCGGTGCTCAACTTCATCGGAGCGTTCATCTCGCTCAAGGTCGCCGCGACCGTGGCCACCGGGATCATCGACGCCGGCCAGGTGACCGAGATGATCGCGTTCGCGGGACTGATCGGAGCGATCATCTGGAACCTGGTCACCTGGGCCTACGGGCTGCCCTCCAGCTCCTCGCACGCCCTGATCGGCGGAGTCATCGGAGCCATGTTGGCCGCGGTCGGCAGCAGCGGTGTCAAGTTCGGCGGGCTCGTCACCAATGTCGTGATCCCCGCGGTCATCGCTCCGATCTCGGCGTTCGTCATCGCCGGCCTGGGGATCGTCGTCATCTACCGCCTGTTCGGTCGCGGCCGGCCGGGCTCGGTGACGCGCGGCTTCCGAGTCGGGCAGATCCTCTCCAACTCGGCGCTGGCACTCGCTCACGGAACCAATGACGCGCAGAAGACGATGGGCGTCATCACGCTGGCCCTGGTGGCCCATGGGAGCATCAGCGCCCAGCACGTCAGCGTCCCGGCGTGGGTCGTGGTGCTCTCGGCGACGGCGATCGCACTCGGAACCTACGCGGGCGGCTGGCGGATCATCCGCACCGTCGGCAACCGGATCATCAAGATGGACAGCGCGCAGGCGTTCTCCGCCCAGGCCTCCGGGGCCGCCGTGATCCTGGTCTCCTCGCACCTGGGTTATCCCCTCTCCTCCACCCACGTGATCTCCGGCGGTGTCATGGGCGCGGGGGCGGCCAAGCGGCTCTCGGCCGTGCGCTGGGGGGTGGCGGGCACGATCGTCGCCGCCTGGGTGATCACGCTCCCCATAGCGGCGCTCTTCGGCGCCGGCGCCTACGAGCTGGCGCGAGCGTTCGGGAGCGGCGTCACCGGACCGCTGATCATCACTCTGGTGGCGGTGGCCGCGCTCGCCACGACGCTCGCGACCCACCGCCGGCGGTTGGCGGAGGCCGCGAGCGCCTAGCCCATCCGCGGTTGACCTGTCAGGTCAGCCGCCGGTGGGCGTCTGGGCCGGGCGCGTGCCCAGGTGGACCTTGACCTGCTTGGTCTGGCCCTGGCGGTTGATCGTCAGGGTGACGGTCTGGCCGGGCGCGTAGTTGTCGATGCTGGCGATGAATTGATCGGTGGAGGTGACGGTCCTGCTGTCGATCGCGGTCACCACATCTCCGGCCTCGAGGCCAGACTGGGTGGCCGGGCTGCTGGGCTGGACCTGGCTGATCTTGGCGCCGCCCGCGGCGTTCGCGGTCAGGGACACACCCACGTAGGCGTGCTCCACCTTGTGTCCGGCGATGATCGTGTTGGCGATCCTGGACACCGTGTCGGACGGGATGGCAAAGCCCACTCCCGAGCTCGAGCCCTCGCCCGAGGCCGTCGTGTTGTTGGTCTCGATCTGGTCGTTGAGGCCGAGCACGTGCCCGGTGGCGTCCAGCAGCGGTCCACCGGAGTTGCCGGGGTTGATCGCGGCGTCGGTCTGGATGGCGTTGGGGATCTCGTAGCCGTTGGGAGCCTGGATGGGACGTCCCGTCTGGCTGACGATCCCGGCTGTGGTCGTCTCAGGCAGGCTGAACGGGCTCCCGATCGCGACCACGGGGTCGCCCACCTGGGCATCGGACGAGTTCGCCAGCGGGATGGGGTGCAGCTCGGAGGCCGGGACGTTGACGTGGATCACGGCGACGTCGGTCGAGGGATCGGTGCCGAGCACGTTCGCGCTCGCCGACTTGCCGTCCTGGAAGTTGACCTTGACCGAGGTCGCTCCCGCCACCACGTGCTCGTCGGTGAGGATGTCGCCCTGGGTGTTGTAGACGACGCCGGCCCCCTCGGCCTGACTCTGCTGGGTCTGGCCACCACCGCCGAACAGGCCCAGACTGGGGCTCTGGCTCTGGGTGGTGACCAGGATGTCCACGACCCCGGGGCTCGCCGCCTTGTAGATCTGGTTGATGCTCAGCCCGTGCCCGCTGCTGAACGAAGTGGGCTCCGCGCTGGCGCTGCTGTTGCTGCTGGGTTGCACGACGGTCGTGGTCACGTTGTGAGTCGTACCCGAGCCGCTGGCGATGACCAGCGCGATGACTCCCCCCGCGATGGCGCCGCCGATGATCGGAATCAGTCGGCTCAACCTAGTCATTTTGACTTTCTCATCTCCTACGAACGTTGGGTTTCCTGCATGTACGGAACCACCCAGCGGTGAGGAACCTTTCAGAGTTCGCCAAGAAGTCCGTAAGAGCAGGTTAGGCCCCTTGGACCGTCCGTCGCCCCGGATTCCCGTGCTACCGTGCCATTTCGGCGCACAGGGCGCAGACCGGCCGGGACCGTTTTCGACCCTAGCGGGAGGCCGGCAGTGAAGCTCTGGTCACGATCCCTCGCGCGCCAACTCGACGAAATAGTCGAGCGACGCGGGGTTGGCGAGTGACTCACGTGACGCGGCGTCCTGGACGGGCGTGCCCGTGAGGATCCGCTTGACCGGAACCTCCAGGACCTTGCCCGAAAGGGTTCGCGGGACCTCGTCGATCTGGCGGACCTCGTTGGGGACGTGACGCGGCGAGCAGTCCTCGCGTACTCGCCGCCGGATCGAATCCACCAGGTCGTCGGACAGGGCCGTGCCCTCCCGCAGGACCACGAACAGCGGCATCCACCCGTCGGTTCCCTCCCGCGGCAGGTCGACGACCAGCGCGTCCACGACCTCGTCGATGTCCAGCACCGCCCGGTAGATCTCGCTGGTCCCCATCCTCACCCCGCCGCGGTTGATGGTCGAATCCGAGCGGCCGTAGATCACGGCCGTTCCCCGCGGGGTGATCTTGATCCAGTCGCCGTGTCGCCATATTCCCGGATACATCGAGAAGTAGGAGTCGCGCAGCCGCGAGCCGTCGTCATCGCCCCAGAAGTAGAGCGGCATCGAGGGCATCGGCTCGGTGATCACGAGCTCCCCCACCTCGTCGATCAGGCTCTCCCCCGAGGGAGACCAGGCCTCCACGCCGGCCCCCAGCGCCCGCGCCTGAAGCTCGCCCAGGTAGACGGGGAGCGTCGGAACCCCGCCCACGAAGGCGGTGCACATGTCGGTTCCGCCCGAGGTGGAGAACAGCCACGTGTCCTTGTCGAGATGCTCATACACCCAGGCAAAGCTCTCCGGCGCCAGGGGCGATCCGGTGGACCCGACCGAGCGCAGTGCGCCGAGATCCCGTCCCTCAGCGGGCGCCACGTCCACCTTCCTGCACGTGGCGATGAAGGCCGCGCTCGTCCCGAAGGTCGTGATCCCGGCGTCGGCGGCCAGCTCCCACAGGACCGACATGTCCGGATATCCCGGGTTGCCGTCGAACAGCACGATCGATGCCTCGGTGAGCAGGACCCCGACCAGGAAGTTCCACATCATCCAGCCGGTGGTCGAGAACCAGAAGACGCGGTCGTCGGGCTGGGCATTGACGTGCAGGTTCTGGTGCTTGATCTGCTCGAGCAGGATTCCCCCCTGGCCGTGCACGATCGGCTTGGGCAGCCCCGTGGTCCCCGAGCTGTAGAGGATCCACAGCGGATGGTCGAAGGGCAGGGCCGCGAACGTGAGCTCGGCTGACTCGGGCAGGAACCCGTCCTCCCACCCGGTGCCATCGAGGTATCCGAAGCGCACCACGCGCTCCAGGGACGGGATCGACTCGGCGATCCGCTCCACGATGGCGCTGCGGTCGAAGTCCTTGCCCCCGTACTTGTAACCGTCGATCGTCAACAGGATCTTGGGCGTCACCTGCTCGAAGCGGTCGATCACGCTGCGAGCGCCGAACTCGGGCGCCGCCGAGGACCAGACCGCGCCCACGGAGGCGCAGGCCAGGAAGCAGGCCACGGTCTCGGGGATGTTGGGCATGTAGGCGACCACCCGGTCGCCCTCCTGCACCCCCAGGGCCCGCAGGCCGGCGGCCACCCGCGCGGTCTCGGCGCGCAGCCGGCCCCAGGTCCACGAATCCAGCGGGCGCAGCTCCGAGGCGTGGCGGATGGCGACCGCGTCATCTGACTTGCCCCGGAAGATGTGCTCCGCATAGGAGACGAGCGAGCCCGGAAACCACTGGGCGCCTGGCATCGAGCGGTCGCGCAGCATCTCTGAGCCTCCCTCCGAGAAGCGCACCTCGAAGAACTCCACGATCGAGCTCCAGAACGCCTCGAGGTCGGAGACCGACCACCGCCACAGCTCCTCGTAGGAGTCAAAGGTCAAGTCCCGCTCGGAGGCCAGCCACGCGCGATAGCGCGTCAGGGTGGCCCGTTGCACCCTTTCCTCGGACGGCTCCCACAGCAGCTCGGGCGACTCCTCACTCATCGCAGCTAAGTATCCACGATCCATAGACTCGAGCCGATGTCGAGCCTCCTGGCCCCGTTCGCCGGCACCGTCGTGGCGCTCCCCCGCGCGCCCGAGGAACCCGTCAGCGCCGGCACCCCGATCGTGATCCTCGAGGCCATGAAGATGGAGCACGAACTGCTCGCCGAGCGCGACGGCGTGCTCAGCCGGGTGGCGGTCGCCGTCGGGGACACCGTGGCCGAGGGCCAGCTCCTGGCGGTGCTCGAAGCGGCCCCCGACGGCCACGCCCGGCGCGAGCCGCCGCCGGCGGCGCCCGCTCCAGATGAGCCCCGCTCAGATCTCCAGGACGTCCGGGACCGCCATGCCCTCGGCCGCGACGAGGCCCGCCCTGAGGCGACGGCCAGGCGCCACGACCAGGGTCGTAGGACGGCGCGCGAGAACCTGGCCGATCTGCTCGACGAGGGCTCGTTCGTGGAGTACGGGCCCCTGATGTTCGCCGCCCAGGAGCAGCGCCGTCCCAAGCAGGAGCTCATCGAGCGCACGCCCGCGGACGGCCTGGTCGGCGGCGTGGGCGAGATCGCGGGCGACGCCTGCGTGGCCATGTCCTACGACTACACGGTGCTCGCCGGCACCCAGGGCATGCGCAACCACCAGAAGAAGGACCGGCTGTTCGACGTCGCGCAGCGCCGCCGGCTTCCCGTGGTCCTGTTCGCCGAGGGCGGGGGCGGCCGGCCCGGAGACGTCGACATGCCGATCGTCGCGGGGCTTGACTGCCGCGCCTTCGAGCTGTTCGCCCGGCTGAGTGGCCTGGTGCCGCTGGTCGGAATCGCCTCGGGCTACTGCTTTGCCGGCAACGCCGCGCTGCTGGGGTGCTGTGACGTCGTCATCGCCTCCGAGGATGCGAGCATCGGCATGGGCGGCCCGGCGATGATCGAGGGCGGCGGGCTCGGTCGTTACGCGCCCCAGGACGTGGGGCCGATCGACGTCCAGTTCGCAAACGGCGTCGTCGACCTCCGAGTGTCCGACGACGCCGAGGCGGTCAGCGCCGCCCAGCGCTACCTGAGCTACTTCCGGCGCACGCCTCCGAAGCCGCCACCCCCCGAGCAGGACCCGGCGGCGCTCCGCGAGCTCATTCCGGCCAACCGCAAGCGGATCTACGACGTCCGCCAGGTCATCCACGCACTGCTGGACGCCGGCTCGGTGCTCGAGCTGCGCGCCGGCTTCGCCCGGGGCATGGTGACCGCGCTGGCCCGCCACGACGGCCGGCCGCTGGGCGTGATCGCCAACGATCCCTCCCACCTGGGCGGAGCCATCGATGCCCCCGGGGCCGACAAGGCCGCTCGCTTCATGGCGCTCTGCGACGCCTTCGGACTGCCCCTCCTGTTCCTGGCCGACACTCCCGGTTTCATGGTCGGGCCGGAGGCCGAGAAGACGGCCACGGTGCGCCACTTCCCACGGATGTTCCTGACCGGTGCCAACCTCGAGGTGCCCACCGGGACGGTGGTCCTGCGCAAGGGCTACGGCCTCGGGGCCCAGGCGATGGCCGCCGGCGGCTTCAAGGCGCCGCTGTTCACGGTCGGCTGGCCGACCTCGGAGTTCGGCGCGATGGGCCTGGAGGGGGCCGTCAAACTGGGGCTGCGCCGCGAGCTCGAGGCGATCGAGGACGCCCAGGAGCGCGAACGCGCCTACGAGGCCGCGGTCGCCGCCGCCTACGAGCGCGGCCGGGGCATCAACATGGCCTCCTACTTCGAGATCGACGACGTGATCGACCCGGCCGACACGCGCCGGTGGATCGCGACCCTGTTCGACGAGGCGACCCCCGCCTGGTGGCAGCGGCCCGGCAAGCGCCGGCCCAACCTGGACGCCTGGTAGCCGCGGCCCGGGCGCGGGCCTACGCGCCGGCCACGGCGGTGAGGGGACTGCGGCGCTGAGCGAGTCCGGCCGGGTCGCTCAGCGCCGGGGCAGTCCCCCCAACGTCCAGCAGTGGCCCCGGAGGCCGGCGGGCATGCCCGGGCGGGAGTCACAGCCCGGGCCGCCGCCGGTACTCCAGGTTGCGGGGAGCTTGCTCGCCCGCGGGCGACGAGGCGCACGATCGTCGCCGTCGGCAGGCGCCTCGAGACCGCGGTGGGCCCGGCGGGGCGCGGGGAAGCCCCCGTCAAGCCGTCCGTGGTCCCCTGTGAAGTGGCGCCGACACGACATGACAAGAGCCTACGATCCAGACCGTCAGCTTCCCGTAAGTCAGACCTGAGGATCTGCTGATAGCCGGCCGGAGCCCGCGTCCCGGTCCCGGTGGCGCGCGCTCTCCATCCGGCCCGCCCGCGTGGGACTGGCCGACCGCAGCTGCGGCAGCACCACCGTCACCTCGAGGCCGCCGGACTCGGGCGCCGTCAGGGTCGCCGAGCCGCCGTGGGCCTCGGCGACCGAGCGCACGATCGAGAGTCCGAGCCCGAAGCCGGCCACCGAGCGATCCAGGCGGCGGAATGGATCGCTCAGCCCCTGGACCTGGGCGGGATCGATCCGCGGGCCGCCGTTGACGACGGTGAGCACGACCTGGCGGTCCCGGACGCGAGTGCGGACCGCCAGGAAGCCCCCGGGCACGTTGTGATGGATGCCGTTGTCGAGCAGGTTGGCGATCAACCGCTCCAGCAGCCGAGGATCGCCGCTGGTCCACGCGGGCTCGAGATTGGTGGAGACCTCGACGCCCGCCTCGGTGGCCTGGGCCCGCAGGTCGGTGACGCAGTCGCCGGCCAGCGCGCCTATGTCGACGGGCTCGGCGGGGCCACCCTTGGCCTCGCTGCGGGCCAGCACCAGCAGGCTGGAGATCAGCGCCTCGCAGCGATCGACGGTCTCGCGAATCGCCTCCCCCATCGCGCGCAGCTCCTGGACGTCGGCATCGGGATCGGCCAGCGCGACGTCGACCTCGGTCCGCATGATGGCCAGCGGGGTGCGAAGCTCGTGCGACGCGTTGGCGACGAAGTGACGGTGGCTGGCAAACGTCCCGTCCAGTCGCGCGAGCATTCCGTCGAAGGTGTCGGCCAGCTCCTTGAGCTCGTCGGCGGGAGCTTTGAGCGCGATCCGCTCGCCCAGGTTCTCGCCCGAGACGCGTCGCGCCGTGGCCGTGATCTCACGCAGTGGGGCCAGCACCCGGCCCGCCAGCAGCCACCCGGTGGCCACCGAGATGGCGGTCATGGCCACGAGCGCCGCTATGTACTCGCGCAGCAGCCGGTGCAGCGCCTGGGCGCGGATCTGGTGCTCGATTCCGTGGATCGCCACCGCCTCCGGGGAGCCGGGGGGAAAGTCGCGGAGCGGATGCAGGCCCAGTCCGTCCAGCTCGGCCCTGAGGCTGCGGTGAATATCGAGGTTGCTGCGGACCAGCAGGTAGCCGATCGTCAGCAGCACCGCGCCGGTGATCAGGAACACGATCCCGTAGAGGAGCGCCAGGCGCAGGCGGATCGTGGGCGCGGGCAAGCCGATCCAGCGCCGTCGGCGACTGCCACGGATCGGCTGATGCCCGGTCATCAGGCCATCCGGTAACCGACCCCGATCACCGTCTGGACGACCGGTGGATCACCGAGCTTTCGTCGCAGAGTCATGATGGTCATGCGGACCACATTAGTGAATGGGTCGGTGTGCTCGTCCCACACGCGCTCCAGGAGCTGCTCCGCGGACACGGTGGCGCCCGAGGCGGCCATCAGCGCCTCCAGCACCGCGAACTCCTTGCGGGCCAGCTCGAGCTCGCGCCCGCCCCGGGTCAGCCGCCGCCGCGCGGGGTCGAGCTCGAGGTCGCCGTGGCGCAGTACCGGCGGCCGGCTGGGCGACGCCCGGCGGGCCAGAGCGTGGACGCGCGCCACCAGCTCGGCGAACCGGAAGGGCTTTGACATGTAGTCATCGGCGCCCTGCGACAGACCGTCGACGACATCCTCCAGGGCGCCGGCCGCGGTCAACATCAAGATCCCGGTCTCGGGCCGTTCGCTTCGCACCACCCGGCACACCTCGTCACCGTCGATCCGCGGCAGATCGCGGTCGAGCACCAGCACGTCGTAGCGGACGACCCGGGACTTGGCCAGTGCCTGCTCCCCGTCGGGAGCCAGGTCGACGGCGATGCCCTGGCGGCGGAGCCCCCGCGCGATCGCCTCAGCCAAGCGCAGCTCGTCTTCCGCGATTAACACCCGCATCTCATATAAGGATGCCGGGTCCACGCTAAAGCAGCATAAGAGTGCCTGGAGAGACCGGCAAACGAGCTCAGATATACGTTGGCGTTCAGCATTACATGGAACGACGTCACAACAGATCGTGATACGGTCCCGAACGGATGGCGACGCAACCCAACCTCGCCGAGCGCGGCATGGCCATGGGCCTGAAGGCGCTCAACAAAGTGGCCTCCTCGGCCGCCATCGACCGCCTCGGCCTGCGGGAACCTGCAGTTCGCCTGATCCATGGCGCCACCAAGACCGGCGCCCGCAGCGCGGCCAGCGCCGGGCGGACCTTCGCGGCCGCACAGCGCCTGTCGCGCCCGGCCCGCCAGCCCCGGGCCCGGGCCCGGGCCCGCGTCAGCGATTACTTCGATCTCAACCCCTCCGACGAGCAGGAGATGCTGCGCGACTCGGTGCGCCACTTCGCGATGGAGCGGCTGCGCCCGCTCGCCCCCCAGGCCGACGCCGACTGTGCCGCGCCGGTGGAGCTGCTCGCCCAGGCCAACGAGCTCGGGCTGACCATGGTGGGCGTCCCCGAGGAGCTCGGGGGAGCCGTGCGGGAGCGCTCGGCGACCACCACGGTCCTGATGAGCGAAGCCCTGGCCCGCGGGGACATGGGCATCGCCGTGGCCTGCCTGTCGCCGGCGGCGGTCTCGACGGCGATCAGCCTGTGGGGCGATGCCCAGCAGCAGGCCACCTACCTGCCGGAGTTCGTCGGCGAGGACGTTCCGGCCGCCGCCCTGGCGATCATGGAGCCCCGCCCCCTGTTCGACCCCTTCACCCTGGCCACCTGCGCACGCCCCGCCAACGGCGGCTACGTGCTGAGCGGCGTCAAGGCCCTCGTGCCGCGCGCCGGCGAAGCCGAGCTGTTCGTGGTCTCCGCCGACCTGGCCGCCAGCGGTCCGCCCCGGCCCGCGCTGTTCATCGTGGAGTCCAGGACCCCGGGAATCTCGATCGAGCCCAATCCCGGGATGGGCATCCGGGCCGCGGCCACCGGCAAGCTGATCCTCGAGGACGTCCAGCTGCCCGCCACGGCCCTGCTGGGCGGCGGCGAGCCCGAGGTCTACGCCGAGTGCGTCGCGCTGAGCCGGCTGGCCTGGTGCGCGCTCGCCGTCGGGACCGGGCAGGCGACGCTCGAGTACGTGTCTGACTACGTCAAGGACCGAAAGGCCTTCGGTGAGCCGATCTCCAATCGCCAGGCGGTCGCGTTCGCCGTCGCCAACATGGCGATCGAGCTCGACGGCCTGCGTCTGGCCACCTACCGCGCGGCCGCCCGGGTCGACCAGGGCAAGAGCTTCTCCCGCGAGGTCGCGCTGGCGCGCCGGCTGTGCGCCGATCGGGCCATGGCCATCGGCTCCGATGGCGTGCAGCTGCTCGGCGGCCACGGCTTCGTCAAGGAGCATCCGGTCGAGCGCTGGTACCGGGACCTGCGCGCCGCCGGCCTCATGGAGGGCGCCCTGCTCGTCTAGGCGACGAGGCAACCACTCATGATCAACCTCGAGATCCCCAAGAAATTCAACGTGCTGATCTCGCAGTCGCACCAGGTGGCGACCGAGATCTTCCGTCCCAACTCGCGCCGGTACGACACCGCCGAGCACGAGTACCCAAAGGAGCTCGACATGCTGGCGGCCCTCATCGACGGGATGAACGAGAGCGGCGCGCTGGGCGGCGCCGGCGCGGGCGCCGTGGGTGGCGGTGCCAACGGCGGCAGCCCGGCCACGGCGGACGGCGGCAACCGCAACGGCACCAACATGGCCAGCCTCCTGGGGTTGATCGAGCTGTGCTGGGGCGACGTCGGCCTGCTTCTGGCCATGCCCCGCCAGGGCCTCGGCCAGGCCGCCATCTCCGCGGTCGCCGACCAGGAGCAGCTCGAGCGCTTCGGCGGCAAATGGGCGGCGATGGCGATCACCGAGCCCGAGGCTGGGTCCGACTCGGCGGCGATTCGCACCACCGCGCGCTACGACGAGGAGACCGGCGAGTACGTCCTCAACGGCGAGAAGATCTACGTGACCTCGGGCGACCGGGCCGAGCTGATCGTCGTCTGGGCCACGCTGGACCGCTCCCAGGGCCGCGCGGCGATCAAGTCCTTCGTGGTCGAGCGCGACAACCCGGGCCTCAAGCTCGACCGGCTCGAGCACAAGCTCGGCATCCGCGCGTCGGACACCGCCAACTTCTTCCTGCAGGACTGCCGGATCCCCAAGGAGAACCTGCTCGGCAGCCCCGAGGTCGTCCTCAAGGGCGGCTTCTCGGGGGTCATGCAGACCTTCGACAACACCCGTCCGCTGGTCGCCGGGATGGCGGTGGGCGTCGCCCGGGCGTGCCTGGAGGCGACGCGCGCTCACCTGGAGGAGGCCGGAATAACGATCGACTACGACGCCCCCATCCACAAGCTCAACGCCGCCGCCGCGGAGTTCATCGCCATGGAGGCCGACTGGGAGGCCGCGCGCCTGCTCACCCTCCAGGCCGCCTGGATGGCCGACAACAAAAGGCCCAACTCGCTGCAGGCCTCGATGGCCAAGGCCAAGGCCGGACGGATGGGGACCGACGTGGCGCTGCGCTGCGTGGCCCTGTGCGGCGCCACCGGATTCGGCGAGGACGAGCTGCTCGAGAAGTGGGCTCGCGACGCTAAGATCCTCGATCTGTTCGAGGGCACCCAGCAGATCCAGCTGCTCATCGTCGCCCGCCAACTGCTGGGCAAGACGTCCGCCGAGCTCAAATGAGCGCGGCTTCGCGCCTGAGCACGTCCCAGGCTCGCCGCACGTCGTCCTCGGTCGTGGTCACCTGGCCGATCGCCAGTCGCAGTACGTAGCGCCCGTCGAGCGCGGCGTGGGAGATGAACATCTCCCCGCCTGCGTTGACGCGCTCCAGCAGCGCGCGGTTTGAGTCGTCGCCTCCCGGGGCGCGAAAGCACACCAGCGAGAAGTGGCGGGGCGCGCACACCTCCCAGCCCGGCTCGGCCGACACCCACTCGGCAAAGCGCGCCGCCAGCTCGACACCGCTGCGGACATGGGCCTGCAGGCCGCTGCGCCCGTGGCAGCGAAGCACCGCCCACAACTTCAGCGCGCGGAAGCGCCGCCCCAGCGCCGGCCCGTACTCGCTGAGCGACAGCGCGTCCTCGGCGTCGGGGGTGCGCAGGAACTCGGGCACGAGGCTGAAGGCCGCGCGCAGATCTGCCGGACGGCTGGTCCACAGCAGGGAGCAGTCCATCGGCGTGAGCATCCACTTGTGGGGGTTGACGACCAGCGAGTCGGCGCGCTCGACCCCCGCGAACGCCCAGCGGTGCTCGGGACACACCATCGCGGTCCCGGCGTAGGCGCCGTCGACGTGCAGCCACGTCCCGGCCGCGGCGCAGGCATCGGCGATCTCGGGGACCGGGTCCACGGACGCGCACGCGGTGGTTCCGACCGTGGCCACGACCACGGCCGCATCCTCGAGCCGGCCGAGCTCGTCGACGCGCAGGCGGAACTGCGAGTCGGTGGGGACCTTGCGCAGGCGCATGCCGAGCATCCGCGCGGCCTTGTCGACCGCCGAGTGGGTGTGCTCGGAGCACACGATCTCATCACGGCCGGTGGTCTCCCGGGCGGCGATGATCGCCGCCATGGTGCCCGTCGACGCCGTGTCCTCGATGTGCCCGTGCCAGCCTTCGGGTAGCCCCAGGAGCTTGGCCACCCAGTCGAGCACGACGCCCTCGAGCTCGGTCGAGGCCGGGGCCGTGCGCCACAGAAAGCCCACCGAGTTCAGGGTGGCGGCCAGCATCTCGGCCAGGATCCCGGGGGGTGTGGCGGAGGTCGCGAAGTAGGCGAAGAAGCGGGGGTGCTGCCAGTGGGTCATCCCCGGCAGGAGCACCTCGTCGAGATCGGCCAGGACGGCCGAGAAGGGCTCGGCGTCTTCGGGCGCCTGCGCCGGCAGCCGGGCGCGTATCTCCCCCGGCTGCACCTGGGCGAGCACCGGCAGGTCGCCCACGCGTTCCAGGTAGGACGCTGCCCACTCCAGCGCCGCCTGACCGTCGGACCGCAGGTCGGTCAAGCCCGCGCCGCCATCAGGACTCCACGGTTCGAAAGTCGATGCCCGCCCGCTGCAGGCGATCGATCAGGGACTGTCCCATGGCGACGGCCGTGGTGAGCTGACCCGCCCGCTCAGGGAGATCGTCGTGGGCCAGGCAGAGGGCCGACTCGGCGAGCATCTTCGAGCTCTCCTGGTAGCCGGCATCCCCGCCGCTGACCTCGGTCACGACCTGCCGGCCCTCGTCAGGTCGATGACTTGGGCGCGAACCGTTTCCGCGAGGCTGGATGCCGAGCGGCTCGCCGGCCTGGCCATGGAAGCGCACCCGGAACCAGGCCTTCTGACGCTGCTCGGCGCTCGGCCCGTCGCCGGGGTCCTTGAGCTTGAGCAGAAGGTTGCGAGTGGGCGGCAGTTGCGCGAGCGCCGCCACCGTGCCGGCGCCGGCCGCGAACCCGGCGAGCATTCCAAGCCGCTTGGCGACGAGGTAGTGCCCATAGCTGAACTCGGGGCCGTAGCGGGCGAGCGCTCGCGCCGAGTTCAGCACCACGATCGGGTCGATCGTGGGGACGGGCAGGACCCAGCCGCCGGCCGTCCCATCGTGGCGCGGCACACCGGTGATGGCCTTGATCGTTCGTCCCTCGGGCCGTCCTTCCCGCTTTCGCCGCTGAGCGGCGACGCGTCGGGTCTGGCGAAGCCGGGCCATGATGTGCACCGCCGAGTGGTAGGTGCCGCCGGAGATTCCGCCGGAGGCCCGCACGAACCCCTCGACCTTGAGGGGAACGCCCTCCGGAAGCAGGCCGACGGTGTAGAGCGCGCCCAGGTCGTGGGGAATCGAGTCAAAGCCGCACGAGTGCACCAGCCGGGCGCCCGAGCGCACGGCCTGCTCCTGGTAGCGCAGCCACATCAGGTCGACGAACTCGGGCTCGCCGGTGAGGTCGACGTAATCGGTGCCCGCGGCCGCGCACGCCGCCACCAGCGGCTCGCCGTAATGGATGTAGGGCCCCACCGTGGTGATCACCACGCGCGCGGCCTCGGCCACGCGGCGGATCGAGTCCGGATCGCCGATGTCGGCCTTCAACAGCGAGAGGCTCCCGGCGGCCGGGTCGAGCTCGGTCAGGCGCTCGCGGGCCGCCTCGAGCTTGGCCTGGTCGCGCCCGGCGAGCGCCCACCGGGTGCCGGTGGCCGCGCCGGCCAGGTACTCGGCGGTCAGTCCCCCCGTGAACCCGGTGGCGCCGAAGAGCACGACGTCGTACTCCCGCTGCGTGCGCTCAGCCATCTGACTCCAGCTCCCGGGCCAGCTGCATCGCCTCGGGCAGATCGACCCCTGCCTTGGCCGCCAGCCAGCAGGCCACCGGCGCCGCGATCCGCTCGGACGAGTGGGCGGCCACGCCGGCGAGATCGAGCACGGCCTTGAGCTCTTCCTTGGTGGGGGCCTCGACCCCCAGCTTGTCGGCGTAGGCGGCCAGCCAGTCGGTGGCGTTCATCTCGCTGGCGGAGCCTACTCGGCCGCGAGCGCGCGGACACCCGGGCCCGGGCACTGGCAAGATGCCCGCTCTCAATCAAAGTACTTGAACGAAAGGTGGCGGCAGATGGCAATCCTCGACGGCAAGGTGGCGATCGTGACCGGATCGGCGCGGGGCATCGGCCGATCCACGGCCGAGCTGCTCACCCAGGAGGGCGCCAAGGTTCTGATCAACGACCTCGACGGCGATGTCGCGGAACAGACGGCATCGGAGATCGAGGGCGAGACGATCGTCTTCGGGAGCGATCTGACCAAGCCGGGCGTCTGCGACGAGCTCGTCGCCAAAGTGATCGACGAGTGGGGCCGAGTCGACATCCTGATCAACAACGCCGGCTACACGATCGACGCTCCCATCCACAAGATGAGCGACGAGCATTTCCAGCGGATGGTCGACATCCACAACGTGGTCCCCTTCCGGATGTGCCGGGCGGTGGCGCCCCACATGCGCGAGCCCGCCAAGCAGGAGCGCGCCGAGGGGGTCGAGGTGTTTCGCAAGATCGTCAACGTGTCCTCGATCTCGGGCACGATGGGCAACGCCGGGCAGGCCAACTACGCCTCCGGGAAATCCGGGGTCGTCGGCCTCACCAAGACGCTGGCCAAGGAGTGGGGCCAGTTCAAGATCAACGTCAACGCGGTCGCCTTCGGGTACATCGAGACGCGCCTGACCGCCGACAAGGACTCATCCAACACGATGGAGATCGACGGTGAGACCGTCCAGCTCGGGATCCCTTCGCAGATGCGAGCGCTCGCGCCGAACCTGATCCCCTTGGGTCGCCCGGGCACGCCGGCCGAGGCCGCCGGCGGCGTCTTTTTGCTGTGCACCCCGTGGGCCAACTACATCACCGGCCAGGTGCTCGGCATCACCGGCGGCCAGTGGGGCGGGATGATCTCCTGACCCCAGCCGCATGCCCGTCTCCTCGCCGCCGCTCGCCGCATGCCCGTCTCGCCGCCGCCGCCCGCTGTCCGTCCCCTCGTGGTAGCCCACCGCGGCGCCTGGGGGCCGGCTCCCCAGAACTCGCTCGAGGCCTTCGAGGAGGCTGTCGAGCTCGGTTGTGACGCGGTCGAGCTCGACGTCCGGCGCACCGCCGACGGGCGGATCGCCGTCCTGCACGATGCTCGCGTCCGGGGCCGTCAGGTGGCTCGTCTCGGCCATGATCAGGTGCAGGCCATGCTCAAGGATGGTCAGGCCCCGGCGCTCGAGGACGTGCTCGAGCGCCTCGCCGGGCGGATCGCGGTCGACATCGAGCTCAAGCGTGACGGCTACGTCGAGCAGGTGATGGCGATCGTCGCCAGGCGCCTGACCGCTGACCAGTACGTGGTCACGTCCTTCCGCGACGCGGTCCTGCCGGAGGTCCGGCGCTGTGCCCCCGAGTCCCGGACCGGACTGCTGATCAGCCCCCAGCGTGGGGCGCTTGATCTCGAGCGCCGGGTGGTGCAGGCGGACGTGGACTTCGTCGCCCCACATGCGAGCCTCGCGCGGGCCGGCCTGCTCGCCTGGGCCGCGGCGCGGGGGCTCAGGAGCTGGGTGTGGACGGTCAACGATGACCGCGCGCTGAGCGCGGTCCTGGGCGATGCCCGTGTGGAGGCGGTCATCACCGACCGGCCGCGGCGGGCGCTGGCGATCTCAGGCACCAGCCCCCTTGGCGCGTGAGCCCTCGCCCGAGCGGCCCTCGGCCACCCGGGCGGGTCGCGACGTGTCGCGCGAGCGGGTCACCATGACCTCGATCTCGCCGGGGGCGAACACCTGGCGCGAGAACGCGATGGGTTCGTCGCGAGCGGCGAAGATCAGCTCCTCGAGCACCAGTGCCGCGGTCGCCCGCCGGACTCCGAGCAGCTTGCCGGCGCGCTCCCGCGTGGTCAGGAGCACCGGGCAGATCCGGTGCGGGCGAAGACCACGGTCACGCCGAGCCCGATCAGCACGTCGAGCACCATCTCCCCGCGCTCCACGGAAGCTCGCAGATGGCCGTCGCCGGGTAGGTCGATGCCCGGATGCAGCACCTCGAAGACCACGGCCGCCGGGTCGCCGTTGGCCATCAGCGCATAGGAGATGGTGGTCGCCGCCACGCTCTTGTCGAGCCCGAGCGCCTCGGCCGCCTTGCCGCCCAGGGCCCGCTGCTCGATCTTGATCTCCGCGGCGCTCACCCGCAACCCGCGGCGCAGGGCGACCGAGGGATAGGCCTCGAGGCGCTCGCCGAACGTGGTCGGCGCCTCCATCCGTCCGACGAACGTGCCGCTCCCCTGGTGGCGGACGATCTCGCCGGTCTCCTCCAGTCGCTGGAGGGCGGCGCGCAGCGTCCCTCGTGATACGCCGAGCATCGCGGCCACCTCCTGCTCGGGCGGCAGTCGGTCTCCTTCGCGGTGCAGCCCGGGCGCCAGCCAGTCACGCAGCGCCTGCTCCGCGGCGTCGACGAGCGACAGCCGGTTGCCGGTCGCGGTGTCACTCATCGGTTGCTCCTCGTCGGGTCGGCCCGCCGTGGCGCATCGTGATCTCCTCCTTCTCCTCCCTCGGCCCTGCCCCACCGTATCTGCCCGCTCTCACCCCAGATCAATCAACCAGCGCGCCAGCCGGCTCGGTGACGGCGAGGGTCCTCAGCCGGAGGCCAACGCGAATGCCTCTTCCAGAGCCCGGGCCGCCGACTGAACGAGCCCGCTGACCTCGGTCCGGCGCGGATCGCCCGGAGACTCCCGCAGGTTCAGCCGCACGAGATGGGCAGCTGCGCGGCACGCGCCGTCGGCGAGCTCGGCGGCGGCGACCGCTTCGCCGATCAGGTGCTCGTTGCCGCTCTCGGCGCACTCGGCGGCGATGCCGGCAAGCTGAGCGGCCACGCCGGCGATGGCCAGCGGCGACGAGGAGGCCGCCGAGCGGGCGGCCGCCAGCCGCGTCTCACGCTGAAGGTCGTCGGCCGGCATGGCCAGGGCGTCGAGCACCGGCTGATAGGAGTCGCGGTCCTGGTCGGCCAGCCCGAGCGCGCGCTCGCGCAACGCGGTGGCCCGCACGAGCCTACCCTGGGCCATCACCGAGGAATCGAACTGGCACGCCATCTCGATGAGACCGGCAGCCAGCGCGCAGCTCAGCGCGGAGGCGCTCCCGGCGCCCGGACCGGGCGTCCGGGCGGCGAGGCGCTCGAGCACCTCGCTCAGTGGCAGATCGGCTAGCCCGGCGGCGGGAGGTTGCATCCCAGCGCCCAGGGTACCCGTCTCCCTGTCGCCTAGAACAGCCCGATCGTCCGGCCGTTCTCGTCGATGTCGATGTTCATCGCCGCCGGCGTCTTGCCCAGGCCCGGCATCTGCTGCACGTCTCCACACAGCGGCACCAGCCAGCCGGCGCCCGTGTAGGCCCGGATGTCGCGCACCGGGAGGGTGAATTGCTCAGGCGCGTTGAGCAGCGTCGGGTCGGCCGAGAGCGACAGGTGGGTCTTCGCCATGCAGATCGGGAGGTGACTCAGGCCCTCACGCGTGAACTGGCCGATCTTGGCCTCAGCCTCCGGGTAGAGGTAGATGTCGCGGGCGCCGTAGACCTGACGGGCCACCGCCTCGATCTTGTCCTGGATGGGCTCATCGTCCTGGTAGAGCTGATGAAACGTGTTGGGCTGCTCGCACGCTTCGATGACGGCCTGTGCCAGGTCGGCGGCGCCCGCGCCGCCCTTGGTGAAACCATCGTTGGTCTCGGCGGCGAACGCGCCGGCGTTCATGGCCATGCGCTTGACCAGCTCGATCTCCTCGTTGGTGTCGCCGGGACGGCGGTTGACCGCGACCACCGCCGGGACGCCGAAGGTTCTGATCGTGTTCAGGTGACGGCGGACGTTGGCGAAGCCCACCTCGATCGCGTTCAGGCTTGCCGAGCGGTCGTTCCGCGGGTCGTCCTCCAGGCCGGCGTGGTGCTTGATCGCGCGCACCGTGGTGACCAGCACCGCGGCCGAGGGAGTCAGCTTGCCGACCCGGCAGACGATGTCAAAGAACTTCTCCATCCCCATGTCGGAGCCGAAGCCCGACTCGGTGACCACGTAGTCGCCGAGCTTCATGCCGATCAGGTCGGCGATCAGGGAGTTGTTGCCGTGAGCGATGTTGGCGAACGGCCCGCAGTGCATCAGCACCGGCTGACCCTCCAGGGTCTGGACCAGGTTGGGCTTGATCGCCTCTTTGAGCAGCACGGTCATCGCTCCGGCCGCACCCAGATCCTCGGCGGTGACCGGCGTGGCGCCATCGAACGAGTAGGCGGCGGTGATGCGGGCGATCCGCTTGCGCAGATCCTGGAGGTCACGCGCGACGGCCATGATCGCCATCACCTCGGAGGCGGCCGTGATATCGAATCCGGTCTCCCGCGGGTAGCCGTTGGCACGACCGCCCAGCGCGACCACGATCTGGCGCAGGGCACGATCGTTCATATCGACGGCCCGGCGCCAGCCGATTCGCAGGGCGTCGATCTTGTGCGGGTTGCCGTGCAGGATCGAGGCGTCGATCATGGCCGCCAGCAGATTGTTGGCCGCGCCGATGGCGTGGATGTCCCCGGTGAAATGGAGGTTGAGGTCCTCCATCGGCACCACCTGGGTCATGCCGCCGCCCGCGGCTCCGCCCTTGATCCCGAACACGGGGCCCAGCGAAGCCTCGCGCAGGCAGGCCACCGGGTTCTTACCGATCGCGCCCAATCCCTGGGTGAGGCCGACCAGCGTCGTGGTCTTGCCCTCGCCGGCCCGGGTGGGGGTCATGCCGGTGACGCAGACCACCTTGCCGTCGGGCCGGTCGGCGAGCCGGTCGAGCACCGACAGCGCGATCTTGGCCTTGTAGCGGCCATAGGGCTCGATCTCGTCGGGCTCCAGGCCCGCCGCGGAGGCGATCTCGTCGATCGGCTCAAGGACCGCTTCCTGCGCGATCTCGAGGCTGCTCTTCATTTCTCTCTCCTACCTCTCGGTACGTCTAATGGCTTACGGCGGCCGCGGCGAGCTCCGAGACGAGGCTGTCCTCATAGAACCGCTCGAGCGCGAAGGGCGCGATCAGATCGGGCTGGCGGCCCGTGGCCACCAGCTCCGCCAACATCTTGCCGACGATCGGGGCGGCTTTGAAGCCGTACGTCCCCCACCCGGCGCTTACGTGGAAGTTCTCCACCTCCGTCTTGCCCAGGATCGGGCTGTAATCGGGGCTGATATCGCACAGCCCGGCCCAGCTGCGCAACAGCCGCGCGCGCTCGAGCTGGGGAAAGAGCTCCAGCGTGTGACGGGAGACATCCTGCAGGAAGTTGAGCGTGCCCTGCATCCGGTAGGTCGTCCAGGGCTCGATCTCGGCCCCCATCAGGAATTCGCCGCGGTCGGTCTGGCTGATGTAGACGTGCATCTGCGAGGACACGATGACCACGTCGAGGAGTGGCTTCATCGGCTCGGTCACGCACGCCTGCAGGATGTGGGTGGTGATCGGCAGCCGCACCCCGGCCATGTCGGAGATCAGCGTGCTCCAGCCGGCCGTGCAGTTGAGCACCTGTCCGGCCCGGATCGTGCCCCGGTTGGTGCGCACGCTGGTGATCCGCCCGTTCGAGCGCTCCATCCCGAGCACCTCGGTGTTCTGGTGGATCTCGGCGCCGCCCTGATCGGCGCTCCGGGCCAGCCCCCAGACGACCGCGTCGTGGCGGATGATCCCGCCCGGCGGGTGGTAGAGGGCGCCCATGATCGGAAACGTCGCCCCTGGGTTCTCGACCTGCATCGCCGGCGCCAGGCGCTTGATCTCCGCGGGATCGATCAGTCGCGAGTCGATCCCCTGCAGGCGGTTGACCTCGGCGCGGTTGGCCATCACGAACATCGCCCGGTCGGAGTGGGCGAGCGTGAGATGGCCGCACTGGGAGAACAGGAGGTTGAAGTTCAGGTCCTGGGAGAGCCCCTCGTATAGCTTGACGCTGGCGTCGTAGAACCGAGCTCCCTCGGGGGTCTTGTAGTTGGAGCGCAGGATCGTGGTGTTGCGGCCCGCCGCGCCGGACCCGATGTAGCGCTTCTCGAGGATGGCCACGTCGGTGATTCCGTGCTCCTTCAGGTAATGCGCGGTGGCCAGCCCGTGCGAGCCGCCCCCTACGATCACCACGTCGTAGGAGCTCTTGAGCTCGGACTGCCGGCGCCACATGCGCCGCTTGCGAAACAGGTCAAGCACGGGAGACCTCCGTGACCAGGCCCGTGCCGGGACCATCCAGCTCGCCCAGCATCTCGAGCCCGATCGCCCGGCCGCCCAGGTGGTGCCCGGCGTCGGCGACCACCGACCACACGTACTCGCCCGTGGCCCACCCGAACATCAGCAGATAGCGTTCCTCGGCCTCGCGGATGACGATCCCCGGCTGACGGGCGATCGAGCCGGGACGCACCCCGCCCACCGGAGTGCTCTGGGGGCGCAGATCAAGTGCGCTGAACCGGGCGAACACCTCGCGGGCCAGCGGTCCGACCAGGGTAAGGGCGGCCAGCGTCGTGGTGACGTCGACGATCCGCACGTCCGGGCCCGACTCGGTCAGGCGCGCAGGCAGCGGGGCCACCGCGCCGGGCTCACCGACCACCAGGACCCGGTTGGGCGTGAGCGGGCACCACCAGGCGTTCAGCGCGCGCGCGGCGCTCCCGAGCTCGGGCTCCGCGCCCTCGGCACAGTCGCGGACCAGGTCGGCGAGCTCGCGCACCGGTCCCTGGAGCTCGAGCTTGGTCAGGTGGGAGACGTCGGCCCAGCCACAGGCCCGTCTGGCGGCGGCGCCCTCGGCCTCTGAGGCGGCCGGCGTTCGCCCGTAGTTGATCGTCACGTTCCAGCCGTGGCGGATCTCGAAGCGGGCGCCCGCGGCTCGTGCGTTGGGCTCCATGGGCGAGCGGGCGATCGGGGCCCCACCGGGTTCACCCCCGGTCGCCTCCGGGACCGCGGAGAGGAAGTCGAGGCTCACGAGCGCAGCACCTCGCCCTCGGGGTCGTAGAAGGGCTTGGTCTGGATCTCGGCGGCCAGCTGCCTGCCCTCGTCGGAGATCGTGATCCGGGCGCCGTCGTGAGCCAGCGCCTCGGGCACCCAGGCCATTCCGATCGTCTGATCCAGCACCGGCGAGTGGCGCGAGCTCGTGACCTGGCCGGCGGGCGTGCCGTGCTCATCGAGCACCACCGCTCCCTCCGAGGGCACCTCTCCGTCGGGCACCGTGAAGCCGACCAGCATCGCGGGGGTCCGCTGGGAGAGGTGCTCGAGCGCCCACTTGCCGATGAAGTCCTGCTCCTTGTCGAGCTTGACGATCCATGGCATGGCGGCCCCGAAGGGCGTCGATTCCGAGTCGGTGTCCTGGCCGACGAGGATGTGGAGCTTCTGCAGGCGCAGGATCCGCTGGGGCTCGAGGCCGAAGGGGCGTAGGCCAAACGGCTCTCCGGCGCTCATCAGCGCGTCCCACACGTGCTCGCCGTAGGCGGCCGGGAAGTGGATCTCGTAGCCCACCTCGCCCACGAAGCCGATCCGCATGATCAGGCTGGGCACGCCGGCGACGCGGGCGTGCTTGCCGTCGAGATAGCCGAACGCCTGGTTGGAGCAATCCACGTCGGTCACCGCGGCCATGATCTCCCGGGCCCGGGGCCCGGCCAGGTTGATCGCGCACAGCCCCTGAGTGACATCGGTGAGCGTGACGTCGCTGCCCCAGTCGGCCAGCCACCACGAGAACCATTCCTCGACGGCTCCGGCGCCGCTGGAGGTGGTGGTCACATAGAAGGTCTCGTCGTCGATCCGACAGATGGTCCCGTCGTCGACGATCCGGCCGGCGTCGGAGCTGATCACGCCGTAGCGGATCCGGCCGGACTTGAGCGTGGACAGGCGGTTGGGGTACAGGCGATCCAGGAACTCGCCGGCGTCCGGGCCGCGGACCAGCAGCTTGCCCAGCGTCGAGACGTCGATGAGCCCGGCCGCCCGGTGCACGGCCAGCGCCTCGGCCTGGGGGTCTCCGTAGTCATAGGCGCGCCGCCAGTCGCCGGCCCACTTCACGGTGGCGCCGAGCTCCCGGTGACGGCTGTGAATCGCCGAGCGCTTGGCGGGCTCGACCGGCCGCCCCCCGAGGATCCCCATCGGCACCGAGACCCAGGGCGGGCGCGCCGTGGTGGTCCCCACGGCCTCCAGGGTCTGGCCGGTCTCCTGGGCCATCAGGCGGATCGAGGGCAGCTGGCACATCCGCCCCTGGCAGGGCCCCATGGTGACCGTCGTGTAACGCTTGGCCAGCTCGATCGAGTCATAGCCCTCCTCAATGCTGAGCCCGACGTCCTTGCTGGTCACGTCCTCGCACAGGCAGGCGAAGCACTTGCCCCGGCCGCTGCCGCTGGACGTCGGGGGGACCGCGACCTCAGCGGCGGGCTCGGCCGGACCGTCGGCGAGGCGTTGCTCGCGCTCCCGGGACTCGCCGACCGCCAGGCCCAGCGCGTGGGCGGCCCGCAGGCCGGCGAGCTCCCCGGAGGTCGCGGCCGCTTGCGCCGACTCGGCCCCCGTGACCTCGCCGGCGGCGTGGATGCCGTCGGGGAGCCCGGTCAGCGCGAAGTGTCCCCGGCGAGCGTCGTAGGCGGTCTGCGCGCCGGCTTGCAGGAGCAGCGAGGTGGCGGGGATCGCCCCGCCCGACACGCACAGCAGGTCGCACTCGAAGCTGTGCTCGTCGCCTCCGCCTGATCCGGCCACCGACCCGATCGTCACCTTCGAGACGGCCTTGCGACCTCGAGCCTCGAGCACGGTGTGCCCGGCGAACACCGGGACGCCGGCGCGGCGCAGCTCGCGCGCCGCCTCGCCGGCCTCGGGGCGAAGGTCGGCGACGGCTACGATCTGCACGCCGGCATCGCGCAGCGCGACCGCCGCCGCGAGCCCCCGGTCGGTCGTGGTGGCGATCACGGCCCGCCGGCCCGGGCTGACGGCGTACAGCGAGGCGAGCCGGCGAGCGGCGCCGCACAGCATCACCCCGGGCAGGTCGTTGCCGGCGAATACCAACGGCTGCTCGATGGTCCCGGTCGCGAACACGTGCTGGCGGGCCCGCACCTGGTGCAGCGTGTCCTCCCGCCAGACGGGGACCATCCCGTCGAAGTAGCCCAGCGCCGATCCCCGGTCCAGGATCTCCACCCCGGCGTCGCGGGCCTGGGCCACCAGCGCCCGCACGCGCTCGGGGTCGGCTCCGATCAGCTCCTGGCCTCCCGGCTGCGCCCCCTCGTCGGTGAGGACCACGTCGGCGCCCAGCCGCGCGGCGGCGGTGGCGGCGGTCAGGCCGGCGATCCCGGCGCCGACGACGAGCACGTCAGCGTGCCGGCGTCGGTACTCGGTGCGCCATTCGCGCTCGGGCTGCTGCGAGCGGAGCTTGCCCAGGCCGGCGGCGTTGCGCAGGATCTTCTCGTACAGCGGCCACAGGCGGCGGGGGCGCAGGAAGGTCTTGTAATAGAAGCCGGGTGGCGTGAACGGGCCACCGGCGATGTCGGTGACGCGCATCGCGTCGAACTCCAGTGACGGCCGGGCATTGACGTGGGTGACCTCGAGGCCCTCGCTGACCGGCTCGGTGCAGGCACGCGCCCCCGGCGCGCCGTCGACGGCGCAGATGCAGTTGGGGCATTGGCCGGCGACGCACAGCAGCCCTCGCCGGCGGTGGTACTTGAAAGAGCGCGAGAAGGTGCGCCGGCCGGCCGCGAAGAGCGCCGAGCCGATCGTGTCGCCCTGAAAGCCGGTCACGGGCTTGCCGTCGAAGGTGAAGGTGACCGGCTTGGCGCGGTCGATGCGCTCGCCGGGCTGGGGCACCAGCCGGCTCACGGCGCGTCTCCGGGGAGGGCCGTGAACTTGACCTCGTTGGTGCGGGTGTCGCGCTCGGCGATGAACCACGCCCGGCAGCCCGAGCGGTGAAACCACCACTCGCGCTGGACGCCCGCGACGTTGGCGCGGAGGTAGTTGTAGGCGTTCAGCTCCCGGAAGCTCGGTCGCTGCCGGGGACGCCTCGAGACCTCGCCGCCGAAGCCGAAGTCGGTCACCTCCCGCACTCCGCAGTTTGGGCACGTCAGCAGAAAGGACATGCCCGCGGACGCTAGGCCCGGCTCTTGATTCTGTCCAATATGGAATTACGATTGATTGATCTGTTTTACGAATCAGAGGAGTTGAGATGGAACTGCGCCAGCTGCGCTACTTCGTGGCCGTGGCCGAGGAGCTTCACTTCCGTCGCGCGGCGGCGCGACTGCACATCTCCCAGCCTCCGGTCAGCCAGCAGATCGCCGCCCTCGAGGACGAGCTCGGCTGCCGCCTGCTGGTCCGCACCCGCCGGCGCGTGGAACTGACCCCGGCCGGCGAGGCGTTTCTCCGGGACGCCCGGGCGATGCTCTCGGAGCTCGACGTGGCGGTCAGCACGGCGCGGCGCATCGATACCGGGCAGGTCGGCGTGCTCCGGGTCACCTTCGTGGGCTCGGCCCTGTTCTCGATCGTGCCCGGAACCGTCCAGCGGTTCCGCCGCGCCCGTCCCGACGTCGAGATCGAGCTGCGCGAGCGCTCGACCGTCGAGCAGCTGCGCGCCCTGAACGCGGGCGTGGTCGACCTCGCGCTGGTCCGGCCGCCGATCGACCCCGACGATCGCCTGCACGCCAAGCCGGTGATGCGGGAGCGCACCGTCGCGGCGATCCCCGCCGCTCATCCGCTGGCGGGCCTGCGGCGGATTCCGTTGCGCCGGCTGGCCGCCGAGCCGCTGGTGCTCTTCCCCCGCGTCCAGGCCCCCGGATTTCATGACCTGCTGACCGGTCGGATGGCGGCGACCGGCACCTCCCCCCACGTCGTGCAGTACGCGCCCGAGATGCTGACCATCATCGGATTGGTGGCCGCCGGGATAGGCGTGTCCCCGGTCCCGGCGTCGGTCGCCCACCTGGCCCTGGATGGCGTCACCTACCGCCCGCTGAGCGGCGCGCCGGACACCGAGCTGCTGGCGGTGACCCGGGCCGGCGAGGAGTCGCCGCTGGCCAGCGCGTTCCTGGCCGAGGCTCAGGCGACCGCCTGAGCGAGCGCGTTCCCGGCCGAGGCCCAGGCGACCGCCTGAGCGAGCGCCTCCGTCCGGCCGGACCGAAGGCCCGCCGATTGCTCACGGGCCCTAAGCTGGCGCCATGACCCAGATCTCCTCCCCGCTGACTCAGATCCCCTCCCCGCTGCACCCACCCGAGCGACTGCTCTGCGGCCCCGGACCCTGCAACGTCTCGCCGGCGGCGCTGGCCGCGATGCAGCGCCCGCTGCTCGGCCACATGGATCCCGATCTCCTTGACCTGTTGACGGAGGTCGTGTCGCTGCTGCGGATCGCCTACCAGGCGTCCGCTGGGCTGGTGCTCCCGCTGCAGGCCACCGGCACCTCGGGGATGGAGGCGGGACTGGCGCATCTGCTGGAGCCCGGCGAGACGGTGATCGTCGGCGTCAACGGCTTCTTCGGCCGGCGGATCGTGCAGATCGCCACCCGCCTCGGGGCCGAGGTGGTCCAGGTCGACGCCGATTGGGGCCAGCACGTGCCCAACGGCCGCCTGCTCGAGGCTCTGGAGGAGCATCCGGCGGCTCGGCTCATGTGTGTCGTGCACGCCGAGACCTCCACCGGCGCGCAGCATCCGCTGGCCGAGCTCGGCGCCTCGCTGCGTGATCGTGACGTGCTGCTGATGGCCGACTGCGTGACCTCACTGGGTGGTGTGGAGCTGCGCTTCGACGACTGGGGCATCGACTTCGCCTACTCGTGCTCGCAGAAGTGCGTCGGCGCGCCGCCGGGGATGTCGCCGGTGGCGGTGTCGGACCGTGCGCTTGAGCGAATCGAGGCGCGCACCCACCCGGTGCCGTACGGGCTGGACCTCAAGCTCCTGCACGACTACTGGATTAAGCGTCCCGCCGTCTATCACCACACCGCCCCGGTGCTTCACATCTACGCGCTGCACGAGGCCCTGCGGGAGGTCGCCGTCGAGGGACTGCCGGCTCGCTGGGACCGGCACATGGACGCGGGCCGCTTCTTCCAGGAAGAGGTTCGCCGCCGCGGCCTGCAGCTGCTGGCCGAGCCCGATCACCAGCTCCCGCAGCTGACCGCCGTCCGCGTCCCGGACGGTGTGGACGCCAAGGGGGTGCAGACGCGCATGCTGCGCCAACACGGCATCGAGATCGGCGGCGGCCTCGGGCCAAGCGCGCCCTCGATGTGGCGCGTCGGCCTGATGGGTCACAACGCCCGCCGGGACGTGGCCGAGCGGGTGCTGGGGGCGCTCGACGCGGTGCTGGCCGACGAGCCGGCCTTCGCCGGCGCTGCCTGAGCCGGGCGGCACAGGCGACCGGCTACGCCACCCAGGTGCGCCCTGCCTGAGCCGGGCGGGCACCGGCGACCGGCTACGCCACCCAGGTGCGCCCCGCCTGAGCCTGCGCGGCCGCCAGCGTGTTGCGCAGCAGCATGGCGATCGTCATCGGGCCCACGCCCCCGGGCACCGGGGTGATGAGCCCCGCGACCTCGCTGACCGACTGAAAGTCGACGTCCCCGACCAGGCCCTCCTCGGTGCGGTTGATGCCGACGTCGATCACCGTCGCCCCCGGTTTCACCCAGCTCCCCGGGACCATCTTCGGGCTCCCGACGGCCGCGATCAGCACGTCGGCGCGCCGGCAAACCGCCTCGAGGTCACGGGTGCGCGAGTGGCACATGGTGACCGTGGCGTTCTCGGCCAGCAGCATCGCCGCCACCGGCTTTCCAACCAGATCAGAGCGACCCAGGACCACCGCCTCGGCCCCCTCCAGCGCCACGTCGTAGCGGTACAGGAGCTCCATCACGCCCGCCGGCGTGCACGGCCGCAGCCCCGGCAACCCCTTGGCCAGCCGGCCCGCGGAGATCGGCGTCAGACCGTCCACGTCCTTGGCGGGGTCGATCAGCGTCGTCAGATGGGAGCCGTCGATCTGAGGCGGGGTCGGCAACTGGAGCAGGATGCCCGACACCGCGGGGTCGAGGTTGAGCGCCGCCAGCAGGTCCGCCACTTCCTCCTGGGTGCTGTCGGCCGGCAGGTCGGGGGCGAAGCCCTCGATACCCACCTCCGCGGATGCGCGCTGCTTGCCACCCACATACACCGCCGAGGCCGGATCGTCGCCGACCAGCACCGTCGCCAGCCCCGGCCGGGGGCCGCCCCCGGCCACCCAGCCGTCGATCTCCTCGCGCACCTCGGCGCGCACCTGCTGGGCCACGGCCTTGCCGTCTATCAATCGGGCGCTCATGCGAGGGGTTGGTACACGTTCGGTCGGCCGGGCATGATCGCTCACCCTAGCGGCGAGTCGCCCAAGCTGACGCTCCAGCTCACCCCGACCGGCCGATCCGTGGAAAATCCGCAGCTGCGGCTGCGATTTTCCACGTTTGCAGCGCCAGCCGCGCATCTGGTGGAAAATCCGCGGCGCCCGCTTAGGTTTTCCACGTTTTGTAGGGACCCCACCCCCGCCACGCCCACACTCCCACCCCCCAGGGACGCCGTCGAGGCGCCCGCTGCATAAAGTCCGCGCCGTGCTCATCCGCCATGCCGAGCCCGACCGCGACGCCGCCGCCTGCGCGGCCATCTACGCACCGTCGGTGACCGAGGGGGTGGCCTCGCTCGAGGAGCGCGCGCCCGAGCCCCGCGAGATGGCCGACCGCATCCGGATCATCTCCAAGGACTTCCCATGGCTGGTCGCCGAGATCGGCGACCAGGTCGCGGGCTACGCCTATGCCTCCCGCCATCACGACCGTGCCTCCTACCGGTGGTCGGCCGACGTGACCGTATACGTGGACGCCACGCATCACCGCCGGGGCGTCGGGCGCGGGCTCTACCGGCCGCTGCTCGAGCTGATCACCCGCCAGGGCTTCTACGAGGCATGCGCCGGGATCACGCTTCCCAATGACGCCAGCGTCGGCCTCCACGAGTCGCTGGGCTTCGTAGCCGTGGGCGTTTACCGGGACATCGGCTACAAGCTCGGGCGCTGGCGCAGCGTCGGCTGGTGGCAGCTCACCCTGCGAGCCCATGACCCCGATCGGGTGCCCGCCGAGCCCGGTCCCCCGCTGCGCCTGGACCAGATCGAACCCCGGGAGGCCGACGCCCTCGCCCACCGACGCCCGGCAGATCGACGCCCGGGAGATCCCCGCCCTCGCAGATCCAGCCGCATGTAGATCACTCGGCGCCGGCCACCGGCAGCTCGAGGGTGAAGGTCGACCCCTGCACGGTCACTCGGCCCCCGTGGCCGGCGGCGATCGCCGCCACGATCGAGAGGCCCAGACCCGCCCCGGGTCGCCCGGAGGCGTCGGGGCTCCGCCAGAAGCGCTCGAACAGCCGCTCGTGCTGGCTCGGATCCGGACCGGCACCCGCGTCGGCGACGCTCAGCAGCGCCCGGGAGCCGGACCGCTTCACCGTGACCGTCACGATCCCAGCGGCCGGGCCGTGCACGAGACCGTTCTCGATCAGGTTGCTCAGGGCCCGCCGCAACGCCTGGTCGTCTCCGACCACGGACACCGGCTCGAGCTCGCCCAGTGCCACCCGTCCGTTGCCGGGCTCGCCGGCCACATCCCGGCCGGCCACATCCCGGCCGGCCACATCCCGTACAAGCTGATCGAGCGCCAGCGGCGCGACAACGGCCTGCGTCCGCCCGGCGCGCTCGAGCGCCAGCAGCGAGTCGACGAGCCGAGCCAGGCGCTCGGCGTCGTGGCGAAGCTCTCCCAGCAGTTCCTGGTCTACGCCGTGATGGGCCGCATACTCGACGTTGCCGCGCAGCGAGGTCACGGGCGTGCGCAGCTCGTGGGAGGCGTCGGCCAGGAACCTGCGTTCACCCGCGCGCGCCTCCTCGAGCGCGGACAGCATCCGGTTGAGCACGCCGGTCAGATCCCCGATCTCGTCGGGCGTGTTGGCCTCGGGCAGCCGGCTCGCCGGGTCGGCGGTGCGCTCTATCTCCCCGGCCGAGTCGGCCAGCGATCGCAGCGGAGCCAGCCCTCGCCGGGTCAGAGCCGCGGCCACGAGCGCGGCCAGGAGGACGACCCCGGCGCCCGCGATCGCCACCACGACGCCCAGGCGCCCCGTGGTTTGGGCGATATCGCTGGTGTCTGAGGCCACCAGCACCGCGCCGCCGGCGGCGGGACCGCCGGCATCGGCGATCGGTGCCACGTACATGCGCAGGGGCCGTCCGTCGAGCTGGATGTCCTCGGCGCCCGTGCGTCCATGCACCCGCGCGGCCGCGACCAGCGCGTCCTGGGGTAGCAACTCGGCTCCCAGAGTCAGCGACCGGGCGACGATCCGGCCGCTGGCGTCGATCACCTCCACCGAGATCTGACGTCCCGAGACGGGGCTCTCCAGGGCCCCGGGGCTGTTGAGCACGGCGGGAGCCGACACGGCCAGCTCGGCCACCTCCTGAGCCCGTTGGCGCAGCGCCGAGTCCAGCGAGCCGCGCAGCTCGTGGTCGACCACTGCCACCGTGATCACCGCGAACAGCACCACGGCGGCCAGGATCGAGGCAGCGGCGGCCAGCGCGATCCGGGCGCGAAGAGTTCGCAAGAAGTTCAAAGACAGCACTTTGGGGGAGCGCAAAGCTCTTATAGCTATGTTTTCATCACCAAAGGGGCCAATCCGGCTCAAGTCTTCTTGAAGGGACACGGAGGTGTCCGGTGTTGCAGGAGCGGGAAGGCGGTAGGGATGCCGCCAGGGTGCTGCTGGTCGAACACGACCCGCATGCGGCGATGATGATCGGCGAGATGCTGCGCGCCATCTGGCCGGAGGGGCTGATCATCGCCCACACCCAGCGGGTCGCCGATGCCACCCGGGAGCTCCTCGATCACGGCGCCACCTGCGTGCTGCTCGATCTCCCCCGGGAGCAGAGCGACCCCCTGGATCCGCTCATCCAGCTCCGGGCCGCCGCCACCGACGTCCCGATCATCCTGCTCTCCGACTACTCCGACGAGGAGATCGGGGTGGCCGCGGTGAGGGCCGGCGCCCAGGACTACCTGCTCAAGTCCGAGCTCAACCCCTCGGTCCTGGGACGCTCCGCTCGTTACGCGGTCGAGCGCAAGCACTCCGAGGTCGAGCTCGTCCATCAGGCCCTGCACGACCCGCTGACCACGCTGCCCAACCGGGCGCTGTTCCTGGATCGCCTCACCGTGGCCCTGGACCGGTCGCGGCGCACGGGGATGCCGGTGGCGGTGCTGTTCATCGACGTCGACAACTTCAAGCAGGTCAACGATTCGCTCGGGCACGCCGCGGGCGATCGTCTGCTGACGATGCTCGCCGACCGCTTCCGCGCCATGCTGCGCCCGATGGACACCGTCGCCCGCTTCGGGGGCGACGAGTTCACGTTCCTGTTCGAGGGGCTCGAGAGCGAGCGCGAGGCGGTGCTGGTCGCTGAGCGCATCAGTCACACCGCCAGCCTGCCGCTGACGGTTGGAGACGGCGAGACGTCGGTCGCGATCAGCATCGGCATCGCGATGGTGAACGATCCCTCGGTCGCTCCTGACCACGTGATCCGCGATGCCGACGCCGCCATGTACCGCGCCAAGGAGCTCGGGGGCTCCCGCTTCGAGCTCTACGACGAGTCCTCGCGACAGCGCGCCACCCAGCGGCTGGATATCGAGACCGCCCTCAGCCAGGCGGTGGAGCGCTCGGAGCTTCGGGTCCACTACCAGCCTCGGGTCTCGCTCAATGGCGACACCGGCCTGGTCGGCTTCGAGGCGCTGGTGCGCTGGGAGCATCCCGAGCGCGGACTGATCGAGCCCCTCGAGTTCATCCAGGTCGCCGAGGAGACCGGCCTGATCGTCCCGATCGGAGGGTGGGTGATCGAGCAGGCGCTGGCCCAGGTCGGGCGCTGGCGCCAGTCTCGGCCGGGCATGACGATCTCGGTCAACCTGTCCTCGCGCCAGCTCGAGGATCCCGATCTCATACCAAGTCTGTCGGGGGCCCTGAGCGATCTCGGCGTGGATCCCGGCATCCTCCGCCTGGAGGTGACCGAGGACTCGGTGCAGCACAACCCCGAGCTGGCCTTGCGGATGCTGGGGGAGCTCCACGAGATCGGCGTCAAGCTCGCGATCGACGACTTCGGGACCGGGCACTCGTCGATCTCGAGCCTGCGCCTGCTGCCGGTCGACACGATCAAGATCGACCGGAGCTTTGTCTCCAACCTCGGCAGCGGGCCCGGAGGAGCAGCCCTGGTCGGGGCCGTCGTCGAGCTCGGCCATGCTCTGGGCTTGACCGTGGAGGCCGAGGGAGTGGAGACCGATGCCCAGCTCGCCCATCTCCGGGAGCTGGGATGCGACGGAGCGCAGGGCTTCCTGTTCAGCGGGCCGGTTCCCGAGGAGGGCGTTCGCACCCTGCTGAGCAGTCGTTGAGCTTCGTTCACGCCCGGAGCACGAAGCCCGAGCCCCGCAGCGTCCGGATCAGCGGCGGCGAGCCGAGCTTCTGGCGCAGCCGGGCGATGTAGCGGTCCACGACGTTGGCCTCCGCCGCTCCATTCCAGATCTCCTCGAGGGCGCGCTCCCGGGTGACCGTGTGCCCGGTCTCGCGCAGCAGCAGCTCCAGCAGAGCCGCCTCGCGCCCGGTGAGCTCGATCGCCCGGGGGCCGCGAGCGGCTTTTCCGGTGCTCGCGTCGAGCGTCAGATCGGCGTAGGTCAGCCGCGGCTCGGACGGGCGCCCGCGTCGCCTCAGTGCCCGCAGGCGGGCGATCAGCTCCGAGACCGCGAACGGCTTGACCAGGTAGTCGTCGGCGCCCGCCTCCAGCCCCGAGACTCGGTCGGCGACCGCGTCACGGGCGGTCAGCATCAGGATCGGCGTCGCCAGGCCCTTGGCGCGCAGCCGCCGGCACACCGCCAGACCGTCGATCGCCGGCATGGCGACGTCGAGCACGATCACGTCGGGCGCCGCGCGCTCCACCGCCACCAGCGCCGCCCCGCCGTCGCCGGCCACCGACACCTGAAAGCCCTCGGCGGTCAGCGTGCGCTCGAGCATCCGGCGCAGCGGGGGGTCGTCGTCGACGACCAGGACCCGCTCGGTGCCGCCCCCGTCCACCCCGCGCTCAGCCACCCGCCACGTCGCGACGGACGAACACCAGGAAGGCGGCGGTGATCGCGACGACGCCGTAGATTCCGCACACCCAGAGGGCGCGGATGATCGGCTCCCAATCGATCGGGGTGCGCAGCAGGCCCTGCCAGGCGTTGAACTGGGTGCTCAGCAGGTAGGGCTGCACTCCGCCCAGTCCGGGCAGGATGCCGACCAGCTGGAAGAGCAGCGAGACCATCAGGGTGCCCACGACCGCGGCCGCGCTGTTGCGCGTGACCGACGAGAGCAGGAGGCCGATGCACACGATCGCGGCGATCGGGATCAGGTAGATGACCAGGCTGACGTAGACGAGCTCGAGCGCCTTGGGCGCCGACACGATCGTGCCCGACAGGCTCTGGAGCGGATTGAAGCCCGACTGGAGGCTGCCGGCCACCACCGCGACGGTGCCGCACAGCAGGATCGCGAAGGCCGAATAGGTGGCGGCCACCAGCGTCTTGCCGGCGAAGATCTGCCAACGCTCCAGCGAACGGGTGAAGATCGTCTTCAGGGTGCCGTTGTGGTCCTCGGAGGCGAAGATGTCGCCGGCCACCAGGGCCGAGATCAGCGGGAACAACCAGATGGCGCCGAACAGCAGGATCACCAGCGGGATCGCCAGCCCGCTGCGGTCCACGTAGTCAGAGAAGGCAAAGCCGCCGCCGCGCTCGTGGTGGCGGCGCAGGTGAACCGCCACCACGAACAGGATGGGCACGAGGATCGCCGCCCCGAGGCCGAGGTAGGTGCGCTTCTGGTGGCGGAGCTTGAACAGCTCCCAGCGATAGACGGTGCCGACGCCCGGCATCAGCTCGCCGTCTGAGCCGCCGGGGCCTGGTCGGAATTGCCCACCTCGCCCGCGCCCATCGTGCCGTCGCCTTCGGTGAACGAGAAGAAGAGATCCTCGAGCGAGACCGTCTGGGGGGCCAGAGCCTTGATCAGCGCCCCAGCTTCCACCAGCGCCTGCGACAGGAGGCTGGCCGCCGCGGGATCGGCGGCGAACGCGATGCGCCCGTGCTCGACGCGCACCTCGCTGATTCCCGCCTGCGCCCGGCACACGGCCAGGGCGCGGTCGTCATCGGTCGTCTCCAGCCCGTAGACGGTGCCGGCGCCGCGCTTGAGCGCCGAGATCTCGCCCTCGTAGACGATCTTTCCCAGGCGCACGATCGCCACCCGGTTGCAGAGCTCTTCGACCTCGGGCAGGAGGTGACTGGAGAGCAGCACCGTCATCCCGTGGTCGGCGAGCCGCCGGATCAGCCGCCGCATGTCGCGCATCCCCGCGGGATCGAGGCCGGTCGCGGGCTCGTCGAGGAGCAGCAGCTTGGGGTCGCGCAACAGGGCCGCCGCGATCCCCAGGCGCTGGCGCATCCCGTGCGAGTAGCCGCCCACGCGGTCCCCGGCGCGCCCGGTGAGCTCCACCGTCTCCAGCGCCTGGTCGACCCGGTCGCGAGCCCCTCCGCCGTCGTAGGCGGCGAGCATCTCCAGGTTCCCGCGCCCGCTCAGATACGGATAGAAGGTGGGGGCCTCCACGAACCCGGCGACCCCCTCCAGCGCGTGGACGCTCTCCATCGGATCACGTCCGAACAGCCTCACCGAGCCCTCGGTGGGCCGGATCAGCCCCAGCATCATGCGCAGCGAGGTCGTCTTGCCGGCGCCGTTGGGGCCCAGGTACCCGTACACGTCGCCGGCGTTCACCGTCAGGTCGACGCCCGCCACTGCGGTGAGCTCGCCGTAGCGCTTGATCAGCCCCCGGACCTCGATGGGCGACGCCCCCGCCGGGTCCGAGGAGCTCGGACCCGAGGGCGCCGCCCGAGGCGCGCTGCTGTCGTCCGCGGAGGAGCTCACGACCCCGTGGGCAGCGCCTGCGCGGCGGCCTGGGCCGCCGCCGCGGGTACCGACCCGATCACCGTGTAGGAGACGCCGTTGCGGGTGAACTGGATCACCGTGCCCAGAGCGGTCGAGAGCTCGGTGCCGGTGACGCCGTTGATCGACACCGAGGGCAGGCTCAGGCCGTCACGGCTGCCCGAGGGCTTGGCGGCGGTCTGGGCGCCCGCCTTCTGCTCGATCACCGCGATCCCACCGAGGTTCTCCCCGTAGGTCCCGATCGCCCCGGGCTGGCCGCCTGAGGAGAGCAGCGAGACACTGTGGCGCGGCAGCCCGACCAGCGACTTCGGAGCCGCGAGTTTGAACGGCACCTTGCTGGCGACGGCAGCCATGCCGGAGACCTCGGCCTGCTTGGCGTGCCGGGCGCGCTTGGCCGCGCCGCCGGCGAGCTTGGATTGATCGGGGGTCGAGATCCGGGTCACCTTGTAGCCCGCGGGCGGCGTGAGCGAGAACACGGAGCTGTGGATGTGGCCGTAGCTGATGTGAGTCGCCTCCAGGGCGAGCACCGGGCTGGTGTTGCCGCGCGCGTAGACCCCCACCTCAAGCGGGACCCCCTTCACGGCGTCCCAGGCCAGCTGCGCCGACCCGAGCAGGCCGCCGTCGTGCTTGGGCGAGATCACCACACGGTAGGCGGGGCGACCGGCGACGTCGGTCGGCCGGGCGCCGGACACCTCGACGCCGCGCATCAGGCGGTTGAGGTCGGACTGGATCTCGGCGACCGAGGGCACGCCCTGGTCGGCTGACTTGTCCGACTTCGCCTGGTCGCTCTTCTGGGCCGGGAGCGTACCCTCATAGACGGTCTGCGAGGACGGATCCGAGATCCAGAACGAACCCGTGTTCACGACCACCTGCGCGTCACCGTTGTTTGACTGGAGCTCGATGCGCAGCTGATGGTCGGACGACAGCCAGAGCCGGCCGCTGGCACCCTGCAGGATCGGATCGGTGGTGTCCGAGGCCGTGAAGTCCGAAGAGTCGATCAGGTTGTTGGTGAACGTGATCCGGGCGCTGATGCCGTTGACCGACGGCGCGGTGGCCGCCTGGTGCAGCGCGGAGGCCAGCGATTCACGCTTGGGCACCGGACCGGAACCGGTGGCGGCGACGGCGATGGCGGTGCCGGCGGCGATCGCCACGACGAGGCCGGCGATCGAGGCCAGAAGCCGGCGGGTTGGGGCTGTGCGCAGGAATTTCATGTGAGGCTCCGTCTTTCGTGTGACGAACACGAATTTCGCATACGACCTTGAAATTACTCTGACAGATACGTATCGCGGGCCGGACCGCCTCGCGACCGGTAGGGTCGCCGGCGTGTGCCGCCTGTTTGGCATGAGCGGGGGCCCGGAGCCCGTCAAGGCGACCTTCTGGTTGCTCCAGGCACCCGACTCGCTCTCGCAACAGAGCCGGCGAGAGCCCGACGGCACCGGTCTGGGCAGCTTCGGTGCCGACGGCACGCCCATCGTTTCAAAGCACCCGCTGGCCGCGTTCCGGGATCGGGAGTTCGCGCAGGAGGCCAAGGCGGTGAGCGCGCGCACCTTCGTGGCCCACGTTCGCTACGCCTCGACCGGCGGCCTGACGCCTGAGAACACGCACCCGTTCGAGCAGGAGGGCCGGCTGCTGGCCCACAACGGCGTGATCGGCGACCTGCCGGCGCTCGAGCGCAAGCTGGGCGACGATCTGCAGCTGGTCCGCGGCGAGACCGACTCCGAGCGCTTCTTCGCGCTGATCACGCGGGAGATCCGCCGCGCCGGGGACGTCGCCGAGGGCATCTCGACCGCGGCGGCCTGGGTGGCCGCCAACCTCCCCGTGTTCGCGCTCAACTTCGTGATGATCACGCGGGCCGATCTGTGGGCGCTGCGCTACCCCGATGTCCACGACCTGCTCGTGCTGGAGCGCGACGCGGGCGGCGCCGGGGGCGCCGCCTCAGGTGGCCTCGAGCAGGCCAGCGCGACCCGCATCCGCGTCACCTCAGCAGAGCTGGCGCGACGCCCGGCGGTCGTGGTCGCCACCGAGCGGATGGACGATGATCCGGGCTGGCGCCCGCTGAGCTCCGGCGAGCTGCTGCACGTCGACGGGAATCTGGGCGTGACCAGCCGCCGGGTGCTCGAGGCCCCGCCCGCCCACCAGCTCTCGCTCTCAGACCTCGGCCTGCGCGCCGCGGCCTCACAGGCCGGCGACGCCCGCTGATCCGGCGCGGACGGCCGGCTCTTCTAGGAGCCGTTCTCGACCAGCTGGCCGGCCACCGAGCAGTAGTTGCTGCTTGCGGTCGGGTTGTTGAGGATGCGCTCGGAGGAGAAGGTGAACGAAGCGGGACTGGGCCCCGGTCCGCCGGCTCCGTAGTCGGGCACCACGCTGAACGTTCCCGTGAGCATGCCGTTGACCGGCAGCGCGATCACGATCGGCGAACTGGCCCCGTAGGACTCCAGGAGCTGATTGGAGGAGATCCCGGCGGTGCCCTCGCCCTGGAAGGTGGTGACGTTCGCCACGGTTCCCGTGCCCGCCGATGAGGCCGGCGTCAGCACCAGCTGCGTAGCCGAGTAGTCGCATTCGGCGGTCAGGGTCCCGATCCCGGGGATGGTCACCGGGGTTGCCTTGCCGTACTGAGCCGCGCTGGTTGTGCCGAACCAGTTGATCGACACCGGGGCGGTCAGGGCGCCGATCGGACCCCGGGGGCCGGCGGGGCCGGTGCGACCGCGCCACCCGCGGTATCCGCGCGGGCCTCGGGGTCCGCGGGCAACCTTGGCTGCGGCGTGGGCGGACCGGTGTCGGGTTGCGGCCGCGCTGGGCAGCGTCACCGCAAGCACGCCGCCGAGCGCGCCGATCGCAGCAGCGACGGCCAGCGCCATCCGGGTCTTGTTATGAAGCATGAGCTCAGCCTCCGTTGGAGATGAAGGTTCCGGCCACGAAACAACGTGGATTGGACGGATCGAAGTCCCAGTTCCACGAGAGCCGGAAGGTGGTGGGGGCCGGACCGGCGCCGTTGGAGCCGCCGAGCTTGCCGCGCGCGCTGATGATTCCGGTGAACGTCCCCTGGCTCTGCTGCTCTCCGGCATAGTGGTTCATGCCCTCGTAGAAGGAGGGGCCGGTGAACAGGGTGTGCCGTGCGGTGCGAACCGTGGTGTCGTTGGTTTGGAACTTCTCAGTCCACATCGCGACGTCTTCGGACTGGCTGTAGGGGGTGAACCACACCCACTGCGTGTTCTCGCTGCAGGTCACCTCGCCGTAGCCGATTCCCGGGGCCACGAAGGACTGGCTGTCGCGTCCGGACGCGTTCTGAAAGCTGCCCTCCCAATTGATCGAGATGCTCTGGGCGAGCGTCGCCGGCGCTCCGGCGGCCCCGGCGGCTCCCGGATATCCGCGCCAGCCCCGGGGTCCGCGGGGTCCGCGGGATCCGCGTGAACGCTGCTTGGCACGGGCCACCTTGGCGCTGGGCTGACCGACGCCCGCCAGCGCGCCGACCGCAGCGAACGCGAGCAGCGCGGCGCACACCACCGCCACAGCGATCGGTAGTCGATGGTCGATTCGGATGCGAAGCCGGTTCATCCTCGTCCGCTACCCATCGTCCTAATGCGAGCCGGACTTGAGCCCGGGAAGGGTCATGGCCCCCGCGCGGTAGTAGAGGCGGACTCGCCAGAGCAGGTAGCCGCCGTCGTCGTCGGGGCTGGTGGAGACGCGTGTGTTGCCGTCGATCGGCGGCGGGTTGGTCACCCCGTCGTGATCGGCGTCACAGGCGCAGGTCCCCTGGGCGATCCCGGAGCCGAAGAGCAGTGCCACCACGCCCGCGTTTGCGTAGGCGCGCAGATGCGACCGGTTACCGCCCCCGAGCAGCCATTGCACACGGTTGTCCTGATAGTGCCCCGTGGTGTTGTTCTCGGTGCGGTACAGCGTGTTGCCGACCGGGATCTGCCAGAGCACGATCGGCAGTCGCAGGGCGCGGTGCACATCCCCGAGGTAGCGGACCTGACGGGCGTAGTCCGCCGCGCCCCAGAACGCGTTGGGCGTGCCCAGGACCGTCTGCTGATAGCCGGCATCGCTGTTGGTGAACTCGGCGAACATCAGGTCGAAGGTGGTGTCCAGCGAGCGGTAGAAGCGCGCCGACCGAGCGGCGATCTGATCGACCTGCGGCGTCGTGAGCTTGCTCTCGTGAAGATCCTTGTCGGTCCCCCACACGCTCAGGTGGTAGCCGAGCAGCACATTCGGGGCGTACAGGTTTCGCAGATGGACGATCGCCCGGGCCAGCCCGGTGGCGTTGTTGGGCAGCCCCTTGAGCTCGGGGAGGCCGGTGCCCGAGACCTGTACGGGGGCTCGGCGTGCGTTGTCGCCGTAGCGCTGCTCGATGTAGCCCCACATGTCGGGCTCGACGTGCAGGACGATCTTTGATGTTCTCGACTTGCCCAGCAGCGCGAGCAGCGTCTGGAGATCCTGGAAATAGGAGCGCATGGTCGAGCGGTCATCGAGATTGGTCATGTCCGCGTCGAGCTCGTTGCTCATGTTCGCCCCCGGCAGCGACTGGCGCAGCTCGTAGAAGCTGAACACCGGAGTGAAGCCGTTGGCGACCGACTCGGCGACGTAGTCGGTCGCGAACGAGCCGCGCCCGGTGGCCCAGTGCTCCCAGTCGCTACCGGTGTTGACACCGCCCGAGAGGTATTGGTAGCGCAGCTTCAACGGTGCCGCCGCATGCAGCGCGGCGGCGTCGCCTGCGGGGTCGACCAAACCCAGCTCGAGTGAGCGGAAAGGCCACTTCCCGTAGGAGAACGAGGATCGCCCGGAATGGCTTGATCCGTGGTTCTCCGCCACCGCGACCCCGATCCCCGGACCGATGATCACGGCGAGCACGGTGGCGACTATCCGCCAGTGCCTACGCACCGGCCCACCGGTCACTCATCGGTGTCCCGGCGACCCGGCACGAACAGATCGAAGACCACGGCGGCAAGCGGGAGAATCAGAACACACACCAGTACGGCAGCCATCGCAAGACCCCTTTCTAAGAGATTGACTCCTACTGGAGGATCTCTTCGAACCAAGGGGCTCGGCGGGTGAGAAAGTGGGCCGTCACTGGACGAACGGTCGGTGATCAGGGGGCCACCGGTGGTCGGGCCCGCAAGCCGGGGCGGCCACTAGTGGAAGGTCACCGTGCGACTGGCCTGCCCCGCGCCGCAGGAACGAGGCCGACCCGGGGGATAGCCGCTGATGTCGACGGTGTAGCGCTCCGGCGCCGGTTCGAGCGCTTGGCGCAGGGGGATCGAAACGTGCAGCTTGCCGAACAGGACCGGGATCTTCACGCTCCCGGCCACCTGGCCGTCGAAGGTCGACAGCGATGCCGAGAGCCCCTCCAACAGCACCCCGGTGGGGTCACTGACATCGAACGAATACCGGCCTTGGTAGGAGTCGGCATACCCTTGAGGAGGGTTGACGATCTTGACCGGCAGAGGTGTCTGGCAGCCGGCCAGGCGGATCGTCGATGAGTCGTGCTTGGGCCCGCACGAGGGGTCGGGGTTGGGCTCGCCGACGAAGTACAACGTGTAGGCGCCCGGCTGCATCGGAAACCGCAGCTTGATCGAGAGGCGGCCGTTCGAGCTCAGCGGGCCCGATAGCGCCGCCTTGCCCAGGACGTCGCCGCCGAACGTCGCCAGCGTCACGTTGAGGTTGTAGATCTCCGGGCCGTTGGTGTGCACGCTGATCCGCAGGCGCTTCGTCCACGCCGCCGCATAGTGAGAGCTCACCGACCAGCTGAGCGGCAATCGGGTGATGCACCCGTCCGCGGCGGCCGCGCGCGGCGCCGAGCTCGCAGCCGCCGGCGAGCTCGAGCTCGAGCTCGAGGCCGCCTGCGAGCGCGCGCTCCCGCCGACCGCGAACAGGACGGCAATCGCCGTTCCAGCGGTGACGCAGAGCAAGCGGTTCAGTGGCTTCATGCAGGTCCCGGACCGCCGGCCATCCTGGCGAGTGCAGCCCGGCCGCCGAGTTTACGGATTCAGGTTCGTCGCGTCCATCGCCGGACGGATGACGTATGGCAGCATCGGTGACCAGATGAGCGCCACCCTTCCTGACCCGACGACCGGCGCCGCCCCGCCGCCCGAGTCCGGCCCCACCCTGCCCCCCGGTCCGCCGCTGCCGCGCTTTCTGCAGACCGCTGGCTTCATGCTGGGCGGCGCGCGGTTCCTGGAGGCCTGCCGCCGGCGCTACGGCAACGCGGTGACCTTCGGGACGCTGTTCGATGAGCGTTTCGTGATGGTCTTTGACCCCGCGCTCGTCAAACAGGTGTTTCAGGGATCCGCCGGACAGCTGCACGCCGGCGAGGCCAACGCGCTGCTCGGCCCGATCCTCGGCGAGCGCTCGGTGCTCCTCCTGGACGGTGCCGAGCACCTGCGCCACCGCCGCCTGCTGTTGCCTCCGTTTCACGGCCGGCGGATGCTCGCCTACGTGGAGACGATGCGTGCCGGCGCCGACGAGCAGATCGATAGCTGGCCGGTGGGCGAGCCCTTCGCGATGCTGCCCAGCATGCAGTCGCTGACCCTCGGGGTGATCCTGGAAACGGTCTTCGGCTACCAGCCCGGCGCGGCTCAGGACGAGTTGCGCCGGCGGCTGCGGGCGATGATCGAGCCGCTGTCGCGGACCCGCGGGCTGATGATGGTCTCGGCGGTTGTCCAGGGCCGCGGGGAGCGCAAGGCCGGGCGCGAGTTCGAGCGGCGCAAGCGCGCCGTCGACGAGGTCGTCTACGCCGAGATCGCCCGCCGGCGCGAGCAGCCCGATCTGGCCGACCGCGATGACGTCTTCTCCTCTCTGCTGGTCGCCGAGGATGAGGATGGGGCCAAGCTCACTGACCGTGAGGTTCGCGATGAGCTGCTGACGCTCCTGCTCGCCGGCCACGAGACGACGGCCACCGGTCTCGCCTGGACCTTCGACCTGCTGCTCCACGATCCCCGGGTGCTCGCCCGGGCGCGCGAGCGCGAGAGCGAGTACCTGGACGCTCTGGTCAAGGAGGCGCTGCGCCTGCGGCCCGTGATCCCCGGCGTGGGCCGCGTCGTGCGCGAGCAGCCGTTCGCGCTCAACGGCTACCAGGTCCCGCCCGGAGTGGAGATAAATCCCTCCATCCGCACCATCCACCGCCGCGCCGACCTGTTCCCGAACCCGGCCCGGTTCGTGCCCGAGCGCTTCCTGGGCGCCGACCCTCCGGACACCTACACCTGGGTGCCGTTCGGGGGTGGAACCCGGCGCTGCCTGGGAGCGGCGTTCGCGCTGACCGAGATGCGGGTGGTCCTGGACCGGGTGCTGGAGCGCTGCGCGCTGGCTCCCGCCGACCCCAAGCCGGCCAAGGCGCAGTTCCGCGCCATCACGCTCGCCCCCAAGGGCGGCGTCCGCGTGCTCCAGGAGCGCGCACCCCTGCCCTCCGCCTGATCTGAAGGCCTCCGTGGCTTTGATGACCTATCGAGGCTGTCGCGTAAGTGGTTGCCGCTGGATCTGAGGGTCTGTTGGAGCCCGGAGATTTCGCGTTGTTCGCGATCGGCGGGGTTGATCAGCTGGAGCTCGGCCTGAGTCAGATTTGGTCGCATGGCGAACAAAACGGGCGCTGCGGAGCGCAATTCGAGCTCGGCGGGCGGCCGTGCTCCGAGAGCCGCGGATTCCGGGGGCCGTGGAGCGCACCTCGTCAGGCTGCTCGGAGCACGCTCTGAAACCCGCGTTTCCGGTTCGGCCATCCGGCGGCCCGCCTGGGTGCGATGTCGTTTACCAAGCTCTACACGCTGCCCTGGGGATGACAGAGGACCGCGGCGCCGAGACGCTCGACGAGATCGTGGCGCCGTGCGAGTCGATGGTCGGCCTGCCCTACGACCGACGGCGCTCTAATCTGCCCAGCTCATGCTGCTCTACAACTCGATGGTCTCGGGCAACTGCTACAAGGTTCGGCTGCTCCTGGCCAAGCTGGGCATCGATTACGAGCGTCGCGAGCTCGACGTCTTCGATCGCTCCGATCGCTCCGAGGTGCTGGGGGAGCTGAACCCGGCCCTGCGCGTCCCGACGCTGGTCTTCGATGACGGAGGGGTGCTCGCCGAATCCAACGCGATCATCTTCTACTTCGCCCGGGGCACCGACTTCCTGCCCGCCGACCCCCTAGAGCAGGCTCGCGTGCTCCAGTGGCTGTTCTTCGAGCAGTACGACCACGAGCCCAACATCGCGGTGCTCAGGTTCTGGGAGATGGCGGGAATCCACCCGTCCGAGGCCGAGCTCGAGGCCAAGCGCGAACGCGGCACCGCTGCCCTGTCCGCGCTGGAACGCCACCTCGAGTCCCATCACTTCCTGGTCGGCGAGCGCTACTCGATCGCCGATATCTCGCTCTATGCCTATACGCACGTGGCTCCGGAGGCGAGCTTCTCGCTCCAGCCCTACCCGGCCATCGAGGCGTGGCTGGCCCGGATCGCCGCCGACCCCGGCCACATCGCAATCAGCGACTGACCCGCGGGCGGACCACCGGCAAAGCGGGCCACCGACGGGGGCGGACCACCGGCGGAGCGGGCCACCGACGGGGGCGGACCACCGGCGGAGCCGGCCACGCCCAGGGCCCAGACAGCCTCTTAGTAAGCTGCCCCGTCATGCGCGAGGCCCTGATCTGCGAGCCGCTCCGCACGCCCGTCGGGCGTTTCGGGGGGATGTTCCGCGACGTCTCGGTGATCGAGCTGGCCACCACGGTCATCAAGGCCCTGCTGGAGCGCACCGGGCTGCCGGTCGAGCAGGTCGACGACGTACTGCTCGGCCAGGGTTACGCCAACGGCGAGGCTCCGGCGCTCGGCCGGGTGGCCGCGCTGGACGCCGGGCTGCCGGTTGACGTCCCGGGCCTGCAGATCGACCGCCGCTGCGGCTCGGGCTTGCAGGCGGTGCTCGAGGCGGCCATGCAGGTCCAGACCGGGGTCGCCGACCTGGTGCTGGCGGGCGGCGCCGAGAGCATGAGCCAGACCGAGCTCTACTCGACCTCGCTGCGCTGGGGGGCCCGCTCAGGAGGAGCGATGCTCGAGGACCGCCTGGTGCGCGGCCGAGTCACCGCGGGTGGCGCCAACCACCCGGTCCCGGGCGGGATGATCGAGACGGCCGAGAACCTGCGCCGCGAGTATTCGATCCCGCGCGCCGCGCAGGACGAGCTGGCCCTTCGCTCCCATCAGCGCGCGGTGACCGCCCAGGAGAACGGGACCTTCGCCGAGGAGATCGTCCCCGTGGAGGTCAACGAACGCAAGTCCGGCACCCGGGTGATCGATCGCGACGAGCACCCCCGGGCCGATGCGACGCTCGAGAGCCTGGGCTCGCTGCGGCCGGTGATGATCCGCAAGGACCCCGAGGCGACGGTCACCGCCGGCAACGCCAGCGGTCAGAACGACGGCGCCGCCGTGTGCATCGTCACCCATGCTGAGCGCGCCGAGGAGCTTGGGCTCGCGCCGATGGCCCGCCTGGTCAGCTGGGCCGTGGCCGGCGTGCCACCGCGCACGATGGGGATCGGCCCGGTGCCCTCCACCGCCAAGGCGCTGAAGCGCGCCGGCCTGTCGCTGGAGGAACTGGATCTGATCGAGCTCAACGAGGCGTTTGCCGCCCAGGTGCTCGCGGTCCTGCGTGAGTGGGACCTTTCCGATGGCATGGAGCGCGTCAACGTCAACGGGTCGGGGATCTCGCTCGGACACCCGATCGGGGCCACCGGCGGGCGCATCCTGGCCACGCTGCTGCGCGAGATGCAGCGCCGGAAGGCTCGCTACGGGCTGGAGACGATGTGCATCGGTGGCGGCCAGGGTCTGGCCGCCGTGTTCGAAAACGTGCAGGCGGCGTGACCGCGGTGGCCTCGAGCGAGGCCACGCTGCGAGAGGTGATCGAGGCGCTGGCGCCGCTCGAGCGGCGCGCCGGGTCAGACGGGGAGCACCGCGCCGCCGAGTGGATCGCCGGCCGGCTGACCGACGCGGGATGCCCGGCCGAGCTCCAGGAGGAGGAGTTTCATGACGGGTATGCTCGGCTGATCAGCTCGCTGGCGGCCACCGGCGGGCTCGCCGGGGTGGCCGCCCTGGTGGCTCCTCGGGTCCGCCACCTGGCGGGCGCCGTGGCCGCCGCGGCCACGGCGGCCATCGCCGATGACATCTCCAATGGACCGCGCTGGGCGCGTCGAGCCCTGGCGCCGGCCAAGCCGACCTGGAATGTGGTCGGCAGCTGCGGGCCCCAGGACGCGCCCCGAACCCTCGTCGTCCTGGCCCACCACGATGCCGCCACCGCGGGCGCGATCTTCGACCCGCGCGCCCAGGAGTGGTTCGGGGACCACTTTCCCGGGCTCCTCGAGCGCCGCGACACATCGCTGCCGCTCTGGTGGCTGGTGCTGGGAGTACCGGCGCTGGTGGCCGCCGGCGCTGTCCGCCGCCGGCGCGGGATGCTGGCCGCCGGCGTGGCCGCATCGGCGATCGCCACCGCGACGTTTGAGGACATCGCCCGGGCCCCGCTCGTGCCCGGGGCCAACGACAACCTGACCGCCGTCGCAGTGCTCGTGGCCCTCGCCGAGCGATTGCACGAGCGGCCGATCGACGACCTGCGCGTGCTGCTGGTCTCCTGCGGCGCCGAGGAGGTTCTCCAGGGCGGGATCTACGGATTCGCGCGCCGCTACTTCCCGTCGCTGGATCGCGATCGCACCTGGTTTGTGAACCTGGAGACAGTGGGCTCCCCGAACCTGATCATGCTCGAGGGAGAGGGGCCGATCGTGATGGAGGACTACCACGACCGCACCTTTCGGGACTTCCTCGCGCACGTGGCTGAGAAGGCCGACGCCCCGGTGCGACGTGGCCTCCGCGCGCGTTACTCGACCGACGCCGCCGTCCCCAACCGAGCGGGCTACCCGACGGCGACGTTGAGTTCCATGAACCGCTACAAGGCGCTCTCGAACTACCACCGGATGAGCGACATCCCGGAGAACGTCGACTACCGGACGGTGCGCCAGGCGCTCGTCGTCACCGAGGCGCTGGCCCGAGAGCTGGCGTCCAGCCCCTGGATCGGGTATTGATCACGAGCTGATGCCGCTGGCCAGCGAGCTCGAGCTCCCCCAGCTCGACCACACCGACCCCCGCCTGCGCGGCGAGCACTACCGGGAGCAGATGGCGGCCTTGGACGGCCACGAGGGCTGGTTGGCCGCCAGCCCGTTCGGCTTCGTCGTGCTCGACCGCGAGTCCGGCGAGTTCTTCCTGCGCACCAAGTCGGCGATCTTCCCCGGCCTGACCATCGCCGGGCTGTTCGGCATCAGCGAGGGGCCGCTGCACGAGGAGATCGTCAAGAACATCATCAACGTCAACGGCGCCGACCACCGCCGGCTGCGTAACCTCGTCAACCCGGCACTGGCTCCCCGGGCCGTCGACCGCTACCGCCCGGCTATGCGCGACTTCCTCGCCCAGCTCCTGGATGCGACGCCGGCCGACGGCTCAACCGAATTCATCGGCGACTTCGCCAAGCCCTACCCGTCGCTGGTGATCGCGGGGGTCATGGGCGCACCGCCCACTGACGCGCCGCGTCTGCAGGAATGGTCCAATCTGATTCAGCTCCAGTTCGACCCCGCCAGCCTGATCGAACGCCGCGCCCGGATCGAGTCCGCGGTCACCGACTTCTATGCCTGGGCCGATGAGCTCATCGCTGAGCGCCGCGATTCTCCCGGCGACGACCTGATCACCGACCTGATCGCCGCCCAGGCCAACGGCGAAGGCGGCGAGCGCCTCACAGACGACGAGCTGCGAAACCTGGTCCTCAACATCATGGTGGGCGGCGTCGACACCAGCCAGAGCCAGCTCGGGCACGCCGTCCGGATGCTCGCCCTGCATCCCGACCAGTGGGAGCTGCTGCGCGGCGACCCCGAGGGCGCTGGCCGCCGTCGACGAAGCGCTGCGCTACGAGCCGATCACCCCCTTCACGGCCCGCATCACGACCGCCGCGCTGGAGCATCGCGGGGTCACCTTCCCCGCCGGCTTGGTGATCCTGGTCTCGGCCTGGCACGCCAACCGCGAGGGTGTCGTCCCCGACGCGTTCGAGATTGCCGCGGACCGCGCGGGAGCCCGTGTGCTGACCTTCGGCGCCGGAATCCACTATTGCGTGGGCGCCAACCTGGCGCGAGCCGAGATGCAGGAAGCCCTGGTGTCGCTGGCGCGCCGGGTGGTGCGCATCGAGCTCGACGGGGAGCCGGAGTTCGGGACCCCGTCGGGTATCTACGGCCTGGAGTCGCTGCCCTTGCGGCTGCACATGGCCGGCTGAGGGCGAGCCCAACAGCGCCGCCCGTCACGACGAGGAGCCCGTCCTTGGGAAACGAGACCCCGGAGCGCTCGCCGCGGGCTCAGCGAGCGTGGGCCGCCCGCCACGAGCTCGGTGCCATTGGAACGAAACACGATCGAGGGCGCGGTGAAGCGCACCGGGCCGTCGGTGGTGGCCGTCTTGCCTTGCAGCTCGGCGGCCGAGCCCTCGGCAGTCCGGGTCTCGGCCTTGTCTGACTCGTAGGCCTCGGTGACCTCCGGCGAGTCCAGCGCGGCGACGATCGCCGCCGCGTCGACTCCGGGCAGGTCCCGGAGCGCGTCCTGGATGGCCTCGTCGTCCTCGAGCACCATCGGGCTCGTGTAATTGGCGAGCTGCAGCGCACGGAACACCGACCACTCGGTGCCCGGATTGGCCAGCCGCGCGGCCACCACCGCCCGGCAGGCCCGCGCGGTGGCGCTCAGGCGCGGCTTGGGCGAGGGCGCGAACGGCATCCCGTAGCGGCGGAAGGAGAGCTGCCCGAGCGCGCCCCGAACCGGGGTGTAGCCGCGGGCGGCGTACTGGGAGGCGTCCTCGGTCAGCCCGATGAGCACCAGGCGCCAATCCAGCTGATCTCCGTAGCGCCATTCGATGACCCGCAGCGCGGGGCTCTCGGAGTAGGCCCACGGGCAGGCCGGGTCGCTGTAGAGGGTCGCGGAGATCATTCGGTTGATGCCTCAAGTATATGCGCCAGGCGCTCCAGGAATGCCGTCTGGGCGGGATTGAGCTTCTCGCGCGCCTCCTCGAGTCCGAACCACTGGGCGCGATCCACCTCAGGGAACTCCTGCATCCGCCCCGACCGGGGCGGCCACTGCATGGCGAAGCTGTTGCTGTGGATCTCATCGGCATCCAGATCTCCGCTGATCGCCCAGGCGCACACCCACTTGCCCGACTTCAGGCGCACCTCCCCGAGGTCGTGAGCCTCGCCCCCGGGCGCCTGCGATCCCAGCTCCTCGGCGAACTCCCGTCGCGCCGCGTCCAGGGGATCCTCCCCGTCGGCGTATTCCCCCTTGGGAATCGACCAGGCGCCCAGGTCGCGCCGCGCCCAGATCGGCCCTCCGGGGTGCACGAGCAGCACTTCCAAGCCCCCCGCGCCGCGCCGGTGAAGGACGATCCCGGCGCTGCGCAACGGGGTCAAGCCAGGCTCCGCGGCCCGATTGTCAGGCAGCTGTCAGCGACCATGTGTTCAATCGGAAACGGTGTCGAGCGTGCGGGTGCGTGACAATTGTCATGGCCAGATCGGGACTCGAGCCACTTACGCGTGCGCCGGCTCGAACCTACGCTGTCGAGCGCACGATCAGTTAGCCGCTGACCCGGAGGTAGACCGAAAAGATGAGAAGACTAGCCACCTGGTGCTTCCGGCACTGGATCCTCACCGTGGGCGGCTGGGTGCTCCTGGTGATCGCCCTGGTCGCGATCCACAGCGCCGTCGGGAGCGCCTACACCGACAAGTTCACGCTGCCGCACACCGAGAGCTTTGACGCTGTCCACCTCCTCCAGCGTGCCACGCCCAAGACCTCGGGCGAGACCGATCAGCTGGTGATCGGGGTCAAGAGCGGCAAGGTCACCGACCCCGCGGTCAAGGCCCAGGCGGAGAAGCTGTTCGCCGAGGTGGCGCAGATTCCCCACGTGGCGGCGGTGGTCTCCCCATACACGCCCCTGACCGCCAAGCAGATCGCCCCCGGCGGCAAAGTCGCGTTCGCCGACGTCACTTTCGACAACGCGGCCAACCAGAACAAGATCTCCGCCTCGGACGCCCAGCACTACGACAACGTGATCACATCGGCCTCGACCCCGAACGTGACCTTCGAGGTGGAGGGCAACATCGCCGAGGCCGGCAACAAGCAGAACTCCAGCTCCAGCCTGTTCATCGGCTTCATCGCGGCGGCCATCGTGCTATTCCTCGCCTTCGGCTCGTTCGTGGCGATGCTGCTGCCGCTGATCACCGCCGGAATATCGCTGGGCGCGGGCATCTCCGTGGTCGGCCTGCTCACCCACGTGCTCCACACCGCGAGCTTCTCCAACGAGCTGGCGCTGCTCATCGGCCTTGGGGTGGGCGTCGACTACGCCCTGTTCATCGTCACTCGTTACCGGCAGGCCCTATTGCGTGGGGCCAGCCGCGAAGCCGCCGCCGTGGAGGCGATCGACACCTCGGGAAGGGCGGTGCTCTTCGCGGGTCTGATCGTCTGCATCGCGATGCTGGGAATGTTCGCGCTTGGCATCAGCTTCCTCTACGGGGTGGCCGTGGCGGCCTCGGTGACGGTGGCCTTCACGGTGCTGGCCGCGCTGACCCTGTTGCCGGCCCTGTTCGGCACCAAGCTGGGTGGGCGGGTGCCACGCCGGCGGGAACGCCGAGCCATTCGCGAAGGCAAGCGGTCTCGTAACGACGAGTCGCCGGTCTGGGCCCGCTGGACCGCGATACTGAGCCGTTCACCGGCGCTGTTCGCTGCCCTCGCCGCGGCGCTGATGATCGTCATCCTGATCCCGTTCTTCCACATCCGGCTGGGCGCGGCCGACGCCGGCACCGATCCGAGCAGCACGACGACGCGCAAGGCCTATGACCTGCTGGCCGAAGGCTTCGGTCGCGGCTACAACGGGCCGCTGGAGCTGATCGCCCAGATCGACAATCCTGGCCAGCTCGCCGCCTTCACGCGGGCCGAACAGGCAGTGGCGCGGACCCCTGACGTGGTGGGCTCCACCCCGGTGCGCTTCCGCCAGGGAACCGGCGGGCGACCGTCGATCGCGACCGCCAACGTGTATCCCAGGGGGGCTCCCCAGGACAAGTCCACGGCGGATCTGTTGAGCCACATCCGTCAGTCGGTGATCCCACAGGCCACCAAGGGCAGCGGAGTCCGGGTGCTGGTCGGCGGGACGACCGCGATCTTCAACGACTTCAGCCACGTGCTGTCCCGCAAGCTGCCGCTGTTCATCGGAATCGTCGTCCTGCTCAGCTTCCTGCTGCTGATGGCGGTGTTCCGTAGTCTGGTGATCCCGCTCACCGCGGCCGTCATGAACCTGCTCTCGGCGGGAGCTGCGTTCGGGGTTCTGACCGCCATATTCCAGAACGGGTGGGGCAACTCGCTGATCGGCCTCAACACCACCGGTCCGATCGAGTCATTCATCCCGGTGCTCCTGTTCCCGGTTCTGTTCGGCCTCTCCATGGACTACGAGGTCTTCCTGGTCAGCCGCATCTACGAGGAATGGCATCGCCGCGGCAATACGCAGGAGGCGGTGGCCCACGGGCTGGCGGCCACCGGACGTACGATCACCGCCGCCGCGGCGATCATGTTCCTGGTGTTCGCATCGTTCGTGCTGGGGGGCGAATGGGTGATCGAGATGTTCGGCATTGGGCTGGCCTCCGCCGTGCTGCTCGACGCCCTGGTCGTCCGCAGCGTGCTGGTGCCGGCCCTGATGATGCTGTTCGGATCGGCCAACTGGAAGATTCCCGGCTGGCTCGATCGCGCATTGCCGCACTTCAACATCGAGGGCGACGCCCGCTCGGCGAACACGGACGGAAGCGAGGCTGCTCAGCACCGAGATCCCGAGCCGGTGGCCGGCTGAGGTCGCGGCCGCGCGGGAGATGTCCGGCCCCGATCGATTGTGAATGCCGACTTCGAACCCATTCATGCCGTCGATTCGCTCGGTGTGGTCACGGACGCCCGGGCGCGCGCGGGCGAAACCCTCGGGTCGGCGGCCCGCTATCTCGACTCGTCGCTCGTCGACGTGCTGCGGATCCTCGGGTTCGACAAGGAGTACGTGTCGGCGCGGGGGTCCTATCTCTATGACGCCACCGGCCGCGGCTATCTCGATTTCCACACCGGTGAGGGCTTTGCCAGCCTAGGTCACAACCATCCCGGTGTACGCGCCGTTCTGCACGCCACGCTCGATGCAGACCTCGTGGATGGCGTGCAGATCCACTACTCGGCCTTGGCCGGCATGCTCGCCGAGGCGCTGTCGCAACGTTTGCCAGACGGGCTCGACGCGGTGTTCTTCGCCAGCACCGGCGCCGAGGCCGTGGACTCCGCGATGAAGTTCTCGCGAGCGGCAACGCGCCGGCCGCGGTTGCTCTCCTGCGACTCGAGCTTTCACGGGGTTACGCTCGGACCGCTCTCGCTCGTCGGAGACGACTTCTTCAAGGAGGGTTTCGGGCCGCTGCTGCCGGGCTGTGCGCGGGTGCCGTTCGGCGATCTGTCCCGCCTGGAGACCGAGCTGCGCCGCGGAGATGTCGCCGCCTTCATCGTCGAGCCGATCCAGGGCCGGATGGTGACGCCCCCGCCCGCGGGATATCTGCAAGCTGCCCAGGCGCTCTGTCGGCGCTACGGCACGCTGTTCGTCATCGATGAGATCCAGACCGGCCTCGGCCGGACCGGCACCTGGTTCGCGCTCGAGCACTGGGGTATTGACCCCGACTTCGTCCTCGTCGGAAAGGCGCTGAGCGGCGGCTACGTGCCGGTTGCCGCCATGGTCACGAGCCGTGATATCTACCAGAAAGCCGTGGGCACGCTCGAGCGCTCCTATGTGCACCAGTCGACGTTCGGGCGCAATCGACTGTCCATGGCGGCCGGACTGGCGACGATGCGCGTCATCGAGCGCGACCACCTGGTCGAGCACACGGCGCGCATGGGCGCACTGCTGGTCGATGGACTCCAAGAGCTCGCGCAGCACCACGAGATGATCAAGGAGATCCGCGGCAGCGGACTCATGATCGGGATCGAGCTGCGCGCACCGAGCTCGCGGCTTGCCAAGCTGAACTGGCGCCTCATTCACATGGCGAGTGAAGGGCTCTTTCCGCAGCTGATCGTCATCCCGCTCCACCGCGATCATGGCGTGATCACGATGGCGGCGGGCAAGAACGATGTGATCAAGCTGCTGCCGCCGCTGACCATCTCCGAGTCGGAGGCGCGCAGCTTCCTGAGCGCATTGGACGTGGTGCTGACCGATTGTGAGGGCTCCGCCGGCAAGAACTGGGGGATCGTGCGTGACATCGCCACCGCGACGCTCCGCCGGCGCGGGGCGCCCGACGCTCCGGGCGTCGCCAAGCCGCTGATGCGCGGCTCGCCCGTCGATCGGGAGCGCGACGACGTGTGCCTGGTCAGCGGCGCGACCGGGTTCATCGGCGGCCATCTCGTTCAACGACTGGTGCGCGACGGTCTGCAGGTGCGCTGCCTGGTACGCGCCGACAGCGACACGTCGCTGCTCGACGGGCTCGACGTCGAGATCGCGGTCGGCGACCTCACGGACGCCGGCTCGCTGACTCGCGCCGCGGAGGGCTGCCGCCACGTCTTCCATTGCGGGGCCCTGGTGTCGGACTGGGCCACCGCCGAAGAGATCAGACGCATCAATGTCGGCGGCACGCGCAACCTGCTGCAGGCCTCCGTCGATGCATCGGTGCAGCGGTTCATCCACTTCAGCAGCACGGATGTCTACGGCCATCCCGGTGGCACTGCGATCGGCGAGAGCTATACGGCGACGCGGTTTCGCAACTGGTATTCCGAGACGAAGCTGGCAGCCGAGGCTGAGGTTCGCCGGGTGGGAATGGCGCACGAGCTGGAAGCGGTGATCCTGCGTCCGGCGACCGTCTACGGCCCGCGCTCGACCGACGTCATCGGCGGAATCGCGCGCGCGATCCGCGACGGCACCATGCTCCTGATCGACAGCGGGCGTGCGATCGCCGGGCTGAGCTACGTCGACAACCTCATCGATGCCGCCATCCTCGCGCTCCACCACGAAGCCGCGCCCGGCCAGGCCTTCAATGTCACCGACGGGCTCGCCGTTACGTGGAAGCAGTTCGTGGATGGCCTGGCCGAGGGCCTCGGCTGCTCCCCGGTCCGGTGGAGCCTCCCGTATTGGATGGCGAACAGCATCGGCGTCTCACTCGAGCATGGGTATCGATTGCTGCGCCGGGCAACGCATGTGAGCACAGCACCTCTCCTCTCGCGCCAAGCCGTACAGGTGCTCGGAACCAACCAGGATTTCAGCAACCGCAAAGCGCGAGAGCTGCTCGGCTGGGAACCCCGCGTCGCCTACGAGGCCGGCCTCGAGGCGACGCTCGCCTGGCTGCAGGCCGAATATCTGGCCACGGCCGAGCCCCTCGTTACCGCGTGAGCAGGCTGCGCCGACCGAGGTCCAGCCCGAGCCGCGCGTAGCTCCGGAACAGGTGAGCTTGCGCCTCGGTCAGCACTTCCTCGAGGGCCGAGACGAATCGTCGCAAGTCCGCCTCGGAAACCACCAGCGGCGGCAGCACCTTGATCACATTCATGTGGTGGCCTGCCACCTGGGTCAAGATGCGATGGTCACGGAACAGCGGCACGGTGACCATCTGGGCGAAGAGGCCCGGTTGTCGGTGGTCGATCGCCTCCCAGAGCCGTTTCGCCGTCCGGCCGGACGGCGGGCCCAACTCAATGGCCCACATCAGCCCGAGGCCGCGCACTTCGCGGACGATCTCGAAGCGCTCGACGAGCGGTCGCGTGAGCTCCAGCAGCAGATCGCCGAGCTGCGCGGCACGCGCCACCAGACCTTCGCGTTCGATCACGGTCAGGCTGGCCAGGGCCGCCGCGGCCGCGAAGTCGCCGTTGCCGAAGGTCGAGCCGTGAACCACGCTGCGCTCCATCGAGTCGAATGTGGCGTCGAAGACGGCGCGGCTGGCCAGCAGCGCGCCCACGGGCACGTAGCCGCCCGACAGAGCCTTTGAGAGCGTCACCATGTCCGGCTCAATCCCCCAGTGCTCCAGGGCCAGGAACCGGCCGGTCCGGCCCAGCCCGGTCTGCACCTCGTCGACGATCAGCAACGTCCCGGCGCGGCGACACATCGCCTGGGCCTCGGCCAGGTAACCGTCCGGCGCCACGTACACTCCCTTGCCCTGGATCGGCTCGACGATGAACGCTGCGACGTCACCGCGATCGAGCTCGCGGCGCAGCGCCGAGAGGTCGCCGAAGGGGATCGCGTCACAGCCGGGAAGCAGAGGGTCAAAGCGCTCCCGGAACTCAGCGTTGCCGTTGACCGAGAGCGAGCCCATGGAGAGGCCGTGAAAGCCGCGCTCGCAGTAGAGGATGCGCAGCCGGCCGGTCGCTGCGCGGGACAGCTTCAGCGCCGCTTCCACCGACTCCGTGCCCGAGCTGCACAGCACGGCGGCGTCCAGCGAAGCGGGCGCGCGGCCGATCAGCTCCTCGGCGAGCACACCCGCCAGCGTGGTCACCCCGATCTGCGGAAGGCTGGCCGGATCCGCCATCATCACCCCGACCAGCTGGTCGCGAACGAACGGGTGGTTGCGGCCCAGTGAGAAGACGCCGTAGCCGGCATACAGATCCAGGTACTCCTGACCCTCGGAGTCGATGAGATACGGCCCTCGGCCATGAACCCATTCTCGGTCGAAGCCCAACGTGCGCACCACCCGCCCGAGCTGGCGGTTCAGATAGCGCTGGTTGAGCTCCATTGCCTCGCCGGCTCGAAGCTCGATCAGATCAGCCAGGTCTGGCCGCTCCCACTTCTCGTTGTCACCAGACATGTGCGTGATCCTCAGTCAGAATTCTGCCGGTCGCAGGATAGCCTCCAGCGGTCGTCCAATAGCGTGAGCCCCGCCACAACGGTTGAGCCCGCAACCTGCTAGACGTTAGGCACCTGTATGGATCCGATTGGCACCGCCATCGACGAATCTCCGCAGTCGGCGTGCTCGATCGAGAGCAACGGCAACCTTGGCCCGTCCGCCGCCGGGACGGCATCGGGCGCGCTGACCGATGCGGAAACCGCGCTGTCGCGCGCGCGGGAGTACCTGCTGTCGTTGCAGGACCCGTCTGGGTGGTGGAAGGGCGAGCTCGAGACCAACGTCACCATGGATGCCGAGGACATGCTGCTCCGGGAGTTTCTCGGGATCCGCGATGCGGAGACGACCGAACGGTGCGCCGGCTGGATTCGATCACAGCAGCGCGCCGATGGAACGTGGAGCAACTTCTCGGGCGGCCCGGGCAACCTGTCGACGACGATCGAGGCCTACGTGGCGCTTCGGCTGGCGGGCGATTCGCCGGAGGACGGACACATGCTGGCGGCGAGCGCGTTCGTGCGCCAAGCCGGAGGTGTGCAGCGGGCGCGCGTGTTCACCCACATTTGGCTGGCCATGTTCGGGGCCTGGAGCTGGGACCAGGTGCCCGCGCTGCTTCCCGAGCAGATCCTGCTGCCCTCGTGGTTTCCGCTCAACGTCTATGACTTCGCATGCTGGGCCCGTCAAACGGTGGTCGCCCTGTCCGTGGTCCTGGCGCTGGCGCCGGTTCGTTCGCTGCCGTTCGGGATCGATGAGCTCCGCGGCCCTGAGCCCTGGTCGGCGCCGAAGGGCAGGACTCTGCTCGGCCGCGGGATCGTCGCGCTGGACGCCGTACTGCGGCTCTACCAGCGCCGGCCGATAGCCAAAGTGCGTCAGATCGCGCTGGCTCGTGCTGAGCGGTGGATCGTCGACCGCCAGGAGGCCGACGGCGGTTGGGGGGGAATTCAGCCGCCCTGGGTCTATTCGCTGATCGCGCTGCATCTGCTGGGCTACGCGGTCGATCATCCCGTGATCAAGGGCGGGCTCGACGGTATGCAGGGATTCACAATCGACGATGGGAGGCGACGGGTGGAGGCCTGCCAGTCGCCGGTGTGGGATACCTGCCTGGCGCTGATCGCGCTTGCCGACGCCGGGGTTCCCGGAGATGATGACGCGGTCATCCTCGCGACTGATTGGCTGCTCGGTGAGCAGATCCTGGGGCGAGGCGATTGGGCGGTGCGCCGCCCCCGACTGGAGCCCGGCGGCTGGGCCTTCGAGTTCGCCAACGCGAATTACCCGGATGTCGACGACACCGCCGAAGTGGTCATGGCGCTGCGCACCGCGGACCATCCCGACCCGGCTCGCGTGAACACGGCGATCGAGCGCGGCGTGCGTTGGCTGACCGGGATGCAGAGCTCGGACGGTGGCTGGGGCGCCTTCGACGTCGACAACTGCCGGGCCGTCGTCCGCGATCTTCCGTTCTGTGACTTCGGCGAGGTCATCGATCCGCCGAGCGCCGACGTCACCGCGCACGTGATCGAGATGTTCGGAGTCCTCGGCCGCGGCGACGAGCTCACCGCTCGCCGCGGAAGGCAATGGCTGCTGGAGGCCCAGGAGCCCGGCGGATCCTGGTTCGGCCGCTGGGGCGTCAACCACGTGTACGGGACCGGCGCCGCCATCCCAGCGCTCGTCGCCGCTGGAATCCCCACGACGCATGACTCGATCCGGCGGGCGGTCCGCTGGTTGGAGGAGCACCAGAACGAGGACGGCGGGTGGGGTGAGGACTGCCGCTCCTACGATGACGACTCCTGGATCGGGCGGGGCACGAGCACCGCATCGCAGACGGCCTGGGCTCTCCTCGCGCTGCACGCCGCCGGTGAGCGTTCGGCGGCGGTGCGACGGGGTGTCGACTGGCTGGTCCGGACGCAACGGGCGGACGGTGGTTGGGACGAGCCCTTTCACACCGGCACCGGCTTTCCGTCGGACTTCTACATCAACTACCACCTCTATCGGCTTGTCTTCCCGATCATGGCGCTCGGGAGATGCACCCGATGAGCACGGTCGTGCCCTACACCGTCGGCGACCTGCCCGGTCAGGAGGCAGTGCTCGAGCAGGCTGATCGGGAGAACTTCACGGTGGCCAGCGCGCTGCTGGGACGCGAGCGGCGGGAGCACCTGATGGCCATCTACGGCTACGCACGGCTGGTCGACGACGTCGGCGACGAGGCCGTCGGCGATCGCGGCGCCCTGCTTGATCTGGTCGAGGTCGAGCTCGACCGCGTCTTCGCCGGAGAGCGACCGGAGCACCCCGTGATGCGCGCACTCTGCGAGACCGTTTCTGCTTGCGGGCTGCCGGCTGAGCCGTTCCGACGTCTGGTGCAGGCGAACCGTTGGGACCAATCGACCAGCCGCTATGAGACCTTCGACCAGCTGCTCCAGTACTGCCAGCTGTCAGCCGCTCCGGTCGGCGAACTGGTCCTGCACGTGTTCGACGCGGCGAACCCCGAGCGGACCGCGCTATCTGACAGGATCTGTGCGGGTTTGCAGATCACCGAGCACCTACAGGACGTCGGCGAGGATTACCTACGCGGGCGCGTCTACCTGCCCAGGGAGGATCTGGTTCGCTTCGGATGCGAGGATGACGACTTGTCCGCGAGCCCGACACCGTCGCGCCGGGCGCTGATTGCCTTTGAGGCGCAGCGTGCTCGATCGCTGCTCAGCAGCGGGGCGCCGCTGGCGCGCACGTTGCCTCTGCGTCCGCGCCTTGCCGTGGCCGGTTTCGTCGCCGGGGGCCGCGCCGCCCTGGCCGAATTGCCCGACTCCGCCGGCGACGCTGTCCGTCGGCGACCGGCGAGGCTCGGACGAGCCTTCGTCCCGGACTTTCTGAGAGCGGTGACGGGCCGGTGACGGTGCCGGCGGTCGAGCTCGAGTACGCCTGCCGGCGCTGCGAGCAGATCACGCGTCAGGCGGCTGCCAACTTCTACTACGGCATCCGGCTGCTGCCGCGCTCCAAGCGGTACGCCATGAGCGCTGTGTACGCCTTCGCCCGTCGCGTCGATGACATCGGCGACGGCGACTTGCCGCGCGAGGCTCAGCTGGAGGCTCTCCTGCGCGAGCGCCGCATGTTGACGCTGCTGCACGAGGGTGACCCGGCGATCACCGGGGACGTCGTGCTGATTGCCTTGGCGGACGCCCAGCGGCGTTTCGAGCTGCCGCTCGACGCGCTGGACCTGCTCATCGAAGGCGTCGAATTCGACGTGCTGGGCACTCAATATGAGACCTTCGACGATCTGGTCGGGTATTGCCGTCGGGTGGCCGGCTCGATCGGCCGCCTGTGCATGGCCATCTTCACCGATGGCGCCGCGCACGCGAACGGGTCCATGGCGCTGGCCGATGACCTCGGGGTCGCGATGCAGCTCACCAACATCCTGCGTGACATCCGCGAGGACTCCGAACTGGGTCGTACATACCTGCCGGCCGAGGACCTGCGGCGGTTCGGCTGCGAGGAGCTCGGCTCCGCCGGACCTGACCAGGCCGCAGCGCTGATCCGATTTGAGGCCGCCCGGGCCAAGGAGTGGTTCGACCGCGGACTGCAGCTGACCTCCTCCCTGGATTCCCGCAGCGCGTCGTGCCTGATGGCGATGACTGGTATCTACCGGTCCATCCTCGATCGGATCATCCAAGAGCCGGCTCAGGTCATGCGCGGCCGGATCTCCTTGCCGCCCTGGGAGAAGGCCTGGGTGGCCGCACGCAGCCTCGCAGCCGCAGGCCGAACTCGAGCGCTCACGTGACCGCTGCCAGGGTGACGATCGTGGGCGGTGGGCTCGCGGGAATCACCGCGGCCCTTGACTGCGCTCGTGAGGGAGCGAGCGTCACGCTGCTGGAGACGCGCGGCCGTCTCGGTGGCGCGGCCTATTCCTTCACCCATAACGGCCTTCGTGCCGACAACGGCCAACACGTCTTCCTGCGCTGCTGCACCGCGTACCGGGCTCTGCTGGAGGATCTGGACGCGACTCGCTGCGTCACGATGCAGCCGCATCTGGAGATCGCGGTGCTCGCGCCGGGCGGTAAGCGGGCGTGGCTGCGCCGCTCGGAGCTGCCCGCTCCGCTGCACCTCGCCGCAGCTCTGCTGCGCTACCCGTTCCTCAGCTTCCGCCAGCGGATCGCGGTGGCAAGGGCGATGCAGAGCTTGCGCCGGATCAACCCTGACGACCCCAGGGCGGACGAGCTGTCCTTCGGCGACTGGCTGCGTCAGCACGGGCAGGATCCCCGGGCCATTGAGGCCGTCTGGAATCTGATCGCGCGACCGACGCTCAATCTGGAGGCCACTGCCGCTTCCCTGGCCCAGGCTGCCCAGGTCTTCCAGCTTGGATTGCTGGCGGACAAGGCCGCCGGGGACATCGGCCATGCCTGCGTCCCGCTCTCTGAGATCCATGATCAGGCAGCGCAGGCGGCGCTGGCGAAGGCGGGCGTGAACGTGCGTCTGCGCGCCGGAGCGACGATGATCGTGCCGACGGGGAGTGGCTTCCGCACCGAGATCGGCGCCGCGCCGCCGATGGAGTCAGATTCCCTCATCCTCGCCGTCCCGCCTGACCGGGCCGCGCGTCTGCTGCCGGCGGCGGCAGGGCTCGATGCGAGGAGCTTCGCGCGGCTTGGACGATCGGCGATCGTCAATCTCCACATCGTCTATGACCGCCAGGTCCTCGACGTTCCGTTCGCCGCCGGGGTCCAGACCCCGGTCCAGTGGGTCTTCGACCGAACCCAGAGCGCGCACTGCAACGAGGGACAGTACCTGGTGGTCTCGCTGTCTGCCGCCGACGATGATCTGGCGGCGACCGGAGACGAGCTACGCGCGAAGTACCTGCACGAGATCACCGAGCTCCTACCCGACGCTGGCGATGCCTCGGTAATTACCTTCTTCGTCACCCGCGAGCACTCGGCCACGTTTCGGGCCGCGCCGGGCGCTCGAGCCTGGCGACCGGCCGCCCGAACCCATCTGCGTGGGCTGGCGCTGGCCGGAGCGTGGACGGATACCGGCTGGCCGGCGACGATGGAAGGGGCCGTTCGCAGTGGTCACGTGGCCGCCCGTGAGGTCATGGACGCGGCTCCGTGGGCTGGGCCGGTTCCGGAGTCCGCGTCGGTCGAGGTTTCCCGGAACCGTGATGGCGAGCTTGCCGGGAGTGGGGCATGAGCGCATCCGCGCCGTTGAAACCGGCGGTCAAAGACGAGACGCTGATTCTGGCGCCCCTCTCGCTCGAAGCCCGAGCGGTCCGGTCCGGGGCACCGTGGGCGCGCGTGTACCGGACCGGTATGGGCGCAAAACGGGCTGCCCGGGCTGCGAAACTGGTGAACGGTGCCGGCAGCCGGCCGGTGCTGATCGCAGGATTCTGCGGCGCGCTTGACCCCGACCTCGAGCCCGGCGACGTCGTGCTGGCAACTGAGCTGCGCGGCCCCACCGGGACCACGCCCTGCGACGATCCATCGATCCTCGCCGGTGTCCTGCGCAGAGGCGGATTGCGAGTCCACGTCGCGCCGCTCGCCTCCAGCCAGAGGCTGGTGCTCGGCAAGCGGCGCGGGACCTTACGTCGCACCACCGGTGCGGTCGCAGTCGATATGGAATCCGCGTGGCTGGCCGATGGCGCCCACGGGCGGCCACTGGTAACCCTGCGCGTGGTAATCGACACCCATCGGCGGGAGCTGCTGCATCCGTTGCGCACCATCACCGGCGCGGCGATCGCCTACCGTGCTCTGCGCCGAGCCTGCGCGCTGGCAGAGGAATGGACGCGCGCGCTCGAGTCCCGTGAGGTCCTGCTCGCCTCGCCGCGCGCGTCCTGCGCGGGCGTGGAGCGCGCGGTCGAGATCGTCGCGCGGGCGCTGGATGACCGCGGCGCCCCGATTTACGTGCGCAAGCAGATCGTGCACAACGCCCACGTCGTGCGCTCGCTGGAGGAGCGCGGCGCGGTCTTCATAGAGGACTTGGAGGAGGCGCCCGAAGGGGCGACCGTGATCTTTTCGGCCCACGGCGTCTCCCCCGCCGTCCGCAGTCAGGCCGCCGAGCGAGAGCTCGACGTGATCGACGCGACTTGTCCCCTGGTGTCCAAGGTGCACGCGGAGGCACGGCGGTTCGCGTCCTCGAACCTGGACATAGTGCTGGTCGGACACGAGGGTCACGAGGAGGTGGAGGGCACGTTCGGGGAGGCGCCCGACCGAACCCATGTCATCTCCAAGCCCGACGAGGTCGAGACGCTGAAGGTGAAGGACCCGCAGCGCATCGGCTACCTCACCCAGACCACGCTGGCGGTGGACGAAACCGCGGCGGTGGTGGCCGCGCTGCGCGCTCGTTTCCCGGACGCGGTAGGGCCCGCCTCCAGCGACATCTGCTACGCGACTCAGAACCGGCAGGACGCTGTCCGCGCTCTGGCGCAGGAGTGCGATCTGATCCTGGTGGTCGGCTCTGAGAACTCCTCCAACTCACGTCGCCTCGTGGAGGTGGCACAGCGAGCCGGCTGTCGTGGCCTGCTCGTCGAGCGTGCCGATGACATCCCGCCGTTGGCTCTGGTGGGTGCCCGACGAATCGGTGTAACCGCCGGCGCCTCGGCTCCCGAGGCGCTTGTTGAGGGCGTCGTTGCGGCGCTGGATGGTCTTGGCGGCGTGAGCGTCAGCGAACGCACCGTCGCCACAGAGAAGCTTCAGTTCAAGCTGCCGCCTGAAGTCAGGCAAAGGAGATGACGATATGCCCGTCCCCCTGAGACAGGCCGCGCGGATGGGCGCCTATCTGATGGAGCAGAAGCTGCGCCGTCGGGACAAGTTCCCCCTGATCGTGGAGCTCGAGCCGCTCTTCCAGTGCAACCTGGCGTGTGTCGGGTGCGGCAAGATCCAGCATCCCGAGCACGAGCTCAGGCGGCGGATGCCGGTGGAGCAGGCGATCGGAGCGATCGAGGAGTGCGGCGCGCCGATGGTCTCGATCGCCGGCGGCGAGCCGCTCATCCACCCCGAGATCG
>Ga0182024_10000429_pt1 | contig 107785 bp, 100 predicted proteins | sample P32metaG_FD_120480 | JGI IMG/M metagenome (GOLD analysis project Ga0182024, IMG submission 120480) | Permafrost microbial communities from Stordalen Mire, Sweden - P3-2 metaG (Illumina Assembly) | ecosystem: Environmental > Terrestrial > Soil > Wetlands > Permafrost | place: Sweden: Stordalen... | reverse complement strand
TTGCCAAGGTGAGGGTCGCGGGTTCGAATCCCGTCGTCCGCTCCAGAGAATGTCCAGGTCGTGGCGGTGCGAGGGGCCGGAAACAGCCTCACGCGGGGCTTCTAGGAACGGGGCGCACCACATTTGCACCACATTTTCTGCCGTTTTTCCGGGGTCGGGCCGTTGACCCTTTATTTCTGCGTGTGAGGGTCGTCCGGGGCCGATGTTTGGTGGCGACCTTTTCGGGGTTGTCCCCACTCGCTGAGATCTTCACGTCCCGATCGACGGCTTGCGGCTACGCAAAGCCGCTCGCCACCATGCGGTTCGTTCCCGAGCGCGCTTCCTCGCGAAGCTTGATTCCATGTCGAAACCGGAGTTTCGCCTCGGTCAGGTGTCCGTGAAACGGCGAGCGCGCAAGCGGTGGCTGTTCAGGCGAACGGAGTTCTCAAAGGGAGCGGTCTCAGGGAACACGTCGACGTGAGCTATCTCGAGACGGTCGAAGAGCTCTGTGGCGATATTGCGCGCTCGATGAGCCGACCACGAACGGCGTAACATCTGGAATCCGTTGCCCGCGTCGACGAGGGTTCATCAACTCGCGCGACGGAATTTGTCGTAACGCTCCTCGAGACGCATCGCGTCGGGTTTCGCTTGTCGTGCTGACGGAGTATGGATGATCGTTCCGTGCATCTCCTGCAATCCGTGGAGGAGCATCGGACCGTCCGATTCCGACCTGATGTCCCCTCGCACCTCCACGACGAGGTCTGGGCGTATGCCGATCAGATCGTCGTCGAAGGCCGCGTGGTGGATCTTGCAGAGAGACAAGCCATTCGGGACGACCGGAGTGCCGAGTGGGTGGCCGTCTGGAAGGATATGAGCCGCATCCAGGAGTGAGGCGTGCCGTAGCCGACACATCGCGCATCGTTGGTCGTACGCGAGCAGCACTTGGGCTCGAAAGACAGGCTGGTGCAGTCTCTGCCTCGTCAACGTCTCGACGTAGCGACGCTGCGCCTCGTCACTTTCCGTACCTACCGTTACCAACTTCTGAGCTACGTCGAACGCGACGACGAATTGGAGGCGTTCCGGTTCGTCACCGACGATCCAGATCGGATAGACAGGAACGTACGCTCCCGGTGTGGCGGCCACGAACCATATGAGAGGCAGGCCGGATTTCCACGCGTTCCGGAGCGCCACGTTCTCCGGATGCATCGCATCATCGCCTCGATACTTGTATCGGAGGAGTCCGTCGGGCCCCTGGACGTCCTCGTACGGAGGCGTCTGACCGGGCCCCGTGTACGTCGTCCTGATCGACAGCGCAGCGTCCAGCCCGGCTGGCTTCCTTATCCCTCGTTGCCGATCCATCAATGGGACACGAGATCCCTCGAAGGTGAACGCGGCCAGGTCGTCGTAACCGAGGAGCTCGTGGCCGGAGCTACGGCGGTTCTCCAACCACCCCAGGGCAGCCTCCCGTAGCCGGCGCTCGAAGTCGTCCAAGGGTCAGGAGCTTAGGCCGAGATAGCCTGGCTGGCCTGGGACAACACATCCACGACATCCGGCGCCGCCGACTCGTACCATCGGTCCCGTGGATGGATGCAACACCTGCGCCGCTGATGCCAAGTTCCTGAGGTCGCGCCGCCGCCCCGCCTACGAAGCCACCACCCCACGCATCCGCATCGTCGACCTTTTCGCTGGCGGAGGGGGCCTCACCCTCGGCTTGGCCGAGGCGGCACGACGCATCGGCCGGGGGGTGCGCATCAAGGCCGCAGTCGAACTCGACCAGGATGCCGCCGACGTCTACGCGCTTAATTTTCCCGACGCTGTCATCTACGACGGCGACGTGGGCACCCTTCTCACCGGACCGATCGGTCGCTCGCCCAACCGCACCGAGCGGGGTTTTCGAGATGACCTCGGTCCCGTCGACGTTCTGCTCGCCGGTCCGCCGTGCCAGGGCCACTCGGACCTGAACAACCACACACGGCGCAGCGATCCTCGTAACGAACTGTACGTACTCGTCGCTCGCGCAGCCGAGGTCCTTCGGCCTCGATGCGTTCTGATCGAGAACGTCCCGACGGTGCGGAGGGACGCCGGAGGATCGGTGCAGACGACGATCGCTGCGTTGCAAGGAGCTGGTTACCGTGTCGCGACCACGATCATCGACCTGACGGATCTCGGAGTGCCACAACGTCGGCGCCGGCACATCCTGCTCGCGTCACGTGTAGCCGGTGTCGACCCGAGCACTGTCCTCACGACGATGATTCCGTGTGGATCCCATGCCCCACGAAGTGTCCGATGGGCGATCGAGGATCTTCTCGCCGCCGAATCACTGGACGGTGTCGACTCGCCCGCTGCCGCTAGTGCCGTCAACCTCCGGCGGATGCAGTGGCTGATCGAGAAGGATCGCTACGACCTCCCCAACAAGATGCGACCGGAGTGCCATCACGACGAGCACACCTACTTGTCCATGTACGGCCGACTGCAGTGGGGCGAACCGGCACAGACGATCACCACCGGATACGGATCGATGGGGCAAGGCCGATACGTTCATCCCGCGCGGGCGCGCACGATCACGCCGCACGAGGCGGCGCGTCTTCAGACCTTTCCCGACTTCTTCGACTTCGGAGCAGAGAAACCCCGAAGGACGTGGGCACACGTCATCGGGAACGCCGTGCCACCGCTGCTCGGTGTGCACATCGGCCGAGCACTCCTCGAAGGGCTCACAGGAAGAGCCCGAGTCCCCAAGGAACGGAACGGCGTTCGGCATCGACCTGACGTCCCATCAGCATCGAGTGAGGTGATCCGCAGGCGCATGTCGAACACGAGACGACGTGACACCAAGCCCGAACTGATACTCCGTACGGCGCTCGATCGACGCCACCTCGCTTACGATATCGACTTCGCCGTCGATGGGACGCGTCGACGTGCCGACATCGTCTTCCCGAGATCGAAAGTGGCCGTGTATGTCGACGGTTGTTATTGGCACGGATGTCCGGATCACGGGTCGACACCCAAGTCGAACCGCGCCTGGTGGCAGGCGAAGTTCGCAACCAATCGCGCTCGTGACGCCGACACGGACTCCAAGCTCGACGCCGCGGGCTGGATGGTCCTCCGGTTCTGGGAGCACGATGACCTCGTAACCGCCGGAGCAGCCGTGGCCGAGGCCGTGCACCACCGGTCCAACGGCCATGGATCACCCAATGGCCACACGCCTCGCCAGCGGACTCGCGTACAGTCACTCCAGCCTCGATGACCACACTGCCACCACCAGTGACGACGTCACAACGGTTGGGGCCGCAGAACGAGAGCACGGACTGAGGGCCGGTCCACGGCCGCCGAAATGAGCGCAACCGGCCCTCACGTGGACCGAGGATCGGGGTCCGGTCACGGCGCAAATCAGAGGTCTGCCTCTTGCGCCCCTCTTATCACATCAAACTCACTGATCCCACGGGATCTCGAGATCGTTGAGAGTTCCGTGTTTGACTCTCTAGGTGATACCACGCACAGTAATTATACCGCTACCTAACGTGGTCCTGACCGACAGGCGGTAGGTCGGCTCGCCGGAGAGGTCAAGCCATGATGCAGATTCCGCCGGTGCGCAGGATCCGGAGCTGGGCCTTAGCGACCATGCCGCCACTTCGAATCGCCCACCATGCGCCGGAGTCGGCCCGACCAAAGGTGCCCGTCGTTGTCCTTGCACTCAGTCTGGCCCTCGCAGGGAGGGCCATGTCCAGAGTTGGTGCTGCTCGTCGGCGAGACGCGCACGGAAAGAACCGCGACGACAGCAGGGGGCTAAGGGCCTACGGCGGTATCAAGAAGAAGTTATCTCTCGGATCGGCAGCCGTGGTCTTGGCCTCGACCCTCGTGAACGTCTTCGGGGCATCCTCTCCGGCTAGCGCGACAACCACCGAGCTCTACTCGTGGGGCTACAACGCCAGCGGGCAGCTTGGTAACGCCACCACGACCAATTCGACCGTCCCAGTCAAGGTGTCGCTCCCTTCAGGAGTGACCGCCACGGCAGCCGCCGCCGGAGGCGGCCACAGCCTGGCGGTTGGGTCCGACGGCAAACTCTACGCGTGGGGCAATAATTCCAACGGACAGCTGGGCATCGGAACGACCACCAACTCGTTGACTCCGGTCGTCGTCTCGTTGCCCGCCGGGGTGACACCTGTCGCAGTCGCGGCGGGTGTTTTCCACAGTGTGGCGCTGGGCTCCAACGGTGTTGTGTACGACTGGGGCTACAACGCCTTCGGCCAACTCGGGAACAGCACGTACAGCGATTCTTCGACGCCAGTCGCCGTGACATTGCCCGGTTCGGTCTCGGCGACGAGAATCTCGGCAGGGCAGTACATGACCGAGGCACTGGCCTCCAATGGCAATGTCTACACCTGGGGCGACGGCGCCTACGGTGAACTCGGGAATGGGGGCTCCGCGACCAAGAACTACCCGGTCCAGGTGACCGCGTCCGGGGTCACCGCCATTGCCGCCGGTGGATACCACAGCCTCATGATCTCCGGTAGCTATGTGTGGGCCTTCGGCTACGGCGCCATGGGCCAGATCGGGAACAACCAACTCCTCAACAAGTCGACCGCCGTCAAAGCGCAACTCCCGTCGGGGGTCAGTCCCACCGCCATCGCCGCTGGGATGTACCACAGCCTGGCGATCGGCAATAACGGCAAGGTCTACTCCTGGGGCAACAACGCCAACGGTGAACTGGGTAATGGCACCACCACCAACTCCAAGGTTCCGGTGCTTGTCTCCATGCCATCAGGCGTCACTCCCACGGCCGTCGCGGCTGGCGCTGACCACAGCCTGGCCATCGGATCCGACGGCAACCTCTACGGGTGGGGCTACAACGGCCTGGGTGAGCTCGGGGACAGCAATACCACGGACTCATCGACGCCGGTCCAGGTCTCGCTCACGGTCGTGGCCAAGCCCCCGACCGCCGTGGCCTCGGGGTCCTCGGCCGATCAGACATTCGCCATCGCCCCACCCACGCCGGCGCCGACGACCACCACGCTTTCCATCTCCCCGTCACCGGCCACCGCGAACCGGATCATCACGCTCACCGCGAACCTGAGCCGCTCCGATGGCGGTGGAACCATCGAGTTCTTCAATGGCCCGGATCCTGTTTCCACCTGCACCGCGGTCGGGATCGCGCTTGTGAGTGGGTCCTACCAGGCCCAGTGCGTGACCTCGATCCCAACCGGCGCCTATGCACTCACGGCTGCGTACACCGGCGACACGCTCTATGCCCCCAGCACCTCTACCGCCCACAACCTCACGATCAATCCACCGCCACCGAGTGCCGGATTCGCCTTCGCGTCGCTCGGAAACCTGTTTGCTCCCAATGTGTCCATCGCACCCACGTCGGTGACTTGCGTCACATCCTCAGACTGCTGGACGGTGGGAGCCACCTCGGTCGCGTCGACGACGACACCGTTGGCCCTCCACTGGGATGGCACCTGGTGGTCCCAGGCAATCCTGCCGAGTCTCGGCGTCTCTGGCGCCAGCTTCAGCTCTGTCAGCTGTGTCTCGACGTCGGACTGCTGGGCTGTGGGGTTGTCCGGCGTCGACAACCCCACAGCAGGTGAGCAGGTACTGACGCTGAACTGGAATGGCTCGACCTGGACCCAGGTCACCACCCCCAACCCCGTCAGCGGCACCATCACGATGGCCGGGGACCCTGCGATCACCTGCGCCAGTACCAGCGAATGTTGGGTCGTGGGCGCCTGGCAATCGACCACTCCACAGGACTTCGCTCTGCTGTGGAACGGGACGACCTGGTCGGTGGGATCTATCCCCGCGGCCGGGTCCCCATTCAACGGGACGGTCCTGGGTAGCGCGACCTGCACGAGCGGTTCCAACTGCTGGGCGGTTGGAACCGAGAGCGCGAGCGGCAGTTCCTCATCCCAGCCCTTCGCCGTCCGGTGGAACGGCTCGGCCTGGTCCACGGTATCGACGCCCTCGGCCACGGTGGGACTGGGCTCGGTCACTTGCACGTCGGCTCCGGCGTGCTGGGCAGTCGGACCCGGTGCGTCATCCAGCACCGCGGGCACGATCCTCAAGTGGAACGGCACCGTCTGGTCGACCGTGACACTCCCGGGTACCAATACCGGACTCGACGCCGTGACCTGCGGATCGACCTCTAACTGCTGGGTGGTCGGGCAGAACACCAGCGGATCGTCCATCGTAAGCGTCGCTTTCCAGTTCGACGGCACGCAGTGGACGGCGATCACGCTGCCCCAGCCCCAGGCCCAAGCCAGCCCACAGACGATCGCGTGCTCGGGGGCAGACTGCTGGACCTTTGTGGTACCGACCGCCGGCGCGGCATCACCGCAGGCCTATGGCCTCTACACCGACGGCACCACGGCGGGCACGCCCGTCCTGGCCGGGGGCGGGGTCCCTTTGTCGGTCCAGGGTGCCGCCCTCGGCGCCGACGCGGTGGGCGGCGGCAGTGTCCTCGAGGCCTGCCAGTGCGCCAACCAGGGCGCTGTGAGCGGCGATGTCGTGCCCATCAATGTTGCCACCGGAGATACTTACACGAGCGCCACCGACCTGACCGTGCCGGGGGCTGGCGTGCCGCTCGCCTTTACCCGCACCTACGACGCCCAGGTCGCCCAAGGCGAGCTCACCGCTGGAGCATCGCCGGGGCCGCTGGGCTACGGATGGTCCTACAACCTGGGCGCGAGCTTGTCCTACAACTCGTCGACCCAGGTGGCCACCGTCACTGAAGGCAACGGCGCCCAGGACACCTTCGCCGCCTACTCCTCGTCGACGTCACCGGCCTGGTGCTCGGGTCCGACCCCGAACTTCTGCGCCACCTCGCCGCGCACCATCGCCACTTTGAACAATTCCGGCGGGACGTGGACCTTGACCGACAACGTCCACAGCCCCGTGACTTACACCTTCAACTCCTCGGGTACCCTCTCCACGATCACCGATGCCCAGGGTGACTCGTTGACCGGGTCGGCGGGCACACCCGGATCTGGGCAATGCCCGAGCGCGAGCGCGTCGTGCACGGTGTGGATGAGCTCTGCATCGACCTTGACCCTGACTCTGGCATTCAACTCCTCAGGTCAACTCACTCAGGTGGCAGACCCAGCCACACCGACTCCGAATACCGCGACCTTCTGCTACTACACCCAGGCCTGTGCCTCGGGCGCGTCCAGCAGCGACGGTCAGGCCACGGATCTCTACACGGCCACGGACCCCGGTGGTCTTACCACGAGCTACGCCTACTACGCCTCGAACTCCAACGCAGACTTGCAGCGAGAGCTTGTTACGGTGTCACCTCCGGGAACAGGATCGATCCAGAACTCCTATAGCGCCGCTGGCCAAGTCACCGAACAAGACTTGGCCAGCGGCGAGGTGACCGACTTCTCGTACACCGGTGCTCCTGGCACGTCCGGTGGTGGGAGCACGATAGTCACTACCTACCCCCAAGGCGCCGGTGGCCCGCAACAGTTTGACACCTACACGATCTCGAGCGGCAAGGTGCTCTCAGACAAGACCACGCACAGCGGTTCGAGTGCCTACTCCATGACAATCACGGCTCGTGATCCGGTCTCCTTGCTGCCCACGGACGTCGAGGACCCCAACCAGAACATCAGTGCGCAGTCGCTTGATTCCTATGATGTCAATGGTTCGAACTCGACTACTACAAACGGCAATGCGACCTTGTCCTTTGACGCACTTGGGAACACAACCCAGTCTGTCTACAACGCCTTCAACCAAGTTTGGTGCACCGTCGACCCCGCCGACTACTTGAACGGAACTCGCTGTCCGTCGGGCCCGGCGAGCGCGCCACCCACTCCTGGCATGGCCGATCCCAATCCGGGAATGACGATTTCGTACTACAACAGCAGCTCCCATGAGCTGAATGCCACGACCGATGCGCTCGGTAACACCACCACTTATGCCTACACCTCGGGCGTGTCCGGCGTACCGGACGGCCTCATGTATTGCTCAATCGACCCCGTCTCCTACCAGGCCGGTGTGACCTGTCCGACCTACGCCGGGAGTCATGTAGTAGGAACAACTACCCACACCTTCGACATTGCCGGCGACACTGTAACGTCGACGGATGCGACCGGGGGCACTACCAGCAATGCCTACGGTGTCTCCGCGCACCCCGGCCTGGTGTCGTCGACCACCGACCCAGACGGGACGATCACCAGCTACACCTACGACGCCGGCGGCCATGTGATCTCGGCGGTCGCCACATTCGGCAGCTATTCAGCCACCACGGCCTATGCCTATGACTCCAACGGGCGCAAGTACTGCGACGTCGACCCCTACGAGTATGCCCTAGGGGTACGGTGCCCCAGCTCCCCGCCCTCGGCCTCAAGCCCACCGGCAGGAGTCACGAGCACCTTCTACGACACCGCCGGCCGCGTCATGCAGACAACCAACCCTATCGGCGGGACCACCGTCACCGCATACGACGGAGCCGGGAACATCTACTGTACGGTCAAGCCGGCTGCCTACGCCGCCGGGACGCGCTGCCCATCGAGCCCCCCGACGGCGGGGACGATGGGCGCCACCATCGATGTGTACAACGCGTTGGAGCAACAGATCGAAGAGATCAGCCCGATTGGCGGCATCACTCTCTCCTCCTATGACGGCGCCGGCAACAAGGTCCAGCAGGTGGTCGAATCCAACGATTCCAGCAATGATCCCTACGTCACAACGGACTACGTCTACGACGCCGACAACCGACTGGTGTCCACCACCGTGGACCCCGGATCGTCGTCGCTCGCCGCCACCACACTGCAAGGCTACGACCCCAACGGCAACGTCTACTGCAGCGTGTCGGCAGATGCCTTCGCGCAGGGACCCATGGCCTACCAGTGCCCCCAGTGGCAGCCGTCATGGATCACCAGCCCCCCGAGTCCTCTGAGCTTGTACTCCGGCAGTCCGAACGCCACCCAGGCTAACAACGTCACCGTGACGGTCTGGAACGCCAACGGCAACGCTGTCCAGAGCACTGATCCTGATACAAACACAACGATCAGTGCGTTCGACGGTGATGGACGCACCTACTGCAGCGCCGACGCCACCAATGTGACTTCGTCGTTGGCGGCCCACCCCTCGGGCAGCTACCCCTACCTGTGTCCGGCGACGCCGCTGACCTCAGCACCGACCGGGACGACAACGGGGTACACGACAACCACGTTTGACGGAGCGGGACGCACCTTGTCCTCGACCGACCAGGTGGGCGACACCACCTCGTACACCTACGATCTCGCCGGCAACAAGCTCACTATGGTCGACCCGCGGAGTGAGACCACCACGTTCTGCTACTACTGGCAGGACGCCACCGGTCAGTGCGCGGCCGCGGCACCAACAGGCGGCGGGGCCGCCGGTGATCTGTACTCTCAAACCACCCCAGTAACCACGGCCGATCCCAGCGGGGAGACGACCACGACCACCTACTACTCCGGTGGCAAGATCGACGTCACTACAACACCTGCAGGATTGTCGACCGATACCTACGACGCCAACGGGGACCTCACGTCAACCACCTACTCGGGCACGGCCAGCGGGTATTCAACTGCGCCCAACGTGATCTACACCTACAACGCCGATGGCACCAAGGCCACCATGACTGACGGCACGGGAACCACCAGCTACAGCTACGACTTCGCCGGCAATGTAACTCAACAGTCCTTGACGGCAGCCTCGGGCACAGGACTGTCCAACAGGACCACCTCGTACGGCTACTTCTCCACCGGAGATCTCGCCACCACGTCCTACCCCTCCTATGGCAGCGTTTCTAGCCCGACCGTCACCTACGTTTACGACGGCACTGGCGCCATGGCGTCAGAGACTGATTGGCTTGGGAACAAGGTGACCTTCGCCCACGATGGCGATGGCAACCAAACGGCACAGAACAACGCCGTGAGCTCTACCTACACCGCGGGTACGAGCTCCACGTCGTTCGCCTATGACGCAGCCGACCAGAACACAGTGGCTACTTCGAACCTCAACTGCTCAGGCGCCATTGGCAGCCTTGCGCAGTATTTTGAGTTCAGCACCGGCAGCACTGTGAACGGCTCCCGCAATGCCGACGGTCAGGTGACCCAAGACTCCGAACAATACGGAGGAGGGTGTACTGGATCGTCCTACCAACGCAATTACAGCTACGACGCCGCTGGCCGTGTCATCTATCAAGGATCGGTGCCCCAGGGCATCAGCTCGAACACGTTTGCATACGATGCTGCCGGAAACGCGACCACCATCTCCAATCACGCCCCGGGCGGAGGCTTTAACACCTACACGCAATCAATCGACCCGGCCGGCGAGGTTACCGCTCAGGCGCCAGCAGGTTCAGGCTCCTCGTCGAGTTTCGCCTATGACACCATTGGGGATCAGACGGTCAATGTCTCGGGCTCCGTCACATCGACCTATGGGTTCAACCAGGCGGGTCAGATGACGTCGTACAATCCCGGGGCGACAACTACAACGTACACATACACAGGCGACGGACTCGAAGCCTCCACCGAAGCATCCACTGCCAGTTCGCCGAGCCAGTTTACGTGGGACACCAACGGCTCGCTGCCGACGGTGCTCTCGGACGGGACCAACGACTATGTCTACGGTCCCAGCGACACACCAGTGGAGCAAGTCAATATCACCACGTCGCCTCCTGCATCGAATCCACAGTTCATGACTTACACGGAATCCGATTCCAGTTGGCTCATGACCAACACCACGGGAGGCGAAACGGCATTTTGGCGCTACGACGCCTATGGCACACTTGCTTTCGGAACGCCCGGGTCACCATTCGGGTACGCCGGGCAGTATCAAGACACGTCATCCAACTCGACGGGCTTCTTCAACATGCGAGCGCGGTGGTACGAGCCACAAACAGGGTCGTTCTCCACAACAGATCCGGCGTTCGCTGAAACGGACAAGTCCTACTCGTATGCATACAACGATCCGGTCAACGATTCGGATCCATCAGGCCAAAGGGCCAGCGGCGGAGTAATCGATTGCACCGCACTCGTATCACTTACCGGAGTTACGTACTACGATCTCGATGTGCCACTTGAAAGCTCGGTCACCGTAACTGGGTTTGCGTTTTGCAATCTTGAGCCAAAGGCAATTTTTGTGGAACTTGGCGTTCAGTGGGGATTCTGGACTAAACACGGTCCTATGAGTTCCTGTGTTGCAAACACGCGCCACCCAGATAAGTGTTTGGGTCTCGCTGGTGCGCCCTATTTCGCTGTTCTGCCACCGTTCGGCCAGGTCTCGGGGATCATCTATTGGGCGGTCGTGACTGCCCATGATCAAACAATCGGCAATTTCCAATTTCAGGATATTTATGGGAAAACATCTTGCGCTGAAGTAACACGGCACGACCTTTTGTGTTACACAATGACACCTCCCGACACTCTGCCGTAGCAGAGCTCTGGCTCATCGATTGAGTTATCATCGGTCAAGCCCACGCGTCCATTTGAGGGGCGTGACGTCCCCAGTTCAGCTCGGGTTTAGGGAGTGGATTCATGGTCCGTGTCAGAAGGACGCCCGAGGGCCACACCATCGTGGCCTGCCCGACCTGCGGCGTGGATGTCGACGTCGGAATAGGAACCAGATGGGCGCATCGGTTCACCTCGACGGCACCAAGCGACGCGGAGATCGTCGTCGACTGCGAGGTCATTCATCGATGCGGAGGGGAGGGTCGTGGCTCCGCCAGTTAGGCCCCGTTTTGAGACAGTCGACGTCCCCGTCCCTCCACCCGCTAACAGTCCAGTCGGGATCCTGGCCAGATCGGGGAGTCACAGGCCCAACGTCGAGCACCTGTCACTGGATCGCCGGACAGTGCGTTAGACCAGACCCATCGCCGAACACCGGCTGTGGATTAGTCGCAACGCTACCCTGAAGTTGATCTGCAGTTCGCGGAGGGCGTGTGCCATCATCGGATCAGGAAGACCTGATAAGGCAATGGGTGCAGACGACCCAACGCCAATCGAGCCAACGCCGGTACTGAAGAACGCGTGCTTCCCTGGCTGAGGTATCGGGACCGTGCCGAACGCCTGGCACACTGTCCGATCCAGCGCTGAAGGAGTCTGCTTAGTGGCGGATGGCTTTGCCGAGCAGCCAGTCAACAAGCCACACACCGCAACTGCGGCGATCACATACCGAAGCACGGGACCAGCTTATATTTGTCGCCAGCGACGCGTCGCCGCGACAACCGGGAGCCGGTTCACGGTTCGTGCAAGTCAGTCAGCCGGTGGACTCGAACCACCTACCGACCCTGGGGAGCCTCCTGGGAAGGGCACGAAAGATGACTCGGGGTCGGAACCCCGCTTCGGGGTTTGAGGAATCGCCCCGTGACGCCCAGATGGGGTCATTTTCAGGAGGTGCTCAAGGCGTTCTCCCTGTTCACAGAGGTTTGAGTAACGTCCTATTACCTTCACTACGCATCATTCTATGTAGTTTCATTACAGAGGTAGAGGGCTCGAAATCGGCCTGATCGGTACATCGCGAGCACGCATTCGTCGCACATGCGCGACGCACTCACCTCTGTAAAACGGTTCGACTCCGTTCACTTCCTTTGTCGATCGGTACGTGTATGAGACACTAAATCCTAAGGAGTGCAATGTACCGATGCCGAGACTGCGGTCGGCAAGAATCGCAGCGTGGAAGGTGCAGCAACCGACATGCCGATCACGCCGTGGGACGCGATCCTCCTTGAGGACCAGGAACCCACGAGCTTGGTCGCGATCGGCAGACAGCGCCGCCTCGTCCTGGAAGACAGCAAGGGGCCGCAGTGGGTCGACCTGTGCTGGGTCGACGAGGTCGCCCTTTCTCTGATCGACAAGGCCATCAGGGGACGTCAGAGCCTCGATCTGGTCTACCCGGCTCCGGCGGGCCAGGTAGCCGTCCTGCTCGCGGCCCAGCTCCTCCTGCAGCGCTTCGTACGAGGCGTCCGGTCGACCGCTCTCGGTCTCGTCACGGCTGATACGACCTTGGCCGCACGGACCTGGGAGGCGTTGCGGATCACGACAACGGGCGCACGGGAGCCCCTCACCGATGTCTTCCCCTGCTTTCGGGCCGGGCCAGAGGGCGAGAGCCCCACCGGGGGCAGGCACATCCAGTGCCTCATCGTCGGGCAGAAATGCGATCGCTGGCCGGTCGACATCCTCGTCGTGGATCACCTCGCCGGCCCCGTCGACGTTCGCGGTGACCAACCGATGGTGGAGGTCTTCTCTGATCCCCTCGATCCTGCTCTTCGTCGGGCCGAAGATGTGGGTCGCCTCATTTGGGGCTGGTCCGACGCCGACCTCGCGCGTTGGAACGACGAACTCGAAGTTCGTCGCGATCACACCGTCTCGTTCTCCGTTGCCTCCGAACGGATGGAAGCGATGGCCGAGGGCACCGACGTCACCATCACGGTCGCCCGTCATCCCGACGCCGAATCAGCGATCGCTCGGATCCATGAGGATCTCCGACTCCTCCGAGCGCTCTCCCCGGAACGGACCGATCGGAACTTCGAACGCGGGATGTCAGCTGCTTGGCACCATCTGACCACATTGACCTCCCTGCCGTGCACTCCGACACAGTTCGATCGGTTCAGCGGGCTCCCGCCGTGGGCGGCGAGGTCCACCTCGTCCTTCGATCACGAGATGTCAGCGTGGGCTGGAACTCTTGCCGGCGAGAGGGCGGACTACGCGAGCGTCCTCTCCAGTGACATAGCCGACCTGCGCGCAGCATTGGACAAGGGCAACCCCTTCACGGCCACGATCGAAGAAGTGCTCCGCTCCGGGGTCAACACCCTCGTCGTGACGCGGACGCGCACCGCCTCGAGAGCACTCCTCGAGTCGCTCGGCGCCGATCCCGACGGCCACGGCGTTGGATCCATCTCCGCATGCGCGATGGGACGTCTACACCGTGAAGGGACATCGTTTCGTGCCCTGATGATCGGTGAGCCCTCGCCATGGGACTGGCACCGTCTGCTCTCAGGCCTCACCGAGCACCTGATCATCTTGACCTTGGGAGACAAGTCGGCGAGAACGTGCGCTGACGCCATCATCCGCCTGCGTGAAGCACGTGACCATTGGGGGAGTGGCGACGTCCGGGGCAAGACGTGGCGATCACTCCTCGGTTCCGATCCGCCGCCTGCCCCTCCGTGTGGCCCTCCGGTCCAGTCAACGGTGCACACGGCCGACGGGGCCGAGTTCGTGCCCGAGCCCGATGCCTTCGAGCCGTTCCTCTCCCTGTTCGTGCTCGATCCGCTCGACATCGGAGGTGAGGGACCAAGAGCTGGTATTGCTCGACAGGGCGAGGATGGCGGGTGGACCGCCGCCGTTCCCGCGATCGCCGTGACGACCGACCACGGGATGGTTCTCCTCGAAGCGGGCCATGAGGTCGAAGTCCGGGTGGGCCACAAGATCGTGGACAAGACACCAGAGCAACTCCACGAGGGCGACGTCCTTCTCATCGGTCGCCATGCCGGCCGGGTCGGGCTCATCGAGGCGCTCGAAGAGCGATTGGCAGACCGCCCCGATCTCTTTGCCGCACGGCTGATGATCGACCACTACCACCAGCTCATCCGCACCCGGTTCCATGAGTCGGGCCTCTCGCTGGCTGACCTCCACCGCCGGATGGTCGAGGCGGGTTGCGACAAGACGTCCTTCGCCACGAGGAGCTGGGTCACGGAGGGCGGCATCATGGCGCCTCGCGATCAGGTCGACCTGGAGTCGCTCAACACCGTCCTCGAACTCGGGATGACCGAAGTCCAGGTCAGGGAGCTCTTCGCTGGGGTGCAGAGGCGCCGCGCGTTCCGGCGCGCAGCGGGTAGAGCCTTGGCGGAGGCAGCACGTTCGTCCACGGTCGTCGGGGACGAGAGAATGATCGACGATGAGACTGGTCTCTCCATCGCCGACCTGCGCGACGCGGTGATCGAGGCCACTGTCGTCCGAACAGATCACTGCCCTGAGCCTGTCCCGCTCTCCCTCCTCGGTCGATTGGAGCCATCGTGACCGATCACTTCTCACCACGCGACGCCTCTGCCTTCGTGGGGTGGATGCTGGACGAAGTCGTCGCCGAGGGCCGGGGTGATCGCATGCAGACGCTGCCCGTCGCACCGAAGGGCAGGTTCTGGCTGGGTCGACTAGCACCCGAGGTGGTCGTCCAGAACAGCCGCCTCGGCGAACGTAGCGAGAGGCTCGAACCCTGTGAAGTCGGCGTTCGACTCCGGCCGACGGAATTCGACGGGCGGGTCGCCCACTGCTCCGCGCGTCTCGTCGTCTGGAGCGAATTCGACGGGGGAGACCAACCAGGCGACCCGAAGTGGCGCAAGAGCGAACCGATCGAGGTGCCCGCCGACCTCCTGACTCCGCGGTCGATCGGGGATTCATCGAATGCAGGTCATGACGATTTCGCGGCGGAATTCGATCGCATCGGCGCCCACGACATGGCGTGCGAGTTCCACGCCGAGGTGGAGTTGGGCAAAGACGGTCCCGAGCTCGTCGTCACCCTCGTCAATGTCTCCCCGGAGGAGATCGATGGTTGGGACACGAACGTCTACGAGGCGAGCTTGATCGTCGATGCCGGCGACACTCTGCCCTTCACCCTCGACAACCTGCCCGACTCCTTCCGTTACGACCGCACCGTCGAGGCATACGGCGTCAACGGCGGCATCGAGAAGCTCGGAGCGACCTCGTTCCGCACGACCGATGTCGCGACACACAATCAACCTCGGCCGACCTATTGGGACCATGGCATCGGCGATCCACCCGACCTGACGTTCGCCACTCTGGCCCGCGATCCCCTTCCGTCGTTGCGCAGTCTCGTCGACGCTTGCGAGCAGTGGGGCGCGGGTCATTGGAGTCCGGACGTTCTCGAGCGCAGAGAACGAGAAGACCATTGGGATCACGAGATGCGCGAGGAGGCCGACACAGAAGCCGCGAAATTCTTCGAAGAACTCGACCGCCTCCGAAGTGGCCTCGCTCTCCTGGAGGACGATCCCGATCTGCGGCGGAGCTTTCAACTCGCGAACCGCGCTTTCGACGAATCACCCGTCGTCGAACACACCGTGTGGCGACCATTCCAGCTCGGATTCCTTCTCGCCAACGTTGAGTCGATCGTGGACGATGACCGGGCCGGTCCTCGCCACTTCGTCGACACCCTCTGGTTCGCCACGGGTGGTGGTAAGACGGAAACGTATCTTCTCTACCTCGTCACGGCTGCTTTCTATGACCGCATGCGGGGCAAGCGCGAGGGCATCACTTCCTGGGGACGGTTCCCGTTGCGCATGCTGTCGCTCCAGCAGACGCAACGATTCGCCGACGTGCTCGCGTCAGCTGAACTCGTTCGTCGTGACGAGGAGATCCCCGGTCGCGAGTTCTCGCTCGGGTTCTTCGTCGGCAAGCAGGGCACGCCCAACAAGATCAAGCGCACACCCGACTTCGACAACCCCGACGACCCCACCGATGCCGACATGCCTGCCCGTTACCAGGTCCTCATACGGTGTCCCTTCTGTGGGAGTCGTGAACTCCAGATGCGCTTCGATCAGACACGATGGACCCTCGACCACGTGTGCACGGCGACGGGCTGCCACTGGAACGGACGCCCGATGCCTTTCCGCATCGTCGATGACGAGATCTACCGCTCGCTCCCCACCGTCGTGCTCGGCACCCTTGACAAGGCCGCGAGCATCGCGGTGCAAGCGGCGATGCGTGGATTCTACGGTGCACCCTCGGGCCGTTGTCCCGTCCAGGGTCACGGCTTCACCTATGCACCACGCAGCGGGTCCCCGGGTGGCTGCCTCTTCCCTGGTTGTACGTCGTCCACCGGACCTCTCGATCAGGCCTCACGCCTGTATGCACCGACGATCCGTATGCAGGACGAGCTGCACCTCCTGCGCGACAGCCTCGGTGCCGTCGACTCCCACTACGAGGCACTTCTCGACGATCTCCAGGAACACTACGACTCGGTGCCGAAGATCATCGCATCCTCCGCGACGCTCGCCGGTCACGACGAGCAAGTCGAGGCGTTGTATCGCCGCCAGGGACGGACGTTCCCGCGTCCCGGGCCACGCGTGGGGGAATCGTTCTGGTCTGTGAACACCGACGTTCTCGCGCGCAGGTTCGCTGGCGTCGCTCCTCGCGGGGTCACACTCGAGTACGCCACCGACCAGCTCACCGAATCATTGCAGCGCGTCACGCGCCGGGCTGTCGAGGACCCCGCCGCGGTCGCCACCATGATCGGCGTGGATGTCGATCTCGTCCCTGAGCTCGTCTGGAACTACGGCGTCGACGTCGTCTACGGGTCCAACCTGAAGGATCTCGAAGCGGTGGCACGATCTTTCGATACGCAGATCCAGCTGGATCGGCCCGTCAACGCAGCGACCCTCACGGGCCGTACTCCGCTGGACGAGGTTCGAACGACTCTCGCGCGCCTCGTCGATCCCGAGCCTGACTTCTACGACCGCGTCCACCTCGTTGCGGCGTCGTCGATGCTGTCGCATGGCGTTGACATCAACCGACTCAACGTCATGGTGATGTTGGGACTCCCACTGGCGACAGCAGAATTCATCCAGACGACGTCGCGTGTCGGTCGAAACCACCCCGGTCTCGTCATCGTTCTCCACAAGATCGGGCGTGAGCGTGACGCCGCCGTGTACCGCACGTTCCCGTCGTTCGTCGCCCACGCAGACCGGCTGATCGATCCGATCCCCATAACGGCGAAGAGTCGTCGTGTCCTCGAGCTCACCTTCGCCGGTCTCGAGCAGGCACGCATCTATGGTGTGCACGAGCCGGCTGCGATCGCAGCGGGTCTCAGACAACTGACCAAGCCGTCACCTCTGCGACGAGCCTTCGGCCGCCTGCCTGTGTTGGAACCAGATGAGTTGGCCGAACTCGTCGACATGCTGGACTTCGACGGTCCGCTCGACGAGAACCTCCGCCGCGACCTGGGGGAGTACGTCCGCGAGTTCTACCGGGCGTTGAACGACCCGGCGAGTTCGGCAGAGTGGGTCAGCGACCTCTTCCCCAACGGTGGCCCGATGAGATCGCTGCGCGACGTCGAGGAACAGGCGCCGGTCTACACGAGAGGCGGACGGAATTGAGAGTCCAACGTGGTGCGTCACAGATCCTCTTCGGGATGTTACCGGGCCAGACCGTCGACCTCGAAGGGCGCATCTGGCGAGTGGGCCACTGGGTCGACCCCGTCGCGATGCCGCTCGACCAGGACGCAGTGCGCGCCGCACTGATCGGAGCCATCGCTCCCTGGACTGCGACGGGCAACGACGACGGGCTCGAACAACTGCTCAGGGCGCGAACGCACGTCGACGTCGTCGAGCTCAACATGCACCGAGGTGTCCTGGTCGAGCCCTTTCCCGAGCAGTGGCGTTGCAAGGGATGTGGCTCGATCACCCGTCGTCGCGACGATCGTTGCGCGTGCGCAGGGCATTCCCGCGCGCAGATGCAGTTCGTCGCATATCACACGTGCGGGGCGGCGCGTGAACCCCAACTTCCGCGCTGTCACACGCACAACGCAGTCGCCGTTCGTCTGCCCGGAACCGCCACCGCGAGAGAGCTGTACTTCTTCTGTCCCCAGTGTCGCCAACCTCTGACGCCTGGAGGTTTCCCGTACCAAGCGTGCAACTGCGGAGGCGCGATGGCGATCACCGTGCACCGTGCAGCCGTCGTGTTCTCGCCACGATTCGCGGTGCTCGTCAACCCGCCGGATCCAGCGGATGCAGCGCGTCTCCGTGCCGCGGGTGGAGGAGCTCGTGCGCTCGAATGGGTCCTCGACGGCATGGTCGCCGACGACCCGACTGCTGGTCGCCAGACTCTTGCCGGTCTCGTCGAGACCTTCCGCCAGGCGGGCCTCTCGGAGGCGAGCGCGCTGCAGTTCGCACAGGAGGCGGTGGCGAGGGGCGAGGCCGACGCCGGCAACGGGGGCCCCGGTGTCGCACTCCCCGATCGTGTCCGCGAGAAGGCACACGAAGAAGCGCTGAGCCTGGCGTCTGCGATGCGCGGCGGACGAACGCGGGTTGCCGACATGGTCGCCGGGACGTCGCCGCCGCTGCGGACGTTGTACGAAGGCGCCTACCACGAGGCCATGAGGCGCGCTGACTTGGAGGGCGTCGAGTTGCTCGCCAACTTCCCGGTCGCGACACTGGCCTTCGGCTACACGCGTGGCGACCTCGCTCCCGGTGTCGCCCGAATGGTGCCGTTCCGCGAGCGGGGACAACTCCGAGCGTATGGCTCCCTCAACCGCACCGAGGCGCTGTTGTTCCGTCTCGACCCATTGCGCGTGTACTCGCACCTCGTCCACGCAGGACATCACCTACCGCCTGCAGCGGACCGCCGGGCGGCACGAATCGAACTGCTCCAGCGCATGGAGATTCCATACCCGACCCAGGAGAACTATCAGGACCTCGGAGGCGATCTACTGACGTTGATTCACTCCTACGCCCACCGTACGATCCGTCGGCTGGCCGCCTTTGCAGGTATAGAGCGCGACGGCCTCGCAGAATACCTCCTCCCACATCATCTGGCGTTCGTCATCTACGCCGCGTCGCGGGGAGATTTCGTTCTCGGCGGTCTCCAAGCGGTCTTCGAGCAGTCCCTCGACCGTTTCCTCGACGATCTCGTGACCGGAGAGTCCCGGTGCGCGCTCGATCCCGGGTGTCGTGCCGGCGGCGGCGCCTGTATGGCGTGCCTCCACCTCGGCGAACCGTCGTGTCGATGGTTCAATCGGTTCCTCGATCGATCCACTCTTTTCAGCCAGCACGGGTTCCTACGCCCTCCTGACTGATGGACGATGCCGAACTTGTCGCAGGTGTACTGATCGACTCGCTCGACCCGGTTGCCGCCGGAGAGGAGCTGGCCAGAGTTCTTCTGGGCGATTCGTCGACGTCGGCGAGGAATTTCGACCCTCGTCTCGTCGATGTGCTCGATGATCGATTCGGACGCGACGGGGAGCGGGTCGCACGGGCGTGCGACAGGGGCGCAGCGTGGGTCCTGGGACGACGTTCCGTTCCAGAAGGAGACCGGTGGGAACTCGTGGCGTCGCTGCCGAGCGGGACGATCCTGCCCGAAGGTTTGCGCCGAACCACCGGTGAAACACTGATGCAGCTGATCACTGGTGCACACCGACAGATCCGTTTGGTGGCGCCATTCATCGACACACCTGGACTGTCCTTCCTCGGTGATGCGCTCGCAGCGGCCACACAGAGAGGGATCACGCTGGAGGTGTTGCTCCCTACACGGTCCACTCATGTGCACGATGCGCTCATCGATCTCCAGACGACGATCCAGTCTGGCGGAGAGATCCGTAACTTCCGCGTGTCGCATCTTAGTGAGGACGCGCCGTGGGCTCACCTCAAGGTCCTGACTGCCGATTCGATCGCCGCATACATCGGCAGTGCGAACGTCACAGGGGCGGGCATGGCAGGGCCGAACCTCGAACTCGGTGTCCTGGTGCGCGGGTCGACGGTCGTCGTGGTGGAGCGGGTGCTGGATCTCTTCCGAGAGACGTGACCACGGTTCGACACGTGGAGGGGAGACCGTACTTGTCGTCGAGGCCCTCGCGGAGGCGCTCGCCGAGCGTCGGCAACAGGTGGCCATAGCGGTCGAACGTGAGTTTGATCGTTGAGTCGCCCAGTCGCTCCTGGATCTCCTTGGGATGCGCGCCCTGGGCACAGCCCGCTCGGCTGGATGAAGGAGAAATCCACCGGCTTGGCGCGGTGGCGGGGGAGCGCTCGACCTGGCGCTGAGTACTGCCTACCCGAGCGTGATGCCGACCAGAGCGAACGCGTCAGTCACCTCGACCGGGGGCTCTCCACCCCAGTGTTCGGTGCCGGCGGGCGAGGTTTCCCCCTGCCCTCTTTGGTAAACGAAGCCACTCGGGCGGATTCGGCCGAGTGGATACCGAGTGATGAACCGACGGCCTTTAGCCCACCGGCAGACGATGAGTTCCGGATCGGCCCAAACAGCGACGACGGAGCTCTTCGTGTCAGTTACGCGAACGCCGACGGGCGAGCCGTTCTGCGCAATGGCAAGCGTACGCAGTGCGGTGGCCGTGGCGTCTCGCACTTGGTGGAGGATCTTGATCGTCTTCCCGTCGACCTCGGCCGCGATCCCGTGCTCGTTCACCAACTCACGAGTGGCTTCTGCGATCGGATCCGGATCCACGATGGCCGAGACGAGCCCCATGACACGATCCACATCCGAGAGCTGTGCCAATCCCTCGGCCACGAGGCCTGCGCAGCGAAATGCCACGTCGTCTCGCTCCGCGTACGGGAGCAGGGGCGCCAACTCCTTGGCCGCCGACCTGTAGGTGAGCGCCTCCGGCGATCCATCCGAGAGGTGGCGCACCTGTGCCCGAATGAGTGCCAGGCCCACGGCGGCGATACTGGCGGCATCCCGGCGGAATTCGTCGTGTACAGACGGGAGCGGTTGCAGCGAGGACCTGAGCCGATGAGCCACATCGGGCCCCGACGGCCAGCAACTCAAGGCGACACCGCTCGCAGTCAGCACCGAGGCCGCGATCCGCACCGCGTCCGGGTTCGTCCTACCGCGGCCTATCAGCTTCTCCGTCATGCGCCGGTAGCGCTGGATACGTTTCTTCTGCTTGTCGCTGTCCGTGAGGGTCGCGAGCTGCATCGTAACCTCCGCAGCCTCCAGGTCCTCCTCGTCGACTGCCGTGTCGTCACCCGCCTCGGCGTTGTCATCGAGCCCAGAGGCCGCTTCCGGCGCCTCGACGCCCACGCTTCCCATGATGTGGGGCAACACGAAGAACCCGAAGTCGTCCCCGACCTCGGTTCGGAAGGCGTCAATGTACTCCCGCCAACCCTCCGTCGGGGGCTTCACCCCGTAGGCCGCTGTCGTGGCCCGGGTTGTGAGACCGCGAACCTCCCCGGACCAGACGCGCACGGCGGCCAGCGCCTGCTCGACGATGGTCACGAAACGGGGGTCCATGACGAGGCCCGCCCCGCTCCCGGGAATCGACCGCTTGGCCGGGACGTGACGGAAGTTGGTCCGCTCCAGATCGGTGACGCTGCGACTTGCAGAGGGAGTCCCATCCGTGAGGAGAAGGCGCACAGAGGAGGCCCCGGGGAGCGGGATCCTGATGACGGGTGCGATCTCGCCGGCGGGGACGGTCGCGAAGGTCACCCAGCGGGTCCCGTCGAAGTGCTGGATCTCCGCTGGTTCGGCCAGCGGTGCCCGGAGGTCCAGGCGCACACCGCGAGCTTCGAGGATCACGTCCAGGAGATGAACTGGCGCCGTCGTGATGCTCGTGCGCGACGGTATCCACACATGGGCTGCGATCGCCTCCGGAGGTAGAACCTCGCCCGTCGCCGGGCGGAGACTCTCGCCGACTCCGGCGACGAGGGCGAGCTCGCAATTCCCCCCATCGGCCATTGACTTGAGGAGGGCCGGGCGCGAGGCATTGGGGCTGCCGGTCAAGGCGAACCGGCCCTCTGGGCTCTCCCACTCGACGAGCTTGCCGTGGTGATAGCGCGGTGAGGTGATCGTCGCCACCGTTCCGCCTGCGCCCGCAATGACCGGGGCGAGCTGGGCCCCGTCGAAGTTCGCGTCGTCCTGGACGACGACCTCGAGCCTCTCCGGCGCGAACAACGTCGTCAACTCCCCGACGGCCGCTCCATTGCGGTCGAAGAATGGTGCCGAGATCAGCAGCTCTCCTGTCGGCGAGGGGGGAGGAGAGAGCTGCCGAATGATGGGACCCCATGCTGATGTCACCACGGTCGGTCCTTCCTCCGTCGGCGTGAAGGAACGAAGCCCCGCCGCGACCTCGCCGAGGATCTCAGCTACGCCGGCGGTGAAGCGGACCAGTGGTGGCAGTGCCTCGAGGAAGTCGGCGATCCCCGAGATCGTCCTTGGGGCCGCATCTTCGGTCGCCCGCACAAGCGTCCACAGCTCGGCGTTTCCGATCCACCCGCCGGGGGAGGTGTTGCCCGACCCCACGAGCACCGCTGCCTGGTCTTGGCCCAGCGCGACGACGAGCTTCGGGTGGAAGTGGCCACCACCGCGGCACAGCGCCCGGGCCTCGAGGTAGGAGCGCCCGGCGAACCTCGTCGCCTCGTGGTCGGCGTGGACCATGTCCGCATCCGAGACGAGAGTGACCCGAGCGCCACGTGCCCGAGCCTTGGCGAGCCCCGCCCGCTCAAAGAACCCGAGGTTGGCGTTGAAGCATAGGATCAGCAGCTCCCGCACTGGCCAGGTCTCGGCAAGAAGGGGGAGCGGCCCAATGGCTTCGTCAGGCAAGGAATGCCGCCCCCTCGTTCGTCAACCACCACGCTTCGCCGTCCGATCCCAGGGCCCCGGCGCCGGTCATCATCGAGATGAGCCGGGGGATCCGCATGCCCGGCTCACCGTTGCCCGCCTGCATCTGCTTACGCCACACACCGTCGCGCTCGATCACCTGGGCCGGCAGCCGTGGAGCCTTGGGATTACGCAGATCGAGCTTGGACATGGCGATCCGCTGCGAGCGCCACAGGAGCCGTTCGACCAACTCGCTGGCCCAGGACCGAAGCGGTCGTTTGGCGTTCGCCGTCAACTGGTCGCGCACCCACACCGGGCCGAGGTCGTCGATGTCATCGCCGGCGAGGACCGTGTAGGCCCGGCCGCTTAGCTCGTCGAGTCGCCGGGCGCCGGCGGCCAGCATGCGCAGCTCCGTAAGGGGGTGTGGGTTTCGGGTGCTCGGCGCGCAGCTCCTCCTCGACAGGGAACAGGTCGTTCCCCGCCACTCCCGGGGGAAGCTTCGTCGTCAGGTCGGCCACGACCCACTCCTCGGGGAGCTCGGCGGCAAGGGCATCGGCGATCGCGGCTAGGGATTGGGGCTCGGTGAGCTCCTGGACGAGCCACCACCAGAGGTTTCTCCAGGCCCCGACCGAACGGTTCCGGAGCATGAGGCCGCGCCATGCCTCGGCCAGGTCGATGCCCGCGTAAGGCCCTTGGTCGAGGGGGCCACCGTAGGAGATTGCGTGGCGGACGGCCGAGGAGAGAGATGGCACAGGTGTGCCGACAGAGCCGATCGTGCGGACGATGATCCGCGTTGTGTCACGTCGGGCGTCGTCCGCAACCGCGTAGTTATCGCCACCTGCTGTCCCGCAGATAACGTCGCGCAACCACGACGCTTCGTCCCCTTGTGCCGCACACGGACACAGGTGGCCGGCATCGCGTAGCTCATCGGTGGACACGCGCTTCCGGGAGGCGAGTTCAAGAATCGAGCCAAGCGCTGGCCTCACGACGTCATCGTCGTAGCGGTCGCCCGGTTCCTGCGCCGCTCCGGGACCGATGATCCCAAGGACGACCTCCGGCCCTCGGTAGGTCCCATAGAACCCGGTCACCGACTTGCTGTATTCGCCCTTTGCTGAGACCTTGGCAACGTTGATGCTGCCGTCGGGTTCGAGGCGGGACTTCACGCTGCTCTCGCCGTGTGCCTCGGGCAACGTGACCAGATGTGGATCATGGTGGATCGCGATAGCGGCGGTGACGGCTTCACACCGTCGAATGAGATCCGTCGATTCCGCGCTCTCCAGCGAGCGGGTACCGGCCTCCTTACGCAGTAGGCCGTGGAGCCCGAGGTAGCGGGCATGGGGTGTGGTGGAGATCACACCCGGGAGCAAGCGATCCACCACGGCGAAGATCGAATTCTCCACGCGCAGCGGGTTCAGGACTACCGCCCCCGACGTGCCCGACACCCCCCACGCTGGCCCCTGAATCAAAGCGCTCATCTTGTCACCGCCACCACGTTTCGGTTCGGTTTCCACCCACGGATGGGGATGATGCGCATGCACGATACCGTTAATCGGGCGCCATCAGCCGTGTATTCGGGCATCTTCGAGGCAGGAGCGAAGACCGTTCTCGGCGCAGCAAAGAACCTCAGGCAGCACGCTTGGGAAAACGATCAAGGAGGCCCAGTCGCCCGTTGGACGATCTGGTGCGTTGGCCGTCGAGGTCGGGAGCATGAAGTCGGTTGAGCCGTCGACAGACCATGGGTCAGCATCCAATGCGACGCTGTAGCCTGTCGGTGCATGCCCGCTACAGTGGTCACCTTTCGATCTGAGCTGAAGAGCAAGATCGCCGACTTCTTGGCCGACTCACATATGTCGTGCGTCCAGACGGAGGAGTCTCTTGTCGCCCTTGTGGTGGCCCTGGCTGACCATCGAGAGGAGGGGATTGCCCTTTTCCCTCAGGTTCTCATCTGTGATGATCTCGACGTCGTTCTACGAAACGTCCAGGGGTCAAACCGAATCACTATCGGCAGCGGGTCACGAACAGCCGAAACCGTGCTCCACGCTTTGAAGAAGTGTGCTCCGCTGGCGAACAGTGGCTGGGCAATATGGGTCGAGAGGGGAACTGATCATTTTGACTTCGGTGTCTTTCGGGAGCCCCCTACACCGACGGCATTGGACCTCCGAACAACTCTCCTCGACACCGCTCCCGGTCAACTGCACGCGTTGCTTGCAGCTCAGTATGCGCCCGGGACGGTAGAACTCATCTCCGTCGGAAACTCCGGGCTGCGCATCTATCTCTCCGGCGTGCGCCCAGAGCTTGTCCCACCTGAAGATGCGCAAGGCCAAGTTGCAAAGTGGTTCGCGGAAGACATAGAGGACGGACACCTAAGGGGCGCATGCACGAGCTTCGCCACCACTGTACTGCATGACCTCCTCCGCAAGGGACACGGCACTCTGATCGCGGTCGCCCCGAGCGGAAGACGTTTGCCAGCTCGAATACTCAGTGATGCGGTCGTGCTCCCCGAACCGGCAGATCTATCAGCTCTGGTTGATGTCCATTCGAACGCGCCCAGTTCACTGGCGTTGGCGGAACTCCTGGCATATGTAAGCCTTCTCGGTGGAATGCTGAGTAGTGACGGGATAACGGTGCTGGACAGTTGTGGCCGAGTTCTGGCCTTTAACTGGTTCATTCGTACCGACACGAAATCGTTGACACCCAGGGAGCAGGTCGGCGGAGCAAGACACCGGGCATTCGCTGCCCTGAAGGTGCTCGTCGACAAGGGAACGTTACTAGGGGCATTCATCAGGTCGAGCAATGGAACGGACCGGGCATACCCGGAGAACGCCAATGAGTAGCGCTCATCCGGTCCGCTGGGAGCCGCGAGAAGTCGTCGACGTTCCGGCGACTGTCGCTACCCCCGTGGCAATCACTTCTCTGGCTCGGCAGCTGAATCAGCGGGAGCGGGACCAGCTTGTCCAGGCATTCAATGCCGGGTTGTATGAGATGGGCACGACGTTCGTGTGGAGCAGAACGATGGCTGGCTTGAAGAATCTGCTTGCTGGTCTCGGTATCGAATTCATCGCCGAGATGCTTGACCGGTCAGACATTCGTTCGGACGCGGAAGTGTACGAGGTTCTCACCGACTATGAAGCGGTTCGGTTGGCGGAGGAGCTTGGTATGTATGGCTCCACTCAAGCATTGCGTCTACGGCAGACGCTGGAAGTTGTCGCCCACTTTGCCAATCCTCCCGATGATGCCGACGAAGATGAGATGATGCCCGAAGAGGCGCTGCGTGCCCTTCGGACCTGCGTTCAAACCGTTCTTGGTCACGAAGAACTAGATGTGGCCGTTGAGTTCGCCGAGTTCCGGCAGCGGCTGGAGACCACAATTCTCGATGACGCAGCACCCGAGATCGAAGAGCTGGCGACATCTGCTTATTTTTTCCGGCGCACCGTACTTAGGATTCTGCTTGCAGGCTGCAAGAGTGCGAGCGGGGCACAACTTGAGAATACGCTTGCCAACTTGAACACCCTCCTTCCTCGAATCTGGCCGGGACTAAAAGACCCTGACCGCTACTCGGTGGGGCGCGCATACTCCGAAGTCCACGCCGAGGGCCAATCCAGCGCCGCAAGTGGCCTACGTTCGGCTCTTCTGAAGGTCAAGGGATTTGACTATGTGCCGGAGTCCCTGCGATCTCGTACATTCTTGGAAGCAGCTACGAAGGTCCAGTCAGTCCACTTCGAATGGAACAACTTCTACAACGAGCCTGCCCCCACGCGGGCGCTCGTGTCGCTGGGTACCTCGATTCCAATCTCGGCATTTCATCGATGCATGACTGCAGTACTGCTCGTACGCATTGGTAACCCCTACGGAGTTTCCTCCGCGGCGCAGCCCTATGCTGATCAGATGCTGAGGGATGTGACCGCCGATCGTTGGAAGTACTTCTTCGACGACTGCCTTCCCGTCGACGATGTTCTCTTGGGCGAACTTCGCAACGAAACGGTGGCGGGGCGCTGGTGCACAGTTATCGGCGAGCAAGGACGCATTTCGGGTGTGGATCCTTCGAGCAAGCAGTCGCGAGCACTGCTGAAAGCTTCCGTGGATGGTGACAGTGCATCGGTTCAGGATCGGGCCAAGAGAATGCTTCGAATGATGAGGACTGGACACTAACTTGGTCGGCTCGTTGGTACTTAGCAATACGTGACTGCTTCATCGGCACGGCCGAATGTACTGGTACCTCTGTCTTTCAACTTAAAGTTCATTGGGTTGGAGCAGCCGATGACAAGCGGTGCTGGGACAACCGAAATGCCGCCATTCAACAGGGGCGTGAGGACCACCTCTCAGGTGGCAACGATGGAGTGTCGTTTCGCCGGTGTACGGGCTGCACCATCGACCTTTGACTCGACTGGATTTGGCATCCGGCGGTCCACCCGCACCGGCTCTGCCTCAATACAAGGGAACTCTTGAATGATCCTGATTGCGGTGGGTGTCAGCGGCACGCCTAGCTCAGCTTCGCCGTCTATGGCGCCACGCGTTTGCTTGGTGGTGCGGCCGAAACGAGCCGGTGACTAGCGATGGCTGACTCCACGCGTGGACCGCGTCCCCAGTTCCTCCCTTCCGGTCTCGTCCTGGTGCAGCCAGCTGCCGGCAGGGCGGATGTCGACCGAGCGGTCGTCGAGCGGTACCGCAGGGACCAGCAAGGGGTACCAGCTCCCCCACAGGACCCAAAGGTAACAGTCGCGCTTGAGCATCTACGTCATGCAAAGCACGAGTGGACGCACTACGACCAGTACCTTACGACTTCGATCGGCGCTCTCCTCCACCGCCTTCGGGTCGCGCGCCGTTACGCAGCTCACCAGGTGCTCAGGGATGTCATTCAAGCAACGGGCAAGATCAATTCTCTTCCGGGTCTCATCGCGCGCGAAACCCACTTGTTAGACCCGATCGTCACCTCTTCCCGCGTCCTTTCGGAAATCGGTGTCCGGAACCTCCAGTTCTGGGACTTCGTCTCCAGATTAGACGGCGTCGTCATGGGTGCCGTCTGGCATCAGACCCCGGTTGCTGACATCTGGCACAGCTTGTTCGGCATTGAGGTGCACCGTCAGTTCCTGGGCTTGCACAAAGTGGGGGCGTTCGCCCACAGTTGCGAGCTCACAACGCAGGATCGCGACACCTTCGTCGACGGCGAGACGACGCTGAGCGAGCTGTTGGAGGGCGCCTCTCGCCTCGCCGAATATCACCTTCTCCTTCCGATTATCGGAGGTCACGCCGCCACCACGTTCTTGGCAGCTGGGAGCTCCGCATACTGGTCCAGCACGGCAAAGGCCTGCCGTGTCCTGGACGTTCCGCCCTACCATCAGCTGATCCGAGTGCTACACGAGATCGCCCTTGAACAGTTTCCGGACCCGGAACTCTTGGCGGGGTCTCGCATTGAGGCCCTTGACTGGAACCTTCACTACCCCGGGCGCTTCTACGATCGTGCTCTAGCCGATCTCGCTTCGGTGAAGATCGAGCCAAGAATGACCCTTGCGAAAGCGTACGAGTTGATCGCCACGGTCTGTCTCTCTAGGGACGCCGAGCCGTATCTTGTCGCCCGTGCAGCCGCGGCCAGTCTTGGCTCGCCGGCGGAACTCATTGCTCAGCGCAACCGCGTCAGCACCCTTGAATATGCCTCGCGACACGTGGCGGAAGACGGTGAGATCCTGCTCGATGACTTTGCAGGACTAACTCTCTCGGCAGGGATTGCCATCCGCGCGCGAGATCCGATCGCCTTTCTGAAGTCGGCAGACCAGTTCGTTGAGGAGATCGACCCCGTGCTAGCTGCTACGCGGCTTCCTCCGTTCGTGTTGACGGACCAAGGGTTTGGATGCCATGCCTGCATTAATGCTGACCAAACTGAACACTTGTCATTGCTCATTGACGCGCTATTCGACCTGACTATCGACGAGCTCGCAGAGTCTGGTCGCTGTCGAATCTCAGCTCTAATGTACAAGGAGATCGTGACCTGTTACGGCGATGATGGCGCTCAGGCGGCGGACTTTCTACTCGCACGCCGCATGGGTACCCCGCTCGCCGAAATGGCCCTGGACGTACTAGGAAGGAAGCCATGAGCGAATCGCAGTCAGTACTACTCCGCGTCGCAGGAGCCAGCCCGGATGTTGACGCATACCTTCGCGAGGGCGTCGTCGCAGCCACCGGCCTGTCGGTCCACTACGCGCCAATCTCAGATACGAATCGTGGCTTCGACTTGCAAACGATGGGAGTCGCCGTCGAGAGCCTCTCGGCGGCGATAGCTACGGTTGCGCTGTACTTCCAGCTGCGGGATCGCAACCACGATCGATCGCACGACGACCTGATAAAGGAGGCGGTTCCTGCTGTCGCTCAGGCTGTCGAAAATGCGGCGGAATCGATCGAGGCGGTTAAGGCTCTTGGACAAGCGAATTTGCGTGAGCCCGGCTTCCTTTCGCTCACATTTGACACAGCGGCGTGCTCTATCGAGGTTGAGGCGTCGGAGGGCATTATCATGATCTCCGTACGATCCCACTGATGTACGATGCTTCCCGCGTCACGGCCCGTGGTGGCAGAGTAGCCAGGTGATCAAAGAAAAGCCTCCCACTGAGCGAGTCGCGATGCGGCGACACGTTGTCGGGATATTCGACCCGGGCGTTGTCCTCACACCCCGAGTACGTGCCCGCCTACCAGTGTATTCGCGCCAACAGAGGTTCGGGCGGCTCGCAAACCGACAGTGCCCCCGCCACTAGTCCCGCTGGGCCCCCACCAGGCGCGCAGCCGATCCGCCTGTCAGATCACTAGGGTTTCTCACCAGGTGAGACTTGCGGGCCAGCCGTCGGTCGATCAAAGAGGGAGACCGATGAGGTTCGACCTGCGCACCCGCACCGCCGACGACGTCGTCGACGTCGATCCTGGGCGGTTCCACGAGGTCGACGTACCGGCCCACCTGGTCGAGCGCGGCGATCTCGCCACGCGGGCCTTCAGAGCCTCCGGGCTCGAGTCGATCGCGATCGTGGTGGACGGTGTGGCCCACACCTGGCGCCTCGACGGCGACGGGGTTCTCGAGACCCTTCCCGGCGATGCTGACGCTCGGGCCAGAGCGGAGTTCAGTGGCGAGTGGTTCTCCGACATCGTCCACGACGTTCGCAGCACGGTCGCGCTCGTAATCAGTGAGGAGGTCGGGATGGCGCGGGGCAGCATCGTGCACCTGACGGCGTGGGAGCCCGTCCTACGGGCACTCATCGACGGCCGTCCCGCGTACGAGCCCGGCCTAGTGGACTTCATCGATCGCGACGGCACCCCCCTCGACCTGCACCGGTCGTTCACGCTCGGCGATGACCCCGGGGTGCTGAGCCACTTCTTGTCGACCGCCGGGTTCCTGCATCTGCGGGGAGTCTGTACCCCAGTGGAGATGGACGCGCTCAGCGCCGAGATCGACCGGTGGCGGGAGAAGATGACGCCGGACGATGACCGGGCGTGGTACGCCGAAGTCGCTGGCGAGCAGGTGTGCGTTCGGGTCACCAACCTCCCCGCCGACCCGACGGAGTTCCCCCACGCCGCCCGCCTCGGTCCTATCGCCGACCTCACTGACGCCGAACTCCGCTACGGGGGTACCGATCTGCTGGTCAAGCCGGTTGGTGTCGACAAAGGGCTCTCAGACCTGCCGTGGCACAAGGACTGCGCGCTCGGCCTGCACAGCTACCGGTGCGCCAGCCTCACGTGCGGGGTGTCGGTCACCGAGTCCGATGCCGACAACGGCCAGTTCGGGGTGGTGGCGGGCTCGCACCGGGTCAACATCGCCCTGTTCGACCTCGACAAGAAGGTCGACCTGCCGCAGGTGTACCTGGCGACCGAGCCGGGGGACGTCACCGTGCACATCAGTTGCGCGCTGCACTGTGCGACGCCGCCTCGCCACGCCGAGCGGCGGGTCACCTACAGCAGCCTCCGCCTGCCGGGAACCGCCGGCGACCTCGACCAGAAGATCCGAGCAGTGCTCGGCGATGAAGGTGTAGATCATTCTGTGAGTACGTTCTCCCGGGCGGAGTACGCGGCGGCCCTCTCAGGCCCTCGTTCTCAAGCATTGCCACCTGCAGCTCCTCGATGGTGAGCCCATCGGCGCGGCGGCCCTCTCGAGGTGGGCCTGTTTCAGCACGCAAGCCACCCTGCAAGCTCAATCTTAATGCTGGCGTCACTAGAAGCGCCCACGAGGCCGCATCCCAGGTTGCGGCCAATCTTGAGGGCACTCTTAGCGGCATCACGACAGTCTCGGTTGAGCGTGCCGTTGCTAGGTTGCTTGGAGTTGACGGAGTCGCGCAGGTTGCCGCGAAATGGAGCAACGATGGAGTGATGTGGTGAGAGCGTCCAGAGACTTTGATGGTGTGACCGCCCAAGAGCAATTCCTCGCGCAGTTCCCTCCTACGCTGCCCGAGAAGGAGATCATAGCGACGAATAATGTCACGGGCGATGTACACACGCATCGTTGCTATGAGTGGGAAGCCTGGTCTTTCGATGTGCCACCAGGCGTCTTCATGCCTGGGCCAACGAGTCGGCTAATTCACGAGCGACTTAGATCAGGAGAGATTGACGTACGGGCTCGCCGGTTTGTCTCGGTAGGGGCGGGGTTGGGAATCGAGACGCTTCTTGCCGGATTGGCGGGTGCCAAGGAGGTGGCCGGGATCGATATACATGAGCCGTCGGTCCGCGCCGCTCGCTCAGTGTATTTAACGTACGGACCTTCTTGCGGTGCTCCATTTACGGGGTACGTGAGCGACCTGTTTGAGAATGTCGACCGTGCTCTCCATGCAGATATAATGGTCTTCAACCCACCCTTCATCGACGTGCCGATTAGTTCGGATCCGGCGATCAGGCGTACGATCGCCTCTGGGCTGCCATTAGCGCGCCGGTTCTTTGCCGAACTCGCTAGCGGCGCCTACCTTGATCAGGTGGGTCGCCTGTATATGTTGCTTTCAAACACCGCGCCGCTTCGTGAGATACTGCGCTTGGCCCTTACCGCAAACCTAGCGATTGATCCCGTGCATACCCAGAGCTGGTCCGGGGAGTCGACACGGACGTACCTATTCGAAATGCGATGGGCAGGTCCCTCGGCATGACCTCCCTCAGCCTAGCGGTCTGCCGCCCGAGCGTTGCAGCACAATGATATTGCCAGATCCGATAGGACCCATTAGCGAGATCGCTTTCGCCGCTCTGCGCGAGAGCGCTGAATCAGTCGCGGGCGCGGAGGTTCCAGTCTCAGTTCGACCACTCAGCGACGATGACCTCCACTTGGCCCTGAATTGTCTGTACAACGTCCACTATGATGGATTTGACCACGGCACAGACCGCCACGAATGGCATCCGGTTGTACTGGATTTGCGAGGGCAGATGGAGGAGCAGTTCCTAAGCGCACTGCGAGAGCGGTACGGTGGGGAGCCTGCTCACGAGTCTCCGGAGTTAGGACGCGACGAGCTCCTCCGATGTGGAGCCGAGGCTGCAGGTGCGGATTCATCGATCCATGGCGTATCGCTATCTGAGTATGTCGAAAGCAGGGCCACGCCAGAGGATTTCCGAGAGCTGCTCATTCATAGGTCGATCTATCAGCTCAAAGAGGCTGATGCGCACACTTGGGGCATCCCCCGGGTACGAGGCGGTGTGAAGTCCGGACTCGTCGCGATTCAGGCTGACGAGTATGGGTTTGGAGAACCGGGAGAGGCTCACGCTGAGGTCTTTGCCCGCCTAATGCGTCGATGGAAACTGGACTCCCGTCCAGGCGCATATCTCAAATATGTGCCGGGCTCTACCCTCGCGACGGACAACTTGGTTTCGCTATTTGGCCTGCACCGCAATCTGCGTTGGGCTTTGGTGGGCCACCTTGCCTACGCAGAGATCACTTCATCAGCGGGTATGAAACGGTATTCCCGTGGTCTACGGCGGCTTTCCAAAGTGGTTCCCGACGAAGACTTTTTTCAGCTTCATGCCGACGTCGACGATAGCCACGCAAAGATCGCAGTTGATCTGATGCTCGCGGCCATACCGTTCGACGACTTACCTGCAATCGCTGATGTAAAGTTCGGCGTTCGCGCGCTAGTGGGGTTGAGCGTTGGGTTCGCCAATGCCGTCATCGCCGCTTGGCAGTCTGGGACGACCTCGCTACGCATGCCGCATCCATCAGCCGCCAGGGGATGATCAGTTCGAATGCGGCACGAGCGACCAGTAGATGGTGTGGCCCGCAGTGGTGACGATCTCAGTGGGCTGCGTCTCAAGCCTCTAGAACGGCCGGTCACCGTCGACGAGTTCATCCGAGTGTTCGAAGCTCTCCAGCGCCTCGACCACCTTGGCCCTTCGCCAGAGTGTGACGCGTTCTGTGGCGAACTTGCAAGCATGAGCATCTCAACAGGTTCAGGCGGTGCGGACTCCTTCTTCGACCAGCCGGCTGTGGCGGAGCGGCTGGTGCAGGTTCGCGAGATGTTTGCGCTCGCGGAGTACTTGCGTGAAGCGGCCTGGGCGCGCAGAATCGCCTCCGAGTCAAGTCGAGAGGAGGCGTGGTCACGCCTGCCATTCCGCAGGAACTACGAACGCCTTGTCGCTTTCGAAGCGTACGCTGCGATGGCTTGTGCTGAGCGACCAGTCAACCGGTGCCTGATGGTTGGCAGTGGACCGGTGCCGATTTCAGCAATGATGCTGGCTCTACTGCTTGGGGGAGTCCGTGTAGATGCACTGGACATCGAGTCGGACGCGGTCGAACTTGGCCGGAAAGTTTGCCTTGCGATGGGCTCTGATGTGAATTTCGTGTGTGGCTCCGCGGCTGAGTTCGAGGACTACGACGAATATGACCTAGTGCTGTTAGGCGCTAGCGTGGAACTCGCCCACGCAGAGAGGGTGGCAGTCGTGGAACACGTGGCGAGCAAGATGCCGACTGGAGCTGCTCTCGTAGTGCGAACGGCGCACGACATGAGACGACTCCTCGTGCCGCAACTCGACCCGAACGATATCGAGGCCATCGACTGGCAGTTCTTGGTCAGACCGCTTGGTCGTGTCGTGAACTCGGTGATTGTCGGTGTGAGACCGTAGTGCCAGCTGGCAGCGGCTGTGGTCCTTCGGACTTGAACGATCGTTGGCGCCGAGGCTGTGCCTACGGTAGGCGATTAGATGCCGGTCCAGCCTTGGTTACGTCGCCCCGAGTGACGCTGGTAGTTCGGAGTTTCCAGCGGTGCCACGGCAGCGATTACCTTGAACGCGGGCGCAAGATTTGCGGACTAGGACCGGATCACGAATGGCGGGGCTGAGCTCGGTCAAGCACGTGTTACGACTACGCGATCTCGAGCTCGAGGATGTGCTCTTCGTTCTCGAGACGGCGTCGAGGATGAAGGGGACGCCCGATGCGTTCGCAGACAAGGCGGCTCGGCGGTGCCTACTTCTATTGCTTCAGAAGACATCGACTCGGACGGCATTGTCGTTTCAAGCGGCCATACATGGTGTAGGTGGATTTGCCGTCGTTCTCAATTGGCAAGACTCGAACTTCTCGATTTCGCCATTAGAGTACGAGATCCGGTATGCATCGCTTGACTGCGATCTTGTGGTTGCGCGCTTGAGGACTCATGCAGACCTGGAGGGATTGGCCGAGCACAGCAGTTCACCAGTCATAAATGGCTGCGACGATCGCTATCACCCATCACAAGTACTAGCGGATCTTCTCACTATACAGGAGACTATAGGTGCGATCAGTGGGACGACCGTCTGCTACGTCGGCGTTCGGAATAACGTGGCCAGCGGGCTGATAGAAGCAGCCCATCTGCTGCAGTTCCGGTTGCTGCTTGTGACACCCGTGAAGAACCCTGCAGCAACAGACGCTGGTCTCGACCAACTGGTCGAGACCAGCGCTTGGGTGGAGGAACGGGAGTCGTTAGCTAGTGCAGCTGCAGAAGCCGACTTCGTGTACACCGATACCTGGGTCGATATGGAAGAGTATGCTGACCCGGCTTTCGAGAATGTGCGGAGTCAACGCATAGAACGAATGAAGCCCTTTCAGGTAAGTCCCGAGAATCTCGGGTTCGCGGCACCGTGGATCATGCACCCGATGCCGATTCACCCAGGATTTGAGATCTCGGCCGATCTGATCGAGAGTTCTAAGTCGCTTATCTACGCTCAGAGCGCGAACAGAAGGTACACGCAGCAGGCGCTTATTCTTTGGTGCCTTGGCATCTCTTAGCTGGATCGGGGCGGGCTGGGGTCGAAGTCAGGCATTCCCCAACATGGCGAGCGCAAGGGTGGCTTCGGCGGGGTGCGCTCGCCAGAGGCGGCGAAGCGGCTCGGTCTGCGCGCCTTATAACCCGAAGTTGTCGTAGTTCAAATCCTACCCCCGCCACCAACGGAACTTCAGGTCAGATGTGAGAGTCCGTTAGGTCTGTCTTCGTTGGCTCTGGCTGTTGTGTCTCGGGTTGCTGACCAACGCCGGATAGAATGGACGCTTCAGCAGGTGGGCAAACGGAACGGACGGGAAGGGACGGGAGAGGTACCTTCGCAGCGAACCCGAAGGCGTGGCACGTTGCGATCGTCGCACCGAACCCGAAGACGCTGTCGACGCCGCACCCGGTGATCTTCGGGTGAAGGGCACCAAAATGTCGATCGCGCGCCGAGATCGCGACTCGAAGTCTTTGCATCTGCGATGTTGCGATGGCCGGCGTCGAATGCTCCGCCATTTGGAGTGCCAGCCTCTCGGACTGTGGACAAAGTAAACAGAAGATGTGTGATGCTCGGTCGGGCATTCGATACGGGCCATGCATTTCGGTAAGAGGTGGAGCGTTGCCGTTCCTCGGGCACTGGTGTGGCTATGCAGCGACCGAGTGGTACTCGTGGATAAGGCCCCCAAGCACATCGTGACGGTGGACGTGTGCAGACAGGGGAGGGGCGGTAAATCCGCCCTCGGACACCGGAACGCTGAGGTCAATGCCCCGATGCGGACGCTGTTGGTTGTAATGGCCGACGTAGTGCCGAAGGACTCGTTCGAGGTGGCGATGTCCCACTATGAGGATCCAGTCGAGGCATTCGGTCCGTACTGTCCTCACCCAGCGTTCCGCGAACGCGTTGGCCCGAGGAGACTGGACCGGCGTCTTGATCACCCGAATACCCTCGGAGAGGAACACCTCGTCGAAGCTGGTGGTGAACTTGGCGTCGCGGTCTCGGATGAGGAACTTAATGGCGCGAGAGCGATCGGCGAGATCGCCAACCAGGTTGCGGGCCACCTGGGTCACGAACGCACCGGTCGGGCGGTCGGTGACACCGAGGATGTGCACCGCCCGGGTCGACAGCTCGATCACGAAGAGCACGTAGAGCTGCTGAGCAGCACGGTGTCCACAGTGAAGAAGTCCGTGGCCAGGACGCTATTTGCCTGGGCGCGAAGGAACTCCGACCAGGAGGGTCCACCCCGGGGGACAGGTCCCAGGCCGTGGCGACGAAGGACCCGTCGGATCGAACTGGCCGAGACCCGGATACCGAGCTTGCGCAGTTCACCCTGGATGCGGATACAGCCCCACCGTCGGTTCTCCAGACCCAGTCCAACGATCAGCTCGACCAGGTCGTCGCCGATCGATGGCCGGCCAGGGCCCCGTTGCTTTCTCCAACGTAGCCATTTGTGCTTGGCGAGCTCCCGATGCCACCGAAGCAGCGTTTCGGGAGTGACCAGGAAAGACCCCCACCGGCTTCGGGGGAGCAAGCGGCTGAGTGCAGACAGGACCGCTCGATCCGCGGGCCGATACCCCACGCGGGCGTGGAGTTGGCGCTCGAGAATCCGGACCTGGTGCCGGAGCACCATGATCTCGACGTCCTTGTCGGAATCGCTTCGCCGGACGGAAGCGACGAAGCAGAAGATCCGACATAAGCCGATGTTGAGGAGGGAGAAGGTCACCGCGGATGATGGCCGAATGTCGATGCGAATTGCCAGCCCAGCGGCCCGATCGAAGTTTTGGTGCCCTTCACCCGGGCCAGCCGCCTTCTATCGGCAGTTGGAGCTGCCTCAGGTTGAACACGTAGTGCGTTGATCGGAGACTGAAGGCGCCCCTCAAGCTAAGACGTTGCGAATCTTGATCGGTGTCTGATTGGGCGCACATCGCGAATCGAAGTTGAGTAGAACGACTAATTCCCAACGCGATAACGAGAGCGACGGCACCCGCTATGACGTTCACGATTGCGCATCGTGAACGGGTACGTTTGCTCGTAAGGTCCGAAATCTCGATCCGGAGCCCATCATGCGACGAGCTCGTACTCGTGGATGAGACCGCCCTGTCAGTCATGTCGATGCATTCAACGGCGACGGTTGGGGTTGGGCTTGTCAGCATCCCAGAGGGAGGGTGGCGACGCTGCCAATGGCACGGTCGGCAGGCTTCCTCCGCCGTCTCGGATGACTCCGACTACGGGCTATCGAGTCGGGTCGGCGGGTTGCGGCTGGCCGTGGCCGAACGAGGGCGCTATGCCATCGTGAGCCACTCCGTGACCACGTCCGCAGCCTCCGCCACGGTGCTTTGACTGGAGACCACGAGGTCAGCCGACGCCATGACGGATGCCACCCCAGTTTCGTTTGGATGTGCGTCTGCCTGAGTGGTCTCGGCATCGTCAAGCCCGCGGGCCGCCAGACGTGATCGCCGCGTCGCGTCCTCGGATTCGACGGCAACCAGCCTCCACGGTATGGGGGCGACAAGCTTCCGCATCGTCTGCGCCGCATCGGCGTGCCGAATGCCGTCGACAACGACAGATCCGTCGGAGTATCCCGCGCTGTTCAAGACTGCCATACAGAAGGCGTCCCAGCCTGCGGCGATCAGGTCATCCCCGACCTCCTGCAGGACTTCCCGCTGACTGGCGTCGAGCCCCCGATCGGTCGCCACGGTTCGGACGTAATCTCCGAAGCTCGCCCGGGGGCAGTGCAGCCGTTCAGCCAGGACGACGGCGAGCGATGTCTTGCCGCTCCCGATCCGGCCCGAGATCCCGAGCGCCACCTCCACGGTTAGAGCAGCTCGGGGACTCGGTAATCCCGGAGCACGACCCATCCTCGGCGGTCTCTCTTGGGGACGGCGAGATCCGGCAGAGATATCGCGCCTTCGATGCGCATGAGGGTTGCGAAGGCGGCATCCCGGCGGGCCTCCCAAAACCCGTCCTGCGCACAGATGGCGGGCCCGAAGCGGTCCTTGATCTCATGAAGTGTGCTCGGTGTCAGCCGGTAGTCCCAAACGTCGGACACTGTGCACAACCCCACGACGGGGCCGGAGGAGCGCTTGAGCAGAACGATGTCACCGGCGGTGACACGGCCGAAGGGAGCGCATCTGTTCCGGGAGAATCGCGACTCAACGCTCTTTGTGCCGTCCAGAATGAATTCGAGGTACGGCTCCAGCACGATGGCGAGGTGAATCCCGATCTGATCGTCGGGTCCGTGAACGTGCGTGTCGACCAAGCCGGACCAGACCTCATCATGGCGGGCAACCGTCTGCAGGTCCTCCAGCAGCATCAGCTCGCGGTCCTCTCGACGAGCTGCGAGTGCGAGGTCCATCCGTGCCGAGCGAGTTCTCGACCCTCGATACGGGCGAGCCATCGGAGCTGGCTGACGGTCTTCGTGATGCTCGCTTCCTCCGCTCGTGTGAGTTCTCGGCCGATCGTAGACGCAACCTCGGAGGAGGGGTCGGATCCCGCCAGCACGGCGTCCAGCACGGTCAGGAGGCTGTGCGGTGAGGGGCAGAGGTAGACCCGATTTCCGGTCGTCCACACGTTGGGACGATCCCGCAAGGGGTGGCGTCGGCTGACGTCATCCAGAACATCGCCGTCGACCAGGGAACCCAGCGTTGTGTCGACGCCATGATCCCGAGAACCCCGGCGGATCCGAATCCGGACGCTGCCGAGGGAACGCTCGTCCCATCCGTGCTCCCGCGTGCTCCGCTCCGGCCGCTCTCCGGGGATTCCCGCGGACCGCAGCACGGCGAGGTCTCCCCTCCGCCAGTCATTCGGCAGGTGCTTCCAGCCAGCGACCCGGAGTGCGTTGATCTCGAACGGTGGTGACACGTAGGGGAGATGGCCCTCGACCATTCGGGCAACGGTGAGGGACTGCGCTGCAGCGCTGGCGCGAAACGCCATGCGCTCGGAGCGGACTCCTGGCCGCGTCCCCTTGGCGGGCAGGCTGACCAGGACCGCGGACCCCGGAGACGAGCAGGAGGCGGCGGCCCAGAGGAATGCCGAGATGTGATCCTCATACCACGGGGGGTCGGCAACCACGACCGTTGCTCCGAGATCCGGGACGCTGTCCACAAAAAGGTCTCGAACCACTACTGATCGGGGCCTGCCCAACCCCCGAACACGATCCGCCGTCGTGGCGTTGGCGTCGATCAAGACGAATCGCCGATCCGGCGAACGCTGGTGAGCCGCCACGTACAGGCTCGGCGTACCGAGAAGCGCGATCGTGTCGCCGGGGTTCGACTTTGCGATCACCAGCTCCAGGAGACGGTCGATCGCATCGCTCCCATACCGCCAGTCGTAGTCGAGGGGATGCGGCGCCGGAAGGATCTGCGGCACCCGCGGTCGCCGTCTGCTTGGGGCTGCCGGAGCCCGGCTGCTCGCCTGTACGTGCTCGGCGCTGGAGATCGTCCCGTCACGAAGGGCTCGGTCGAGGCTTCGTGCCACGGCGGGCGGGTACACGCCAGGCAGTCGCCTGACCAGCTCGTCGAAGCTTGCGACGTCGCTCACGGCGGCACGCACCCACTTGTCCACCCTCTCCTCGAATACCGTCGTGGCGCTCTTGCTCATCGCGACCGACCGAGCGGCACGTCGGTAATTGGAAGCGCGAGGTCTGCGGGTGTACAGCGCCGGTGCAGTTCGGAGACCCACGCCTCGATCGCCCGCTGCTGATTCTCCATCGAAGAGCGGTGGACGTCTTTCAGCCGCGGGGTGACCGGGCCGTACTGGTCGATCTCCAACGGGATCAGGCGAAGCGGCAGCGTCTCAGCGATCCGCTGCAGCCGATCGACGAAGGCTCTCATCAACTGCGGGACGTCGTCCCCGCTCGGCGTGGTGAACGTCGCGTAAGCATAGAGGTCCAGCCCTGCGTCGAGGAGGTTGGAGAACAGCGCGAACTGCCGATCAAAGAGGTCCGGGGACGCCTTGGTGTTGAAGGCGAAGGACTGCTCGTCGAAGCCCTTGAAACAGCACACTCGGCCGTACCCTGGGTAATCGGCGATCATCGCCCGCGTCTCGTCTGAAAGGTACCGGAAGAAGTAGTCGTTGGAGAGGTTGTCGTCGGACCACAGGTACACGGACTCGGACGCCCCGGCATTGGCGAGCGCAGTCATCGTCCAGGGAACCCACTCCGGCACCAGGTCCGGCTGTCCGCCGGTGAGGTCGATCATCGGCGGCCTGTCGGGGAGTGCCAGATACTCCTCGACGAGCTGGCCGGGTGTGACCCAGGCGCTCCGCTTCTCGTTGCCTGCGAGCATGTTGAACGGCACGTAGCAGTACCAGCACCGCCAATTGCACACGGCGTTCTGGAAGACCTGTGCCTCGATCGTGTCCGCTGGCCCAAGGTCCAGGAACGCCCGAGCGGGGTCGATCGGCAGGGAGTTCTCCGGCCATCCGGGGCTCGTTGAGCGGTGGAAATGCCGGACACGTCCAACACCCGAACAGTTCGGCGGTTCCGTGAGGTCGCCTTCCTGTCCGCTGCCGGTGAAGGTCGACACGAGAAGCTCTTCGGAGTCGAGCCGAACAGCTCGCTCCCGCAGTCGGGCCGAGAACTCATCTGTCGGTATCACGGGTCCTCCGACGTAAGACGGCGTCGAGGCGGAACATGCGTCGGTCCATCGGGGAGGTCTTGCAGGCGATCGTCGACGTACAGGGTCACGAGTTGGACCAGGTAGTCCTGCTCCTCGGCCGACAGCGCGCGGCCCTTCTCGATGCCGTGCCAGTAGTCGATGCACGTCCGGCAGCACGACGCCGTTGCGTGCTGGGCGTAGTAGATGACGTTTCCGGTGAAGGGCGTCTGCTGTCCGTCCCGATAGGGATTCTCCACCGCGACCGCCTTGGCGATGCGGTTCGCCGCCGATCCGAGCAGCGCGGTCCTCCCCTTGCGGAGCGCGTGGTTGCGGGCTTGCTCGTCGATGTCCACGTGCCAGAAGTGATGCCTGATTAGTTCCAGGCGCAGTTCGGTGAACGTGTGTTCCACGTCGGTGAGCTGGCGTTCGTGCACCCGCGGCCAGTCGACCAGTTGGGCATGGCAGTCCCGGCACGCTCCGCCGAGACCCTGGTCTCGCAGCTTCTTGGTGCTGCGGAAGCAGTGCAGGTTGTCGTCGCAGTCCGTCTTCGTGCAGGTGATCGCCAGCTTCGGCAGTTCCGTCTTTGCGGATGCTGTCGTCATGGCACCAGCGCCTGGTTCAAAAGCTCGCGATCGAGCGGGTTCAGTGATCCAAGGTCGGCGTGGCTGACCAGGGCATCCCGGCAGGTTGCCCAGGGGTTATCGTCCGTCGCCTGCAGGTTCGTGGCTGCACCCCACCAGTTGATGTCCTGCAGGGACAGCCGGAACGCCATGTAGTTCGCCAGAGCGCTCGGGTCGACACCTTCCTTAGATGCAACGCTTGGCACGACCCGCTTCAACCGCTCGACCGAGCCCTTGGCCTCATTGACGCAGCGCTGCACCAACGCTTCCGCTCGCCCGTCCAGCAGAACCTCACCGGCGAACTGGTTGGCCGCCTGCTCGCTGTCGTCGGTACTCATGTCATCACCGTCGATCACACCGCCGTCGGCGCCGTCCCAGCCGGTGATGATGTGCCCGATCTCGTGGAGGAGATCGAACTCCCACCGGCTCGACCGTCGAGCGCCCTGCTTGAGGACGATGACGTCACGGCCGTGCGCCCTCCACACGGCGGCATGAAAGCCGCCGGGATCGGCGAGTGGGAGAACCGGCATACCCAGGCTCCACACGAAGCGAACCAGCCCTGCGAACCCCTGGACCGGCTCTCGCTTCTGCCAGAGGGCGCGGAACGCGGCGGGGTCTGTGGGGATGTCCACTCGGACGAGATTCTCGGTGGCCTGCAGAACGACCAGAGCCAGGTAGTGCGCATACACGGTGTACGCCGCGACACGCTCCTTTGTCGCCCCTTCCGGCATCTTGAAGTTCGCCGCCGCCAGCACTCGGTTGTCTGCTTCGATCCCTTCCCCTGCAAGAAGATCACTAGCGTCCATACCGAACACCCGGCCCACTCGGGACGCCAGGTCGATGACCGGGGCCAGATGCTGACGCTTGTCCTTCCGCTCCCGCAGAGCTGCGGGGGCGATGCGGCGCCGCACGACATTGCGATCCAATCCAAGGTCCACGAGCTGCTTGATCAGGTCGCTGCTGTCGATGTCCGTGGTGGGGAGGTGCGTGTCGGCCAGTCCAACGGCTGCGGCGACTTGCCGAAGGCGAGACAGGCTCGCCGATGCGTAGTCCGAGGACTCGTACCGCTGGATTTGCTGCTCCTTGAGCCCCAGGCGCTCCGCGAGCGAGCGCTGACTGAGCCCGGCGGCGATCCTTGAGCGCACCAGCAGTCTCGGCAGATCGTCAAGTGATGACAGCTCTCCCACTGCGACCCGCCCCTCTCGGAGGGCGTCGTACTCCGTGAGCTGGGCGCGCAGCTCGCCCAACTGACCCTCGACCGCCGCAACCTCCAACTTCCGGCGAAGCTCGCCATCATCGGAGGGGATCGGACGCTTGGCCAGCTCATCCACGAGCCGATCCAAGCGGTCGGCCTGCGTCTTGGCTGTGCGGTACTGGACGTCGTTCGTGATCATCTACTCCACCTCCTCGATGTTGATGGCCACGATCCCCTTGGACCCGCCGGTGACCTTGTTCTGCTGAAAGAAGTCCACGAATGGCGCACCACTGCTGCCTTCGAGGACGTTGGGCAGGATGTCGCCTCGGTACCGGGCATGTTGCGCCGCTCGTGGCGGATCGACGTCCAAGACGATGGGGTCGAGCTTGTGCATATCCACTCCGTCCATCTCCCAGCAGAGGTCGTAGTCGCCGGGTACCTCCTTGTCGGTCACGAAGCTTCCGTCGAGATACGCCAGCCGGCACCCTGCCGAGCTGAGGGCGGCCAGGACGTCAGAGAGACCGGCGAGAAGGTCCATTCGGTGAGCGGTCCACCCGAACCTCTCGACGATCTCGTCCCACGACGCCACGTGGATCCCTAGGGGGAGAGCCCCATCGGCGTCGAAGTCTGGAAGCACAGCCACAACATTATCGTTGTGGTGAGCGGTCGTCAACCACCGGTGGAGCCGATGCCCGCCGGAGGACCCGAGGGTCGGGGCATCCCAGAAAAATCCCATGGACTGATCCGGCGTTGTCGCGACGTCGATCCAGGCTGGCGCCCCGGCCGCCACAAAAGAGCAGGTCAGACCGTATACCGCGGAACGGTGAAGGATGCGGTCGGATGGACCGGACTGCTCAGATGGGGCTCATAACCCGAAGGACGGAGGTTCAAAGTCGAATTGGTTCTGTGACTTCAGCCAGTTGATGGTCACTGCAGTTGACGGCCTCGGGCTACCGCCGGAGTTCGATCACCTCAGCAGCTCCGTGGGCATCGTCGGCATCAGCAGCCCGCCACGTGGCGTCGAGTCCGTCCCGCAGGCGCTCATCCAATGTGGGCAACAGGTGACCATAGCGGTCGAAGGTAAGTGTGATCGTCGAGTGGCCCAGTCGCTCCTGGATCTCCTTGGGATGTGCGCCCTGGGCGATGAGCAGCGCCGCGCAGGTGTGTCGGAGATCGTGGAACCGGAGTCTGGTCGGCAGCCCTGCTCGCTCGACAGCGGGCTTGTAATGGCGGGGGTAGAAGCTACGTCGAAGCGGTCCACCCTTGAGCGACGTGAAGACGTAGCGATCGTCCGATGGGAATGTGATCAAGTGCTCAGCCAACAGTTCGCCGAGGAACCGAGGAATCGACACCGTACGGGACTTGCCCGTCTTGGTAGGCCCGGTGCGGACCGTGCCGTTCACTTCGGTCAGCGCTTCAGTGACGTCGATGGTGCCGCGCAGCAGATCAAGCCTGGGAACCCGCAGCCCGGCCAGCTCGCCCCAGCGCATGCCGGTATAGGCAGCGGTGTAGACGAGCACCCGGTACCGGTCGTCGATGGTCTCGGCCAAGCGCCGTACCTCGTCGGGATTGAGAAAGCACTGCTCGGTGCTCGTGGTCTGGCGGGGCAGGCGGATACCCCGACACGGCGTACGGGGGATCACACCATCGGTCTCCGCCGTCGACAGGATCCGGCCGAGGACCCGGTACACGGCCCCTACCGATGTCGGCGCCAATCCCTTCTCGACGAGGTCGGCGACAAACCCCCGCACGTCGACGGGCTCGATGCGCCCGATGGGCCAGGTGCCGAAGGCGGGGAGGATATGGCGGTGCAAGAAGGAGTCGACGTTGCTGAGCGTCCCCGGACGAAGATGGGCCAGTGTCTCTCGCCAACGAGTGGCGTAGGTCGAGAAGCGGATCCTGGCGAGGGCCGGGTCGGTCCAGGTCCCTTTGGCAAGATCGGTCTCGACAGTGCCCAGGAACAAGCGCGCCTCTCCTTTGGTGTCGAACGTCCGCGTGCGCTGGCTACCGGAGCGATCCCGGTACCGGGCCTGCCAGCCCACGCCGCGGACGTCCTTTCTCACCGAGCCCATGGCGGTTCCTTCGCATCGGTCACCGACCACGCCGCGGTACCAGGAACGGGTGAGCCGTATTGGGCTCGATGCGGCCCGCCTCCAGATAGGCATCGAGATCCTCGGCCGAAAAGCGCAGGAGCCGGCCGACCTTGAAGTAGGGGAGGCGCCGGTCGGTCACCAGCCGCCGCATGTAGCGCTCGGCCACATTGAGGTACGCAGCCGCCTCGGGGAGCGTGAGCGGACGCCCACGTGTGGGCCCGTGGGGGCCTGACGTGGGCAGCTGTGGCCGGCTCGCCGGGCATGGGGGACCTTCCTCTTCGGCCTCGGGGTCGTCGCTGGGGGTGCACACCTCACCTCCACCGGGCCCGCCCATCAAGTCCGCCCCCCGGTGCCGGGCCTCGCCCACAGGAACCTCACAAGATTCCTCATAGGGGCCGCCGGAACACCAGGAGGTCCTCGTGGGCGACCACGAGCCGGGGGACGCCCCGCTGGCGGGACTTGCGGGCTTGTTCGAGGGCGAAGAACGACGCCCTCGGGACCAGGCGTTCGTCTCGCACTGCCGCCAGGAGCGCCACGTTGCGCTCGTAGAGGACAAGCCCCGCATTCTCGCCCACACCGACCAAGGCGCCGGGGAGGTCGACGAGCAACCCGGCCTGGCGATAGGGGCGCACGGTCATCGCCACGAATCCGCCGGGTCGCAGGAGCGCGACGCAACTGCCCAGGATCTGGCCGCTGGCTTCCAACAAGCGCGCCAGACCGACATGGGCCAGGTTGGCGGGGTCCTTCGAGTAGCGGTCGTGGCTCTTCTCCACACCCTTGCCCGGCCGGGCCCGCACCTGACCGTGCAGCGAGGCGCCATAGGGGGGTGAGGTGACCACCAGCGCCACCAGGCCCCGCACGGCAGGGTCGACAACACGCACGAGATGGCGGGCATCCCCCGTCACCACCTCGCCGTGGCCGGTCGCACCTTGGGCCCGGGCGAAGGCGACATTGGCGCGCGCCAACTTCGCCCACGGCTCCTCGTACTCGACGCCGATGGCGTCGCGCCCCAGGTGGACCGCTTCGACCAACGTGGTGCCGATGCCGCACATGGGGTCGACGACCAGGTCGCCGGGTTGGGTGTAAGTGGCCACGGCGCGCGCCGCGATGGCGGGCAACATCTTGGCCGGGTGCGTGCCCGACACCTCGAGGTACCGACCCCGGCGCTGAGAATGTGCTGTTCGTTGCGCGCTCGTCCATATCGACAAGGAGGGGTCAGCGGCCATGGTCGGCCTCTGAACTCACGGGGGTATCGGGCTTGACGAAGACGCACACGTCCTCATGCACGACGAGGTGGGCGGGTTCGCCGCCTTGGCGCGCTCGTCGGATCCCGGCCCGGGCCCGCGCCGGTGATGGGGCCACGAGCTCGCCGTCGCGGATCGCAGCGTCGATGGCGACGACGTGCTGGGTGTAGCCGAACCCCACCGCCCGACACAGCGCCACAGTCCGTCCGGCTAAGTCGTGGGTATGACCGGCGCGCCGGCTGTTGCGGGTGACCGTCACGAGGGTTCCCCCAGGGCGCAGCACGTCGAAGCAGGCGGTGTAGATCTCGGCCATGGCCGCCTCGTAGGCGCGGCCCCGGGCGCGCCCGGGCTTGGCCGGATTCCTCGAGTAGCCCGGCGATGCGGCGGGGCTTCTCCGGCGAGAGTCCGGCGCGGTCTTGTCGAACGCTGCGCCGTGACAGACGTAGTGCGGAGAGAGACAGATCAGGTCGACAAAGCCGGCCACGTCACCGATCACGTCGCCCAGAGCCCGGGCGTCGCCGACGCGGATCTCGGCCCGGGCACGTTGTTTGCGGTTCAGAGCATGGTCGAGATTGGTTCGGGCGATCTCGGCCCAACGGGGGTCGACCTCGACACCCAAGGCATGACGGTCCAGAAGCGCGGCTTCGACGACGGTGGTCCCGATGCCGGCCATCACGTCGACGACATGCTGACCGGGCGCCGAGTACTCGGTGATGATGCGCCGGGCGAGCTCGGGGAGCATCGGCGCCGGATGCTGCGCGCCCGCCGGCACATAGCGGCCGGCGCGTTGGTCTTGGGCTGAGGTCTGGGCCACCGGCCAAAGCGCGAGTGGCACAGCGGGACGGACGGGACAGCGGGGAGTAGCGGGTGTGGACATGGTCGGCCCACGACCGGAGAAGCGTCACCTACAGAACAAGGGTTTCGAGTGTCTTTCCGACAAATAGATATGGGCGAGCCCGGTACCGGGCGGGCCACGCACTACCCCACATGTGATGTCTCGACTACCCCGAATGCGGGGGAGTGGCTCCAGACGCCACTTTCGGACTCCCTCGCAGACGCGTTCCGAGAAATTGTTTCTGAGGATCTGCGTTGCCTGGCTCGCTGAGTACCCCGCGCCCCGTGCGTCGACTACCCCGCGCCGCTGAGCTGCGCCAATGCCTCTGACCCTTCCGCCGTACCCCGGCACTACCCCACATCCGGGGTAGTGCCGGGGTAGCGGCTCGCAGGAGCAATTCGGGGGAAAAGCGGGGGAGGTCGCATGTCTTCATGACGGCTCCGAAGTGAAAGGAGATGCCCGTGGCCACCCGCCGCGTCCTCACCGACTCGCCCTTCGACACCGTGGAGAAGCACTTCGATCTCCTCGGCATACCTCCGCACGCGCTCGTCATCGACGGCACCTCGCTGGGGGGCCTCCCGGACCGGGCCATCGCACTTGGGGAGGTCAAAGCCATGCTCCTGCACCCCGCCATGGCCTTCGACCTTCGCGACGCCGTGATCGGCGCACTCGTGGCCCGGGCACGCTTCGAGGGTGGAGCGTGGGCCGTGGCGCTGGTCGGGGTGCTCTTGCCGGGGCTGCGTCGGGCCGTGTGGCCACTGGTGCAGATGTGTCCGGGGAAGGCCGCCGACATCGAGGCCGAAGCTCTCGCCGCCTTGTTGGCGGCGGTGGCCGGGTGTGAGCCGGGCCGGCCCCGCCTGGCGTCGCGGTTGTGTTGGCTGGCCCGCAACGCGGCGAACCGGCTGCTCGGCGCCGAGCTAGCCGAGCGGGCCCGACCGGCCAACGACCCGGTCTCTGCCGCGCCGCGCCAACCGTGGGGGCATCCCGACCTCGTGCTCGACAAGGCCGTGCGCACCGGGGTCATCGGCGCCGCGGACGCCGAGCTCATCGGCGCCACCCGCCTCGGCGACGAGGACCTGGCCGACGTGGCCGAGGACCTCGGGATCGGCTACTCGGCGTGTTTGCAACGGCGTCGTCGGGCCGAGTCGACGCTCGGTGCCTGGCTGCGCTCTGAGAGCTACCCCCAATTTGAGTTTGTCGGAAAGAGGGCGCAAACCCCTTGTTCTTCTAGTGGGGGTCGTCCCCGGCAGGGCCGGTCACTGGACCGGCGACCGGACAAGCGTCGCTCGACACCAACCACAAGGAGGTGAGAGTGCCCAACCCGGCCCGACCGGAACTGCCGGCCGACCCCCGTCCCAACCCCGGATCTCACCGAGACCGATCGAAGGAGCTTCCCACGACACTTCCCGCCCATAAGAAACGCACCGAACGGTCTCACGCGCTTCGCCATCGATTGATGAGGAGGCGAGTCACCAGGACACGACCGGCTCGCTCTCTGGCTCACGCGATGGCACGCCCAACCCGACCGATGCTGCGCCGGTTGCTAATTGCCGTGATGTGCAGCACAGCAGTCCTGGTTGTCTTCGCCACCCCGGCTTTCGCCGATACCACCACGTTGAGCGGAGTGATTGACAACCTGCGCAACTGGATCGTGGGGATCCTCACCGGGGTGGCCACGCTGTTTCTCACCATCGGCGGCTTGCGGTACCTGACGGCGGGAGGCGATCCCGGCCAGGTCGAGAAGGCGAAGATTGCTCTTAAGTCCGCTGCCATCGGTTACGCGCTGGCCATCCTCGCCCCTCTGATGGTCTCCATCCTGGCCTCGATCGTCGGCGGCGGATGAACCGGCTGCGCACTTGGCCACCCCGGCACCGCGGACTGCTCGTCGTGGCGGGCGCCATGGTTGTGGCGCTCGCCCTTGGTGCCAGCGCGCCGCACGCTGACGCCCACAAATCCGATGCTCAGAGCGCTGACGCCTACCAAGCCGGCGCGTCGGTAGGGCATCGAATCGAGGTCGTCGCTCTGGACGCGCCGGACTCCAGTGCGACCCTGTCCACGTCGAGCACCACCGCGTCGAGCAGCACCACGTCGACCACCGCTGCCTCGGGGTCCTCGGGTGAGGGGCTGGGGGGAATCCAGGTCGGCCCCAGTGGCACCACCGCACCTTCAACACCGGCGGCGGGTATGGGCGGCACCGTGAGCGGCGGCACCCAGACCTCGCCGGGACTGTTCGACATCACCGGGCACATCGAGGCCGCCATCGATGGCTGGTTCCGAGATCTCGTCACCGCCGCCCTCGACCCGGTCCTCACCCTCCTGGGTCACACCCTCCTCGCCACACCCAACGTCACCGCCCAGGGCAGGGTCGGCGAGCTGTGGCAGATGACCGAGGGCATCGCCGACGCCTTCTTGGTGCTCTTCGTCCTGATCGGCGGGGCGATCGTCATGGGACATGAAACCCTCCAGACCCGCACCGCCATCAAAGACGTCCTGCCCCGCATCGTCATCGCCGCCGTCGCGGTGAACGCCAGCCTCAGCTTGGCCGGGCTCGCCATCTCCACTGCTGACGCGCTCTCCCAAGCCGTCCTCGGCCAGGGAGTGGACCCCTCCCAGGCCGCGGTCGTGCTCCGCCAGCTCATACTCGGGTCGCTAGCCGACGGAGGCATCTTCGTGGTCCTGCTCGGCGGTGCCGTGGCCGTCTTGGCCATCGTGCTGCTCGCCACGTACGTCATCCGCCTCGCTCTGGTCGTGCTCCTCATTGTGGGCGCGCCCATCTGTTTGGTCTGCCACGCCCTGCCCCAGACCGAGGGCTTGGCCCGGCTGTGGTGGCGCGCCTTCTCCGGCACCCTCGCCGTGCAGGTCGCCCAATCGTTGGTGCTCGTCACCGCCCTGCGGGTGTTCCTGGCCTCGGGCGGCCCCGCCAATCTCGGGATCGCCTCGAGCGGCGGCGTAGTCGACCTGCTCGTCTCGGCCTGTCTGTGCTGGGTGCTGGTGAAGATCCCGTCGTGGGTGAGTCGCGTCGTGTTCTCCGGTTCTCGTGGGCACGGTGGGATCGGCCGGGTGGCGCGCGACGTGATCGTCTACAAGGGCGTCAAGGCGCTCGCCGCCGGGGTGGCGCTGTGACCCGTGCTGAGCACGACGCTGCCCGGGACCGGGGTCGGGTGCGCATTCCTGCCGATGTCGAGCGCGAGGACCGGCTGCTCGCCAACCTGACCGCCCGTCAACTCGCCATCTTGGCTGTGGCCGGAGTGGTCCTGTGGGCCGGCTACAGCGCCACGCGCCACGTCGTGGCGCCGGTCTTCTTCGGCGTAGTCGCCGTCCCCTTCGCTGCCGTGGCAATTCTGCTGGCCCTCGGCAGCTTCGAAGGTGTCGCCGCCGACCGGTGGGTGCGGGCCGCCTGGCGCCATCACCGTGCCCCGCACCGGCTCGTGCCCGCCCCCGACGGGGTGGCGCCCGCGCCCGCCTTTGCCAGCACCGCCGGCCCCTTGCCATCGCCGTTGCGACTCCCGTTGGTGGGCATCAGGGCGGACGGGATCGTCGACCTCGGGGTTGATGGTCTGGCCTTGGTGTGCCGGGCTCGAGCGGTGACGTTCTCCCTTCGCACCTTCACCGAGCAAGAGGCCCTCGTGGCGGGCTTCGCGCGCTTTCTCAACTCGCTCGCCGAGCCCGTCGAGATCCTCGTCCGGGCCGAGGCCGCCGATCTCGCCCCCATCATCGACGCGCTCCTCGGTGCCGCCCCGGAACTGCCGCACCCCGCTTTGGAGACCGCGGCGCGCGGCCATGCTCACTTTCTCTCCGAACTGGCCGGTCATCGGGATCTGCTTCGTCGCGAAGTGCTGATCGTCCTGCGCCAGGCTTCCGGCGATGACGCCAGCGGGCGTCTTCATCGACGCGCCTCTGAGGCTGCCGCCGCGCTCGGTGCCGCCGGAGTATCCCTTGTCGTTCTCGATGGTCCCGCCGCGGCCAGATGTCTGGCGCGCGCTCTCGACCTGGCCGGAGGGGTGCGGGTCGCCGGCGTGGTCGGGACCGAAGAGCCGATCACCATGGCCCGCGCCACGAAAGACGATGTGGCGTGAGCAGCCTCTTGCATCGCATGGCGCGCTCCGCCCCCCGTCCGCCCTCGCCCTTCGGCCCGGACTCTGTCGAGGTCGGCCCCCGGGCCTTGCGGGTGGGGGAGGGTTGGTGCCGGAGCTTCGCCATCGTGGGATATCCCCGCGAGGTGCGTCACGGATGGCTCGAACCGCTTACCGCCCATCCGAGCCGTCTCGACATCGCCCTGCACGTCGAGCCCGTTCCCGCCGAGATCGCCGCCAACCGGCTGCGTCGCCAGCTGGCCCGGCTCGAATCGGGTCGGCGCGCCGATGCCGCCAAGGGACGCCTCGCCGATCCTGAGGTCGAGGTGGCCGCCGCCGATGCGCGCGAACTGGCGGCGGGGTTGGCCCGGGGCGAACAGAGACTGTTTCGCGTCGGGCTGTATCTCACCGTCCACGCCCGAAGCGTTGACGCGCTCGAGGCCGAATGCGCCGGGGTCCGAGCGGTGTGCGCCTCGATGCTGCTCGACGCCCAGCCGTCCACGTGGCGCAGTCTCCAGGGCTGGACCACGACCCTGCCCGTTGGCGTCGACGCCCTGGGTCAACGGCGAAGCTTCGACACCGACGCGCTGGCGGCGTCATTTCCCTTCGCCTCGGCGGGACTATCAGCAGAGAGCGGCGTGCTGTATGGCACCGCCACCAACGGCTCGGGTCTCGTGTTGTGGGACCGCTTCGCCCAGGACAACCACAACTCGGTCATCCTGGCGCGCTCGGGGGCGGGCAAGTCGTATCTCGCCAAGCTCGAAGCGCTGCGCAGTCTCTACGCCGGGATCGAGATCGCCGTGGTCGATCCCGAGGACGAGTACCGGCGTTTGGCCGAGACCGTCGGCGGCGCCTATGTGCATCTCGGTGCACCGGGTGTTCGGGTCAACCCCTTCGACCTCGCACCCGGACCCGACCCACTGATCCGCCGGGCGCTGTTCATCCACACTCTGGTGGCGGTGTTGCTGGGGGAGAAGCCCGACCCGGTGTCGACCGCCGCGCTCGACCGGGGCATCGTCGGTGCGTATGAGTCGGTGGGCATTACCGCCGATCCCCGTAGCCACGCCCGACCCGCCCCGCTGCTGCGCGACCTCGCCGGCGCGCTGGAAGCCGACGGAGACCCGGCGGCGCGCACCCTGGCGCTTCGCCTGGCGCCGTTTGTGACCGGCACGCACCGGGGGCTATTCGACGGGCCCACCACCACCCATCCTCGTGGACACCTCGTGGTCTTCTCGCTGCGCGACCTGGCGAGCGAGCTCAAAGCGGCGGGGACGCTGCTCACCTTGGACAGCATCTGGCGCCGGGTGAGCGACCCGTCGAACCGAAAGCGTCGGCTGGTCATCGTCGACGAGGCGTGGTTGCTCATGTCCGAACCGTCGGGCGCGGACTTCCTGTTTCGCATGGCCAAGTCCGCCCGCAAGCACTGGGCCGGGCTCACCGTCGTGACCCAGGACGCCGCCGATCTCCTCGGGTCGCCGCTGGGCCAGGCCGTCGTCGCCAACGCCGCCACCCAGATCCTGCTTCGCCAGGCACCCCAGACCATCGACGCCCTGGCCGAGGCCTTCGCGTTGTCGGCCGGCGAGCGCGCTTATCTCCTGGGCGCGCAGCGAGGGCAGGGACTGCTCGCCGCGGGCGTCGACCGGGTGGCGTTCAGCGCCCTGGCCAGCCCTGCTGAAGACGAGATGTGCCGGACCGGCATCGAGCAGACCCTCGACAACACGCCCGACCTCTGACACCTGATTCTGAGACAAGGAGCGAAAGCGTTCCAACCCAAGTGATCGCCAGAGCGGAAGAGGCGTCGCGCGCCGGGAAACTCGCCGCGTCGCTCACCGCCCCGTCGAGCCCGCTGGCCCGGTACCTCACCCACCCCGGTGCCGAGACCGCCCGGCTCATCCATCATCTCGAACTCGTCCTTGCCCCTCTGGCATTCACCGTCGGGCCGGCTGTGCTCGGAGTCGTCGTACTCGGCGCGCTCTCACTGCACGTGGCCCGCCGGCACCAGGCCCGCCGGCTGTCGCAGGGCGCGCACCTGGTGCGGATCTTGGCCCCGCCCGATGTCGATCCCTACGGGGCGACGACCTTGTGGACCAACCTCGTCGCCCTGCTCCGCCCAGCGTGGCGACGGCTGCTCGGGGGCCAGCCGCACCTGGGCTTCGAGGTCACCGCTTCTGACGGCGGGCTCGCCATCGCGCTGTGGGTGCCGGGAGGTGTCCCTCCGGGACTGGTCGCCCGGGCTGTCGAGGCGGCTTGGCCCGGGGCACGCACCGAGACGGCGGGTGCCGTTCCGCCGATGTCGGGGCCCGGGGTGGCAACTGGAGGTGAGCTGCGCCTGGCGAGACCCGAGCACTACCCCTTACGTGTCGAACACAAAGTCGATCCCCTGCGCCCGCTGCTCGGCGCCCTGGCCGGCCTTGATGAGGGTGAGTCCGCCTGTGTGCAGGTCCTGGCCCGACCCGTGACCGGCCGGCGCCTCACTCGCCTGCACAAGGCGGCCGCCGCCCGACGGGCCGGACGCTCTGCCACGCGCACCGGCCGACTGATCGACCTCATCACTCCCGGGCCGACGTCACAGGCAGCGACGATCGACCCCAGTCGCAGTGCCGATGTGGCCGACATCTTGGACAAGGCCGCTCAGCCGTGCTGGGCCGTCTGCGTGCGCTACGCCGTGGCAACCACGGCGACCGATCGACAGGTCCCGGCTCGCCTCCGGGGCCGAGCCCACGCCGTGGCCTCTGCCTTCGCTCTGTTCGCAGGACGAAACCGCTTGGACCGTCACCGCCTGGCCCACCCGGCGGCTGCGCTCGCGGCTCGGCAATTTGGCCGGGGAGACCTCGTCTCGGTCCCCGAGCTGGCCGCTCTCGCCCATCTGCCTACCGATGCCAGTGTCCCTGGTCTGGCGCGCGCCGGGGCCAAGGCGGTCGCACCGCCCCAAGCGGTGGCGCGCGCCACCGTTGCGGCGGGTTCGACGCCGGTGTCGGTTTCCGCCACCGAGCCCAGCACCGATACAAGCACCGACACCCCCAAGCTGCTGGGTGACGCCCAGGCGGGCGGGCGCCGCGCCGTGGCGCTGGCGGTGCATGACGCTCGCCACCACCTCCACGTCATGGGGGCAACCGGATCGGGCAAGTCGACGCTCCTGACCAACCTCGCGCTCAGCGACATCTCGGCCGGCCGCGGCGTTGTTGTCATCGACCCCAAGGGCGACCTTGTCACCGACATCTGCGCTCGGCTCCCCGAAGGGGCTGAGACTCGCACCGTGCTCATCGATCCCGAGGAGCACTGGGCACCACCGGTGTTGAACGTCTTAGCGGGCGCTGATCCCGACCTCGTCGTCGACAACCTCGTCGGTATTTTCCGGTCGATCTTCGCGGCGTTCTGGGGCCCCCGTACCGACGACGTGCTGCGGGCCGCCTGTCTTACCCTGCTGCGCAGCGCCACCGAGGAGTCACCAGCCAGCCTGGCCGATGTCCCGCGTCTTCTCGCCGATGACACCTTCCGCGCCCCGCGCACGGCCCTGGTGATGGACGACGCCGTGGGCTTAGGCGGGTTCTGGAAGTGGTACGACGACATGAGCGAAGCCAGCCGAGCCCAGGTCATCGGACCGGTGATGAACAAGTTGCGCGCCTTCTTGCTGCGCGACTTCGTCCGCCAGGTCGTCGGCCGCCCGAACTCGAGTTTCGACATGGGCCAGGTACTGGACGGCGGGATCTGTCTCGTCCGGGTCCCCAAAGGCATCTTGGGCGAGGAGACGGCTCGGCTGCTGGGATCGTTCGTGGTGGCCCAGGTATGGCAGGCCGCCACCCATCGCGCCCGGCTGGGCCAGCGCGCCCGGGTCGACGCCTCCCTCATCGTCGATGAGTGCCAGAACTTTTTGCACCTCCCCCGCAGCTTCGACGAGATGCTGGCCGAAGCCCGCGGCTATGGCCTGTCCATGGTCCTGGCTCACCAGCACTTGGCCCAGCTCCCCCGGGATCTGCGCGACGCGGTGTCGGCCAACGCCCGCACCAAGGTCTGGTTCTCGATGAGCCCCGAAGACGCTCACGTGCTGGCGCGCCACGTCACCCCCGAATTGTCAGAGCATGACCTCTCCCATCTCGGCGCCTTCCAGGCCGCGGCGCGCCTCGTCGTCGACGGCGAGGAGACCCCGGCCTTCACCATGCTCACCCGGCCGGCACCTCTTGGCACCGACGCCCGTGCCGATGCGGTGCGCACGTCGGCTCGCGCCGCCTTCGGCAAGCCCGTCGAGCCGATGTCCGCCGTTCTCACGGTTGGCGACGGCCCCGAGCAGACGCTCCCCGACGCAGGGTGATGCGGTGCCTGGATCCCGACTCTCCTCCCCAGTGCTGCCCGTCGGCTCCGTGCCACGTCTGGGGGGTCGTCTCAGGGGTCGTCTCAGGGGTCGTTTCAGGGGTCGCGCTTTCATACGACCCCCCATATGGGTTTGAAGGTGCTGGTCAGGGCCCGGTCGGGGGGTCGTCGCTGCCGGCGGACTTAGTGGGGAGAGGGGGTGATCGATCGTGGTGAGCAGGGCCGGTGGCCGCAACAGCGGCCGGATGGCCCCCGGTGGCAGGGAGCTCCGTCAGCTGGAGTTGGCGGGTCGCATCACCGAGCGGGACCGGATGATCTGCAGGGTGCTGTACGAGCATCGGGTCCTCACGACGTCGCAGGTGGCCGACATCGGCTTCGACTCGGTCCGCAAAGCTCAGGAACGTCTGCGCGTCCTCTTCCACCTGGAGGTGGTGGACCGCTTCCAACCTCGCTCATGGTCAGGGAGTGGCCAGTTCCACTTCGTCCTCGGACCGGCCGGTGCCGCTGTCATCGCGGCAGAGCGGCAGACGACCGCCACCCAACTGAGCTGGCATCGCGACGCCGCCACCGCGCTCGCCACCAGTTCACAGCTCGGTCACCTCGTCGGGACCAACGGCTTCTTCACCGCCCTGGTCCGCTCCGCCCGAGAGCGCGGCGGCGCCGAGCTGGCCGAGTGGTGGCCCCAACGTCGCTGCGCGGCTGCGTGGGGCGATGCGGTACGCCCCGACGCCTATGGCATCTGGGTCGACGGCAGGCGCCGGCTGCCGCTCCTCCTCGAGTACGACACCGGCTCCGAACGCCTCGCCCGCCTGGAAGCCAAGCTCGAGGGGTACGCCAAGCTGGCTCGGGCTGTCGGCTATCCGACCTGGGTGCTCTTTCGTTTTCCGAGCCTCGGGCGGGAAACCTCCGCTCGGCGGGTGCTCGTGCATGGCGCCGTCCCTGTCGCCACCGCCGTCATCTTCCCGGGAGCCGCCCCCGACCGGGCCGTGTGGCTAGCAACGCACGACAGCGGCATCCGACGCCGGCTGATTGACCTTGGCCACCCAAGCCGAGTCCTGGACGGGTCACTACATCGGTCCGGACTCGATCGGTGAGCATCGGAATCGGGAGCACGGACGCAGGTGGTCTTGGTACAAAACTTGCCGTCGGCGCGGCCGGGCTGGTCCTCCTAGTTGCCGTCCTCGCCGCGGGGGCCGGTGCTGGGGTCGCATCTCTCCTCGGCGGCGGCGACAGCACACCGAGCGACGCCGCTTTGACACAGATCCCCGCGGCCATGCTCACCCTGTACGAAGAGGCTGCGGCAACGTGCCCGGGGCTGCCCTGGACTGTGCTCGCTGCCATCGGCACCATCGAGTCCGGCAACGGCACGTCGGATCTTCCCGGTGTCCACTCCGGTACCAACTCGGCGGGCGCCGAAGGCACCATGCAGTTCGAGCCGGCCACATTCGCCGAGTATGACGAGCCTGTCCCCCTCGGCGGGGCAAGCCCACCCAGCCCATATGACCCCACCGACGCCGTGTACGCGGCGGCGCGCGACCTGTGCGCCAACGGAGCGGCCAATGGCGCCGATCTCAGCGCGGCGGTCTTCGCTTACGACCACTCCGACACCTATGTCTCCGAGGTCCTCGACCTCGCCCAGTCCTACAACCAAACCAAGGAGCAGGCAATCGCCGCCAGTACCGCGCCAGGGATCGCCGTCGACTGGGCGCTCGCCCAGGTCGGTACCCCGTACGTATGGGGCGGCGAGACCCCCGGCGTCGGCTTCGACTGCTCCGGGCTCGTCCAGGCCGCTTACAAGGTCGCCGGAGTCACCTTGCCTCGGGTCGCCCAAGATCAGTTCGACGTGACCATGAAGATCGGACCCGGTGACCCGCTTGAACTCGGCGACCTGGTCTTCTTCGGAAAGGGCCCGACGGCAATCGAGCACGTGGGAATCGTGGTGAACTCCGGGATCATGGTCGATGCGCCTCACACCGGGGCGAGCGTGAGAGAGGAGTCGTACCCGACGACCATCGGTGCTCCTTGGAACGACGAGGAGTACGTCGGTGCCACGCAGCTGGTTTGAGCGAGATGCGCGGCCACGGCTGCGAGAAAACCACAGGGTCCCGCCATGAGGGCCACGAAGCGTCGGCCTGCAAGTCGCTGCAAAGGCGGGTGGGTATCAGGTAGGTGACCAGGGTGATCTCCTGCGTGAGTGCCGGGGTGCATTTGGGGCAGCGAGATACAGATGGGTTTGATAACGGCCAACGCCGTTGGTCAATAGGGTGGTGGCGTGCTCCCGGTGGTTGTCGACTCGAGCGGGATCGTCCAGGGGGATTGGCTCCTCGACAGCCCAGCGTGGCGCGTCCTGCTGCATTTGAGCCGCCGCCAGCCTGACCGCATCCTCGTCGTGCCAGAGGTCGTCATCCGCGAGGCTGTAGGCAGATTTTCTGATCATGTGACAGAACTCGTAGGCACGATGGATAGTGCAACTCGCCGGCTAGCGAGGCTGGGCGTTCCGCCGGGTGGAGCACCCGTTGACATAGCGGCAGCAGTCGCCAAATATGAGCGCCACCTGCGTGACACGCTCGGCGCCGGTCGCGCCCTTACCCCAGACCCACCAGAAGTCGACCTCCTCGGCCTCGTTGATCGGGCGATTTATCGGCGCCGGCCATTTGACGCAAAGGGGTCGGGTTTTCGGGATGCACTGATCTGGGAGGCGGTGATCGCAGCAGGGAGGTCGACACTCCTCCGGCGCGCTGCTTTCGTCGTCAAGGACAAGGTCGCGTTCCACGAACACACTCAGCCGGGTTCACTCGCCCCAGAGCTTGTTGACGAACTTAACGAGCGAGGGGTGTTGGACATCCAGATCTACGCCTCAGTCCGAGAGTTTCTCGTGGCGAACGGTGTGACTGACCCAAAGCTGACGCTCGCTGTCACCACGCTGGTTGACGACGAGCACGCTCAGATCGCAACGAATCTCGTCGAGGCCGCACAGGGCTTCGAGCTGACGATCGGGTATGACCAGCCTGGTGTGGTGTCGATCGACGAGATGATCCCGCCGAGCGATATCAGCGTCGAACATGTGACACCGGGGGATGAGGGCCTCGCGTTGGTCGACCTTCGGGTGGACGCGGAGCTGGTTGTGCGACTGGAAGCGGATCCGTGGGATCGAGACGACGTGGTCGAAGATGCCATCGCCACGATCGACGTGAGCTTCACAGCATCGACGACGTACGACCCGATGACCGGAGAACTGGACTCGCGCTTCTCGGTCGACCCCATCGAGGTGGAACGTGATGAGATCCTCGCCAACGCCTGGTGATCTGATCGTTGTATCTCTGTGTTGAGGGCAGGGCTGAAAGAGACCGACTGGTGCCGTTGTCTCCTCCGTTGCTCCGGCGCGGCGACTCGATCCTAAGGATCAGCCTTGGCCTGCCCTTGGAGTGGATCGGCCGCACCGAACTTGGAAGAGTAGGGAAGTGCTGACTGCGTACCTCTTCGGAAATGGCGTCTCGATCGCCTACTACGAGGACCTCTCCATTCCGACGCTGACCACTGATCTTTTGGGGCTCTTCGATGCGGCCGGCGCGACAGAACCTGATCAGCCCACTGCGTAAGGTGCCCACGGGTAGATCTGCAGATCGGCTCGGATGCAATCATCGCCTGCAACCACTACAAAGGCCGTCTTCGAGTTGTGCGACGGGAAAACTAATGAAACACCCGTCACAAAAGGCCCGTTGTAGGCGCTCCTTGCGGTCGCAGTCGCACTCGCCGCAACGGGTGCAGGCGATCTTCTTGCATGACGAACATGGGAAGCCCCGAGCTGTTCCGACGAACCCACACGGACAGGTGATACGTCGTTCGGGGACGGAAACGGCGGGCCGGTCGACGGCCGGGGTGTGGAACGTGGCCGCGTTCCAGAGATCGTTGTCGGCCAGCACGGCGTAGATCCAGTGGCCGCGGCGGGTTGCCTGCTGGTAGTAGTGGCGTGGGTTGCGGTCCGGCCACGGCCACCAGGACTCGACCGCCGCGGACTCGTCGTCCGCGAGCCGGAGCAGAGGGTGTCCGGTCGGCACCTCCTCGTCGCGGCGCGGATACGGTCGGCCCGCTCCGGCCCTGGCCGCAAAGGTGACGGTTGAGCTGCGCAAGTTCACGACGGCGACGAAACCGTCGCAGGGCATGCGCTCGGCGAGAGCGATGACGCACACTTCCCGGGACGCCTCCGAGCGAGCCTCGAGCATGGCCACTGCGTCTCCACCCGGCCCAACGGTTCCAAGGATCGACCTCACCTGGGCTTCGGGCAGGAGCAGACGGCAGGCGACGATGTTGCACACCTGCTCGATCACCTTTGGCCTGTCGATCAGGTCGGCGGCCCAGTCGAGAGTGGCTTCGTCGGTGTCGTTGTCGACGAGGTAGTGCCCCACCTCGTGGTTCAGCGTGAAGTTCTCGCGTTTGGAGTTGTCGGTCGGGGCGTAGAAGACCACGCGCTTCTCGGTGATCGACATCCCGTCGCACCACCCGCCCTCACCTCGCTCGCCCAGGTCAACACGTTGAATGACGCTGAGGCCGAGGCGCTCCCGGATGGCTCGGGACGGGTCCGTCCGCAACGCGTCGCGGGTCGTCTGGTCGAGTTGCGCCACGAGTCGCTCGGCCCACCGTCGGGGTGTCGTATCGGTCCGCGCAAGTCGGCCAGAACTCATGCCAGTTCGTCCAGGACGGCGCGCAGCATGGCCACCCACTGGGATCGTTCACCCTCGCCGGAGCTGCGCTTAGCCGTTGCGAGCAGGTGGCCCCGCGCCCGATCAGCGAGCTCCGAAAGATCCCGGCGTCCTTGCTGACGCGCCCAGGAGCGGACTTGAACGTCGAAATCGCTCGAGTAGAGCCACGTCGTGAACGAATCAACCTGGTCGTCCGCTGTGACGGCGAGAGCTCCGATGGCCACACCTAGGATGCCGGCCAGCTCGGCTGCTGTCGCCTGCGGGATGGTCGTCGCACGGGTGCCCTCGAGCTTGAACACCCAGTTCAGGTCGACGTGGACACCCCCGGTCCGGAGCTGGCGCGTTACTTCGCTCGGTTTGAGGTGGCGCCGTTGGCGGGCAGCGACGATCTTCGGTCCCGAGAGGATCACGGTCTCCGCCGTTGTGTTGGACGCCGTGGGTGTCGTCGGCTCGAATCCGAGCGCCTGGGCCACCGGGTCCTCTTCGAACGGCGGTAGGTCGACATCCGTCTTCCACGTTGCGTCGATGGCACGAAAGACGTTGCGAGCCTCGTGCTGCGCACCGGGATCGAGTTGGTTGAGAGTCGGTTTAGGCCCATGCCCTTCAAGATGGGCGATGTAGGCCTCGATCAGCGCACTGAATCGCTCATCATTGAGATCGGTTCTGTCACTCATCGTCTCCATCCCTCCTCGTCGTGGTTCCGCGTGGGGATTTCACTTGTTCGACCTCAATACCAGCAGCGACGGTGAGCTTGCGGATGGCGCTGGTGCACAGCCGCGCCGCCCACGAATCGCTCTTTCCGCCGAGCCCCGCGCCGATATCGATGAGAGATCGGCCGCGCTTGAAGCGCTCGACATATGCGTAGCGCTCATTGTCGGTGAGAATGTCGAGAGAGGCGTCGAGCTGTTCGCAGATCACAGCGTCGTCGATACCATCCTCGAATTCGTCCGTGGTCTGGAGTTCGCCGGGTTCGCCGGGCTCGGCGAATCGGTCCCTACGAGCGCGCTGCTCCTTGGCCACGGCGTTCAGGGCGGCTCTTTTGGTCGCGACCCACAAGAATGCTCGGATGTCTCGAGTCCCCGGAGGAATCCCTTGCCCGGTGGGTTTCTCCATGAGCTTGGTCATGACCTCTTGGACGACGTCGGCCACCGACACGTCCAATGCGGACCGTTCATCGGTGTCGAGAACGCGCCGGGCGGCGCGCCACATCACCCCGCGGTAGGCACGGTAGATGCCGGCCCAGTCAGGCTGACCGGCGTCGACTCCGGCTCGGAGCTCCTCGTCGTCTGGTTCCATTGGTCTCCGTACATTGTGGCGGCCCACCGCCGCCGGAGTGGAGAAGCACAGATGCAGTTCCCGGTGGTATCGCGGGGACGGCGTCGGACGACGCCGAGCGGGACGCCAGCCAGGTCTAGGTCGACGCGCCGGTCGACCATCGGCATGCCCATGGCCGCCTTGATGAGCTCGGAGACGATGAAGACCCCGCCCATCCACGATACGTACGGGGCGGACACCGATGCTGGTGCAGCACCCGGCTGTGGCACGGCTGCCTCCGCGTAGGCGCGCCGGATCAGGTCGTCGAGCCGCCGCCCGATCAGCTCGCCGGCTCTTTCGGGTCGGATTCGCTGCGCGGCGACGGCCCCGGCTACGTCTTCGGGACCGAGTAGCTCTCCGCCGAGGTAGAGGAGGGCGACCCTGGCCGGCGGCAGACCGACTTGGTTGGCGACAACCTCGACCTGACCCATCGGTGGATCGACTGACACGTACTGGCAGTACGGACACGCGCAGTCGTCGAAGGTGTGCTCTCTCTGGATGTGCAACGCCAGGCCGCCGACCCCGACCGTCAACGTGGTGGCCGAAAGAGTGTCCGCCACCTGGAGCCGCCCGTCCACTCTGTCGACCGAGGACACGGCGATCCCACGAAACCCAGGGTCGGGTTGGCGCCCGACCCAGTCGGCGACGGAGCCCACCACGGGGTGGGCATTCCAGCTGGCCGCGCTCAGGATTCCGGCCACCCACTCGGCCTTCGGTCCCGTCTCGCGCCCGGTGGCTGCCGGGTAACGGAAGGGGTTGCGAGACGGATCGAAAACGTCGGGGTCGACGGTTTCAGCCGTACCGTGAAGCTCCCTGACGCAAGCAGCCGCGCCAGCCCCACTAGAGCCCACCGATCCGGTCCCGAACCACACGGTGCGTATGGGCAGCAACGGCTCGTCGGGGGCATCGAGAGCAGGGTGGAGCTCGTAGTCGAGGAGGTTCCATACAAGCTCGTCGCCGAAGGAGACATTGGTCATTCCCAGAGGGCCCAGTGTGAGCTTGGAGATCTCTGCTGCAGTGAGGACGGCGGCCACCTGCAAGCCCATCCCGAAGCGGCCCCCGCTCGCAGGTCGGGGGGTGCGACCGACATCGACGGTCCAATCGGCGCCGCCCATCCACAGGTCGGCATCATGGATGTCGGCGCCAACGGCGATGACGAGGTCCCGTTCTGCCTGTCGGGTCGGCCCCGGACGGGACGCGTTCAGCAGGCCCGGGAGCGCGGCCACGGTCAAAGCCCCCCACGGGTTCGGCCCCATGGGCGCGTTACCGTCCAGAACGGTGTGCGGATAGAGGCGCGCGAGCAAGGAGTACAGGACACCGGCGGCGGTGCCCGCCTGCGGGTCGAGCCCGTGGGCGATACGGATGATCGGGCGGACGCCGTCCAGCGCGTCGAGCACGGCGGTTCCAGCGTCGGGAACAAGCTCGGGACCAAGAGAGACTCGTGGATCGATCATCTGGACACCACCAGCGCGTCACGGTCCGGTCCGGGCAGCAGCTCGACCCACCGGCCATCGCTTCGCACAAACACGGCGCAGGCGTCGAGGCCGTGTCGTAGCCCCAGGCCGAAGAACGGGACGACGATCGATACGGCCCCCGGGTAGGTGATCGCTGGGTTGTCGTCGTCGGTGAGGCTGTGGAATGCCTGCCCTGGGTGGCTGTGGATCCGAGCGACGTAGCGATCGTCCCGCTGGAGGGCGGCCGCGAGCTCGCTCTTTCCGGCACGAGTGACTTCGACCCAGCAATGCGGCACCGCCCCTGCACGCTGGTCGGGGATCACGAGCTTGGCCGCAACCCCGCCATTTGAGGCCGAAATCATTGCCGTCCCCTCGCAGCCCACCGAGCCCCGTTCCTCGAAGAAGACACGCGCCTCATCGAGGACGACGTTGGTGATCGCGAGGGTCATCGACCTGCCTTCCGAACGAGATGGTCGAGCAGGTGAGGGAGCCGAAGCGTTGACCGGTGGGCGTCCCAGCGATCGGCTGTATGCCCTGGGAAGCAGTGGTACTCGTAGGTTCCTTGCGTGCAGGACATCGGGTGTTCGAGGATCGGGTGGATTGAATGGAATAGGTTCCCGGGCCAAGCGGCCGGCTCGGCGATCTCGCCGGTCAGTGTGACCACCGCGAACTTCAGCGGCTCGGCGTCGTAATCCCGGGCGGTGAATCGCAGGAGGGCGGTGCCAACGTTTGTGTCCTCGAGGCTGCAGATGATGTCGGTGCCGACGATTCGCAGTTCGGTGATACGGCCGCCCAGGCGTTCCCGGGCGACCGTCACCTCGTCTTCGAGCATCTCGGCGAGCACCGCCATGTGCAACGTCAACCGTCAACCTGTGGCTTGACGGTGATTAGGTGGAGCTGATCGCCGTCACGCAGGCCATAGTCCCCGAGCCGCGCGGTGTCAGCGATGGGGGTCGGCTGGCCGTCTCGGATGAGTTCGAGCGCGTAGTCGCCGGCCTCGATCTCGTGCTTCTCGACGAAGTAGTCGATCGCAGTGGCCGCGGCTCGGGCTCCGAGCTCGTCGAGTTTGAAGCGGAACGGGTGGTCGGCGCCGGCTGGAGTTCGGACGATCACTTCCACGTCGTGGTCGCGCCCGGGTTCTTGGTGCTGGGTTAAGTCGGACATCGCTGCCTTTCTGGGCGCCGCTGTTGGTTTTGGATGCGACCCCTACAGATACGTCCGGTCAGGACCGGGTCGCCGAACCAAGAATCTTGAGTTCTTTCGGGACTCCGGTCCCGGCGCAATCGACGGGTACCCGAGAACCCAGGGACGTCACATGTGTCGGCAGCGGCCAGCTGGTCGATGCCGCCCCGCCACTGTTGCTGACGTGCGGGCCAGTTCGTTCGGGGGATGGACGAAACTTCCTAGCCGGAACGGCCGTCGGCTGGGGAGGCCAGGAACGGCCCCTTTCCCCCCCAAAAATTCGGCTTTTTGCGTCGTGCCTGCGCCGTGCGTGCGACAGGCCGCTCACCACGATCGTCGATTTGACGCCGTATCTCACGCTCTGCGTAGATTTTTCACGCTTAGTGGTCGGGCATGCCGAGGCGGTCTGATTGTGGGGTGCTCGATCTTCGTGTTGGAACTGTTAGCGACGCGCTGCGGTGTTACAACGACGGGGAGTAGCAGCCATCATGGCTGAGGCCACGAGTCTCGAGGATCGAGCTGTTCCGGGCCCGACGGGCTCAGTCAGGACCATGGTGTGGAAGTCGGTCGCCGGGTTGGGAACGGTCGCGGCGGTTGTCGCGATGTCTGGTTGCTCGTCGGGGCTCTTCACTCGTTCCAGCGCCTCCGGCGCCCCGCGCACGGCGACAACACCGAGCACGACGACCACGCCGAGGAAGACGACAACGTCGAGGCCTGCCTCCACGACCACGTTGTCAGGGTCGGAGGACGCCACGCAGGCAGCTGTTCTCAACGCGTGGGAGTCGGCTCAGCAGACCCTGTACAGCTATATGGATCAACCCTGGCCCCAGATCCGAGCCGATCTGGTAGCGGGGGAGAACAGCGCCAATCTGTGGCCGGAACTCGCTGACTACTTCAGCAATCCGGCGCTGCAGTCCGAGGGCGTGTTCCTGATCGGCGTGAAGACGAGCCAACTGAATGCCCCGCCACGTACGACCTGGGCCATCCCGTCGTGACGTCTGTCACCGCGACCACAGCCACAGTCACGGGATGCATCTACGACACCGGAACCACGACAGCATTGGGCGCACCCGGGCCGGCCACGCTCGATGGAGGGATTGGTGGAGGCAGCGGGTGGTGGAAGCTCGAGCTGCTTGACGGCTCGTGGAGGATCACGACCTTCGAGCAGACGTCGGTGGCCCGATGCTGAGCCCGGTTGTATGGCGTGCCGCCGGCATTGTGGTCCTTGTGATCGTGATCTCGGTCGCAGTGCCAGTCGTTTCAGCTCATGCCACTGGCAAAACGGGAGGGTGCGCCGATTCCGGTGCCACGCTCTCTTGCGGCTCGGACATAGGTGGAGGTCCGGGGAACCGTGGCCCGAGCAGTGGGGGATCGGGTGCGAGCAGCGGCGGCGGGGGAGTCGTTCAACAGCATTGTCCCGATTATGTGCCCTACTCGGTCGCCGTCCCGGGTGGCGTGGGCGGTCCTCCCCCTACCGGCGCTGCGCTGCCAGGCGCCTGGTATGTGGATCTGTGCTCGGTCGGCAATGCGCAGAGCATCGCCCAAGGTGTGCAATGGTTCGCTACCGGACAGGCCCCTACCGTTGCGACGCCTGACCCGGCAATCGTCGGCGCCCAAGCTGCCAGCGAGCTCCAGCTACCCACGCCATCCTTGGCGCTGAGCCCGGTCACCACCGGATACGCCAATCTCGCCGAATGGTTGGCGGTGACGCCGTCGATCTGGCACCTCTTCACCACCTCCGCCCAGGCGTGCAACGCCGGCGGGTGCACCACCGCCACGGCGACGGCAACCCCGGCCATCGTGACGTGGAACACCGGCGACGGTTCGGTCGTCACCTGTAACGGCCCGGGCACTGCGTATAACCCCGATCTCGGTGCTGCCGCCCAGTCTACAAATTGCTCGCACACCTACCGCGCTACCTCGGCGAACCAGCCCAACCCAGAGGGCAACCCGAACAGCGCTGCCTTCACCGTCACCGCCGCGGTCACATGGGTCGTGACGTGGTCTGGTCCCGACGGATCCGCAGGGGTGCTCCCGAGTCTCATCACGCAAGCTTCGACCTCGTTGAAGGTCGCCCAGATCGAATCCGTCAACGACTGAGGAATTGGAGCTCCGATGGCCACAACCACTGCGCCGCCACGACGCAGCTTCTCGTCCCCTCCGATCGTCGAGAACCGAGGCAGTCTGCGCTTGTCCACCGGTAGCCATCAGCGCCGTCCCTGGCAGATTGGTCTGGGGGTGGCGCTGGTCCTCGTGTGCGCGGCGCTAGCCGGGGCGCTCTTTCAGTCCTCGGCCCAGCGCACCTCGGTCGTGGTGGCGACCAAGAGCCTGCCGGCCGGCGCAGTCCTCACTCCCGGCGATCTCGGGACGGCGTCGATTCCTGCCTCGAGCCACATCACCGCCATGTCGGCGGTGGGCTCGTCCGCCCTCGTCGGCCAGCAACTCGACACCCCCGTCTACGCCGGCCAGGTGATGGTCAAACAGATGCTGTCGAGCGCGCCTCAGCTCGCCCCGGGCGAGGAGGTCGTCGGCATGTTGTTGAAGGGCGACCAGATGCCATCGGTGCCCCTCGTCGCCGGTGACACGGTTCAGGTGATCGCCGTGCCCCAGCCCGGCCAGGGCTCGACCATCGGTGCCACCATCGGGTCGACGTTGGTGGCGTCGGCCACGGTGTTTGCCGTCGGCCCGGCCCCCATCAACCAGACCCAGTACCGAGCGTCGCTGTCGCTGGAAGTGCCCGGCGTCGACGCCACCACCGTGACCTCCTACGCGGCGGCCGATCAGATCGGTCTGTCACTGGTCGCCGAGGGAACGAAGTGACCGTCGTCGCCCTCGCTTCGGTGAAGGGATCTCCCGGGGTAACCACCGCCGCGCTCGCCCTGGCGGCGCGCTGGCCCGCCGGGCTTAGGGTCCTCCTCGTTGAGGCCGACCCCTTCGGCGGCGACCTTGCACCTCGCTATGGCGCCACGGTCACCGGCGGCCTCGCCTCGCTGTTCGCGGCGGCCCGGCGCGAGCTCACCCCCGAAGCGGTGTGGGACCACGTCCATGAGCTCCCCGGTGGGCTGGCTGTTCTCTATGGTCTTGCTGGGGTCCGACAGGCTGCCGCCAACGAGAACGTGTGGCCGGCCATCGCCACGGCCCTGGCCGGGCTCGACGCCGATGTCGTCGTTGACGCCGGACGACTGCTTCCCCAGTTCGCCGGGGGAGTGGGCCCCATCCTCGGGCAAGCCGACGCGTTGATCGTGCTGTGTGGGTCGACGCTCGACGCGATCGTCCACCTGCAGAACGCCCTCCCCGGTCTCGTGGCCGAGCGGCGCGGCCGCCGACTCCTCGTTGTCCCCACCGGCTCGCTCGGGTACTCGGTCGACGACATCGCCAGCACGCTCGAGGTGGACGTCGGTCCGGCCATGCCCGACGACCGAGCGGCCGCGGCCGCGCTGGCCAACCAGCGCCGCATGAGGAGGCTCGAGAAGACCCCGCTCCTCACGTGGGCAGCGGCGGTGATCGAAGAGCTCGGTATTGATGTTCTGCCCACCAGCGCACCGACGACGGAAGAAAACACACTACAGCTGGCCATCGATGAGCTGCCTGCACCTGATGCCGAGTTGGGTGGGTTTCCCTCGGACCAGTCTGCGAACGACGAGGCCGTGGTGGGAGCGGGGATCAAGTCAGAGGCTCGCCGGTGAATCCCCAGGAGAGTCGGGAACTGGAGCAGTACGCGGCGGCGTACGTCGCTGACGGGATCGTCCACTACGGCGCGGCCGGTATCAGCGAAGGCGAGCGACGTTCCTTCGTCGGGAAGTTGGCACGAGAGGCCATCGACACCGCGGCGCGCACCATGGTGCAGGGCGCGCTGCCCACCCCGACCGCAGACGAAGAGGAGCAGATCGTCCGCCGCCTCGTTGCCACCCAGCTGGGACTGGGCCGTTTGCAGCTTCTTCTCGATGAGGACGACATCGAGAACATCAACATCAACGGCTTCGACACCGTGTGGATCAAACGCGCCGATGGCACCAAGGAGCAGGTCGACCCCATCGCCGACTCCGACGAAGATCTGGTCGAGCTCGTCCAGCGCGCCGCCCGGGCGCATCACACCGGCGGCGAGCGCCGCATCGACAGCGCCAAGCCAATCGTCGACCTGCACCTGGCCGGGGGGCATCGGCTCTCGGCCATGATCGAGGTGTCGAACCGACCGTGTGTGTCCATCCGACGCCACCGTTTTGTCGACGCCACCCTCGATGATCTTTCCGACTCCCTCACCGGCGAGTTGGCCGTCTTCTTGCGCGCCGCGGTGACGGCCCGGCTGAACATGATCATCTCGGGCGGTACGGATGCGGGCAAGACCACCCTGCTGCGCGCCCTGGCGGCGCAAGCCGATTCCTCGGACCGCATCATCACCATCGAGCTGTCCTATGAGCTCGGACTGCACGAGCTTCCCCACCGCCACCCCGACTGCGTGGCGTGGGAAATCCGCGAAGCGAACACCGAGGGTCAAGGGGCGCTCTCCATGGACTATCTGGTGCAGCGAGCCAATCGCCACGACGCCGACCGGGTGATCGTGGGCGAGGTCCTGGGCGATGAGATCGTTCCCATGTTGAACGCCATGACGGCGGGAAAAGCCGGCTCGATGTGCACCATCCACGCCGATTCCACCGAAGGGACTTTCGGGAAGATCAAGACCTATGCCAGCCAGTCACCGAAGCACCTGACCGACAACGCCGCGGCCCAGCTCACCGCCCAAGCCCTCGACCTCGTCGTCTTCGTCCGAAAACGTCCCGACGCCTCGGGGCTGGCCCGACGCTACGTGTCGTCGGTACGCGTGGTCGAGGACTCCGACGGCCCCCATGTCATCTCCACCGAGATCTTCGCCGAACCCGAGGGCGGCGGGCCGGCCGTCCATCATCTGCGCCTCCCGCCGGGAGTGCGCGACCGCCTGGCCGACGTCGGCTACGAGGCTCCGCTGAGCACGTACGGACGATGACGCCCATCATGGTGCTCTTCGGGGCCGGGATCGGAGCGGGCCTCGCTCTTCTGATCGGTGGCATCTGGGCCACCGGTACCAGCGTGGGGCGAGTGACCATGACGAGGCGGCTCGACCCTGCCAACCGCCAAGCCGCCTTGTGTGCTGTGGTTCTCGGCGTCGTGGTCGGGCTTGTCACCCACTGGCCGGTGGGTGCCGCTATCGGCGCCGGCGTCGGGTGGACGCTGCGCTCCGCCCTGCAGCCCACGACGTCGCGCCGCGTGGTCGGGCGCCTGGAGGCCCTGGCCACGTGGATCGAGGCGCTCCGAGACAGCGTGGCTGCCCATCGGGGTCTACTGGCGGCGATTGAGTCGACCGTCGCCACCGCCCCCAACCTGGTCAAGGCAAACGTGGCCTGTCTCGTGGCCCGAATTGAGAGCGGTACCGCACTCGACAAGGCCCTGTATGTCTTCGCCCAGGAACTCGACGACGCCGCCGTCGATGAGGCCATTGCGCCACTCATCCTGGCCAGCCGTTTCGGGGGATCGGACCTCCAGCACCTCCTCGCCACCGCTGCGGCCAACACCCGCGACCAGATCGCGCTGTGGCAGCGCACCGAAGTCGCCCGGGCCCGACCGCGCCGTGATATGCGCCTCGTGATCGCTGTCACTCTGGCCTTCACCCTCGGCATCATCGTGATCGGCCACGGCTACTTCCGACCTTTCGGTACGGCCGCCGGCCAGATCGCCTTGCTGGTGGTGGCGTCTCTGTTCGCGGCCGGATTCGCGGCCATGAACCGCCTATCGCGCCCGGTACCGATGCCGCGTCTGTTCGACGGTGACGCGAGGTTCGACACCAAGACAGACCCCGCCGGCCCATTCGAGCAGGCGGGGAAGTAGATGGTGCTCGCCATCGTGGCCGGGCTTGGGATCGGTGTCGGGCTTGGTGCCGTGCTGTGGGGTTTGTTCCCGCCCCCGCTCACTCTCCGAGCTTCGCTAGCACGGCTCACCGGCGAACGCGTTCCCACCCCCATTGTGCTGACCCAAGGGGTCGGTGGTGCGCGGCGGATTTGTGCTCAGGTCCTCGACACCAACATCCGCAAGGTGCCCCGCCTGGCCGAGATCGTCCTTCCTGATCTGGCCATCACCGGCACGCCGCCCGAGACCTTTGCCGTGAAAGTCGTCAGCTACGGCGTCGGTCTGGCGCTGCTCGGCCCCGTGTTGTGGGCCGCCATGAGTGCTGTCGGGGTCCACGTCGGCTTTGAGCTCCCCGGTGTGGCCGTGCTCGTGCTCGGGGGGGCCGGCGCGGTGACCCCGTTCTTCGATCTTCACACCGCGGCGCTGCGGCGTCGCCGTCATTTCTGTCATTCGCTGTCGACGTACGCGTCGCTGGTATCGATGGCCATGGCGGGCGCCATGGGCTGGTCGAGCGCCCTGGAGGTCGCTGCCAACGTGTCGCGCCGCGACTGGGCCATGACCGAGATCGCCCAGGCGTTGCTGTGGGCCGAGGCCTATCGCAAACAGCCCTGGGAAGGCCTCGATCGCCTCGCCGATCGCTTCAACCTTCCCGATCTCGCCGACCTGTCCCGGTCCATGGCTCAGGCCGGCGATGGAGCGCGCATCCGCGACTCCTTGGACGCCAAAGCCAGCTCCCTGCGCCTCAAGGAGACGGCCGCGCTCGAGGACGCCGCCGCGGCCAAGACCCAGAAGATGCTCCTCCCCGGCGTGCTGCTCATGGCCGGCTACGGGCTCCTCGTCTTTTACCCCGCCCTGGCGGCGTTCACGGGCGCCCACATCTGATCCCAGCCTCCACCACCCAGCACCCACCAACCACCGAAAGGAACCCGATGCGAACCCAGAGACCCGCTGTTCGCCTCATTGGAATACCGATCAAGCAGATGGTGCAGTCCGTGGCGCAGTCCGTCACGGCGGTCGTTAGTTTCCTGCGCGCCTACGTCACGACTCGACTCACCCCCGTGCTCGGCGATGAAGCCGGCGAGATCGCATCGTGGGTTGTTGTGACGGCCCTCGTCGTCGCCGCGGCCATCATCATCGTGGGCATCGTCGTGACCAAGCTCACCACCACGGCCACCAACATCCAGACCCCGTGACCAGCTTGGCCCTGGCGGGGAGGCGGCTGGGCCCGCCTCATCGGCAGCGACGAGGGGAGGAAGGGTTGGCGGAGTTCGTGGTCTGCCTCCCGGCCTTCTTCCTCCTCGTCATCGCCGGCATCCAATTCGCCCTGTGGTCCCACGCCAGCCACCTGGCGCGTGCCGCAGCCGAACAGGGGAGTGAGGTTGCCTCGGGCTACGATTCGACTCCGGATGCCGGGGCCCAGGCCGCCTACCGGTTCATCGCCAGCACCGGGCCGGGCACGCTCACTCATCCCCAGGTTGTCAACACCACCCTGCCCGGCGACGTGGTCCAGGTCACCGTCACCGGACGAGCCCAGGCGCTGATCCCCTGGTTCACCCTCGATGTGTCAGCCACGAGCGACGCCCCCATCCAGGAGTACCGGGCCAGTGGCTGACCCACGCAGCCGAGCCCATGGAGCAGGCCGCAAAGAAGAAGGTCAGGCCATCGCCGAGCTGGTCATCGTCACTCCTGTCCTGTTGCTGGTCATCGTCCTCATGATCGGCCTGGGACGGATCGACTCGGCTCAGGGCGACGTCGAGTCGGCCGCTCGGGCCGGCGTCCAGGCCGCCGTGGTCCAGGACAACCCCAACGACGCCCAGACTCAGGCTGTGGCCGCCGTGGCGAGCACGTTGGGCAATGCGGGGCTCACGTGCCCGTCTCCCCAGATCATCACCAACACGTCGAACTTCGCCCCGGGGGGTTCGGTGTCGGTCACCGTGACCTGTGTCACCAGCCTCGCCGACGTATCGGTCCCCGGAGTCCCGGGCACCAAGACGCTGTCGGCCACCTCGGTCGCCCCCATCGACCCGTACCGGGCGGTGTCACGAACGTGACTGCCAAAAATACAGCGCGCATAAATACAGCGCGCGCCCGTCGGGTACTCCCGTGGCTCGTCGTCAGAGGTCGTGGCGAAGACGGCCAGTTCCTGGCCATGACGGTCGTCTTCATGACCATGTTCCTCGCCCTCGCCGGACTAGTGGCCGACGGCGGGCGCTACTTCGACGCCAAACAGGCCGCCGCCTCCGAAGCCGAACAGGCGGCCCGGGCCGGGGCGGGCTCCCTCGACGTGGGCCAGCTCCACGCAGGCACCGTGGCCATCGACCCCGCTACCGCCACCACCGCGGCCGAGAGCTACATGACCGGTGCCGGGCACCCCGGGAGCGCCTGGGTGGTCGGGAACACCGTCTACGCCCAGATCAGCTACCGCCAACCCACCCAGCTCCTCGGGATCATCGGCGTTTCGAGTCTCCAGATCACCGTGACCGAGTCCGCCACCGACGTCACCGGCGTCACCACGGGAGCGTGATCATGACGACAAAACCCAAGCCCACCCGGGGCCAGGTGGCAGAAGGACTGGGCGCGCTGGCGGTGCTCGTTGCCGGCCTGATCGGCATTCCCGCCGTTCTGGCCGTCACCGTCGGTTGGCCCCTGCCGCGCCGCGTGCCCACCGGAGCGCAGATCGGCCAGGCGCTCCGCACACAGGTCCCCGACTCGTTCTGGCCGCATCTGTTCGCCACCCTCGGCTGGCTGGCGTGGGCCTACTTCACGGTCAGTGTCGTCACCACCCTGATCTCGCAACTTCAGGGTCGTCGCCGTCACCGGCGCCGTCGGCGCGGTACGCAGAGCGCGGTCGCTGCTCTGATCACTGCCGTGGTGGTGCTCGGCCAACTCCGCGTCACCACCACAGCCCGCCCCGTCGCGCTTGTGCCCTCCGTTGGGCTCGCGTACAAAGCCGCGTCGACCACCACCGCAACCGTTGCCTCCAAGGCCACCCCGGTCGTTCACACGGTCGTAGACGGCGACACCCTGTGGGGCATCGCCGTCACCTTCTACGGCGACGGCGAAAGGTGGCCGGTAATCTATGAGGCCAACGTCGGAGTGCCGCAACCCGGCGGCGGCGCACTCGGTGACCCCCACTGGATCTATCCCGGGTGGCGCCTCGTTATCCCGGTGGCATCGACACCAGCACCGTCCACGGCGTTCCCGACCCCCGCGCCGCGTTCCGCCACCGGCGCGCCGGCTGCCGGGGTCTCGACGACTTCAGTACCCACGATCCAAGTGCCAGCGACCAAGCCGTTGACGTCGCCGACATCGTCGGCTGGTCCGAAGCGGCCAACACCCAAAGTGATGCCACTGCCTCGGTCCTCAAAGAATGGCGCCGCGCCACACCCGAGCGACGCGCCCGACGTGCCAGTCCGGCTGCCGTCAGGTTCGGTGGTCGCCGGTTCGTTCGCCGCCGCCGTGCTCGCGGCGGTCGCCCTGGGTCGGCTCCGGCACCGTCACGCCTACCGCTACCGCCCGCCTCGGCCCGGACGCGACCTCACCCCCGAGCCCCTGGGGCCAGCGCTGCGGCACCTCGCCCAGGCCGTCGCCGATCATCGAGGCGATGACGAGGCTGACGAGACGGCGGCCCTCCCGGTTCTCCCCTTCGATGACGCCGAGCGCCGCCAGCACCCTGGGCGCATCGACATCGGCACCCGCAAAGGTGAGACCGTCACCATCGAGATCACCGACCTGTCGGGCATGGCCATCACGGGGCCAGCTTCTGATGACATCGCTCGGGCCGTGATTGGCGCACTCTTGGCGCGGGCCGGCCCTGGCGCCGCCGAAGTCCTTCTCACCATTGACCTCGCCGAACGACTTCTGCCCGGCCTCGCTTCGGACGACACCATTCGGCGAGCCGAAAGTACAGACCACATGGCGCGGGCCATCGAGGCGGAGATGATCAATCGGACTCGTCGACTTGCCGTCGCGGAGATGCCTGACGCCACCAGCTACCGATCGGCGATCCCTGAGAATCCGCTGCCGGTCCTTCTCGCTGTCCTCGTCGACGTGCCCGAGGAGTCCATGGGGCGATGGTCGGCCCAGCTGGCCATTTGTTCTCGCCTGGACATCGCCGTGCTTTTCCTCGGCCCCAACCGTGCCTCCACAGCTCAACTGGTCGCCGACGCCAGCCGGACCGTCACCGACGTAACCCCACATCACCTTGCCGAAAAATTGAGTGGAGCACGGCTGTTCGGTCTGCGAGCCGACGAAGCGACCGAGGTGCTGGGTGCCGTAGCGGCTGCTCATGGCCCCGTGGAACCTGACACCGGTGACGTCGAGCGCGCCCAGTCGTTGACCGACCCGCACCTAAACCGACACGTCGACGAGGTCCATTCGCCGGTAAGGCCACGACTAGCGATTGCCCCCGAACCCTGGCCGGCACGATCTGCCTCCAGTGCGGCGGGGGAGCGTGCGATCGTCGTCCAGGTGCTTGGCCCGTACCGGATCGCGGTGCACGGCGAGGAAGTTAAGACGGGACTGCGAAGCAGGGCCAAGGCCCTCCTGGCTTGGTACTTGCTCCGGCCCGATGGCGCCACCAGCGACGAGGCTGTCGAAGCGATCTGGCCCGATACGCCGCCCGAGCGGGTCCAAAGGCAGTTCTGGTACGCGCTCGGTGACCTGCGTACCCGGCTTCGGGGACCTGCGCATGAAGCGCTCGAGGTGCTTACCAAGGCGGGCGAGCAGTACCACCCGACCGAAGCAGAGATCGGCTGCGACCTGTGGGTATTCCAGCACGCGCTCATCGATGCGGCCCGAGCCAACAGCAATAACGACGATGCCCGAGAGGCGTTACGGCGGGCAGTCGACACCTACAAGGGCGATCTTCTTGAAGGTATCGACTATACGTGGGTCGGGATGGTTCGCCACGATCTACATCGTCGTGCCCTCGATGCGCATCTCCGACTCGCGGAGCGCGAGCAAACTGCAGGCCACGACGACGCCGCAGTCGAAGTGCTGGAACGGGCCATCCATCTCGACCGCTACGCGGAGGAGCCCTATCGACGGATCATGGCCCTCCACGCCACCCGCAATCGGCCCGACGCCGTCACCGGCACGTGGCGGCTCCTCCAGCAGCGACTTGGGGACCTCAACCTCGATGTCGAGGCCCCCACCGCTGCTCTTTACAGATCCCTCGCCTCGAGAGGCCGGGATGGTCAGTGACCTGATGGGTCATCGTTTTGTTGTGAGGTTGGAGGGATGGCCCACCTTCCCGTAGAGATCCGATTACGTCAGAGTGTGGTGCAAGGGATGCGGGAATCTCCGCCCAGACGACCTAACCGCGAAAGTCCGATGTCCAGGCCCAGCTGGCGTGGGCCCCTTAGCAATATGCGTCGGCGAAAAGGCCGTCTCAAAGAGCCCACGCTGAACCGCGTCACTGACGCATTGTTCAACATGGCTCTGTGTCAGAAGCCCGTTCCCGATCACCTCGGGACCCCGGCCCACGTCTGAACTCGGGGAGGCCAAACCCCTGGATGTCCAACAACCCGAACTTCGACCAATGCTCGTATAGCCTGTTACCGTCGCCATCCAGAACGCACGGAAAAGGTCAGCCGAGATGCCCGAGTTCCCACTTGAGCCCCAAGCTACGGGAAAATGGCGCCGCCTCAGGCGAGTGTTCCGGCACAGCAATGGCCGGTGCGTCATCCTTCCGCTCGACGAGGCCCTTATCTCCGGTCCGAGGACATACCTGAACTGGAATGCGGGTTTGGTTGACATGTGCATGGAGTCTGGCGCAGACGCGGTCATGGCTCATCTCGGCACGCTTCAGCACCACTCCGTGCCCCTTGGGCTTGGACGGATCCTAAACCTGTCTGCGAGCACTATCCGAGCTACCCCTACGAGAAAGACCCTGGTGTTCTCAGTGGAGCAGGCTGTCACGATGGACGCCGACGCAGTCGCATACCAGTTACACATAGGGTCGCAATACGAAACGCAAATGCTTCACGAGGCAGGAGAGGTCGTCCGACGGGCTGCAGAATTCGGATTGCCGACGATGCTCATCTCATACGCGAGATCTGAAAATCCGGATGGCACTCCCCACGATTTCGGCGAGCTTCGGGATAACAATTACGACGAATATGTCCGCCTCTGTGCGCATGCGGCGCGCGTAGCAGTCGAACTTGGCGCCGACCTTGTCAAAACGCAGTATCCGGGAGACCAGGAGGCATTTTCACAAATTGTGGAAGCTTGTGTGCCCGTTCCCGTGGTTATCGCTGGAGGACCATACCGTCCCGAATCCTTGGTTCTCGATGACGTGAGAGACGCGTTGAAGGTCGGCGGCGCAGGAGTGAGCATCGGTCGAGGTGTCTTTGATTCCGATGATCCCTCCAATGTCCTCCGCAGGTTGACAGAGCTCGTCCATTCGTCGGAGGGGTAGCATGACATTCCCCCGTACCGCCATCAACGAACGGGGGTCCTACGGATCTGACTGGGCTCGCTTCTCGAACTGGCGTCTGGTTCGACCCCCCAATCGACCGAGCGAGCCGCAGCTCACCGTGATCGGGAAGGCACTCTCCAGTCTTTCGAGCCATGCGGTGGTGGGTGTCCTTGGCTCAACCGTCGAATTTCGCGACCTCTTGGCGCAGCATCAAGTACAGACTGTGGTATTCGAAAAGAGCGCCGCCTTTCACACGAGCATCGAAGATCAAAGGAGATATCGAGGAGTCGAACATGTCGTGTGGGGTGACTGGCTCAACACGTTGTCGCAGTGGCGAGGGCGCTTGGACGCCATCTTGTCGGATCTCACAAGCGGCAATATTTGCTACCAGGATCGTGAGTCATTTTACGATCTAATTTACTGCGCGCTTCGTCCAGGAGGCCTGTTCGTCGACAGGGTTCTGAAGAGCCCGGAACGCCCTTTGAGGCTGTCGGAACTCGACCAGAAGTACGTGCATCGCTCACTCAGCCTAGAGACCCTTAACGAGTTCTCAGCCGAATACCTCTTTCTCAGCGAGCTCGTGGAAGACGCGCAAGTGGTGGACTCGACGCGCTTCTACGAAATCCTGCAGTCCCGTTCGACTCACACTCACCTCGTCAGGCTGGCTAGGTGTTGCGAGCTCATAACGCCTCGGGGCTTCATGTGGTATTACGGGAAGCCACTCACGCAGCCCGAGACAACCTTTGGCGTCCCATTTCGAGTTGTCACGGAGATCCCGGAAAGCCCGCCATCAGTTTATTCTGGACACGCGGTCCAGTATGTCCTTGAGAAACCGGGATGAGAGGCTGTCTATTCGTGTCAATGGCTTCTCGTCTAAAACATATGGCAGCTCCATTGAAGCCGACTAGAGGATGGAAGAATGACTAACGCGGAAGACCAACTGCCCGTCTTGCAGGAGCCAAAGGGACGCGCACCATTCTTGTCGCGCGTGGTTGTTGGAGGGGTATTTGGGCTATTGATTCCACTGGCTCTGGTCCTCCTCTTCCATGGCCAGGCCTCAACGATCACTATTTCCGGCAAGCACGTAGATGTCGCTGGTCCGGTCTCGTCGCTCCTGAATCCGATCGACGTCTTGATGGTGCTTCTGTCCTGGGCTGCAGGCGTGGCTCTCGAAGTTCTCTTGGAATTGAGAGCGGCTCACCAGGAGATGACGGAATGGCACAAGTACTCGGTTGATCTGTCGATACGTTGGCACAATCTGATTGCTGCCCGCCTTCAGAGTCACTGGATTCCATCGACAGATTTCGACCAACTGCTCATGGACATACGGGAGAGGTATGAACGAATCGTTAAGAATGCGCCGACCAACCCTGACCTCTTTAGCGCGTATTATGCGGGCCGACTTTCGGCGTTGAATCACCAAATCCGGTTAACGTCGGAGGTGAGAGAGCTTCCAGTCAACCAGCTTCACTTTGACACCACAGACATCCTGTTGGGGTGTCTGTCGGGAAAGAACCAGGATACGGACGACTTCTTGGCTGTTCACTACCTGAATTCAAATGCATTTCTCCTCGAGGCACCTCACGCGACTCGCTATGCGCGACTAATAGCGGACAAGGTCACCAATGGTGAAATAAGTGTGGTTCGGCGACTATTTATCGTCGACGACGATGATCGTGAGATTGAGCGCGAGCAAATTCATGATGAATTCACGATACGTTACGTTGCCTTCCACGCTAACAACTTCCCGCACTATGACTACCGAATCATTGGAAAGAGGATTTACCAATTTTATCTGAACGACAATCCGGAAGAGCAACTCGCGGCCGACTTTGGCATCTACGGGCACTACTACGTCTATGAGACGACCCTGGCTAACTCGGGCGCTATTGAAGGGACATTTCGCGGCGATCGAGACAAGATCAAGACGTACCGCAATGTATTCAATCGCTGTTGGGAAGACCATGGAAAGCACTTTGATGCGTATAGCGATGTCGAATTGCCGGGGGATATTCAAACGGTCGACGACGTCTTCCGTGAATTCTTCGAGCGCGATCACCGTTCGGTCGCGGCGGCTGAACCCGGTGCCGGACCAACCAGCCCCTGAAAGGAGTGGAATAAGGTGGAAAGCGTTAGGCGACTTGAATCAACAGGTCAAGAGGTCCCACCTCAACATGATGTTCTTGCTTCGCTCTTTGATCTCCTTCGAGACGTAGAACTAGCCAGCATTGCGACGGTAACTCCGCAGTTGGAATCGCACATCTTCAATTCGTACTTCTGCTACTTAGCGGATGAAACCCTCCGTATTTGGATCCTCACCTCGCCTGAGAGTGTGCACGCAAGATGTCTCGCGACGAACACTTCAGTGTCAATGGCAATCGCCTCGACCGAGCAACCTTGGCCACTACCGAAGCTCGGGGTGCAACTCTTTGGTCACGGTAGGCGTGTCCCAGATTCAGAAGTTGGTACGCCAATTGAAGCGTACGGCGATCGCTACCCGGAATTCCCAGGGGTACTATCGGACCCCAGCAGCCTGGCAGGCTTAGAGAATCGGTTCTTTGAGTTCGTCATGGATCGTGCCAAATTGTTCGACGAAGCTCGGTTCGGTGCTGAGGTGTGGATCGATGTCGTCTTTTAGCTGGATGCGTGCGGTCGCAGTAGCGGCAGAAGACGGAATTGTTCACCGTGGAGCTTTTTACGACTGCGGCGGAATCGCGACAGTCATTCATGTACATGGAAAGTGTGGAAATTTCTACGAGAACGAGTTTATTGAGCGGCTCGCGTGTGTTTATGCGAAAGCCGGCTTGAACACGCTCGCGGTGAACAACAGAGGTCGAGATTGTATCTCTGAGGCATATTGCAAGGGTCAACTGTGCTACGTAGGAGGTGCACTAGAGCAATTTGAACTCTCAGTTGCAGATATCGGAGGGGCCGTGTCATACGTGAGCGGGCTCGGCCACCTGGCGGTGTTGCAGGGTCACAGCCACGGATGTGAAAAGGTTCTTTGGTATTTGAGCCAGAGAAGCGACGTTGCTGCATTGATCCTTCTATCTCCGGCGAACAGCTATGGACTGCAGAATTGCTGGCGGAGCCCTGAGACCGTGGAGGAGCAAGTCGAGCGGCTGACAGCACTCGGAGGTCAGGACCCGGATCATTTGTCGCTGTTACCGTCTAACGAGTATGGCGTGCGAACGGCAAGGCGATGCTATTCAATTCCGACAACGCGTCCGAGTCTCATTGGCTGGCTTATGAGTGCCGGAATCCATACGTTCGATCCCGGTGTCAGCTGGTGTCATCCTCAGCTTCAAGTCCCAGCTTTTGCATATATCGGTGGCGAAGACGATATGCAACTTGATGGATGGCAGATCACGGCCGAGTGTGTAAAGGACCGGCTTCCGGATGCTCGAGTGATGACATTACCGAAGGGTGATCATCACATGAGGGGTTGCGAGACGGAGGTTGCGGAAGGTGTCGTTGATTGGATGGTAAAGCAATCAGAGCTTGAGCTAACTGGATCTAGGCGAGCTGTCCACCGTCGATGAGAATTGCAGAGCCGTTGACGAAGGCTGCGCCCTCGGAAGCTAAAAAGAGCGCCGCGGACGCGATTTCCTGGGGACGAGCCAGACGATGGGTCGGGTTCGCAGCCCGAACGGCTTGAAGGTATTCCTCGCTGGTTCCCTTACCTTCGGACTCGTAGCGAGCGGCGATGGTTCGCATCATGTCGGATTCGATCGCCGCCGGACAGATATCGTTTGCAGTTATGCCTCGTGAGGCGTAGTCGGAACACAGACTCTTAGTCATTCCGGTTAACGCATGCTTCGATATGTTGTAGCTTCCGTTATTCGATGAGCCTCGCAGAGAATAGATCGAACCGATGCTTATAATCCGTCCCCAATTGCGATTGAGCATGTGAGGGAGACATGCACGAGTAATCCTAAACGGTGCAACAAGATTAACGGCCAAAGTCACTGATAACTCCTCATCTGAAATCTCGTGAATTGGAACCCTTGACAGATTGACTCCAGCACAATGAACGATTATGTCAAAGTCCTCTCTTGGCAACTCGAAGGCGTCATCGAAGGACAAAGCGAAGCTCTCGGCTCCCGTCGCTTCTGAAAGCGCATCAGCTACCAGGCTTTGACTTTGGTACTGGAAATGAACCTCGTACCCGTGTCCGGTAAAAGCTGACACGAGAGCTTGGCCGACAGAACCAGTTCCACCGGTGATAAGTACCCTCTGACTCAAGATGCTCTCCCTTCTTAGAATCCCTTCTCACGATACCCGCGGCCCGCCCAGAGGTGTTGTGTCTGCACCAGTGGCCTCAGTTGTCAGGAAGCACTGCTGTCGTGCGAGCTTGTGCGGATGACTCGGGCTCGCCTCGGAAAGGTAGTGTGAGATGTGCCGATCAGTAACTGGCGTATCCGTCGCGTCGCACGCTTGACCGATCGAAGGCTCCGGGGCCTTCGTTTGCCCGAAGGAGGTAGACGGCAGGGATATCTGAAGAGAGCGCGCCCCCAAGTCTCAATACCCAAGGATCGGAGATCGTGCGAACCCGCATAAGCGTCTGGGGCCGAGGCGGCGCCGCGGGCGAACCGTTCTGGGTTCACAGGCGATAACCTTCAGTTATCGCGGCCCTCCGGTGCAGGGTTACGAGGAGCGCTCCAATCTCCGAACTGATCGATCTCTGGTCGTGGCCGATTCCTGATCGACTGCGTCAGCGCTCCAGTGCTCCTCGGGGGCTACAACACTTACCGCGACTGCAGCCTCTGCCAGACCATAAGCTGGACATAGAACCAACGGGTTGAGGTTGCTATCTCCGAAGCACGATTCAAACGCCTGTAAGGTCTCCGGGTGCACGATCTCTCCGCCAGTGAGACAGACGCGGAGACGCCGCAGGTCCATGTTGGGGGCGTTGCCCCGGCGCGCTACGAGCTCCAACCCAAAATTGGGAGAAGCGGTAATGGTGGAGTGAAACTCACTACAAGCGCGCAGCCACGACGATGGTTGACGCAGAAACGTCTCCGGTCTCATGAGGACGAGTTCTCCACCGCTTGCCCAGCGAGGGCCTCCACCGACGAGGGAGCACATGACCATGCCAATCAGTCCCATGTCATGCGATATTGGGAGCCATGAGCAAACTGCATCGCCTGGACGAGGAGCGATCCGTTGCAGGATCGCCAACACGTTCGCAAGTATCTTCTCCTCGTTGAGGACCACCCCTAGTCTGCGATCCGTTCCAATTGCTCACCTGGTTGTACCCGACCAAATCGATGTTATCCAGGGGTGGAATGAGGTTGAGTAGTTGATCCTCAACCACTACTTGGTCAACTTCTAACTCGTGGCAACATGATTCAACGAATGTTGCATACCAACTGATGTCAGAGCCACGTGGGGGGAGAGGCAACGACACAACGGCTACCTCCGCGCGGATAGCCCCTAACAACACGGTTAGACAGCTTGAGCTGTTCGCCAGGACCAACCCGAGACGTCCCCCGCCTGCAGCTGCATGCAACGCCGCGGTACTAGTCCCTGTTTCCCAGAGCTCACCAAGGCTGAGAGTCAACTGCTCGTCAGGAAACGCGACGCTAACATTGGCGGCTGCGTCTGAAATATGGTCAGCCAATCCCATGGTGCGAGCTACAGCTCGGATCCCACCGACGGAGAACCCCTCGTTTGGGCATAGAAGCTAGGAGCTATTGACATCTACCCTGTGGGTACTGGACAGGGGGAAGTGCATCTGCGTTGTCAACAACGATCGACCCTATGAGGTGGTCGTGATCGTACGCGTTGAGACTTCCTTGTGTTAGGAAACGCACATCGGCTGAAGGGGGGGCCTCGGGCCCAACCTCTACAACCCAGTTGCTCTTCGGTGCCATTTCGTCAAGGACGGTGCCATCGGATCTCCAAATGACCGAGGTGACTGTCGAGGTTGTGTGTGCAACGACGACACCAGAGAAGGGCGCCCACAGTTCCAAGGCGACGGGATTATTCGGACTCGTAGGTGTTCGAATGACCGTAAAGTTCTCAGAATTCGCTCCTCGATTGACAGTGGCCCTGATTCCGTCGATTGCACAGATAGAAGTGCCGACCTGCACCACGGAAATCTGCGTTCCGTGAGGCCCGGCACGCCGAAAAATTGTTCTCGGTCCGAGCGCAGTAGGCGAAACGGCGGAAGAACTCGTTTGGGGCGGCTCCCTAGACGAACTCCCCGTACAGGAGGTCGTTGTCAGCGCCATCAATACGAGTGGCGCCCACTTCATCGACGACACACGCTCTACGGTGTTAGATCGTGTCGGGAAGAAAGGAGACAATATTCGTCGCGTCCTCGCCTGATACACCGCTAATGGAGAGTTGCTGATTGGTCAATTGCGTCTGCATCCAGATTGCTAAAATAGGGGTTCGGTTGGGCGCTGCGGACGTGGTCGGGGGTGATGCAGCTGACGTCGTGGCGGAAGCAGGCGATGACGAAGACGGAGGTGACTGTTCGGCGGTTGGGTCAGGAATCGGCCCTGCGATTGTCGTCATTTCCTGGTCGACTGTCAGATTGAATTGATACTGCGCTAAGGCCGTCGTGGAGAAGAATTCGTCAGTATCGGGAGGCGAGAGCTGCGGCCCGTTGGGCGATGGATGGTTATAGCTGTTGACGTAGTTGTCGTACATCTGCTGAGCAAACGCCTGCGCTGCTGCGCTGGTCACTTCAGTGCCATTTGTCACGGCTGCGTTGAAGAGGAGTTGGTCGAGTGAACAAACCGCGACGGATTGCTCGAGGCCTATGTTTGAGGACGCAACCTCGGAGACAGCTGTCGATTCGTCGAGCTGTTGATTAATGGCATTTTGAGCTGCGCGGCCTGTATCCTCTCCCCGGAATACGGTGGCCTTACCAGCGATTTCCGAAATGGGGATAGTGGTTCCGCCTATATTAACCGCCACACCCTCGTTGGAGAGCTGCGTGATCTGGGCCATGGGCGTCGGGATAGCTGCGAGCGCAGTGCCTAGAACGGGATCGCTGGCGGCGAGGTTCGGCGTGGTCGCGACGGGGGCAGCAAGCAAGGTCGACAGCTTGTAACGGAGGTCGTGACGTGGCGATGCTGCACCATTGATGGATTCCGTGGCTGAAATTGAGAGTGCCACAATGGCCAGAGCTGCGGCCAAGATCGCGACGACAGTTAGTCTCTTCAATTCGACCTCCGTGGCGAATTAACTACTTCGACCTGAAAAAGTCGATGTGAAAGTCGCCCGTGACCAGCGCGTTTGTGTTGGGAGGGTGCTCGCGTTCCGGCCCGAATGAAGCAACGATGGCCCCAGTCCCCTTTGCGAAGAGATTGGAGCCACCGTTGCTGCGCACCAAAGTAGACGCCCAACAGACGCTGTGGGAGGCAATCCTCCCGCCCGAACTTTTGCGCCTCCCACCAGGACTGGAGCAGGTGGACCGCCTGCTCGACGACCCGGTGTTCTTCGAGCCGTTCGTCCCCTTCTTCCATCCCGTGATCGGCCGACCCTCCATCCCCATGGAGACGTACCTGCGCATGATGTTCCTGCGCTTCCGGTATCGGCTCGGCTTCGAGACCCTGTGCGCCGAGGTGACCGACAGCCTGGCCTGGCGTCGCTTCTGTCGCATTGGCATCACCGATGCGGTGCCGCACTCCACCACTCTCATGAAGATCACCAGTCGCTGCGGCCAACAGGCGGTGGACCAACTGAACGAAGCACTGCTTCGAAAGGCCATGGCCGCCCACGTGGTGAAGCTCGACCGGGTCCGGGCCGACACCACTGTCGTTCCCGCCAACGTCGCGTATCCGACGGACTCGGGTCTGCTGTCGAAGGGTGTGGCCAAGCTGACGAAGACGGTGCGGGCATCCAGGCGCTCGGCCTGGCCCGTCGGACACGCTTTCGGGACCGCACCCGGTCGGTGCGTCGTCGGGCCCACCAGATCGCAGCCTGGTTGCGCCGGCGCAGTGGAGACGCCAAAGAGGAGGTGCTGGAGCTCACGGGCGAGCTGGCCCGGATCGCCGACGCCACCATCAAAGATGCCCATTTCGTGGCCACAAATGCTCGGCGGGCGCTGCATCGGGCCGGTGACGCGGCGTCGGGAAAGGCCACTGCCCTCGTGAACGAACTGGAGCGGACGATCTGGGCCGTGGAGCAGATCGTGACCCAGACCCGCACCCGCCTGGCCGGTGATGTCCCGGTCGGCGGCACCCGGGTGGTGTCGCTGCATGACACCGATGCCCGACCCATCGCCAAGGGACGTCTCGGGCGCCCTGTCGAGTTTGGTTATAAGGCTCAGGTCACCGACAATGCCCAAGGCATCGTCGTCGACCACGTCGTGGAGAAGGGGAATCCGCCCGATGCGCCCATGCTCCCCGAGGCCATCACCCGCGTCACCAAGCTCTTCGGCAAGGTGCCCACGGCGGCCACCGCCGACCGCGGCTATGGCGAGGCGTCGGTGGAGACGGAGCTCCAGTCCTTGGGTGTGAAGCACGTCGCCATCCCGCGACGGGGCCGGCCCGGCCCCCAGCGCCAACAGATCGAGTTCTCGCCGCGCTTCCGCAAGTTGGTCAAATGGCGGACCGGTTCGGAAGGTCGGATCGCACATCTGAAGCGCTCTTGGGGATGGGAACGGACCGTCCTCGACGGCATCGACGGTGCGCGCACCTGGTGTGGGTGGGGTGTGCTCGCACACAACGCAACCAAGATCGCCGTCCTCATCGAAGAGCGAGAGATAAAGAGCGGTCCAACACCAAGCGACCAATCCAAAGCCGCAGGACCCCCATCGAGACATCCACCACCTTTGAAGAACCGTGCCGCCTGATCGTCCCCGGCCTCTCCCGTCGCGCCCTCGGTCCAGAAACGACCGGAAACAGGGGGCGAAAGTGACCGGAGAGGTCGGGATCGGGTCGCACGCGGGCACTCATGAGTCCGTCATGCCCAGGGGCGTCCGTGCCTGCACCGACTTTTTCAGGTCGAAGTAACTAGGGCAGAAGATTTGGTCTCGTCACGGCCGATCACCTCGACGGTGTTGCCGCCGGTTAGGGCCCGGGTTCCGAGAACGCGGGCCATGGTTCCCACGCCAATGATGCTGATGCTGGTCATGATCTATGTCTTCTTTCGTAGTTTGCGGTGAAAACGAGCGTTGAGCTGATCAGATTGGCGACCAAGACAAGTGCCGTACAGGGTGTTGATCGCCTCGTCGCGCGCGCCCGCCGGCGTGACCCGGGCGATCTCCGGCGGCGTCTTCGTCGTTGCGAGCGAAAAGCGTCAGATCCCCTAGGGCCAGTGACGACCGGACTTCGCGACGACACGGATTCCTGAGATAAGAATTCGACAAGGGCTTGCCTCACAGCTGGCGGAGCGAAAGTGCTCTACGGACCCTGGCTTGAGAAGGCAACGCGACACTAGCAGAGCCACGCGGTAAGTCGAACGTCCGAGGCGACGGAAAAGCCGTTCGTCCTACACCCGCCCGGAAAGCCGTTCGTCGTCAAGGCGCGAGGGCTCGCTGAGCCGGGTCGGTTCTCAGCCTCGATCGATCGCACGGCGGTTGCGAGAATGTCGAACAGCGGCTTGGGTCACCGTCGGTCAGGCGCGCGCGTCTCAATTGCGGCTCTGAGTTTCACTGTTCATCCCCCTTAGCAATGTCGCATTGTGCCGATGAGGCGCTAGGCGCTGGGCGCCAAAGGCAGTAGTTGATGTCTCAACCAAAGGTAGTATGCTCCAAGGCCTCCGGAAGGACGTTGGCTCGACCAACGGAAGACCGCGCCTGGCGAACCTTCAAGCTCGCGTACTCCCAGGTCGCCGTACGCCTGAACCGGCACTTTCTCCGGGATTCCGGTGAAGGGTGCGACTCGTGAATCGGCGGCCGTTCACGCTACTGGTCTGGCGCAAATGAGGTCCTGAAGAGGTTGCCGTAAGGCGCCACACGCCCCAGGGCGTTACCGACTAATGATTGTCCAACGAGCGCCGATGGTGTCGAAGCTGCCGCTCGATACTCAGCAACCTGTAAGGCTCAGGCAGCCTCTCGGTAGTACTCATGGATAAGCCCACCGAGACGGTCGCGGCGTGCGACCCCGCTCGGATCCCGGCTCAGTGGTTTGAGGTTGGAACCGCTCTCCGGCGTCTGCAGGCCCAGACCACGGTGGGGGGCGCTCGCGATTGTAGTGGTTGGCGTAGGTGGAGAGCAGGCGGTGAAGGTGCCCTGCGAGTCCGACTACTTCCCCGCATACTCCCTGGCTACTGGCTCGCGGAGCACTCCCTACTGCTCAGGCGCTATCCTGCGCAGTGCCTTCTCGAGCGAGGGCCCGCAGGCAGGTGAGCACCACCGCCATCCCGGGGAGAACCCCTTCGTGTCGCATGGCTCGATCGAGAAATGTTTCGTAACCTCCGCCTTCCGGCGTCCCTCGTTTGTCACCGCTGACGCACGCGTTGTCATCGGTGGTCGAGCGGCGAATACGGCGGCCTTTGTCGAGCTGTCCCTCACCAGGCAGATGGCGATCGCTGGCCCAGCGTGACCGCGGCACAGGTTGCCTCCCGAGGGTTCCGAGTCACCGTCAGATTCGAAGGTGAGCAGGCACTGGTTGGTGTCCGAGGCGAGTTGGACATCCTCAGCGCTCCCACACTTGGTGCCTTTTTCGAAGCCGTGATCGCGAGCGGTTTCCTCTCCGTCGTCGTGGACTTTGCAGAGCTCGACTTCGCGGATCTCGCCGGCCTCCGGGTCGTCGCCTCGGCGGCGAGTCGTGTCGTCGCTTCGGGCGGTGGACTCACGATCCGCTCGCCATCGACCATGGTCGCGAAGATCCTCGACGCCACCCACCTGAACCAACTCTTTCGCCTGGAGTCGCCCGACCAACCCCGTGACCGCTTGGGCCCGGAACAATCAGGGCGACCAGCCGAATCGGTGCTGAGGTCTGAACCGCGGCACGCGGATCACGGTCTCCGGAAGGTGTCCTCCGTCCCCGCCGATAACGATGTGGTCGATGGCGCCTTGCGGCTCGTCGTCGCGTTAGCCCGGGCCACGGTCGGTGGCGCCGACGGCGTGAGCGTCTCGCTTCGACGCCACGGTCGGCTAGTCACGGTCGCCGCTAGTGACCAGACCATCTCCGAAATGGACGCCAACCAGTACGCAACCGGCGAAGGCCCATGCGTCGATGCTTCGGTCGAGGGACGGTGGTTTCACACAGCCTCCCTTGACGGCGAAGCTCGGTGGCCCAAGTTCACGCCGAGGGCCAAGGCGCTCGGCATCAATGCGATCCTCTCTTCGCCGCTGTTGGCCGAGGACCGACCGGTCGGTGCCCTGAACATCTACTCCCGCAACGCCGCGACCTTCACACCACAGGATCAGGAGCTAGCCGCGGTGTTCGCCACCGAGGCCTCGGTCATCCTTACGAACGCTGGGGTGGATGTGTCCGACGACCAGCTCGCGTCGCGCCTCGCCGAGGCGCTGAGAACGCGCCAGATCATCGCCCAAGCCGAAGGGGTGATCATGGAACGAGAGCGCGTCAGCGGAGAGTGTGCCTACACCGCGCTACGCGAGTTCTCGCAAAAGTCCGGTCAGCGATTACGAGAGCGTGCGCAAGACGTCGTGGCTTCGACCCAGTGGCCGCACGGCGATCCCGGCCCCGGAGAAGTGCTCTTGTGACGGAGCTCTCGTCAGGCGTGTTTGATCAATTCCGTCGGGAGGCTCAACTCTCCCACGGTGACTTGTTCATGCGTTACTTCGAGCTCGGTGGCATGAGCACCGCTCTTCAGCTCGAGGCTTTCGTCTACGGGGCACTCGAGCCGTCAGCGCACGACCGCGAGGTCATCGCCCACGCCCTCAACGAGCGCTTCGTCGAGCTCGGCGGGAACCATCCTGTCCCGTATGGTTTGCGGTGACGGCTACGGCGAACGCGCCGCTCGCTCGTGATCTGATGCTTCTAGCAAGAAGCGACTCTCCGAACGCGCACCGAACGACGCCCCACTCTCGTCCTCTCGAAGCTTGCTCTCGAGGTGCAATAGCCGCTGTTGTCACGTCCGCGGTCGCTGGGCTAGCATCGTCATGCCTTCTCGAGCGAGGGTCCGTTGAGCATCCGTTGCTCCGCCTGCAGTGAGGTCCACATTGCAGAACACCTTCGCTTCGAGGTTCCGTGCGGCGGACGCTCGGGTGCCTTCGTCGCCGCGCTTACCCCTCGATCAGCTGGTGGGCGCGCAGAGCTGCCGAGATGACCACGCAGGACGCGAGCCCCGCGGCGCTGCGCGCCTAGCTCTGGTCGACGGGCCGACTGACCGTTGGCGGCGTGGCCAGCCCACCCGCTGGATCACGGAGCCGCGCCGGGTGCCTGGGGAGGAGCACATGGATGGGTCCATAGAGTGGACCGACTCCACGGATACGCGGGCCCAGATCGAGCGCCAGGCCGCTGAGGGTAAACCCCCGTTCGGCGCATCGACGATCGGTCAGCCGCAGCCGACATCATGACGCTGTGGAGGAACGCCCAGATGACTTCGTCTGTGAGCCAGGTAGCCGATCAACTCGGGGGCGGTAGGGCCGCGGGGGCGTCTCAGGAGGGGCCTGCCCGCCACGTGCAGGCTACGCGCGCTTCCCAGCCCGGGCCAGCCGGTGCGATACACGGCGTTGGCTTTTGGTTGGTCGCGGCGGCGTACGCGGTCATCATGGCCTTCTCCGCGGTCCCCACGCCGCTCTATGGGCTCTACGCGGTGCGCGACGGCTTTGGTTCGCTGACGATAACGGTCGTCTACGCTGTCTATGCCGGGGGCGTGATCCTTGCGCTCTTCACCGTCGGGCATGTCTCCGATTGGTACGGCCGCCGCCGGGTATTGATCCCGGCGCTGCTCGTCGCCGCGGTGAGTAGTGTTCTCTTTCTCGTTTGGCGTGATCTTGCAGGGCTCATGGTCGCCCGCTTCGTCGACGGCATCGCCGTCGGCGCAACCACTGCTACCGCGACCGCTTGGATCGGCGAACTGCACGCCGCCCGCCGCCCTACCGCGACCCCTCGCCGGGCCGAGATCGTCGGCGCAGCCACCAACCTCGGCGGCATCGGCGCCGGGCCCCTCATCGCCGGCGTCCTCGCCGAGTGGGTCACCAAGCCGCTGACCACCCCCTACCTCGTGTTTCTCGGCCTGATGGCGATCGCGGCAGTTGGGCTCGCCCTGGCCCCGGAGACGCGCTTTTTGAAGCCATCTGATCGGCCGCGCTACCACCCCCAGCAGATCAAGGCACCAGCGCAGGCGCGCGCTTCCTTCTTCGGCGCCCTCATCGCCGCCTTCATCGCATTTGCGGCCCTTGGGCTGTTCGTCTCCCTGGCCCCGACGTTTCTCGCCGGGCCGCTGCACCACCCGTCGCTCGCCCTGGCAGGTGCTACTGCCTTCGTTGCCTTCGCGGCGGCGGCGGCCGCACAGATCCTCCTCATCCGCCTCGGGCGACAGGCCCTTGCCGCCTTCGGCGCGTTGTGGATCATGGCGGGCTCGGTCGCCATCGTCGTCGCGGTGCAGCTCAGCTCACCGAGCCTGTGGCTGTTCCTTGTCGGTGGTGCCGTGCTCGGCGCCGGCGGCGGTGCCTACTTCAAAAGCTCCCTAAGCACCGTCATCGCCTTGAGCGATCCCGACAACCGCGCCGGCGTCCTCACCGTGTTCTTCCTTACCGGGTACATCGGCCTCAGCGTCCCCGCCGTAGGGCTCGGCGTGCTTGCTCAGGAGATGGAGGCCAAGACTGCGCTGCTGATCTTTGGCGCGATCCTCGTCGCTGGTGTCGCCGCCAGCGGCGGCATCCTGCTACGTCGCCCGGAAGCCGATACGGCAGCAAGACCGTGAAGAAGGAGCAGCAATGACAGAGTCCGCAACGACTTCATCCCAAACGCCAATACCGCCCGACGATCCGCATCGTCACCTCACTGTTGCCCGTCCGAACGAAGATCAAAGCCTTCCTCACCTGGGCCTCGTTGGTGACACCTATACGGTCCTAGTCACCGGCGAGGACACCGCTGGCAAGTACACCCTCATCGATATGCATGTTCCGCCGGGAGGTGGCCCCCCTCCCCACCGTCATGACTTCGAGGAGATGTTCACGGTCCTCGACGGCGAGGTCGAACTTACCTTTCGCGGTGAGAGCTTCGTTGCGAAGGCGGGAGAGACCGTCAACGTGCCGGCCAATGCCCCGCACGGTTTCCGAAACACCTCCGACGAGGCGGTACGGCTGCTTTGCGTGTGTGCTCCGTCGGGTCAGGAGGAGTTCTTCACTGCGGTAGGCACTCCCACCACGTCGCGGACGGAGCCACCGCCGGCGCTCGATAAAGAGGCACAGGCCGCGTTCATCGCGAGATCTAAGGCACTCGCTCCTGAGTACCGCACGGAGCTGCTTCTGCCCTAGCGCGAGCACAGTAACGACCACCCAGCAAGGAGACCCACAATGACCCAAGACCAGATGGATACTGTCACCGAAATGTTGCGCCACTCACCACTCGACCTCGGTGGGGACGTGGACAAGCAACGCGTCATCTTTAGCGAGATGATGAATGCATCTCCGGTCGCTCCCGATGCTCTTACCGAGAAAATCGAGATTGGCGGAATTCCTGCCGTTAGCGTCCGCGTCGGACAGGGAAAGGCCGCCGTCACGATCCTTCACTTTCACGGTGGCGTCTATGCCATCGGTTCCGGTGAGGATAGCGTCGGCCTGGCAGCAGATATCGCCCGTCCATCCAACGCGCGCGTCATCGCGGTGGACTACCGACTGGCACCAGAGAATCCATACCCGGCCGCGACTGATGATGCTCTCGCGGCGTATCGTGGCCTCCTTTCGGAGGTGACCGAGTCCTCGAACATCGCTATCAGCGGCGAATCGGCTGGAGGCGGGCTTGCGATGGCCACCGCGCTGGCCGCCAAGCAAGCCGGCCTTCGCCTGCCGAACTCGCTGGTACTGCTCTCGCCGTGGGCGGATCTGACGCAGTCCGGTGCGACCTTAAAGACCAAGGCGCAAGTCGATCCAGTGATCAAAGCGGAAGCACTCCAAGTGCGAGCCAATGACTATCTCGCCGGGGCCGATCCGCGAGGGGCCTTGGTAAGTCCGATTTTTGCCGATCTAAGTGGCATGCCACCGACGCTCATCCAAGTGGGCAGCCACGAGGTTCTACTCGACGACGCAGTCCGTCTGGCCGCGAAAGCCGCATCCGATGACGTCACTGTGATCCTCGACGTCATCGCAGGCGCTTTCCACGTCTCCCAGGCATTTGGCGGCATGCTCGACGAGGCGAAGGAGGCTCTAGGGCGGGTCGCAACCTTTCTCGCAGCCCAGGCTAAATGAGCTGGCAGACACTCGGTTTCCCGTCTCGACGCTACCCGACACTTAGAAGGGACGAGTGACCTCCTGGACGTCTCGGTTATCGATTCGCATGAAGATCAACGCCTGGAACGGCCCGACCTTCGTCAGTGCGGTCCAAGCGACCGGCCGCAACCAATCAAAACTGCTGCGTCGAATTTCGAGCCGTGGGTCGCGGCGCGCCGACCAATGAAAGGAATTGCCCGATGACCGTCATTCAGGACCGAACTACTCCGTCGCAAGCCGAGACCGACGAGGCACTCCATCGTTTCGTCGATGGCTTTGCCTCGCCGCCCCGGGCGCCAGTCTTCCACTCACCGTCTGAGCACGGACTCGAGTACGAGGACATCACATTCCTCGCAGCTGACGGCGTTCCGCTCGACGCCTGGTTCATTCCCGCCCCAGGATCCAAAAAGGTGATTATCGCCAATCACCCCTTGGGATTCAGTCGATCGGGCATTCCAACGCAGTTCGAGCCGTACCACGCAGCCTGGGCGCCAAGCGGAAACGGATTTGAAGTCGATTTGGTACCGGACTACAAGATCCTCCACGATGCTGGATACAACGTGCTTACCTACGACCTGCGCAACCACGGGCTCAGCAGCGCAGCCAACGGCGGTATCGTGACCCACGGGATCACCGAGAACCGTGACGTCGTGGGATCGCTCCGGTACGTACGCACACGTCCTGACACTCAGGAAATGATCATTGGACTTTTCAGTCGCTGTTTTGGGGGTGTCTCCACGCTGGCCGCCATGGCACGATTCCCCGAGGAGTTCGACGGCGTCAGATGCCTCGTCACGTGCCAGCCAATTACCCCCCGTTATATCGCCCAACGCCGACTCGAGGTGCTGGGCATACCCGACCGCCTCGATGACTTCAACACGCTTCTCCGCCTGCGTACGAGCGTCGGCCTCGAACAACGCGTCCCCCAGGAGTGGGCCAAGAGCGTCCGCATGCCGACGTTCCTTTATCAGGTTCACGACGACATCCTTACGGAGCCGGAGGATGTTCAAGCGATGTACGACAACATTCCCGTGGCCGAGAAGAAGCTGCAGTGGATCGAGGGGACAAAAGCCCGCTGGGACGGCTACCTGGAGTTCCAGCGTCGTCCTGAACCGATGCTCGGGTGGTTCGATAAGTACATGTCCTGAGCCCACCTGGTGCCGTTGAGCGGATATGGAGATGCAGAACATGAAGAAGGATGATTTCGGAACCGCCGAAGAGAAGTCAGAAATGGGGCGAAGTACTAATACAGTCGCCGGATCTAAGGTAATCGCGGACGAGAGTAACGGCGAACTAACAGAAGATTACTCGGACAACGATCCGCCTAGTTCTGAGACGGGGCGCGTAATCAAGTCCCGACCGCTCCCCGATGACCGCAAATGACAACTCGTTATGACTTCTGCCGGGTCGCTATCGAGGCGGCTTAACGGAACGGGGGAGTTGCGCGGGACCAGCCCAGCATGGCGCCAAGCCGTCGATCTGCACCGCTCCGGGCCCTCAGCGGTCCACCCGCATGGCCCACGTCTACGCTCGAATCAGCAGTCACATAGAAACCACGAGGCTTCCGGTCAGGCGCAGGCTGAGCACCGACCGACCACTGCAAAGCGGTACGGGGTAGATGGCCGGCGGGCGATGAACGTGCTCGATGATTCCGAGCTTCTCAAGCTCGTCGAGGTTTCGATAGATCGTCGAGATGTGGACATCGAGAGGAGGACGACATGACGCTGACCGAAGAAGCGCCAAGTCGCAGTCGGCTAAAGCGGCTCCAACGATTGGTCAAACCACAAGAGTGGCGCCGCGCTCGCTGGGTGTTCGCCTCAATCGCACTCCTTCATGCCCTCGGCTTCGGCATCTTCGTCGCGTTCGTCGTGCCCGACCACTACAAGGGGCTGGGCATCGGAGTCAGCGTTCTCTCTTACACGCTTGGGCTACGCCACGCCTTCGACGCCGATCACATCTCGGCGATCGACAACACAACGCGCAAATGATGAGCGAGCGACCGGGAGCCACAGCGATGACCTCAAACAGCGAAGAGCGAAGGCGGCGCTTGGTCGACGTCCCGCCCGCCGGAGCGCTGCCGGACATGATCACGGTGCGCGGCGCACGCCAAAATAACCTCCAGAGCATTGACATCGACGTTCCGCTCTGGCGAACGGTTGCAGTCGTCGGAGTCTCAGGCTCCGGGAAAACGTCGCTGGCGATGGGCACCCTCTACGCGGAGGGTTTGCAGCGGCTGCTCGCGGGGTTGAGCACCTACAGTCGGCGGCGACTCGCCCAGACGCAGCGTCCAGACGTCGATCGGATCGAGCACCTTCCGGCAACCCTTGCGCTCCGTCAGCGCCCCCCGATCCCGGGGCCACGCAGCACCGTCGGGACGATGTCGGAGGTGCTGAACGTGCTTCGCTTGATGATCTCGCGACTTGGCTCACACGTCTGCCCCAACGGTCACCGTGTCGAGCGGTCCGATTCCGGTATAGGGATGGAGATCGTCTGCCCCGTATGTGGCGTCACCTTCGTCCGTCCTGGTGCAGAAACCTTCGCATTTAACTCCTACGGGGCATGTCCGGCGTGTGAAGGACTCGGCGTCCGCACCGAGGTAAACGTCGACGCCCTGGTCCCTGACCAGGACAAGACGCTTGAAGGCGGCGCCGTTCGATCTTGGAACAGCGGCGGACGACGGTTATCGATGTATGCGGCGGGGGACCAGGGCGTCCGGTTGGACGTCCCATTTCGGTCTCTCTCAAAACGCGAGCGCGACGTCGTGTTCTACGCCCCTCCCGGAAAGTACCAGGTGACGGTGACCTCCGGGCGGACCGGCCGCACCGTCCAGTTGACGGTCAACTACGACAACGCGATTGCCGCGGCGCAACGGATGCTGCGCACCGAGAGTGCGCGCACACGACAACTCGCCGAACGATTTACCCATACGAGCGTCTGTTCGGTCTGCGGCGGCACGCGAATGCGGCCAGAAGCGCTCGCGTCCCGGCTCGGGGGTCTCAACCTCGCCGAGGTGAGCGCTCTGGATCTGAACGCGCTTCGCGAGTTTGCGTCCACGCTTCCGGACGGCCTTCCCTTGGAGATCGCTCGGATGACCGAGGGACTGCTCGCGGAGTTCGAGGGCAGGCTCATACCGCTGCTTGATGTCGGTCTCGGCTATCTCACGCTCGACCGAACAGGATCGACGCTCTCGACCGGAGAACGCCAGCGGATCGAGCTCACTTCGACCGTTCGAGCGAGCGCCACCGGCATGCTCTACGTGCTCGACGAGCCGTCGGTGGGCCTTCACCCGAGCAATGTCTCGGGCCTCGAGCGGACCATTCGCGCATTGGTTGTGAACGGAAACTCTGTCGTCATCGTCGAGCACGAACTGGAACTGATTCGAGTCGCCGACTGGGTGATCGAGCTCGGGCCCGATGCCGGAATCGGAGGGGGCAAAATCGTCGCCGAAGGCCGTCCAACGGACCTCGAGCTCAACCCGAATTCGATCATCGGCCCGTATCTGTCCGGCTCGGCAACAGTCTCTCGTCGGCAGCGTCCGATCGAGGAGGACGCCAAATATGTCGGAATCGAGATCGACGACCTGTTCAACCTGCGCGACGTGCGGGCGAAGTTTCCGATGCATCGCTTGACGGGAGTCGCCGGACCGTCGGGCGCCGGCAAAACAGCCTTGGTTCTCGAGAGCCTCGTCCCAGCGCTCCGCGCCAGCGCTGTCGGGGACGCGCTGCCCCCGCACGTGAGGAACCTCGAGACCGGGGGCGTTCGTCAAGTTGTCGAGATCGATGCGACGCCGATCGGCCAGAACGCACGCTCGACACCCGTGACGTACACCGGTGCCTTCGATGAAATTCGCTGGATATTCGCGAGCTCGCGGCTGGCCCGACGACGGCGGTGGAAGCCGGGACGCTTCTCTTTTAATACGCGAGAGGGGCAGTGCCCGACGTGCGTCGGTCTCGGTCACATCGACCTTGACGTCCAGTACTTACCGGACATATCCATCAACTGCCCGACCTGTGACGGAGCGCGCTTCAACGAAGCCACCCTCGAGGTGCGGGCCGGCGGGATGACAATCGCCGACGTGCTGGCTTTGAGCGTCGAGGACGCACTGGCGCACTTCGCAGACCAGCCTCGCGTTCTCAGTCCGCTGTTGCAGGTGCGCGACGTCGGACTCGGGTATCTCCGTCTAGGAGAGCCGACTCCGTCGCTCTCCGGTGGTGAGTCCCAACGCCTGAGAATTGCCTCCCGCCTGCGCAGCGGACAGCGCGGCGCGCTGTACGTGTTCGACGAGCCGACCATCGGGCTGCATCCCCGTGACGTTTCGACATTGTTGGGGGTCTTTGACCGCTTGATGGACGCCGGCGCGACGATCGTGGTCATCGACCACGACCTGGACCTGCTCCGCGCGTGCGACTACCTGATCGACCTCGGACCGGGAGCGGGACCGGAGGGCGGGAGGATCGTCGCGGCCGGGACACCGCAAGAAGTGTCCGTTGCCCCGACGAGCGTGACCGGGCCTTGGCTCGCCGATTATCGCCGCGCCGGAATGGAAGAGTGCCGACAGCAGAGTCCGCTTTGCGACTCAGAAGGGTGGACGTAAATGGAATACATCGCATTGGAAGAATGCTTTGGCATTCCGGAGCTGGCCGTACGACGGTCCGACGCCCTTTCGGGAATACGGTTGCGGCGCAGCTATATGAGTGAGGTGCATTCCCGGCTGAATGACTTCACCGAGTACCGGCTTCCGGAAATGGACGAATACAGCATCGCGGTGCAAGTCCTGTCGTGGGTTACGCCGGGCACCCAGTACCCGGGTCTCTCTCCCCAGGAAGCGATCGACGACGCCCGCTACGCCAACGACTATCTTGCCTTGGTGGTTGCGGCCCATCCGGACCGGTTCCGCGGGTTCGCGGCTTTGCCGATGCAGGATCCAGCAGCCGCCGTTGATGAACTGACCAGATGCGTGGGCGAACACGGATTCGTGGGTGCACTCGTCAACGACCACACCCAAGGGCACTATCTCGACGAGCAACAATACGAGGACTTCTGGGCGGCTCTGGAGGGCCGCCCGGAGCTCTACGGTGCCACTTGGAGTTGGGCTGCCGAGGTATCGAGCCACGCGCTGCGGATTGTCTTTGGTGGGGTGTTCGATCGGCACCCGGAAGCCACGGCGATACTCGGCCACATGGGAGAGTTTCTTCCGTTCCAGACTTCGCACCTGGATTCGCGGTATTTGACTCTCGAGCCAGAGACGGTGCTGAAGAAGATGCCGTCCGCGTACATCGGTAGCAATATCCGAATCACCAACAGCGGGGTCTTCGGACCGGCCGCCCGAAATGGGGCTGTGCTTTCCATTGGCGCCGACGCGATCATGTTTTCCATCGACTACCCATGGGAAACCACGAAGGACGCAGTCGAAGGCTTCGAACGCACCACCCTTAGTCCAGCCGATCGGGAAAAGATCGCCTACAAGAACGCTGCTGGCTTGCTGAAAATCTGAGGTGAGTCCGACCGTGGTTTGAAGTTCGAAATAGGTAGAATCGCCGGGCAACCTCCAGGGGATTCCCTTGTTGGTGGTGATACCCCGTTTCGTATCGATCGCAGGAATCAGGCGGATCATTGACCGCTACGCTCCGAGGTCTTGCTCACCTTGAACGGACGAGTGGGTACGCCAATCGCCGCAGCGACAGGTTGTCAGATAGTGGATCAGGTAAAGAGATACGGGCTGGCACGGTGGGGCTTGGCGTGGCGCATATGCAACGTGATTGCGCCCGTGGCAATCGCCGCATAGAAGCACCACAGTGAAGCGAACCCATCGGCGCTCAGCCTAGCCAAGATGATCACCGCGACAAGATTCGCCAAACCGAATATTACAATATGACGGAATCCCGACGCTAACAGCGAGCCGCATGTGGCCACGATGTAAAGTCCGATGACAACGATTCCGTGCCGTAGGCCAATCGAGTACGCCAAGTGGAAATGTCCCAGCCGGACGCTTGGATGGTTTCGCAGCATCGTCTCAAGCAAGACGACTGACACCGCGACGCCGATCACTAGGAACGGCGCCAGTCTCCATTTTCGTAGGGTTGGAGGTTCAAGGAGCATGATCATGAGTGGCACGACGATAGGAAGCACGACGAAGGCGACGATCAGGTAGATCCACATCGCGATCCGGCCGAGCTCGCGCGAAACGTTGCCTTGCAAACTCCACCAGACGAACGCCTCGTCAATTTGATGGGCCCCGAGAAGCAATGGAAGCGCCGCCATCAAGGAGTGGTCAGTACGGCCCCGGACGTGCCGGCATGCATCGATACCGATGGCCGTGACGATGATTCCACCGGCCAGGTCCCCCTCTGGAGAGAAGCACACTCTATCGTCCCCTTTTGTCTACTTTCTCGACTCTCTCGAACGGCGGGCACCGCGTGCGCCGCCATCCGCGGGTCGGCCGCTCGCACTATCACACTCCTGACCAATCGGCGGTCGACGCTAATCGCGAATTCCGCCTGGGAGAGAAAGCCCCGTCTACGCACCAGACGAATCACTCGGCCCTTCCACGCCGTGGATTCGTCGAAGCTCCACCAATGCCTCCTCGCGTTGCCGCACCGGGAAGTACCCGAGCTGTGTCTTCGCTTTGTCAATTACCAGCGTGCACTCCTGACTGAAGAACCATCGGAAAGGTACGTCGATGACGGCGGCGGCTTCCTCTTGGGTGAGGTCGGTCGTTGGCACTTCGACTCCGTAGGCTTCAAATTGCTCGGTAAGGAACACACGAAGGTCGGTGCGTTCGTCGTCGGTGATGAAATAGGCTTGGCCTCCAGCCCCGCGGTACCAGGCAAGTAGGTGGCCTTCCACCGCATTGTCGACGTGCGTTACGTCCGTTCTGACATGGCTACCCTCCACCCAGGCGAACTCTCCATTCCGAGCGAGTCCCACCAATGCACCAATGACGCTGCTTTCCGGGCCCCACACAAATCTTGGCCGAACTACCGTTGTCCGAAAGTTGGGACCATTGGCGCTCAGCACCATCTGCTCTGCCACAGCTTTCGTGGCGCTGTAATGGGCGGGTGAATCGGGCCGAAGCGGTGCTGTCTCGTCAACTTCAACCAAGGGATCTCCTGCGAGCAAGGCCGCCTCGGTCCCACAGTGGACAAATATCGGCACTGACGCCGAAGCAGCGGCACTCAAAGCAGCTTTCGTTCCAGTCACGGTCACGTCGACGTGAGCAGTCCGATCGGCAGCCAAGTCCGTTTGCGCCGCGAGATGAAAGAACACGTCACACCCCGACGCCGCAGATGCATAGGTGGAGGCGTCGTCCAACCGGCCCAAGACCGGATCGGCTCCTAGCAAAGCAACCGTTGCAGCGGCCTCACTACTTCGCACCAGCGCTGACACCGATTGACCGTCCTCGACCAGTCGACGCAACAGGGCGCGTCCGATGAACCCCGAGCCTCCCGTGACGAAGACCCGCGCCATCAGTTCGCTCCGTATCTAGTCGCCAACGCTCGTGCCTGCTTTGGTCACAGATCCCAGTTTGAGGGGACCTCACCGGTCTCGACGACGTACGTCGCCACTTCCCGCAGCTTGACGTTGAGGTGCTGGGAGGCTCGGCGCAGTACGTCGAACGCTTGTTGCGCCGTAATGCGCTCTCGTTCCATGAGGATGCCTTCGGCCTGACCAATCGTCTCCCGGGTCCCGAGTGCCGCGATCAGATCGTCGATTCGGTGGAGACCGACATCGAGGGACAGGGCCGCATCCTCACGAGCCTCGGCGGCGCTGAGGGCAATACCGGCGTGAGTGGCGAATATCAGCGCTTTGGTCCGGTCGATGGCGCCGTAAGCACGAGGGAGAGCCGCGTACAAGTTGAGTGCTCCACGGGTGCCATTGGCAGCCAGTCGGCATGACAGGAGACTTCGCATCCCGAGAGCGGCAGCCTGGGGACCAAAAATTGGCCAACGCTCATCTTCGGCCAAGTCCTCGGCGTAGACCGTCGGCTCCTTCGAGATTGCATCTAGGCAGGGACCTTCGCGTGCCGCGTACTGGAGTTGGTCAATCTCTAGCGCTAGTGCGTCAGAGTAGGCGGGCGTGAACACGCGGTCCGCTGCCTGAAGTGAAATGCAGGCGGCATCACAGCCTTCCACGGTGGCGAATGCAAAGTCGGCGATCTGCTGCAAGGTCGCCAGTACCGTTGGCGCAGAGAACAGCATGCGCGCGATGCCCGCGAATGAATTTGCAAGGGCCCCGTACGGCTCATTGACAGTATTCACCGGCGCCTCCCATCTATCCCAATTCGCTGACCTGGCGCGGTCGTCGACTCGGTTGAACCACCCCCGGAGCGACGCTCCGGCGTCGACTTGGCGGTTGGGCGAATTGGCATGCGAGGACCCACGGACGGCCGCAATGTGGACGACCGCACCCGTTCATGGCCCGGTAAGAGGTTGACACCTCAACCACGGTAATACTGGTGCGTTTAAGTGTCAACCAATGAGTACTGTGGTTTGCGTGCCGAAGGAACCGAACTGGCTCAGTCCCCGGGAGGACCGAGCCTGGCGGGCCTTCAGGCACGCGCGCCACCATCTCGCCGTCCGTACCAACCGCCACCTACTGCAAGATTCGGGATTGACCGAATCCGATTACGTGATCCTCGCGGTGCTCTCGGAGCATCCCACGAGCCGCATACCTGCACAGGAACTCTGCGAACTGTTGCTCTGGGAGAAGAGCCGTCTATCGCATCAGGTCCGACGCATGGAAGAACAAGGCCTGATCGTCCGCAAACCCAATCCAGACGATGCCCGCAGCGTCGTAATCTGCCTCTTGCCCGCCGGACGCCGCGTCATTGAGGAAGCCGCGCCTCATCACGTATATAACGTTCGCCGGCACTTTATCGATCTATTCACGCCCGCCGAACTCGACACCCTCGCCGACCTCAATGAACGAGTTCTGCGCCACCTCGCCGAGGACCCATTCCCCGAACCATCCGCTCCCGACGACTGAAATGTCTGAGGGCCAGGATGCGCGACCTCGTCGCACCGCGGAGCGGGATTTTGGCGAACTCTCCGAGGCCACTCGCAGGACGCCGCTGAGACCCCCTCGAGCGCCTGTAGGGTGCCACCTCAGAATCGATGGTCCTAAGTCCGGCCGAGGACTGTTCAGATGGCGTGCGAAGGGCGACTCCGGAGCACTCCGAGGAAGCCGATCTTTCCCGGGGCGCGACCGATCCTCGTTTCGAGGATCTCCGATGGCTTGATCGAGGCTGGCGGGTGCCCCGATCGAATCGGTCTACGCCGCTCTTCGGTAGTACTCGTGAAACAGGCCACCCAACAGATCCCGGCGTCCGATCGAGTCGTCGATGGTGAGCGGCGAGACGTCTTTCGTTCCCTCCGGCGCAACAAGGTCGAGGCAGCGATGGGGTCGCTCGCGGTTGTAGTGCTCGACGTACGTCTCCAACACCGAGTGGCGATGGCGTTCGCCTAGGAGGAACACCCGATCGAGGCACTCGGTGCGGACCGTTCGGATGAACCGTTCGGCATAGGCGTTGGCCCTCGGTGCCCGCCACGGAGTGCGCAGGATCTCGATCCCCTCGGCGCGGAATACCTCGTCGAAGACTGGGCAGAACCGCTTGTCCCGGTCATGAACCAGGTAGCGGATCGGCCCGTCGTGGCCTTCTCGCGCCTCGGTCAGGTTCCGGGCGATTTGGGCGCACCAAGCGGCATTGGCGGCGCCGTCGGTCACCCCGCCGATGAGGACCTTCCTCGTGTGCAGGTCTATGAAGAATAGGACATCGAGGGTCTTCAAGCGAAGAGACTCGACGGTGAAGAGGTCACAGGCGATGATCGACGAGGCCTGGGTTCGCATGAACTGACGCCAGGTCTCGCGCTTTGCCGGGGGTCGACGCTTCTCGGCCAGGATTCGTCGGATGCTCGTCGTCGAGATCTCGGCGCCGACCTTCTTGAGCTGTCCTCTCAGGCGGCAATAGCCCCAGGTCGGGTTCTCGCTGGCCAGACGCCAAACGAGAAGCCGCACGTGGTCGGGGATCCGCCCTCGCTACACGACCCGATGGGCGTAGCGCCACTTGGTCCGGACCAGCTCACGATGCCAACGGCGGATCGTGTCGGGCGTGACGAGGGACGACAGACGTTCTCGGACTGGTCGCAGGCGCTGGAGAACGGTGAGCACCCATCGCTCCTCGGGTCGGAACCGTGGCCGGGGCACCTGACGGTGAAGCACGTCGAGCTCTTGACGCAAGACCAAGAGCTCGAGGTCCTTGGCCCGGGAAGAGCGACACCTGAGCAAGAGCAGGCGAAGGATCTGTCGAAGACCGATAGCGGCGAGACGGAAGGCCATAGGCCATTGTCGCGGTGCGACGAGGGGGACGCAGGGGAGGAAGAAGTCCCTGGTAGAGCTCCGACCCTCTGGTGGCATCCTCCAGGGCGCCGGCAGTCTCTCGCTGACGGCACCGTCATGTGCGTTTTAGTGAGCGGACGACCGGCCCTGACTGGCATCGACATGGGCGCGACAGTGCACTCGGTCCTCGGAGCACCATTCGGCCTGTGCATCGTCGATGCCACGAGCGTCGCCGGAGCGATATAGACGTGTTGACCTACAGCGTGCGGTACGCCGGATCGCTTCGGCTTTGCGAGGACAAAGGCCACCCGTTTTCTGCAGTGCCGAAGCCCTCGGGAGCGATCGGAAACGAGAAATTGCGAATGAACTCACGGTGGATGATTCGCCACTCGCCGTTTCGACGTTCAAATCTGTCGATGTATCGACCCGAGTTGTGAGAATTCAGTTTCGGGTCGTCGCCTGGGGTTTTCCAATAGAAGGAAAACTGATACGTCTCGGCTACTGCGAGGTCGTCCTTTATCTCGGCCAGGTGGTTGCAGAGATAGTGCTGCTGGGCCGTGTAAGGCTTCCACGACTCCACATCGATCTCTAAGTAATCGCTGTACTGACCACTGAAGGCAGAATCGGCAGAGAGGGGAAAGACGGTCGTCGCATCGGGCCAGAAGCAAGAATGCACCAGCTCTTTGTCAAACCGATCGACGCCTCGAGTGTATCGGCAGAGAAGCTCATAGATGTCTTGTTTATCGAGCAGAATCTGCAGGCGTTGTTCATCTATCACCGTACAATTCCCTTCATCGGTTGGGTTTGAATTTGTTCAGCTGTGCCACCGTACGCGCCCCTAGACGGCTGGGTTAGGTAGCAACGGGTCGTACTGGGGGACTTCCTGCCCAGAATTCACGAGATAGTGGCGTTTCGGTCCGGCCCACCCGAGGGCCAGTGGAACAGTGAAATAGAGGGCCAGGTCCATGGATTTGAACAGCCAAACTCCGTTCTCGACGACGTACTCCTCACTGTACTTTCCGGCGACGACTTAAGCGTCGGCATGGACGCCGTAGCAGGCGTAGAGCATTCCCGTGCCGCTGGCGGTGTCCGGACCGGTCAATTCCACGATGTGGCTGTGAAGGAACTGCTTCAACTGGGACTGGCTGGTGTTCGTCTTCATCGCGGAGAATGCGGCCTGGATCTCTTCGCGACCGACGATCGCGTTGTCGTCGGGCATGAGGTAGCCGAGCTTCAACGAGGCATTGGCGGCGAAGAGACTGCCGACACGGTCGAAGTCAGTGTTGTTGACATAGAGGTGGTAGCGACTTTTGAGTGTCCGGATGCTTTCGGTGTCCTCCAAACGCTGTAGTCGCGTCTCGAGGTCTAGGTGTTCAGCAGGCATCGGCTCCTCGTCGGATGGTCAGTCGTTGCGAGTCCGGTCCTGGATAGGGCCGTGGTGCTAAACGCGATGTCGAAGGCCTTCTCGTGATGAATCTGCGGCCCAGCGGAGTGGTCGATTGAAGGCCGCTGCCGGGGCGCTTCACGCTGTCCTCACCACGGGAGCGGGCCGTCCTCGTTCGAGAACGTGCCCGTCGGACCGTTGGCATCGATCAATGCGAGCCGCACCGGCTCGTGGGCGGCCTGTTCGACGGTGCGAGTACCACGGAAGAAGTTGAGGTCCGTTCCGGTGAAGCCGGGGCACGCAGCGTTGACTTTGATGCCAGCTGATTCGAGTTCGGCAGCGAAGGCGACCGTGACGGCGTTGGCTGCCGCTTTCGAGGCGGAGTACGTGCCGAACATCGCGCGGTGGTGGTTTTCCGGGTCTGAGTTCAGCGTGAGTGAGCCGCCGGAGCTGGCAATGTTCACGATCCGCGCTGCCGGTGCTTCACGAAGGAGGGGAAGCATCGCCTGCGTGACGGCGATGACACCGAACACGTTCGTTTCGAACACCGTATGCACCTCGTCGAGCGGGGCGACGCTCAGGTGGCCTGACGCCACGATCTCCTCGAGTGACCTGCCCGGCGTGTCCGCATGCGAGATACCAGCGTTATTCACGAGCACGTCGAGGCGGCCGAGCTCGGAGCGGATCCGCTCTGCCGCGGCGGCGATGGAGGCATGGTCGGTGACGTCGAGCTGTACGGCGCGGGCATCGCCCCCGACGCTCTTCGCCGCTATCTCCCCAGCCTCGGGGTTGCGCGACCCGACGACCACGGTGAGGCCGTGCGCTGCGAGATCCTTGGCGATTTGAAGACCGATTCCCTTGTTGGCGCCGGTGACCAGTGCTACGGGGTTGGTGTGCATGATGTGCTCCCTAATGAACTTGTAGACGGAAAGCCTGTCCACTTCAGAGTAGCGATAAGCGGATAGCCTGTCCACTAGGATGCTCCCATGGCCCCGGATCAGCTCCCACCATCGACGAGGCGTGCCGATGCCGAGCGCAACCGCTCGAAGATCCTTGCGGCGGCCAACTCCGCTTTTGCCGATCCTCATGCCGAGGTGTCGATGGCGGAGGTCTCCCGACGGGCTGGCGTGGGCATGGCGACCCTCTACCGAAACTTCCCCGGCCGCCGTGAACTCCTCGAGGCTCTCTATATCGATGAGGTCGACGCCATATGTGATGCTGCAGAGACCGTGGAGGCAGAGACACCCGGAGCTGTACTCGATGCGTGGCTGCATCGATTTTTTGCCTTCATCACCAGCAAGCATCCGGTGGGCATCGAGTTGCTCAAGCATTCGGGGGGTAGCGCCCCCGTCATGGGGGAGAGCCGCCGTCGCGTGACAGCAGCCGGTCGGCCGCTGTTTCGGGCCGCACAGCGGACCGATGAGGTTCGAGAGGACCTCACGCTCGAGCAGGTCTTGGACATGATCGTCGCCATCGCGTCGATTCACGGGGGGCCCGACTATCTCGAGCCGATCCTGCAAGCAGCGCTCGACGGCCTTCGTCCACCCGAAGCATAAGGAGCGCCGTTTCCTCCGCTGGCGCTCTTGCATGGGTGGTTTCCAAGGCGATCTCCGCTCTTCGAATCGACATGTGTGACCCGAGTTTGTCTGGCCGCAGTAGCGTAGATCGACCGTCAACACGAGGCACTGGCTGCTTGCACTTCGGCAAGGGCTCGCCGAGCGATATCGCCAAACTCGTCGGCGTTGGCGGTCTCGCTCCAGCGCTCAAAGGCGATCTTCCAGGCCAGCGCGCCCATCTCGGCGGCCACGCAGGCGGTCAGATCCGGAACACCGCGAGCCTCCAGCGCACTGGTCATCGCTCTGGTCAGGCCAAGCCCTTTGAGCGCTTCTCGCCCTTCCAGTTCGGCATTGGCGGCGATGACTACTCGACGTCGGACAACGAATGCACGTGAAGGGTGCCACTCGTGAATCGGCGGTGATTCGGCGGATGCTCGTGGCCGAGATCTGGATACCGAGCTTTTGGAGTTCGCACTGGATGCGCCGGTAACCCCAGGTCGGGTTCTCCTTGGCCAGCCGCCAGACGAGAAGTTGGGTTTGCAGCGGGATCGCCCGTTTGGGGTTGACCCGATGAGGTCGGTCCCACTTGCGTCTCACCAGTTCGCGATGCCACCGACGCAAGGTATCGGGAGTGAAGAGGTTGGAAAGGCGTTCTCGGGCCGGCCGGAGGTACTGGAGGACTGTGAGTACAAGTCGCTCTTCGCGTCTCGTTTTTGGGTGGGGGACCTGGCGCCGGAGGACGGCAAGCTCCTGGCGCAGGACCAGGAGTTCGAGATCCTTCGAACGAGAGGATCGACATCGGAGCAAGAGCAAACGCAGCACCTGGCGAAGGGCAATCAGGACAAGACGCGAGGTCATGCACGCAGTCTTGCGGCCATGACGACGTCGGACCCTGGGGTTACGGAATGGCAGGTCAGACAGAGAATTCTTGCCTGGCACCCTTCAAGCGCACTACTTGCCGAGGTGTACACATTTAGGTACACTGGTGCCATGAGTAAGACGGTTCCCGTTCGAGAGCTTCGTAGCGAGCTGAGCCAGGTCATCGATCAGGTTGCCGACCTCCGAGAGCACGTGATCGTCACCCGGCGGGGTCGGCCCGCGGCCGTGCTTGTCCCTGTCGACGAATACGAGGCCTTGGAGGAGACCGCCGAGCTCCTCTCCGATAGCGAAGCGCTCACTGCCATCGAAGAAGGTCGTCAAGAGGTCGAGCGTGGAGAAACTGTGACGCTCGATGAGCTCCGCAGAGAGCTCGACGAGCGACACCGGTAGGTGAGCCGGGTCGAGCTCGCCCGGCGGGCCCGTAAGGAGATCATCGATCTTGACTGGCCGCTGTCCGATGCCGTCGTCGAGGCACTGGGCCTCCTCGAACGCGAACCCGATGCAGGTCACGCGCTTCGAGGGCGTCTTCGCGGGCTCCGGTCGCTTCGCGTCGGTGCTTACCGGATCATCTACCAAGTCGATGGCGATGAGCGCGTCGTCCGTGTCCTCACTGTCAGGCACCGTTCTGTGGCCTACGCCACGGATCCACGGTGATTCCAAAATGAAGGGGACGAGCGCACGGCTGAGCCGTTCGCGCCCGTCAGCGAGTCTCGAATACGAGTGCCTACCGCCCGCCTGAGCAGAACTCGACCGCGTGTGTCTCCGCCATCGTGTTCAAGATTGTCATTTGCCAGTCCGATGGGACCACCCCGTTGCCAGCAACATGGGACCACCTCGCGTCCACGTCGGCCGGCTGACGTGATGATCCCGGCGGCCAGCGGTGGGTGTCAAATGCGCCGGCGCCGGGGCCTCGGCGGCCGGGGATCGGTCGGCTCCTCGCCGATGACCGGCTTCTCGTGCTGGCGGTAGGACTCACCCTCAATGATGAGCTCCCAGGCCGCGCTCTTCAGCCGGTCGACGGCCGACTGGGCCAGCAGCGGGTCGGCCATGACCGCCAGCCATTCGCTCGGATCTCGGTTGGATGTCAGAACGGTGGCGCCCACGTGGTGCCGTTCGACGCACAGTTCGTAGATGTCGGCAGTCTCTGTGGGGTCGAGGGTGGTGAGAGCGAAGTCGTCGATGATCAAGAGGTCGACACCGATGAGCTTGCGCATCTCGACATCGAAACTGGCATCGAGACGCGTCGCCTTCAGTCGCTTGTGCAGCTTGTCGGCTCGTTCGAAGTGCACGCTGATGCGCCGGCGACAGGCGATGTGGCCGAGGGCAGTAGCCATGAACGTCTTGCCCACGCCGACCGGTCCCAGGATGAAGGCGTTGCGGGCCTGCTCGACGAAGCGCATGGAGACGAGCTCCGACCACACGGCTCGGTCGTAGGTGATCTTGGCCTCGTCGTCCCAAGCCTCGAGCACCATGTGCGGGTCGAGCCGTGCCGCTTTGGCCCGGCGGCCGGCCGAATCGCCGTCGCGCCGGGTGACCTCGTCGGCGAACAACTGCTCGAGGAACTCCAGATGGGCCAGGTTGTGACTCTTGGCCAGAGCCAGGCGCTCGGGCAGGGTGTCGAGGAGCTGGCCCAGGCGCAGCTTGCGCATGAGGACCTTCAGCTCGGGCGACACGGTGGGAGTGGGTGCGCTCATCGTCCGGCCTCCGTCATCGATGCGAACTCCGAGGCGTCACGGGCGAAGCGTCCCTGGATGACAATCGTGTCCGGTCGGGAATCGGGCTCGGTGGATTCCCGGGCCCGCTCGAGCATGCGCGACACCAGGTTCACGTCCAGCGCCTCGGCCTCCAGTGCCCGACGACAGGCCTCGTCGACGCGGCTCGCCCCCCACTTCTTCACCAGTCCCAGCAGCCGGTAGACCTGGCGCATGCGGGTCCACGGCAGCGGCGTGTCGAGGATGGCGGCGGCGTAGGCGCCGATGGCGTCGCCGTGCTCGGCCGCCATGCGCCCGAGCCGGTCGATGTCCCGG